>Ga0070741_10017855_pt1 | contig 11586 bp, 5 predicted proteins | sample Coa_R1_4_FD_66440 | JGI IMG/M metagenome (GOLD analysis project Ga0070741, IMG submission 66440) | Surface soil microbial communities from Centralia Pennsylvania, which are recovering from an underground coalmine fire - Coalmine... | ecosystem: Environmental > Terrestrial > Soil > Unclassified ...
ATCGTCCAGTTCACGGCGCACGGCACAGGAATTCAAACCGCCCTGACCGTTGGCGAAATGAATGTCCATCGCAACGCCGACGGGGGCGACGTTCTGACGGGCAACTAAGTCCCTTCAACCTCGAGGCCCTGACTTGTGCTGCACGAAAGGACGATTATGAACATGAAGAAAATATGGACCCTGGCGCTGGCCGGCGCCGCCCTCGCGGCGGCTTTTCCGGCCGGGGCGCAGTCCACTTACACGGCGGGAGATCTTTTGTTGATTTTCCGCAATCCCGGAGCGCCGACCGCGGATGACCTGGAGGTCAATGTCGGCCGGCCCTCCGATCTCGCCACGGGCCAACTCGTCCCGGCCAGCGTGGTTCAAACAGAATTTGGCGCCATTGGAACCGGAGCGGGCGAGGTCACGGTCGGCTTTTCCGCCGTGGCCGCAAATGCCCCCGGCACGGACGGAACCCTTTGGTTGACACGAGCCGACACCACCCCCGGCTCGCAGCCTTCGGTGGCCTCGGCCCAGCAGACCTACTCGTCGCAAAATCCGGTGACGCAGAGGATTGGCAATATTGGCGTCGGGTATAACATGGGGACGGCGGTTTCGGGCTCGGCTAACGCGGTGACGATTTCTGGCGGCGACCTGGACAGCTACCAGACCCAAGGCCAGCAAAGCGTTTCGGCCCCCAATGTCATCAACTTCAATGGGTATGAAAATGTCAACCCAACCAAGGGCGGCAACATCGAAAGCGTGCAGGATGGGAGCGGCAATCTTTACGAAGCGCTTTGGAAAGTCCCGGCCACGACATCGCCAGCCGGCGTGGCCACGGGGGCCAGCGACACCTATCTGGGTTACTTCACCTTCAAGCCTTCGGGGGAAGTTGATTTCACGAAGCCTGGCGAAGGCGTGACGCCGCCGACGCTGGCCATCGCGCTGGCGCCCGACCAGCAGCACGTCATTGTCTCGTGGTCGCCAGCGGGAAATACGTTGTATTCATCAACAACTTTGGGGCCCGGTTCGTCCTGGGCTGCGGTCGGGACAAATAATCCCGCCACGCTGCCAGCCTCCGGCGCCGCGCAGTTCTTTTACGTAGGCAAATAAACCGGGCTCCGGCCGCCAACGTCATACTGAATCCGCAGCTATGTCTTCATGGCGCCTGAGGTCCACGCTCAAGTCATGTCCGCTAACCAGAACCAAAAGAGTCGTATGAAACATCACTCCACCTGGGCCCTGGCTGTGGCCGGCGCCGCGCTCGTGGCCGCTTCCCAAGCTGGGGCGCAAGTCGCCTACTCGCCGGGCGATCTTCTGCTGAACTTCCGCAATCCCAGCGCCACGACAGGCAATGACCTCGAAGTGGATGTCGGCCCCGTCGGCAACCTGACGACCGAAGAACTGGTTCCCTCATCGCTGGTCGAGGGTGAATTTGGCACAATCGGGACGGGCGTGGGGGACGTGTCGCTCGGTTTTTCTGCCGCCGCCGCCCATGCCGCGGGCACCGACGGAGACCTCTGGCTGACGCGGGTGGATACGACGCCCGGGGCCCAGCCATCCGTCGTGTCCGGCCAGCAAACCTATTCGTCGCAGAATCCTGTGGCCATCCGCATTGGCAACATGGGGTCCGGCTATCAGGCGGGAACCCTGGTGGCGGGCTACAACAACGCGACCACTGTTCCGGGAGGCCTGACCGACAGCTACCAAACCCAAGGCCAGCAGAGCTCGGCCAGTCCCGGCGTCATCGACTACAACGGGTTTGAGAATGTCAACGCCTCCAAAGGCGGCAACATCGAGAGCGTCCAGGACGGGAGCGGCAATGTTTATGAGGCCCTGTGGGAAGTTCCATCGACGACGACCTCCGGCGGGGCGACGACTGGGGCGGCGGACACGTATTTGGGCTATTTGACTTTCCAGCCCAACGGGGAAGTGGATTTCACGACGTCAGCCGTGCCGGAGCCATCCGCTCTAGAGCTTCTGGTGGGCACAGGCGTTGGAGCCATGGCGCTGCGCCGCAAGTTCAAATTCCGGTTTTGAGGCCCTGTCCGGACTTCGCGGCCAATAACCAACCCGTTGACGAGCGCGGACTCTGGGAGTCCGCGTTTTTCTTAGGGCGACTCCAGCGTTTAGTCGGGGCAAAAGCTCGTCTGAGCCGAATGGATTATTGCGAGATTGTCACATCGGAGTCACGTGATTGTCACCGGCCTCATTATAATGTGCGGGGAATGGCGCAATTCGCCCGCTCAATTTCAGTGCCCGGCCCCCTCCATCTGTCCCGTTTTGAGCGAATTATCCCAAACGGCGCCGAGTGGAAGCTCATGGCTGAGGACTGGACGCTTCTTCATCTGTGCGAAGGAGTTGCCTATCTGTTTGACCGTCAGGAGACCCGCGAGTTGCGCGCGGGCGGCGTTCTTGTGTTTCCGCCGAAGTGCGGGGCGGGTGTGAGGGCCAGCGTGCTCGAGCGCGCTCGTTTTCGGGGCGTAACCCTCCGGCTCAGTTCTCTGACAGGAATACTTGCGGCGGCCGAGCGGCAATGCCTGGAAACAGAGGTGGCGCGGGCGACCGCGCCCTTTCTCGTGATGGCGCCGGAGGACCCGATGGCGCAGCGCCTGGCGGCGCTTTTCGCCACTGAGACGGCCTGTCTTGCGCATCGCCTGGCTTTTGTCCAATGCTTCGCCGAGTTGGTCGCGCCCCAATTGGACGAAGCCCTCGGCCGGCGCCAAAGCGACGAGGCCACCCAGCAACAAGCCAGCGCGCGGCTGCGCCAGTTCGTCCGACAGATGCCGGAATCGGAGCTTTCGTCGCTCTCATTGGGCGACCTGGCGCGGATGCTCCATTGCTGCGAGCACCATGCCAGCCGCCTTTTCCGCAGGGAATTTGGGGCGAGTTTTCCTTCGTACGTGGCGGAGTTGCGTCTCAAGAAGGCCTGCGAGCTTCTGGCGCACGGCAACATGAAAATCATCGATGTGGCCCTCGAAAGCGGCCACGGCTCACTGGCCCATTTTCATTACGTATTCAAAAGGCGTTTTCGCGTGACTCCGGTCGAGTGGCGCGAGCGCCATCAATTCCCCAAAGGCCGGACTCCGCGCCCCCCCGTCGCTCGGGTGGCCGCCCTGGCTCTCTGGATGTTTCTGGCCGCCGTCGGGCTGTGTCGGGCCGAGGGCGTGGGAACGAACAATCCCCCCGAGGGGGCCTCCGGCGGCAAACCCGGCGCCGCGCCCGCGCTGACATTTAAGGTCGATCGGTACGAAGTCAGCGGCAACACCGTGCTTTCCAGAAATATAATTGACAGGACGCTGGCGCCGTTCACAGGCGAGGCTGTTGGCATCAGCACGATCACCAACGCGATGGCGGCCCTGCAACTTGAATACTTTCACCGCGGCTACGTGACGGTCAAAGTCAGCGCCCCGCCGCAACAGGTGACCAACCGCGTTATTTATTTTGATGTGACCGAAGGCCGGCTGGCCGTGGTGAAACTCCTGCACAACCATTTCTACAGCTCCAACAACATCATGCGCGCGCTGCCCTACGTGCAGACGCTGGAGTCGGGCAAACGAATCCTCAATTCCAAGATTTTCCAAACGGAGCTGGACCGGGCCAACGCCAACCCTGACCGCCAGATTTCGCCGGAAGTCAGGCCGGGGCCCGAGCCGGGGACGACCGCCCTGATCCTGGATGTGAAAGATCGAATCCCGTTGCATGGCCGCGTTGAATTTGACGACTACAGCCCGCCCGGCACGCCAGAGTTGCGGCTCAACGGCAACGCGGTTTACGGCAACCTCTGGCAGCTGGACCACTCGCTCGGCCTCCAATATGGCTTCAGTCCGCAAGGGATGAAGAAGTCGATCGGCCCGGACACCGACCTTGGCTTAAATCCCCTGGATGCGCCGCAGATTGCGTACTACAGCGCCTTTTATCGCGCGCCGCTCGGCGCGCCGCAAGCGGTCGAGACACGAATTGCGCAGGATCCGACGCGTTTCGGCTACAATGAAACCACCAAACGATTCGTGCCGCCGCCGGCCGGCGGCAGCCCGGAGTTGACCGCCTACGCGTCGCGCTCGACGACGGGCCCGACGATTTATGGGGCCGTGTCAACGGTCCTTCCCTCGCCGCAGGAAACGATCCAATCGCAACTGATCCAGCAGCAGTACACCGCCCAAACCACTGCGGGCGGGCGCCTCAGCTTTCCCCTTCCCAGTGTGGGCGACATCCAGTCCAGTTGGAATTTCGGAATGGATTACAAAGACGACACAGTCATCACGCTGCCGACGAATTATTTCTATGCGACGTCGATCATCACCAACGGCAACGCTTCGGGCCCGCCTACGATACGTCGCACCACGACGGCCATCCCCGGGACCGCCACCTATCCCCGCCTCTTCTACGTGCCGTTCTCGCTCGGCTGGACAGGGTCGCGCCAGGACCATTGGTTGCAAAACTTGGGTTTGGACCGATTCAGCGAGTTTGACGCCGGGATGACGCTGGTCGCCGGGACCGGCGGGACGCTTTTCAAGAACGAACCCTTTCCCAGGCTCATCGCCAATTCCCCCAAGGCCACCAAGGAGTTTCTCGCCATCCGTCCGGAGGTTTCCCGGACGCAAGTCCTGCCCGACAATTTCACCCTTTACCTCGGCTTGTCGGGCCAATGGGCCAATGAGCCGCTGCTGAACCTAGAACAATTCGCCCTGGGCGGCAACGGCACTGTTCGCGGCTACCACGAGGGGGAATTCTACGGCGACAACGGCTGGGCCGGGCAAACGGAAATCCGCACGCCGGTCTTTTGGCGCGGCGCAGGTTCCTTGAAAATCGGCACGCAAGCCACGGCGTTCATGGATTACGGCCAAAGCTGGCTGATTGATCCACTGGCCGGCCAAGCGGGCCAGCAGTCGCTGTGGGGCGCCGGAGTTGGGCTCAATTTTAATTTCGGGGCGTATGTTGACAGCCACATTTTGCTCGCCTGGCCATTGATCGACGGCCCGGATTCGCGGGCCGGCCGCAACCGGGTGCTTTTCAGCCTGAGCGCCAAACTTTGACCGTGTTATGAACAGAGCAATTTTTTCGAACGGAACAGGAAAGCGGCTCGCCGCGGGAGTAGGGCTGACGCTGGCTTCTCTGGCGGCGCTGGCCAATCCCCAGGGCGGTTCCGTCCTTTCCGGTTCCGCGACCTTCACGCAAAAAGGAAGCACGCTCCAAATCAACACCGGCACGAAAAACACCGTCCTCCAATGGAACAGCTTCAACATCGCGCCTGGCGAAAGCACGATTTTCAACGAGCCTTCCGCCACTTCCATTGTCTTTAACAAAATCAACAGCCTCAATCCTTCCGCGATCTTCGGCTCGCTTCACGCCAATGGCATCGTCGTGCTCCAGAATCTCAACGGCTTTTATTTTGGGCCGCATGCCGTCGTCAAAACGGGCGGACTGGTGGTGACCACCGCCGCGATCGATCCGTGGGGCAACGCCGGCGGCGCGGCGTGGGCCTTCGACGGTCCGCCGGCATCGGCGCCCGTTGTCAATTATGGCCAGCTCGCCACGACGGGGGGCGGATCGATTTACGTGATCGCCAAACAAATCGAGAACCACGGGACCATTTCCGCGCCGGGCGGCACGGCGGGCCTCCTTGCGGGCCAGGAGGTGCTTCTCGCCGAGCGGGCGGACGGCCTTTGTTTGTCCGAACCAGTGCGGGCGCCCGCCGGGAGCATCAACAACCAGGGCCAGATCACGGCCGACGCCGGCCAACTGGTTTTGCAGGCCCAGACGGTCAATAATAGCGGCGTCCTCCAGGCCAATTCCGTCCGCCAAAAGAACGGCGTCATTGAGCTTTACGCTATGCAAGACATCCAACTCGGGGCCACGTCTGTCATTCAGGCCCATGGCGACAGCTCCAGCGCCTCCAGCGCGGGGGGGGCCGTGACACTCAAGTCCGGCGGCGCTTTCAGCGACGCTCCCGGCAGCCAGATCAGCGCCGCCGGCGGCGGCAAGGGTGGCAACGGCGGCGTCATCGAGGTGAGCGCGCCCAGTGTTGAGTCGCTCCACTCGAAGATTGACGCCGGCGCGATGGCGGGCTCAAGCGAAGGCCTGTTCACGCTCGATCCGGAAAACATCGTCCTGGGAAGTTCCGGTTCCACGAGCGCCGGATCGAGTGGCGTGATCACCGCGACCGGCAATTCCGGGGAAGTCGATGTCAATGTCAACACCGCGTTTCAGAATATTAACGCGAACATCCAATTGGAAGCTTCGGGCAATATCACGCTCAGCCCGGGAACGACGTGGAATTTGAGCAGCAGCACAGGTCACACCAGCGGCCAGCTAACCCTCGAGGCCGGCGGCAACATTCTTCTTGGCTCTTCTTCCAGCACGAGCGCCGCGTCGATCAAAGACGCCAACGACTGGACTTTGACCCTGGACGCCGGTTTCAACGTCGCCGCGGGCCAGGGGGTTGTCGCGGGGAGTGGGACCATCCAACTCTACGGCGGCAGCTCGATCCAGACTGCCGCCGGGGATATCAACGTTCTGGCGGGAAACAATGTCATTCTCGGCAGCGGCGGCATGGTCACTGGCATCGCCGGCAACTCCGTCATGGCTGCCGGCGGAGGCAACATCAATGTCCATGCGGTTTCGGGCAACGTGGATGGCGGCTCGACCAAGGCCGGATTTAATTTCAAGAGTGGGGTCCTTGGCGCAGTGGACCCGGCTTTGGGTGGCATCAGCACGGCGGCCGGCGGGGACGTCACTATTCAAGCCGGCGGCAATGTCACCGACGAACCGACGCTGGCCGGCACGACGAGTCCGGAAGACCCCGGCTGCGGCGCTTTTGGCGCGGCTCCCGGCAACGTCACGCTGATCGCGGGCGGAAATGTCACCGGGCACTACGTGCTGGCGAATGGAACCGGCTCAATCACTGCGAAGAACGCCGGGACGCCCACGGCCAATCTTTCGCTGAGTCTGGTGAAAGGCGCCTGGGACGTCGATGCCGCCAACAACATTGTCCTCCAGGAAGTCCGGAATCCCAATGGCGTGTTTAATTTTACACAGGGCCCGGTTTCGCCGCTCTTTTATTTGTTTAATTACGATCCACTTTCATCCGTGACTCTCAACGCCGGCAACGGGGTCACCATCGCCGGCTCGGCCGACGGGCGTCTGCCCCGCAATGGCAACACCGAGGGCCTCATCTTCCCGCCCAGCCTGACGATCGGCGCTGGCGCGGGTGGCGTCACGCTCGACGCCAATGTCATCCTCTTTCCGTCGCCCTCGGGAAATCTCGACATCGCCACCAGCGGCGGCGGCAACATACTTGGCGACGGTTTTTCCATCGATCTCTCGGATAGCACGCGCAATCAGTACAATTCCACGAAATCATTCGGGTTCAGCGATCCTAATGAAAACGTGTTCCTGCATCTGGAAGATCCCAATCCGGCTGTGATCTCGGCCAGCGGCTCCATCGAGAACTTCTTCATCGATTCGCCCAAGGAGCTGCAAATGACCGCCGCGCAAGACATCGTTAATTCCGGCGCCAGCGTGCAACACCTGCACGCGGGCGACTCGACTCTCATTTCCGCCGGCGGCCAGATTCTCCAATACGGCAGCTCTGTGATCGTGCAACTCCAGCCCGGTGACGCTCCCAATTTCGCCGTCCTCAACCAGGTCTCGCTGCCATTTTTCACGCTCCCTGACGGCACAGAAGTCGCCAACCCCAAGTTCAACGCCGCGGCCGCCGCGTTCCAATATTCTTTCAACTACGACCCGTCCTCGCACACGCTCGTCCTGCAGGGCCCGATGAGCGTGGCGCAGGCGGCCGCTCTCGCGCAAATCGGTTTTCTCAACAGCGTCGACCTCGCGAGTGTCCAGCAGGCCAGCCAGAATGAGACCGCCGCCAACGAAGTCTTCCAGGTCGCCGGTCCCGGAACTCTCGCCATCAGGGCCGGCTCGATCACGCTCGGCAACGAAGGGGGCATTGTTTCCCAGGGCATCGCCGGCATCCCTGTTAACTCCCAGTTGGCGCCCATCACCCCGCGCGGCGCCGATATCGACATCTCCACGTCCGGCGATCTCAACATGATCGCGTCAAGCGTTGAATCCATGTACGGCGGCAATCTCAACATCCAGTCCGGCGGCGCCGTCGAGGTCGGCTCGCCGCTTCTCGCTTCGCCCGTCCTGCAAAACCAGGTGGCCACCGGGGAGAACCTCGGTTACGTATACGGCCTCATCACTCTGTGGCAGGGCAATATCAACGTTGTGGCCGAGGGAGACATCAATGTCGCCGGCTCGCGCGTCGCCGCGTATGACGGCGGGAATATTTTCCTCGAATCTCTGCATGGCAATGTCAACGCGGGCAGCGGCGGCGCCGGTTCCGTCACTGTCCAAAAGCCATATCTTTCCAAGACCGGCGTCGTTGTTGAAACCGACGACAGCATCCCGGGCAGCGGCATCCTGGCGACCAGCTTTCCGCAACTCATTCCCGGCGAAATCACCCCGCACGTCGGCAATATCACGGTGGAGACGCCGGAGGGCGACATCGACGCCAGCCGGGGCGGCATCGTCCAACTCAACCTCAGTCCCATCGGCCAAAATAACGCCGTGATCGACCTCGCCGCCGGAAGCAAGAACCCGGACGGCTCGGTTGCTTTTGTCGGCAACGTCAATGCCTCGGGCTCAGGGGTCGTCGGCGGCCAGGTCAACATCTCGGCCACCGGCAACGTCAATGGCCTCATCGTCGCCAGCGTGGGAGCCAGTGTTACCGCCGTTGAAAATGCCAATGTCACGGTCCTCTCCCAGGGCAACGCCATCGTCAGCGCCGGCGGCGCTGTCAGCGGCTCGATCGTCGGCGTCGGCAGCGTGAGCGTCAGTGGATCGAGCGATGTCGCCGCGGCCTTCTCTGCCAGCAGCGTGTCGACCAGCGGCGCGGTTTCCGGCGCCGCCGCTCCAGCGGCCCCGACTGGCAGCAGTTCCGCCTCGGCCGCCGCCACCTCGCAGCAGGTGGCCCAAACCACGCAGGCCAATTCCGGTGTCGGCTCCAACAACAGCGACCAATCCGACGACTCGAAGAAGAAGAAAAAGGCCCAACTCGTCGAATACGTGGGCCGCGTTACGGTCCTATTGCCGCAATAACCCGCGGCGCCTCGGTTTAGCGGCTTCGAATGGCTGGAAGACCGCGTCGTCGTCCCACCGACCCGTGAACGCCGAGACGTGATCCACCGCCAATGCACGCCGACGCCAGATCAAAAAAGGCTGGCATTCGCCCGCCGAGGGTGAATCATGCGGCGTGCGACGTGTGTCCATGGCCGCGTTGGCGCTAACGCTCGCGCCCGCGCCACTGCGCGCCGCCCGCAAACGATGAGCAAAGAAGTCTTAAAATTTGGTTTGCCCAAAGGCAGCCTGCAGGAAGCCGCTCTGGCCAAGATGGCCAAGGCCGGCTTTCATATTTCGGTCAGCAGCCGTTCCTACGTGCCGTACGTTGATGACGAGCATCTCTCGGTGCGCCTGATTCGCGCGCAGGAGATCAGCCGTTATGTCGAGTTAGGTTATCTCGACTGCGGCATCACGGGCCACGATTGGATTGTCGAGAATGGCTCCAAGGTGCACGAAGTGGGCGAATTTCAGTTCAGCAAAGTCACCAGCCAGCCCGCCCGCTGGGTGCTCGCGGCGCCGGAGCAGTCGTCCATCAAGTCGGTCAAGGACCTGCAGGGGAAACGCATCGCCACTGAAGTTGTCAACATCACCAAACGCTATCTCAAACAGCATGGGGTGAAGGCGGAGGTCGAGTTTTCCTGGGGGGCCACGGAGGTCAAGGCGCACGAGTTGGTCGATGCCATTGTGGAAATCACCGAAACAGGGTCGTCCCTTCGCGCCAACAAGCTGCGCATCGTGGACACGCTGCTGGTTTCCACGCCGCGCCTGATCGTCAATCACGACGCGTGGAAAGACAAATGGAAGCGCGCGAAAATCGAGACGCTCGCGCTTCTTCTGCGGGGCGCCCTCGAGGCCGAGAGCAAGGTCGGACTCAAAATGAATATCTCGCAGAAGAATCTGGCCCGGCTCCTCGAAGAATTGCCCGCTCTGCGCAACCCCACGATTTCCAATCTCAGCCAGCCGGGGTGGGTGGCTGTCGAAACCATCATTGACGAAAAAGTCGTCCGCGAACTAATCCCGCAGCTCAAAGCCGCCGGCGCGGAAGGAATTATTGAGTATCCACTCAATAAAGTGGTATATTGAACCGCCAATAACAAACTATGGGCTCACTAAAGAAACGTCGCAAAACAAAGATTAACAAGCATAAGCGCCGCAAGAAGCTGCGCGCCAATCGCCATAAGAAACGCACCTGGCAGAAATAGCCGGTCGCGGGGCGGGCGGGGGAGGAAAGGTCCAGTGAACAGCAGGTTAAAGACAGATCGCCGTACGGGGTGGCCCCCTTGTTTGGCGCTGTTTCCGCGCCTTGTTTTCTTCTTTACTTGCGCGTTTGCTCTGGCCAGCCTGGCGGGCGGCTGCGCTTCCACGCCCGCCCGCCACCAGATCTCCCAACCGATTGGCCCTGGCATATCGCAGGCCAACACGAACCACGCGGACCGCCTGCCGGCCGGCAATCCGGATGCCTTCGCCCATTACGCCGCCGGTGTCAGCTATGAGCTCAACGACTCCGCTGACAAAGCCCTCCAGCAGTTTGACGATGCCGCCCTCGCCGATCCGGCCAACGAAGCTCTCGTTCTGCGCCTGGCCGAGCATTTTCTGAGCGCCCATCAAGCCGACAAGGCTGTCAATCTTCTCTCCAAATCCGCCCAGCGCCCCAACGCTTCCGAGCAAATCTACGGCTGGCTTGCGCGCGCTGAATTGGTTGCCGGCAACACCAATGCCTGCCTGGCCGCCGCCCGCAAGGCGGTTGAAAAAGATCCCACCAGTGTTGATGGCTACGAAAGCCTTCTCGAACCGTTGCTCCAGACCGGTCAACTGACGGAAGCGGCCCGGCTGTTGTCGCGTGCCGGCGCCTCGGTTGCTCGCGAACCGCATACACTCGCGGCCGTCGCCGAGCTTTATGGCGTCTATCTTCGCGCCGCGCCCAAGGACAAATCAGCGGAAGACAAAGCCGTCGCCCTTCTCGATAAAGTGTCCGCCATGTCCTTTTCGTCGCCGCGCCTGTGGCAGCGCGTGGCCGATCTCTACACGCGGTTGAACCAGCCCAAAAAAGCCGCCACGATTTACGAGCGTCTTCTGGCCGGCGCCACGGACGCTTCGCCCGAAAAGCTTGCGTACCGCGAGCAACTCGCCCAAATCTATCTTGCGTCGGATGACAGAACCAACGCCCTGAAACAGCTCACGGCCATTGTGCGGGACGATCCGACCGGCCACCCCAACGCCTGGTTCGCCCTCGGAGAACTCGCCGTGCAGGACGAGAAATTCAGGGACGCCATCGACGACTTCGAAAATGCGATCCGCGAACGGCCGGACATCGAGCCGGCCTATTACGATCTGGCCCTCGCCCAGGCCAACGCCCATCGCACTGAGGACGCGCTCAAGACCCTCGGCTCCGCCCGCGAACGTTTCGACAACATGTTCCGCTACGAATTTTACACCGGCCTGGTCCAGCGTCAGGCCAAGGATTATCCCGAAGCC
>Ga0070741_10017856_pt1 | contig 11585 bp, 11 predicted proteins | sample Coa_R1_4_FD_66440 | JGI IMG/M metagenome (GOLD analysis project Ga0070741, IMG submission 66440) | Surface soil microbial communities from Centralia Pennsylvania, which are recovering from an underground coalmine fire - Coalmine... | ecosystem: Environmental > Terrestrial > Soil > Unclassified ...
TTGCGCGCCCGGCCTGCGAGCTCTTGAGGGAAAGCCGCTCGACCCGTGGATCGAAGACGGAAAGCTTGACGGGCGTGCCTTCCCAGGAAAGGGACAGCACGGTGGCCGCATGCGGCTGATCGCCGGCGTAGCGGCGGGACTCGCGGCTTGTATAGGCGATCCTGCGATCCATCAGGAAAATCTCCACGTCCTTGAGGCTCGCCGGGAAGATCTGAAGCTCGAGCTCGGCGTAGCGCCCCGCGGTGCCGGCAAGGACTGGACCGGTGAGATAGGGCCTGAAGCGCTCGAGCTCGCGCATGAGGCGCAGCGCGGTGCGGCGCAGCTCGGAGAGGCGCAGGCGGTGCTCGTCGGCCTGGTAGAGCGCACGATAGGCGCGCAGCTCGGCCTCGATCTCGTCGTTGCCGGGAAGGGACTGGCCTTGCACTGCGCCGATCTGCCGCGCCGCCTTGCGCTTGGCGAGGGAAAAGTCGTCGATGCCATCCTCGGCCATGATGCGCGCCGCTGCTGCGGCGATGCGAGCGCGGACGCCCGTGGATCGAAGGCTCTTGCGCGTCATGGCGGCCCGCCGATCATAGCCCAGCGCAAGCGGCGCTCATCGCTTCGATAGAATCCGCCGTTCCTTCCCGTCGCGCTCGGCGCTCGGCCCTTGGCTCGCCACATCCACATCCTCGGCATTTGCGGCACGTTCATGGGCGGCATTGCCGCCATCGCGAAGGCCGCGGGCTTTCGTGTAACGGGTTGCGACGCCAACGTTTACCCGCCGATGAGCGAGCAGTTGCGCGCGCTCGGCATCGAGCTGATCGAAGGGTTCGGCGCCGACCAGTTGCGCCTGCAACCCGACGCCTGGGTCGTAGGCAACGTCGTGACGCGCGGCAACCCCCTGATGGAGGCGATCCTCGACGGCGGCGGACGCTACCTGTCCGGGCCCCAGTGGCTCGCCGAGGAGGTGCTTGCCGGGCGGCACGTGCTCGCGGTCGCGGGGACCCACGGCAAGACCACCGCGAGCTCGATGCTCGCCTGGATCCTGGAGGCGAACGGACGCGCGCCGGGGTTTCTCATCGGTGGCGTCCCGGTCGACTTCCCTGTATCCGCGCGGCTCGGGGACAGCCATTACTTCGTGATCGAGGCGGACGAGTACGACACCGCGTTTTTCGACAAGCGCTCAAAGTTCGTCCATTACCGTCCAAGGACTTTGGTCCTGAATAATCTTGAGTTCGATCATGCAGACATCTTCGCCGATCTGGAAGCGATCGAGCGGCAATTCCATCATTTGGTGAGAACCATCCCGCGATCCGGATTGGTGGTCTGCAATGGCGCTGATCCAGCGTTGGAGCGAGTACTCACACTAGGGTGCTGGACTCCGGTGGAGCGGTTCGGCGTGCCGCAAGGCTGGGACATCCGGACGGGCGGGGATGGGAATCTCGAAGTGCTGAAGGGCGGGCTGGGACTGGGCCAGATCACCTGGGGACTGCTGGGGCGTCACAACGCGATGAATGCGCTGGGTGCAATCGTGGCAGCCGGCCACATCGGCATCGAGCCGGCAGAGGCGATCCGCGCGCTCTGCCGCTTCTCCGGCGTGCGGCGGCGCCTCGAGCTGCGCGGCACCGTTGCGGGCATCGCCCTCTACGATGACTTCGCGCACCATCCGACAGCCATCCGGACCACGCTCGAGGGCCTACGGGCGAAAGTGGGCCCGGCGCGCATTCTTGCCGTGGTCGATCCGCGCTCAAATACGATGAAGCGGGGCGTGATGAAGGATGAATTGCCCGCGAGCCTCGGCGAAGCCGACCGCGTCTACGTCTACAGTGCCGGGCTGGCGTGGGACGCGCCCTCGGTCTTTGCGCGGCTGGGCGCGCGCGTCTTCTGCGCCGAGGACCTCGATCGCCTGGTGGAGCGCATCGCGAGCGATGCGCGCCCCGGAGATCATGTCCTCGGCATGTCGAACGGCAGCTTCGGCGGCTTGTATCCGAAGCTGCTCGCGCGGCTCGCCGCGCCGTGATCCTCTATCTGCACGGCTTCAACTCTTCGCCGGCCTCGCACAAGGCGCAAGTGCTAAAGGCCCGACTGTCGGCGCTGGGCCGCTGCGGCGATTTCGCGTGCCCCGCGCTGCCGCCCTCGGGACGCGATGCGATCGGCATTGCCGAAGCGATCCTTGCCAAAGCCGGCGGTCCGACCTGCCTGATCGGTTCTTCCCTCGGCGGCTTCTACGCCACATACCTCGCCGAGCGCCACGACCTCCGCGCGGTGCTCATCAACCCTGCGCTCGACCCCGACGTCGGCCTGCGCGGCTACCTCGGGACGCAGCAGAACCTCTACACGGGCGAGCGCTACGAGCTCAAGGCGGAGCATCTGCGCGAATGGGAGGCGCTCTCCTGCGGGCGTCTCACGCCGCGGCGCTATTTCCTCGTTGTGGAGACCGGCGACGAGGTGCTGGACTATCGGCGCGCGGTCGAGCGCTACGCGGGCGCGAGGCAGCTTGTCATTGTCGGCGGCGACCACGGCCTGCGAAGCTTCGGCGAGCAGTTGCCGCGCCTGCTCGAGTTCGCGGACGGCGCGGACTGAACCATGCACGTTCTGTACGAGGAGGAGGGCGAGCTCCGGGCGGGCACGGTGCTCTCGCAGGCGCCGGCCTCGCTTCAGATCGAGACGCCGCACGGGCGGCGCTCCAAGATCAAGGCGAGCCACGTCCTGCTCAACTTCGAGCAACCTTCGGCTGCACAGCTCCTCGCCGACGGCGAGAGCTTCGCCCGCACGATCGAGGCCGAGTTCCTGTGGCAATGCTGCGGCGCCGGCGAGTTCGGCTATCTCGAGCTCGCGCGCGATTACGTTGGGCGCGAGCCCACCGCCGTGGAGGCGGCTGGAGTCCTCATGGCGCTGCAGGGCGCGCCCGTCTACTTCTATCGCCGGGGGCGCGGCCGGTTTCAGGCGGCGCCCGAATCCACGCTCAAGCTTGCGCTCGCCGCAATCGAAAAGAAGAAGCGGGTCCATGAGCAGGTCGAGGCCTGGACCGAAGCGCTCGCCCGCTTCGAATGCCCGCCGGAAATCGCCGCCTTGCGCGACGAGCTGCTCTACGCGCCGGAGCGCGCGAAGCCCGAGACACGAGCCTTCGAGCAGGCTTGCGCGCGGGCGGGGCTCTCGCCCGCGCGGCTCTTCGAGCGCTGCGGGCTGCTTGCCGATCCTCACGCGTACCACATCAACCGCTTCCTGCACGAATTCTTTCCACGCGGGACCGGCTTTCCGGAGCACGAGGTGCCGCAGGGGCCGCAAGACCTGCCGCCGGCCGAGGCGCCCGCGTTCAGCCTCGACGACGTCGGCACGACCGAGATCGACGATGCTTTCTCGGTGCGTCCGCTGTCGGGAGACGCTGTGCGCATCGGCATCCACATCGCGGCGCCGGCGCTCGGCTTCGGCCCGGGGTCGCCGCTCGATGCGATTGCCCGGGGGCGTCTATCCACCGCCTACATGCCGGGGCGCAAATACACCATGCTGCCGGAGGACGTCATCGCCGCGTGGTCGCTCGACCATGGCAGCGCGCGGCCCGCGGTCTCGCTCTACCTGGACGTCGCGCTCGCCGACGGGCATATCCGCGCCCAGACGACCCGCCTGGAGCGCGTCGACGTGGCGGCGAACCTGCGCCATCCGCAATGCGAGGCGCTGAACGCCGCCTTTGAGACCGGGACACGGGCCGGCCTGCCCTTCGAGGAGGAGCTGAGAACGCTATGGAGGTTCGCTTCGGCCCTGGAGCAGCGTCGCGGGCGCCCGAGCGCCGGCGCCGCGACGCTCGACTACAGCTTCCACGTGGACGCCGACCAGCGCGTGCGGATCGTTCCGCGGGTGCGCGGCTCGCCGCTGGACAAGCTCGTGGCCGAGCTCATGATCCTGGTCAACACGACGTGGGGGACGCTCCTCGCCGAGCGCGAGGTGGCCGCCATCTACCGCGTGCAGTCCACGGGAAAGGTGCGCTTGAGCGTACATCCGGAAGGGCACGAGGGGCTCGGAGTGTCGGGGTACGCGTGGACGAGCTCGCCGCTGCGGCGCTATGTCGATCTTCTCAACCAGTGGCAGCTCGTCGCGGCGCTTTCGGGACGGCGACCGGCCTTCTCGCGCAACAGCGACGCGCTTCTCTCGGCGCTGCGCGCGTTCGAGGTGACTTATGCCCGCTATGACGAGCACCAGCGCGCGATGGAGGACTACTGGTCCCTGCGCTGGCTTCTCCAGGAGGGAGTAGGGCGGATTGGCGCGACCGTGCTGCGGGAAAATGCCGTGCGCCTGGACGGCCTGCCGCTCGTGAGCCGCGTGCCGTCGCTGCCCGAGCTCGGACCCGGCGCCCGGGTCGAGCTCGTGGTGCAGCAGGTCGATCTACTCGAGCGCTCGCTTGCCGTGCGCTATGACCGCACGCTCCCGGGGTAGTCGCGCCGGCGACAAGGCATCCGGCAAAAGCCTACAATGTGAAGGACTTGTCGAACTGAGGTGAGATTGCACCTTATCTTCGCCGCCCAGGCGCTGCGCTTCCCGGAATGGCGCTTGGACCCCGAGCAGCGGGCCCTCCACGTCGCGGTCGCGCTTTCCCTCGCGCTGCACGGGGTGCTGCTCGCGGTGCACTTCCACCTGCCCGATGCGCTGCGCTGGAAATCGGCGAACGCGCCGCTGGAGGTCGTGCTCGTGAACGCGAAAACGCGCGAGCGGCCCGTCGCGGCCGACGTGCTTGCGCAGGCGAACCTCGACCGCGGCGGCAACGTGGATCAGAAGCGCCGGGCGAAAACGCCTCTTCCCGTGACCGAGCCGCGCAAGCCGGGCCGCGACCTGTCTCAGGCGCAGCGCCGCGTGCGCGAGCTGGAAGCGAAGCAGCAGCGCCTGCTCGCGCAGGCGCGCGAAGCGAGCACGAAAGTGCCGGTGCAGGCACAAAAGGCCCCGGCACCGACCGAGACGCCGGTGCCGAACGGCCGCGATCTGGCTGACCTTTCGCTCGCCGCCATGCGCCTGCAGGCGCAGATCGACAAGCAGATCGAGGAGTACCAGAAGCGCCCACGCAAGAAATTCATCGGCGCGCGCGCCGCGGAGTACCGCTTTGCGCAATACGAGGAAGACTGGCGCACCAAGATCGAGCGCGTGGGCACGCTCAACTATCCCGCCGAGGCGCGCGGCAAGTTCTACGGCAATCTGCGGCTCACGGTGACGATCCGGCCCGACGGTGGCGTGGAGTCGATCGAGCTCGACCGCTCCTCCGGGCTCAAGGTGCTCGACGCCGCAGCCTTCAAGATCGTGCGCATGGCAACGCCCTTCGCCGCATTTCCGCCGGACATCCGGCGCGACACGGACCTCCTCGTCATCACGCGGACCTGGTTCTTCGGTCAGGGCGACAAGATCTGGACGGAATGACGGACCGGTACGCGGTCATCGGTCACCCGGTCTCGCACTCCAAGTCGCCCTGGATCCACGCGAGCTTCGCCCGGGCCACCGGGCAGAGCCTCGAGTACGGTGCGATCGAGGCGCCGCGCGAGGGCTTCCGCGAGGCGGTCGATGCCTTCCGCGCGGCCGGCGGGAAGGGGCTGAATGTCACGCTGCCCTTCAAGGAGCAGGCCTTCGCCTACTGCACGCGGACGAGCGAGCGGGCACGGAGCGCGGCAGCCGTGAACACGATCGACTTCCGCGAAGGCGCGTACGGCGACAATACCGACGGCATCGGGCTCGTCAGGGACCTCGCCGGAAACCTCGGGCTGCGGCTCGCCGGGGTGCGCGTGCTCCTTATGGGCGCGGGCGGCGCGGCGCAAGGGGTCGCGGGCGCGCTGCTCGAAAGCGGCATCGCTACCCTGGTGATCGCCAACCGGACTGTCGAGCGGGCGCAGGCTCTGGCGCAGCGCTTTCCGCCGGCGAGCGCCTGCGGGTACGACGCGCTGGGCGGCGAGCGCTTCGAGCTCGCCATCAACGCCACCTCGGCAGGGCTCGCGGGCCAGGCGCTCGCCCTGCCCGACGGCGTCTTCCGCCCCGGCATGCTCGCCTACGACATGACCTACGGGCGCGAGACCCCGTTCCTCGCGGCGGCGCGCGCCGCCGGTGCCCGCGCCAGCGATGGCGCCGGCATGCTTCTCGAGCAGGCCGCCGAGTCGTTCTTCCTCTGGCGCGGCGTACGCCCGCCCACGGAAGGCCTGCTGGCCGCCTTGCGCCGCGCTTGAGCCGAAGGCGCCGAGGGAGCGTGACCGGCGTGCTCGCGCGGGCGACGGGCTACGCCTTCACGGCGCTCGTGCTGATCGTGGGCGCGTTGCAAGTCTGGTACCTCGCGCACGTGGTCTATTGGGTTCACTTCAACCCTGTCAGCACCGCGTTCATGGAGCGGCGCCTCGAGGAGCTGCGCGCGACCCGACCGTCGGCCCAGCTGCGGCACCAGTGGATGCCCTACGAGCGCATTTCGGTGCACCTCAAGCGCGCCGTGGTCGCCTCCGAGGACGCGCGCTTCGTGGAGCACGAGGGCTTCGACTGGGAGGCGATCCAGAAGGCGCTCGAGCGCAATGAGAAGCGGGGCAGGGTGGTGGCCGGCGGCTCGACCATCACGCAGCAGCTCGCGAAGAATCTGTTCCTCTCGGGCGAGCGGTCCTGGCTGCGCAAGGCGCAGGAGGCGGCGATCACCTGGATGCTGGAGCGCGCCATGTCCAAGCGCCGTATCCTGGAGCTCTATCTCAACGTCGCGGAGTGGGGCGAGGGCGTGTTCGGCGCCGAGGCGGCGGCGCGCTATCACTTCGGCGTGCCGGCGTCGGCCCTGCGCCCGGAGCAGGCAGTCTATCTCGCGGTCATCCTGCCGAGCCCCCGGCGCTATGCGCCCGGGCGCCTCACGCCCTACCTCGCCGAGCGCGTGGTGAGCGTGCACGCCCGCATGCGCGCGGTCCAGATCCCTTGATACGCTCGCGCCATGGCTGAGACGCAGCCGCGGCTCGAGGTGCACGACCTGCAGCGCAACCTGCGCGAGGTGCAGGAGCTCCTGCTGCGCCAGAAGCTCGACCAGGCGAGCGGCCCGAGGCAGCCCCTCGCGGAGCTTCGCGGCGCGCTCGACGCGCTGCATCCTGCCGACCTCGCCTACATCCTCGAGGCGTTGCCGCTCGAGGAGCGCCTGGCCATCTGGGACCTGGTCAAGGCCGACCGCGACGGCGAGATCCTGCTCGAAGTCTCCGACGCGGTGCGCGAGTCGCTCATTGCCAGCATGGACTCGAAGGAGCTCGTCGCCGCCGCCGAGACGCTCGAAGCCGACGAGATCGCCGACATCGCGCCCGACCTGCCGCCCGCGGTGATCGACGAGGTGGTGCGCTCGCTGCCTGCGGAGGAGCGCGAGCGCCTGCGCGCGGCGCTGTCGTATCCGGAAGGCTCGGTCGGCGCGCTCATGGACTTCGACCACATCACCGTGCGCGAGGACGTGACCCTCGAGGCGGTCACGGGAACCCTGCGCAGGCTCGACGAGCTTCCCGGGCACACGGACCAGCTTTTCGTCGTGGACCGCGCCGAGCAGCTTAAGGGCAGCTTGCCGCTCGCCCGCCTCATTGTCTCCGACCTGCACCTGCACGTGCGCGAGGTGCTTGCCGCGGAAAGCCTGAAGCTTCGGCCCGCCGACCTCGCCGAGGACGCGGCGAGCGCCTTCGAGCGCTACGGCCTGGTGTCGGCGCCGGTCGTGGGCGAGGACGGCCAGCTGATCGGCCGGCTCACCGTCGACACGGTCGTGGACCACATCCGCCAGCGCAGCGCCGAGTCGCAGCTCGCCGAAGCCGGCCTGGCGGAGGAGGAGGACGTCTTCGCCCCGGTGCTGAACAGCTTCAAGAACCGCTGGTCGTGGCTCGCGGTCAACCTCGTCACGGCGTTCATCGCCTCGCGCGTCATCGGTCTGTTCGAGGAGTCGATCGCGCACCTCGTGGCGCTCGCCGCCCTCATGCCGATCGTGGCCGGCATCGGCGGCAACTCCGGCAACCAGACGATCACCATGATCGTGCGCGCGATCGCGCTCGGCCAGATCAGCGGAGCGACCTGGCGCAAGCTCTTCGCCAAGGAGCTCGGCGTCGCGCTGCTGAACGGCGTGGTGTGGGGTTCGCTGCTTGGACTGATCGCGTACTTCTTCTACGCCAGCGTGGCCCTGAGCGGCGTGCTCGCGCTCGCAATGGTCCTGAACCTGGTGCTCGCGGCGCTCATGGGCGTCGCCATCCCGTGGATCCGGCAGCGCTTCCGCAAGGATCCGGCGGTGGGCTCCTCGGTCCTCATCACCGCCTGCACCGACTCGGGCGGCTTCTTCATCTTTCTCGGCCTCGCGACGATCTTCCTCGTCTAGGCGGCGAACGCCTCGCGCGCCGCCGCGAGCGTGAGCTCGAGCTCGGCCGCGCCGTGCGCCGCCGACACGAAGCCCGCCTCGTAGGCCGAGGGCGCGAGGTACACGCCGCGCTCCAGCATCGCGTGGAAGAAACGGTTGAAGCGCTCGCGGTCGCATTGCATGACCTCGGCGAAGCTCGCCGGCGGCGAGGGCCTGAAATAGATCCCGAACATGCTGCCGGCCGACTGCGCGGAGAAGGCAACGCCGGCCTTTTTTGCTGCCGCGGCAAGCCCGCGTACGAGCTCTGCCGCGACCGCCTCGATGCGCTCCTGGAAGCCGCGCGCCTCCACCAGCTTGAGCGTCGCGATGCCGGCGGCCACCGCGACCGGGTTGCCCGAGAGCGTTCCGGCCTGGTAGACCGCGCCGAGCGGCGCGAGCTTTTCCATGATCTCGCGCCGGCCGCCCACCGCGCCCACCGGCATCCCGCCGCCGATTACCTTGCCGAGCGTGGTGAGGTCAGGCCGGATCCCGTAGCGCGCCTGCGCGCCGCCCTGGGCGACGCGGAAACCGGTCATTACCTCGTCGAAAATGAGGACCGCGCCGTGCCGGCTGCAGCGCTCGCGCAGCGCCTCGAGGAATCCCGGCGCCGGCAGCACGAGGTTCATGTTCCCCGCCACCGGCTCGACGATCACGCCGGCGATCGAGGCGCCTTTCTCGTCGAACAGGCGCCCGAGCGCCGCCGCGTCGTTGTAGGGCAGGACGAGGGTGTGCGCGGCGATCTCGGGCGGCACCCCGGCGGAGCTCGGGTTGCCGTAGGTGAGGGCGCCGGAGCCCGCCTTGACCAGCAACGAGTCGGCATGCCCGTGGTAGCAGCCCTCGAACTTCACGATGTCGCTGCGGCCGGTGAAGCCGCGCGCGAGGCGCAGCGCCGTCATGGTGGCCTCCGTCCCGGACGAGACGAGGCGCACGAGCTCGAGCGAGGGCACCAGCCGGCAGAGCGTCTCGGCGAGCTCCACCTCCGCTTCGGTGGGCGCGCCGAAGGACAGCGCGCGCGACGCCGCTTCCTGCACCGCTTCCACCACTGCGGCGTGGGTGTGGCCGACGACCATCGGACCCCAAGAGCCGACGTAGTCCACATAGCGTCGGCCCTCGGCATCCCAGACGTAGGCGCCCGAGGCGCGCTGCAGGAAGGGCGGCGTGCCGCCCACCGCGCCGAACGCGCGCACCGGAGAATTGACGCCGGCGGGGATGATGCGCCGGGCGCGCTGGAAGAGCGAATCGTTGCTCATGCGAAGAGCTCCGCGTAGCGGCGCGCCTGCGACTCGACGTCGCGCGCGAGGAAAAGATCCGTAATGACGGCAAGCAGGTCGGCCCCCGCCGCGACGAGCGCGCGCGCGTTCTGCAGCGTGATGCCGCCGATCGCGCAAAGCGGCACGCCGAGGCTGCGCGCCTGGGCGAAGAGCGCGAGCTGCGCGCGGCCCGCGCCCGGCTTCGTGGGCGACGGAAATACGCTGCCGAACGCGATGTAGTCCGCGCCCGCGCTCACGGCCGCGCGCGCCCGCTCGAGGCTGTCGTAGCACGACGCGCCGAGGATGAGGCCCCGCGCCCTGCGGCGCGCCGCCGCGAGATCGCCGTCCTCGCGCCCGAGGTGCACGCCGTCGGCCTCGAGCTCGAGCGCGAGCTCGACGTCGTCGTTGACGATGAACGGCACGCCGTAGCGCCGCGCGAGCCGGCGCAGCGCGGGCGCGGCAGCGCGCGCGCCGGACTTCCTGCGGTATTGGAGCGCGGCAATGCCGCCGCGCAATGCGGCTTCGACTTTCTCGAGGAGCGCGTCGTCCGACTCGGGCGTGATCGCATACAGCCCCCGCAGCGTCATTGCGCGGCGAGCGAGCGGTTCGGAATGGCTTGAGCGCGGCCGGGGGCATAGGCGCGCGCGAGCGCTTCCCAGGTGAACGCCTGCGCTGCGCGCACCGCTTGCGGCACGGCGTGCCCGAGCGCGAGCTGCGCGGCGACGGCGGAGGCGAGCGTGCATCCGGAACCGTGGTAATCGCCCGGGAGACGGCGCCAGCGATCCTCGCGCACGAGGCCGGAGCGGTCATAGAGGCGGTTCACGACCTCGGCGTCCGGCGCGTGGGTACCGGTGACGAGCACGTACCGGCAGCCGAGCCCGAGGAGGCGCTCGATGCCGCCCAGGCGCTGCGCTTCGAGCGTGTTCGGCGTCGCGATGGTGGCGTGCGGGACGATATGCGCCGCGAGGGCCTGCATCGCGGTCTCGCTCGCCAGCGGATCGCCCCGCCCGGACGCGAGCACGGGATCGAGCACCACCGGCACCTCGGGATGCGCGCGCAAGAGCCGCCCGATGAACTCCGCATTTTCCGCCGAGCCGAGCACGCCGAGCTTGAACGCGGCCACCCGCATGTCCTCGATCAGGTGGCGCGCCTGGCGCTGTACCCACTCGCCTGCGATCGGAAGCACGCCGTGCACGCCGCCCGTGTCCTGCGCGGTGACGGCAGTGAGCACGCACGCGGGGACGCAGCCCGACGCGGCGATGGTGAGGATATCGGCCTGCAGGCCCGCGCCGCAGGTCGGATCTGAAGCGGCGAAGGCGAGGACGACCGGTGGCGCGGAAGACATGATTTAGAATGCCGGCCCGGAGCGCTCGGCGCTCGGTTCCCAAATTCTACTCGCGCGCTCTCTCCGATGACCGAAAACCAGGTGCAGTACAAGACATGGATGTGCCTCATTTGCGGCTGGGTGTACGACGAGGCCGCGGGCCTGCCCGAAGAAGGCATCGCGCCGGGCACGCGCTGGGAGGACGTGCCGATGAACTGGACGTGCCCGGAGTGCGGCGCGCGCAAGGAAGATTTTGAGATGGTGGAGATCTAGGAAAACTTTGCCCGCCCGCAGGGTCTAACCTGCCTTCTACAGTAGAATGCGGTGGCGGGATGTCCTCGATCAACCTGACGCATCACTTCCTGATCGCCATGCCGAACATGGCGGACCCGTACTTCTCGAGGACCCTCACCTACATCTGCGAGCACAACGACCAGGGCGCGCTCGGCCTGGTCGTGAACCGGCCGATCGACATGACGCTGCAGGCGCTCTTCGAGAGGCTCTCGATCCGCCTCGAAGGCGACCGGGGCGAGGCACCGATCTACTTCGGCGGCCCGGTGCAGACCGACCGCGGCTTCGTGCTGCACGAGCCGGCCGGCAACTGGCAGTCGACGCTGCGCGTGCGCGAGGCGATCGGCCTCACGACCTCGAAGGACATCCTCGAGGCGGTGGGGCGCGGCGAAGGGCCGCA
>Ga0070741_10017857_pt1 | contig 11585 bp, 11 predicted proteins | sample Coa_R1_4_FD_66440 | JGI IMG/M metagenome (GOLD analysis project Ga0070741, IMG submission 66440) | Surface soil microbial communities from Centralia Pennsylvania, which are recovering from an underground coalmine fire - Coalmine... | ecosystem: Environmental > Terrestrial > Soil > Unclassified ...
TGGCTCAAGAAGACGTCGCCGTCGACACCCGAGCGGATGCAGAAGTGGGGAGACGAGCTGCGGCGGGTCCTGTCGGCACTCGAGAAGCGCGATCCGGACGGCGCTGCAAGGCGCATGCTCGAGCACATCGGCCACGCCGCGGAATCGGGCTCGGAGCAACGCCGCGCGCACGCATCGCAACGGCCGCCTGGAAAGCGCGCGCAGCAGGATCGCACCGTTCGCCCCGATCGGCCACCCTCCCCGGCGCGTTAACGCCGGAGCGTCTTCACGAGCGCGTTACCGCCATTTGTCCACTCCGCGCCGCATGAAGTCCCACCGCAGCGCGCAGGCCAGGAGTGTCCGCGATCAGCGCGGAGACCATCGGGCCGGCCAAGTCGGACGGTATCACCTGCAAGGTCATCTTTGCCACGGCGAGCACCTTACGAGCTTGCGTGTATTCCGTCAGCCTTGAAAACGCAGGGACCTGATTGAGGATGCCAGGGTCGATCTCGACCGGTCCGCCAGGGTTCGTCGGTACCCGCCGCGGACGGGTGTCGGTGAACCGGTCTCTGAACATCTTGGCGGCGGCTTTGAGGCAGGCTTCGCGCTCCTTCTGATACTCCGGGTCGAGCTTGAGTACGGTCCCCACGAATCCGGCCGAAAGGCTGGGCTTGGCGATCACGTCGGTCTTGAGGTTTCCGGTGATCGAGCCGTCGCGCACCGCGCACGAAACATCGACATCGAAGTTGCATTCTGCCCCGATGCAGCGGATCAGGATGGAATCGTTCGTGACCGTGTAGAGCAGCGTGACGTCCTGCGGCTGATAGTGCGCTATCCGGCCGTTGAAGCTCTCGACGATGAGGTTGACAACCACCGATCCGTTTCCATTGACAGGCGTTCCTGCGATGCTCCACGAGAACACCGGAGCTCGGTACCGGACCGTCTCGACCCGGAGCTTTACCGTGGCGTCGTAACGGGCAAGGGAGTAGCTGAAATCGCGGTTCTGTAAACAACACGCCGGGAGTAGATCGCAAAGTTTCGATTCGCTCGCGTCGGGGCGGAACGTGCCGCGCTCGGTCGTTGTGTGCTCTGAGCTATTCGTGCCGATCAGCCGCGCTGCGTAATCACGATCGATCGGAATGATGGGTGCGCTGTGATTATTTGACCAGTAAGCCTGGACCTTAGCCCCGTTCACGAAGGCGGTCTGCTTCGTCGTTCCCGATACCGCGAGGTCCGCAATTTCGCCGCTCGCGGGGGCGCTGGCATACCAGCCGTCGCCTTCGGGATCGGTGAGAAGCTCGACCAGTTCGTGCGTCGCGGTACGGATGACGTCCTCACGGCTTTCGCCCGGCACGTCGTCGAACCAGCGGATCCAGCCGACCCAGTAGTAATCCTTGTCGAACGGAAACTCGTAGTCGTAATCGAAAGTGTGCGCACCGTTGGCGTTGATCGACTGGGTGAATCCCTTCGGCATGAACACCAGCTGAGCGATCTGCTCATCGTCAGGATCGGGGAACACATCGTCATCGATCAGATCGTCGATCAGGTCGGGAACGGCTTGCTGGTCGCCGTTCGAATTGAAAGCGGCGGGTGCACCGGGCTTCGTCACGACCTTTGCGCCACGCCAGTGGGGCGGAGCGATGCCGTACTGCTGCAGCTCCGAGAAGTAGGGGCTGGCGATGACTGCCTGGAGGCGGCTGAGGATCAGCGATTGACGCTCGACGCCTTCCGCTGAAAGCCACCAGCTGCCCCAGAAGAGGACTTCGATCGGCAGGCCGCTGCCGACCGGCCCCCCATTGAACGAGAACGCAGAACTGCCGATGCTAGAGTCGGCGAACACGAGCACCGGAACGTTGGGATGGGACCAGCTACTTTGAACAGTCTGATCGTCGATGATCTCGCTCAGGCCCACATACGTGCCGACTGCATCATTGATGTTGACCAGAAGACGTGGCTTTGGCATGGGGTCGACTCCTCGGTGATGAATAGAAGTACATCGCGCGTGCCTGAAGCCTTACACATGAAGCCTGAGCGCGAACCCTGACCCCTCGCATAGCGCAAGCGCTACACATCATGTGCCCATTTCGTTTCCACGTATAGGCGTTCGCATGCGCACCCCGAGCATGGTGCGACACTGAAGTTGGCCAGGGCATTGAAGAGACGGCCGGGGAACAATGCGGGTGTTATGCTGTTCGCGGCAGGAGCTGTCCACAATTCCATGCGCATCGTGCGTTCTCGACAATCCCGCAGGCATTTCCTGCACGCGGCGCTGCTCGCGTATACGGCGCTCGCGCTCGCCTGGACGGCGTTGGGACCGTTGCCGTGGATGATTCTGCCTGCGCCGCATGGGCCACACGAGCACCACCACCATGCCGCCTCGGGCCCGCATCACACGGGTCATCTCGACCCGTCCGAGCTTCCCGGAAGTCCGCTGCATCCTGATGATCACGGCTGCGCTGCATGCCAGCTCCTGCAGCATCTGTCGCGTGGTGCGCCGCTCACGCCCATCGCGCTTGCGTCCGCCCCCGTTCAGGAGGTGGCGCTCACCGTAGTCACGTTGGCCAACGAGGTGCCGCCGAGCACCCGTAGCGTGGCGTTGCCTCATGTGCGTGGACCTCCCACGCACGCCGCCTGACTCTCCGCGCTCGGCGCGATCCAACTGTTCGCCTATCCACTGCGCGCATGCGCCGGTGGAAGCCACGCATTTCCTACTGGAGGTTTTGTTCGATGAGCACAATCCTGTGTGTGCCGCGACGTGACGCGCGCCGCGACGCCGTGCGGATCGCGGCGGTCATGATGGCAGGCTGCGCGCTCGTGCTATGCGGTTCGCCCGTGTCGGGACACGGCTTCGTCGGCCAGCGATTCTTTCCTGCGACGCTTGCCGTCGACGATCCTTTTGTCGCCGACGAGCTCTCGTTGCCGACATTCGAGCGGCGCAAGATGCCCGGATCCGGCGATGAGGCGGCGTCGACCGAAAGCGCATGGACCGTCGACTACACGAAGCGCATCACGCGCGATTTCGGCATCGGTGTAGGCACGAGCTATCGCCGGATCTCGGCCGAAGGCGCGGACAGGCAAAGCGGCTTCGACAATCTCGCCTTGTCGGCCAAGTACCAGCTGTGGCAGAGCGAAGTCCGGGAAGCGATCGTGTCCGTGGGCATCGATTGGGACGTGGGCGGCAGCGGTGCGAAGCGCATTGGTGCGGAATCGTTCAGCACGATTACGCCGGGTCTCTTCTTCGGCAAGGGCTTTGGCGACCTGCCAAGCGAGGCAAGGCTGCTGCGTCCATTGGCGCTGACCGGCTCGATCGGTGTCGCGTTTCCGACGCGAGCCAGCACGCGCACCGTTTCCGACGAGGGTGAGGAGAGCATCGAGCAACATCCGAACGTGCTGCAGTGGGGCTTCACGCTGCAATACAGCGTTCCCTACCTGCAATCGGCCGTCGCCGATCTCGGCTGGCGGGAACCGTTCAATCGCCTCATCCCCGTCGTCGAATTTGCCATGGAATCCCCACTCAATCGCGGCCGCGGTGGCACGACGGGCACGGTCAACCCCGGCTTGCTATGGGTGGGTCGTTACATGCAGCTCGGCATCGAGGCGGTGATTCCGGTCAACGACCGCTCGGGCCATCACACCGGTGTGCTCGCGCAGTTGCACTTCTATCTCGACGACCTGTTCCCGAGATCGATCGGCAAGCCGCTCCTGGACCCACGATGAAGTTCGCGCGGGTGCTTGGATTCATGGTGCTGCTCGCGGCAAGTCCTGGGGCACTGGCGCACGCTTTTCTCGATCACGCGACACCCGCGGTGGGAAGCCAGGTGCACGGCTCGCCGGATACCTTGACCCTGTGGTTCAGCGAGGCTCTGGAGCCGGCGTTCTCCTCCATCAAGGTGCTCGACGCGGCAGGCAAGCAGGTGGATCGCGGCGATACGGCGGCGGACCCGAAAGATCCCACGGCGCTCAAGGTGAGCCTGCAGCATCTCGCTCCCGGCGAGTATCGCGTCATGTGGCGCGTGCTCTCGGTGGACACCCATGTGACGGAGGGAAAATTCACCTTCAGCGTGCGGCCGTGAGCGGCCGCCGTTTGCGCCGCTCGAATCGACCATGACCGCGCTGATCGTCGCGCGAGCCGTGCACTATGCCGCCGCCGTGCAGCTGTTCGGCGGCCTGTTGTTCGTGTTGTCGATCCTGCCCGCACGGATGGCGGACCGGTTGCCGAGATTCCAGCGTTGGCTTCGATCGCTCCTGCTCGGCAGCGCGGTGGTCGCGCTTGTGTCATGGCTCGCCTGGCTCGTGTTCGTGGTCGACGACATCACCGGCAGCTCCGGCGCAGCGATCGATCCTCACGCCGTGATGCGGATGCTGTCGGCAACCGCCTTCGGGCATGTATGGCTGCTGCGCGCGGCGTTATACGTCCTGGTGCTGGCGATGCTCGCCTCGACGCGGGCGATGATCGCGCGCGGGCGCATTTATCTGTTGGCCGCGGCGATTGTGGCAGGGGTCGCCATTGCATCGCTTGCGGGGTCGGGGCATGCGGCAGCGCAAACGGATTGGGCGAAGCCAATCGCCATCGGAAGCGACGCGTTGCATCTGCTCGGCGCAGGCGCGTGGCTCGGCGCCCTGCTGCCTTTTGCGTTCGCGCTGTTCGCAACCACGAGTCCCGCAGCGGCGGAACGGGTTGCGCGGCGTTTTTCGGCGATGGGCATCGCGGCGGTGGTCGTGATCATCGCGAGCGGAATCCTCGACAGCACCTATCTCGTGGCAAGCTGGCCCGGGCTTCTCGGAACACCCTATGGCCACTGGCTGCTCGTCAAGCTGGCGCTGCTCGCGTGCATGCTCATGCTCGCGGCCGCGAACCGGCGAGGGACCCCTTCCCTGGGGTTGGGGAACGGCGCTGCAGCACAGGCGAACCGGCGCATTGCTCGAAACGCGTCGATCGAGGCAGCGTTCGGAGCAGGCGTGTTGGCCATCGTTGCCGTGCTTGGCGCGTCAACACCCGCCGCCCACGAGCAGCCGTACTGGCCACTTCCCTTTCGACTCGTGTTCGGTGACGGCATGCCCACCGTCGTGCGTGCGTACCCCACGAGCTTCGTCGAGCCGCCGGTGCGTTACACCGCCACGGCTATCGCGCAAGGACTACGGCTTTACGAGCGTCATTGCGTTTCGTGTCATGGACTCGACGGCCACGGGGATGGCGTTGCGGCCGCAACCCTGACGCCACATCCCGCTGACTTCACATCCGCGCACGTGCTGGCGCATACGCCGGGCGACCTGTTCTGGTGGATCAGCCACGGCATCGAGGGCACGGCCATGCCCGGATTCGCGGCAACGCTGGATGAACAGCAGCGCTGGGAACTCGTACACGTTTTGCGAACGATGGCGGACGCGCATCAGCTCGATGCATCACCCACGGCAGCCGCCATCGCCGCACCGGCGTTCACGTATCAGATCGATGACCAGCCGCAGGCGACGGTGCCTCAAGTGCATCCCGTCGCTGCCACGCTGATCGTGTTGTACACGCTTCCGAGTTCAGCCCGACGCCTGGCCGAGCTCGCGGAGGCGTCACACGAAATGCAAAGCAACCGCATTCGCATCGTGGCTTTGTCGTTGGCCGCCGGCGAGGGATCCGGGAATCCGCAGGCCGATGCGGCGTCCGCTTCGCCGGACGTGATCACGGCTTATCGTTTGCTCACGAACAGCCCGCATCATGCCGTGACGCACGTCGAGTTCCTGGTCGATAAGGACGGCTGGCTGCGCGCACGCTGGATCGCGAGCGCGAGTCCATCGATCGACGCGCTCATCCGCCTCGTGAACACCCTGCCGCAGGTTCGATCCGGCATGGGCGCGGCTGCGCACGCACATCATCCTTGACTGGCTATCCTGCGACCCTTGGCGCGTGACAGCCAAGAGATCGCGGGTGCGCTGGTGAGCGCCCGTGACGGGTTGTCGTCGACATGGTCTATCATTGGTCTTGCACGGTGAGTCTGCGACGGTGTCTATCGCTCGCTGCATCACCGGGAGCGGCCGGCACGCCGGTCTGGATCGACCCTCGGCTCTCCCCTGCTTGTGGTTGGCCAAACACGCCCTGAAGAAACTGATTACGCGTATCGAATGAGGAGGAACATGAACGCTCGCGCTTTTTTACGAATCTCGGTCGCGATTCTCGCGGCTGCTGGAACGCTGGCCGCAAGCCATACCAGCGCGCAGCCCGCGCCTGCTGCGCGGCCGTCCCCCAATGCCGCGTTGAAGCCGCTCGCCGACCCGAAGCTGACGGTCGCCCTCGCGAGCCCGAGCATGACCTGGCTGCCGGCGTACGTCGCCGACGCGGGCGGCTTCTTCAAGGCCATGGGCCTCGACGTCAAGATGATCGTGACGTCGACGGGCCAGACCACCACCGCCGCCATCCTGAGCGGTGATGCCGACATCGCGGGCGCGGGCACGCAAGCACCCCTGCAGGCCTTCGACCAGGGCCAGAAGACGATCATCTTCAGCCCGGGGGTCATCAACAACACGGCCGTCATCGCGGCCAGCAATTCCTGGATGAAGGCCAAGGGGTTGACGCCCAAGTCGCCCATCGCGACCAAAGTTGCGGCCATGAAGGATGCGACGATCGGCGTGCCATCGATCGGCTCCGGGGCCGATCTGCTGCTGCGCTATATCGTTTCCAAGCATGGCGGCAATCCAAGCACGATGAACATCGCGCCGATCTGGCCCGAAAGTGCGCAGCTCACCGCGATGCAACGCGGGCGCATGGACGTGGGCACCATCGCCGTGCCCGGCGCGCAGATCGCCGAGAACGAGGGCGTCGGGAGTCTCTTCATCGATACGATCCACGGTGATGCGCCCGAGGTGAACGGTCTTCTCTACACCGGATACGTCGCCACTCCGACCGTCATCCAGAAGAAGCGTGAAGCGCTGGTCCGGTTCACCGCGGCACTTGGCATGGCGAATCGCCTGATTCACGCCGATCCCGCGAAGGCGGCCAGCATCGCGCACCAGGGCCAGTACCGCGAAACCGATGTTCGGCTGCTGGAGCAGGCGATCAAGTTCCTCGCCGCCGCGGTGCCGACCAAGCTGGAGATGAGTCCCGCCGAGATGCAGCGCAACATCGACATCTGGGGTGAGGTCTACGGCAAGAAGCTTCGCGTCACCGCGGAGCAAGCCACTGACTTCACCATCGGCCGCGAGGCCGACGCGTTGCTCGCCAGCCACAAGTAGCACGGCAATGATCGCGGAACGGCCCGCCTCCTCGACACCCCACGTCGAGTTCCGCGGGGTCGACAAGACATTCATCGGTCGCGCCGGCGTCGTCGATGCCATTCAGGACGTCAGCATCGCGATCGACAGAGGCGAGTTCATCGCGGTGGTGGGACCGAGCGGGTGCGGCAAGTCGACGCTTCTCAAGATGACGGCGGGGTTGATGGCGCCGACCCGAGGTACCGTCCTGTACTCGGGGGCGCAGCTCAAGGGTGTCAACACGCTCGTCGGCTACATGGCGCAGAAGGATGACATCCTGCCGTGGACGTCGGTCGAGCGGAACATCGATCTCGCGCTGCGCATTCGCGGCGTTCGGGAGCGCGAGCGCAACGAGCAGCTCGCGTCGATGATCGAGCGAATGGGCCTTGCCGGGTTCGGCAAGGCGTATCCATCGAGCCTTTCGGGCGGCATGCGCAAGCGGGTCGCTCTCGCGCGCACGCTCATCTACAAGCCCGAAACGCTGCTGATGGACGAGCCGTTCAGTGCGCTCGACGCGCAAGTGCGCGTGCTCATGCATGCGGAGCTTCTGCACCTGTGGTCGGGCAGCGGCGCGACCGTCATATTCGTCACCCACGATCTCGATGAAGCGATCACGCTGTCCGACCGGATCGTCGTGATGTCCGCGCGCCCAGGCCGCGTGAAGGCGATCAAGGACGTCGACATCCCGCGCCCGCGCGACCCGCTGACCATTCGCGGCAATGCCGAGTTCAACCGCCTCAGGAATGAACTATGGACGCTGCTCAAGGAGGAAATTCATTTCGGTACCGCAGTATGAACATGGCCGCAAGCGGCCGTGCAGTTGATCAATAGCGAAGCACCTTAACTCGCCGAGACCCTTTCGGCACGGAGATGATGTGATGAGACTTCCGACGATTACCGATGACACCACCGATCCGAAAGCAAGGGCAGTCCTGGACGAGATCCGCGCCAAGCGCGGCTTCGTTTCCAACGCCCTGCGGTCGATGGCCCACTCACCCGACCTGCTGCGCGCCTTCGTTGGCGTCGGAACCTACGTGAAGTTCGGGTCCTCCTTGAGCTGGCGAGCGCGCGAGCTCGTGATCATGACGGCCGGCCGCAAGGTCGATTACGAATGGAAGCACCACTATCCCCTGGCGATCGACGCGGGCGTCCCCGCCGCGGCGTTGGAGGACATTCATGCCGGGCGCACACCCGAGTCGCTGCCGGCGTCGGAACGCGCCCTCGTCAAAGGCGTGATCGAAATGTTCGCGCCGGACTCGATTTCCGACGCGACCTTCGCCGCGCTGTCCGAGCACTGGACACCGCAGCAGATCGTCGACATGCTGGTCACCGCGGTCTACTATCAGTCGGTAGCGGTGATCGCGACGGCATTGCAGGTCGAGCTCGAGGACGACGAGACGATCTTCGCGACCGAACGTGCCTGGCAGAAGCCGATGATGAACGCGAAGTCGAGCGCATCATGAAACGACGTGCTGGTGTTGCCGCCAGCCGCAACGGAGTCCCACGCCGTGCCTGATGATCGCGATGCGACGCCGGGAACGACCCAGGTCGCCACGAACGCTCCCGGTCAAGGCCGCGCAGCGAGGAGCGCGCGCAGCGTCGCCTCGGCGTCACTGAACCTCAACCTGCAACGTCTCGCGTTACTGGTGGCCGTCCTCATCGTCTGGCAGATCCTCGCCGGACGCGTGATTCCCACGTTCTGGATCAGCAGCCCGAGCCTGATCTTGACGCAGTTGACGAGCTGGTGGCACAGCGGGCAGCTCGTCAGCGGGATCGTGACCACCTACACGGAGATGATATTGGGGTTCCTGCTCGGCGCAACCGCGGGCATCGTGATCGGTTGCGCGTTCGGCTGGTGGCGCAAGCTTGCCGACCTGCTCAACGTGTTCATCATCGCGATCAACAGCATTCCCAAGATCGCGCTTGCTCCGCTGCTGATCCTCTATCTGGGGATCGGACTGCAGATGAAGGTGGTCCTCGCCGCAGCCATCGTGTTCTTCATCGTTTTCTACAACACGTATACGGGCGCGCGCGACGTGGATGCGGATGTGATCGACGGCGTCCGGGTGATGGGCGCGAAGAAGCTGGCGATTTTCCGGTACGTCATCCTGCCTTCGGCGATGGTGTCGATGTTCGCCGGGCTGCGCGTCTCGGTGCCGTTCGGAATGCTCGGCGCGATCACCGGCGAGATCCTCGCGGCCAATTCGGGCATGGGATTCCTGATCATGAACTCGTCCGCGCAGTTCAATACCGCAGGCGTGTTCGCCGCACTCGTGGTCCTCATCGCCATGGCCGGAGTGGTCAACGGTCTCGTCGGTCTTCTCGAAAACTTCCTGCTTCGCTGGAAGCGCAACCCGTGAGATAACCCCGCGCAGGGGCGATGGGCCGCGTCGCCCACGAGACCTCGCGCCAAAGAAGGAGTGAATGTGAGCTGGACAGTTGTCACCGGAGGAAGCTCCGGTATCGGTGCTGCCGTCGCGCAGCTCGCGCGCAAGGCCGGCGATCGTGTTGCCGTCATCGATCGCGAGGCGCCAGGCCACTCGGACTACGACGAGTTCGTCGAGTTCGATCTGGTCGATGTGGCGGATATCAAGTCCGCATTTGCTCAGCGCATCGCCAGCTGGGAGGTCGGCAGCCTGGTGCATTGCGCGGGCATTGTCCGCCCCAGCCGCCTCATGGATGCAGATCCCGCTGACGTGTCGGACGCATTCGCCGTGAACGTGCGCTCCCTCATCGAGCTCGCGCGATTGTTCGTACCCGGCATGGCCGATCGCCATTTCGGGCGCATCGTGGCAATCGGCAGCCGTGCCGCGCTGGGCAAACCGGAGCGCACTTCCTATTCGGCCTCGAAGTCCGCGCTCACCGGGCTGGTACGCACATGGGGACTGGAGCTGTCCCCGTTCGGCATCACGTCCAATGTCGTCTCGCCGGGCCCGACGAATACGCGCCTGTTCAAGGCCAACAACGATCCGGAAGGATGGATGCTCAAGAGCCTACGGCAACGCATTCCCGTCGGGTTCGTTGCGGAGCCCGTCGACATAGCGAATGTCGTGCATTTCCTCTGCTCACCCGCTGCGCGTTTCGTGACAGGTCAGGTGCTCGAGGTCTGCGGCGGAACGTCGATCGGCTGGGTCGAGTGGGATCCCAAGACGATGCTAGCCAGGCACACCTAGCACTCAACGGTTGCGCGTCACGTCGTGAGCGACACTTACACGAGAGGTCGCGTCGGCGCCCTCTCGTGGCGTGCCTTCTCCGATCAGCGACGCTGATCCCGGCGCTCTTCGCGCTGGCGCTCGTAAACGCCTTCACCGCGATCCGTGTTGCGGTTCGCGCGGCTCACGGCGCGCACGGAAGAGATGTTGTCCTGCAGGCCAAGTTGCCGGAGCGAAGGATAGTTGCCGGGTCGAAGGACGACGCACCGCCCGCTGTAGTACGCGTCCGTGCACACTTCGTAGCGCCCACCCCTGACCTTTGCTGAAGATGCGCGATCGTTGAAACGACGGCGGTCGAAATTGGCGACGTCGCGCGTAGCGGTAAAGGAGCGACCCTGGAAGTTGTCGTCCTGGTAGAGCGTTACCTCGGCCACGGCGACGCCGGTGGCAGTGACTCCCAAGCCGAGCACGACTGCGCTGAGAATACGTTTCATCAAGATCTCCGAGTGGGTGCGCGACGAGGCGCCGACCTGGCATTCTCCGGCGTCGCCAATGCCCGCGATGTCAGGCGGGCTGCTTCAGCTTGTCGGACGGCGCCGCGTGTTGCGGCTCGGAAGTTCTGTAAATATCGGGGCGCAATCATGCAAAGGAAAGAAGCGCATACTTTCCCCCGCTTTCCCGCACCAAGCGCTCCTGGTCATGACGGGGCCGATGATGGAACGCGCGGCGACGCATGAGCTTGGGCAATAGCGTTCCTGGGCGCGGGCCGTTACAGCCTAGCCGGCAGTACCGGACGCTGGAATTGACCAGTTAACGCAGCACCAGGAGATTACACATGATCGACGCCACCGCCCCGTGGGGAATCCTTCTGCTGCGCATTGGCTTGGGCGTCCTGTTTCTCGCGCACGGCTTGCTGAAGCTCCTGGTGTATAAGCCCGCGGGCGCTTACGCCTATTTCAAGTCGCTCAATGTGCCAGGCAGTTTGGCCTATGTGACCATGGCGGCGGAGCTGGCCGGAGGGACCGCGCTGATACTCGGGATCATGCCGCGCTATGTGGCGATCCTCCTCATTCCTTTGATTGTCGGCACGATCGTGACCGTCCACGGCAAGAACGGCTGGATGTTCGCGAACAAGGACGGCGGGTGGGAATATCCGGCGTTCTGGGCCTTGACGCTTTTCATTCTGTTCCTGCTGGGCGACGGCGCGTGGGTCCTGGT
>Ga0070741_10017858_pt1 | contig 11584 bp, 8 predicted proteins | sample Coa_R1_4_FD_66440 | JGI IMG/M metagenome (GOLD analysis project Ga0070741, IMG submission 66440) | Surface soil microbial communities from Centralia Pennsylvania, which are recovering from an underground coalmine fire - Coalmine... | ecosystem: Environmental > Terrestrial > Soil > Unclassified ...
CTATGGGACATCTCTGCACAAATGGATTCTCGCGCCCATCGGCACCGGGTTTCTTTATGTCCGCAAAAGCAAAATCCCGACAATCTGGCCCATGATGGCGGCGCCGCCCGAGATGAATACCAATATTCGCAAGTTCGAAGAGATCGGAACGCACCCGGCTTCTCAGCGCAACGCCATCACCGAAGCCCTCAATTTCAGCGAGAGCATCGGACTGGAGCGTAAAGCGGAACGGCTTCGCTATCTGCGCCGCCGCTGGTCGACTCCGTTGCGGCAATTACCCGGAGTCAAGATCCTCAATAGCGAAGATCCCGAACAATCGTGCGGCATCGGTTTCATCAGCATCGATGGCTTCGATGCTCCCAAACTATCCGCCTATCTCTGGCAGAAGTACCGCATCTGGACCACCGCCATCGTCACGCCGGGCGAGTATCAGGGCCTGCGTATCACCCCAAACGTTTACACGACCCTCGAAGAAATCGACACGTTCACGAACGTGATGACGAAGATCGTAAAGCAAGGATCGATCCCCGCCGTTTGAGTTGACGCCAGGCCGCATCAACTTGCGATAAAGTAGAAAACCTTCACAGCTACACGTACACCATCTTCCGCAGCCAAGCTGGGAACAGGAGGAAATGCCGATGAAGCAGTTCCCGATGTATCACCGCGGGGCGCTGTTTTCCGCCGCGCTCGCGCTTTTTGCTTTACCTGCATCGCATGCCCTCGCGGATACGAATCTGACCGGCATTTGGGCAGCGAACAATGGCGCCGCTTACTATGTCCGGCAAATCGGAAATACCATCTGGTGGGCGGGATTTGATCCCGATGCCTTCAGTCCGGTCGCCAGCAAATCGAACTCTTTTCATCGCGGGTTAACCTCTACACAGGTATTTCAGGGTACGTTGTCCGGCGATGTTGTCACCGGAAACTGGGCGGAGCTGCCGCGGCAGAGCGCGTTCAACCTGAATCAGGGAACACTCGCGTTCCGTCTGGCCCGCGATTCACGGGGCGATATCGTCAGCTTGCAAATCCAGAGTCAAACAGGCGGTCTGACGGTTACCAGTTGGACCAGAGCCGTAATCCCCACACTACCCTGCACCGACAATATCGGCAAGCGCGATGCCTATTGCCTCTTCGGCAAAGTTTTAAAGAATCAGACTGGCTTCTGGGGCAGCCATGAGAGCTTGCTGGATAATCTCAAACCATACAAAGATAACTCCGTCATTTTTGGTACGGTCGCCACTCCTTACGAATTGCAATCACTGCCGGCAACTTGTTCAGACTTCTTTGCGAAGAATGACGATGACGCGGATATCAATTTCGACGTGATTGTCGATCGCGCAAACCTGAACGCGCAACCGGGCTTCTGGAATGACGGCTGGCTGAACAGCGCAGCCCACGTTCGGGGCAAGCTGGATGCCTGGCAGAACGCCATCCATTGCGAAACGATCGCTTTTGGACGTCAAGACTCTCAGTGTCAAGCCACCGGTCCGGTTTTTCTGCCGGGCTGGGGAGAATCAGGCGCGAATGGCTCTCTGTCGCAAGGCGCTCCCATCGCGGGCGGCATTACCTCCATTAGCGGCGCCGTCGTCATCAACGGAGTTCAGATGAAGGCGGGAAGCCGCGTGCGCGTGACAGGTCCTCTTGTTCTGGACTGCGGACACGGCATCACCAGCCCTTGTCACGAGACCGAAAACGATCCCAACGATTTGGGCACCAAGAATCTGGAGATACATCCGATCTATTCGGTGGACATTCTTCAGGATTTCACCGCAGCGCGACCTGCGAATGTCGATCTGACCGGTACTTGGGCTGCTTCCGATATAGGCACGTATTATGTTCGCCAGAGCGGCAACACGATTTGGTGGCTCGGGTTGAGCCGCGATCAGGGCCTTACGTTTGCCAACGTCTTTCACGGCACAATCCAGAATGGCGTGGTCACAACAAAACCGGTTCAAACTGGCGCCGGAACAGTCACCGAAACTTCATCGCGTCCGTCCGCCAGTCCAACTGCACCTCCCTTGTTTCCGGTCATCACGGGACAGTGGGCGTCGGTGCCGCTAGGCAGTACGCAAGGCGACGGGGGCCTGACATTAGCTGGCACATTTTGCAAGAACTTGAACGATCTTACGGTCCCGTGTGATCCCACCAGGCCGCCGGCGCTGTGGAATTTGTTAGTGACACAAAGCTCCAGCAACCCTGCTTTTGCTAATCCTCCCAATAACCGGTTTCAGTGGCAAAAGCTGTATGATCGCAACGGCGCGCCCACGCCTCAAATTCTGGCTCCCAAAATTTTCCCTTTAGGTCCGGTCGCGAATGGGCTCGAAGCTACAGGCTCGGTTCCCATCAATAACATCGGCACAGCCCCCTTGGTGGTTCAATCGATTACAAGCACCGTTGCGGCTCTAAAGTTCAGCCCCAACAATCTCACCATCGCCCCAGGGGCGACGGCGCACGTGTCGGTTTCATGGCTTGTCTCTACCGCCACCAAACCTGGGAACCAGATCTTCGATGGCGCACTCACATTGAAAAGCAATGATCCTTCGTCTCCCATTACCGCCGTAACAGTGCGGTTGACAGTTAGAGGCGGCCCTGCTCGATAAAGCGCCGGCGCTGCGCCAAGTTCGCGATTTCTTCCTCGTCGATACTAGAGGCATGACGCCAGGACAGCCGCAGCCGAAATTTCTCCTCACGAACACGCCCGACTACCGCGAAAACTATGCCAACAGCGTGCAGATGCGTGTTAACCTTTGGGATTTCTTTTTGATGTTCGGCACGGTAAACCAAACAGCGCCCGATTCGGTTACCATTCAAAATTTTCAAGGCGTCTATCTCAGCCCTCCGCAAGCGAAAGCCTTGGCAAACTTGCTAACGCAGAACCTGAAGCAGTATGAAGCGGCTTTTGGCGAAATTCATTTAGAAGCGCAAGCGCCAGGCGATCTGATTCAGTAAGCGAATGCCGATTCAACGGCGGCCGCCGATGCCCAAATTGGCTCCCGGCGAATTGGCGCAAGCGCGGCCCGCGGGGAAGCGGCCCTATTATCTCGTCATCTTTTGGCTGTTATTCGCTGTCCCGCTTTTCGCCATTCATATAGGCCTGCTGAAGCTGCCCTTTTTCTGGGATGAGCTTGGTCAGTTTGTGCCCACGGCGCTCGACCTGTTGCGCACTGGCTCCTGGATTCCGCATTCAACCGTTCCGAACGTACATCCGCCGGGCGTTGAGGCGTTTCTGGCTCTCTTATATAAGCTATTCGGCTACAGCATTCCGCTAACGCGCATCGCAATGCTATTCATCGCGAGCATCGGGCTCCTCGCCACGTTTCTTCTGGCGATCGAATTGAGCCAAGGCGCGAAAGGCGCGCCGGCCTTTTTGCCGCCTCTTTTACTGCTGGTGTCTCCGCTGTTCTATACGCAGAGCATGATGGCCCAACTCGACATGCCGGCAATGGTCTTCACGCTGCTGGCGTTGCTGTTCTTTCTAAAGCGGCGGTACGCTTGGGCCGCAGCCGCAAGCGTCGTGCTCGTGTTGCTTAAAGAAACGGGTCTCGTAGTCCCGTTTGTTTTCTTTATCGTGTTGCTAACGAGAAGGAATTGGAAACCAGCCGCCTTTTTCGTCGCGCCGGCAGTCGCGGTATTCGGATGGCTGCTGGTGTTGCATCGTGGCACTGGATATTGGCTCGGAGATCCGGGATTCGCGCATTACAACGTCGGCTACGCGTTACACCCTGTGCGCATGGCGATGTCTTTCGTGCGACGCCTCTATTACCTCTTTGTCGCCGAATTTCGATGGATCGGCACTCTCGTGATCTTCTTTACGCTGCTTCTCTGTCCCCAATTTCGCCGCACACGATGGAAGTTGACGGCTGCGGTTGCAGCGGCAAATCTCGTGCTTGTATCTGTTTTGGGCGGCGCGGAACTCGAACGCTATCTTCTACCCACCCTTCCCATCTTCTATATTGCGGTCGCGGTTGCATTGACGTGCGTGCCGAAGAAAGTATCGATTGCGGCAACCGGCGCGCTGGTCGCCGGCTTGGTCATTAATCTTTGGTGGAATCCGCCCTATCCGTTTCCGTATGAGAACAACCTTGCAATGGTCGATTTCGTTCGTCTGCAGCAGATTGCCGCGGGCTTCGCTCAACGTGTTTTGCCCGGCCGCGCTATCGCCACCGCATGGCCTTACACAGCCGGACTGCGCGATCCCGACTATGGCTTTGTCGAAAACAAACTGAACGCCGTCGAAACAGGCGACTTCCACGTCGATTCCATCCGAAAGTTGCCGCCCCAAAGCTTCGATGCGCTCATCACCTACACGCGCACGTGGATGCCGTCCAATGGAGTCATTCGATACCCATTGGTTCGCCGCTTCCTCAGCCACTTCTACGAATGGCAGCCCGATATCACAACAGAGCAGTGTGCTGATCTCGGCCTGCAGGAATTAATCTCGTGGAAGTCGCGAGGCCAGCGGATCACTATTTACGCACGCAAACGCGTGGGCCCTCCTGCGTCAGTGGCTAAGCTGGAACCGGCCGCAGGCGTATCAACGCGATGACGTCGAACGTCCGGCGTGGGTGGTGGGGCACCATGTTGCTCTTCCTTATACACGGCCTGATCGTCGGCACGTGGGTCTCGCGCATACCAGCCGTGCAAAGCGGACTTCATCTGAACAACGCCGTTCTCGGTCTCACTTTGCTTAGCACTGCCGCCGGCGCGGTCTGCACCATTCCCATTACCGGATCTCTCATCAGCCGCTTTGGCAGCAAGCGAGTCACCTCCATCAGTTCTCTTGCGTTCTGTCTGGCTGTGTCTCTCATGGGTTTTGCCTGGGATGCTCCAAGTCTCGCCGCGGCGCTATTCGTTTTTGGCGGGTTCGCCGCTTCAATGGACGTCTCTATGAACGCGCAGGGAGTTGAAGTTGAAAAGGCGTTACACAAGCCCACCATGTCTCGCTTCCACGCCATGTTCAGCTTCGGAGCAATGGCGGGCGCGGGCATCGGCGGATGGGTGGCGGCTCGCAATGTAGTGCCCCTTGCGCATTTCACAGTCGGTGGCTTTGTGAACTTGGTCGCCGTTATGGCCGCCATTCCGCTGCTGCTTGAAACCCATGCACATCTCACAACCAGCGAACATCGTTTACCTTTGCGCGAGATCCCGCCCGTTCTCATCGCGCTGAGCGCGATTGGTTTTTGTATTCTTCTCTCCGAAGGCGCAATGGCCGACTGGACCGCCGTCTACTATCGCCAGGTCCTGCATACGGGCGCCGGCATCGCGGCCGAAGGCTATGCGGTTTTTTCCGCCGCTATGGCGACATTTCGTTTCGTTGGCGATTGGATTACCGGACGTCTCGGCCCATTTCATACCGTCCGCGCGGGCTGTCTAGTAGCAGCGTTTGGACTTCTGTGGACCCTTAGCATCCACGTTCCCGCCTGGGGGCTGCCCGGCCTTGCAATCACTGGCGCAGGTCTGTCCGTCATCATCCCGCTCGTCTTCGGCAGCGGTGGCCGAGTACCAGGCGTCAATGCGGGCCCTGGCATCGCGACGGTAACGGGCATCGGCTATATAGGCTTCATCGTGGGCCCGCCGGCGATTGGCTTCGTTTCGCAAATTGTCACACTGCGCTATGCGCTCGGCATAGTGGTCGCCTGTTGCCTGACCGCTGCTTACCTATCGCGCTTCATGGCAAAACTGCAGCCGGTGACCGGTTCGCATACCCTGTCATCTCCAGATAGCCCGCTCCATGCACTTTAATGTCGCGTAGAGTGCCGTCGTAGCTCACCGCGCCTTCCCAATACGTAGGCGTCAGCCGCTTAGCGTCGAACAACTCCTGGTCAGCGAGTACGGTGCGCTCAGTCAGATCTAGCCCTAATGACGGAACAGAGATATTCCAAGAAATTGGGTACGTGGCGCCGGAATCTCTGCTGTGCCAAGTAGCAGCGGGCTTGATATCGAACTCCGAAGCATCCAAATATTGCGCGTGACCGTTTGTATCTACAAACGTTCCTGACGAATATCGACTGTTCCCTGACTTGTTGCGCAAGCGATAGAGCATCAACTCCTCATGATTGTCTAACTGAATCGCAAACCAATCCCAGCCGGCCAGATCGTTATCCGCCGTCTCAGAAAAGAATTCGTGGTCCATCCACGCCAACCCGGTAACATCGAAATCGCGATTCTTCCAGCGCAGCTTGCCCATTGCGTTCAGCCTCGTAAAAGACAGATAATGCGAAGCCTCGCCCGGCAGTGGCCCTTTGATACTGATTCCGTTCTCCCCATGAATCACCAACGGCTTTTCGGGCTGGATCCTTATATTCAGCGTGAGATTGTCGCAAACCGCCTGCAGTTCCTGTTCGCCCATCTCAAGCGAGATCCACTTCGCCTCCCAATTTCCATTCCAATATTTGCGGTCTATCAAGCCCGCACCTGCTAATCCAGGCCCAGCGCGGTTCAATCGTTCCATATGAAAGAACTGCTGGCCGTCGATATCGCTTAATGCCAGATGGGCGACGTAAATCTGATCGGGTTGCCACACCGCATCCGACGCCGCCATTTGCTGCGGCATCAGATGCTGCGCTTGCCGAAAAAATGTGAGTTCGAATCCGAACCGGTGTCCGTCCCCTGCGCGCAAATTTCCCGTGTAGTACCACCACTCGGTCTGAAAATGCGGATGGCTGAAGTGATCCCGTGGAAACTCATATCGGTAGCCTGGTTTTGCCACTTGCCACTGCTGGCCCGCAAGCGCCGTCACAAACAGAAGCGCGGCCAAACACCTATGCTTCATGAATAACCTCTATGGGGTTCATGCATGTGGCCATTCGGGCCGGATATAGCCCGGCCAGTACGGTCGCGAGGTAAATCCCCGATAGCGCAATCAGTAGCAAAGCCACTGGCCAATGAAATTGGATCGTCCATCCGAACGACTGTTTATTAATGACGAAGATCAGAATCAGCGACAGCAGCGTTCCCAGAATCAATCCAATCGCGTTCGCTAACAATCCCAGCAGCCCAGCCTCGCAGAGAATAATGCCGCGAACCTGCGGCTGCGCTCCGCCCAAAAATCGCAATAGCGCAAACTCACGCCTGCGATCAATCGCCATCGCAAGTAGTGCGCCTGCAATTCCCATGACGGCCACAATCACTGCGACTGCCTCGAGAGCGTAGGTAATTCGGAAGGTCCGGTCGAAGATCGCGATCGCACCGCGCCGCAGTGTGCTGTTGGATGACACCATGACGGCGCGCCTGCCAATAATGTCGTCGATTTGACGCCGCATGATCGAGCGGTCTGTGCCCGGTTTGAGGTATACCGCAAGATTGGAAATGGAGCGATCCGGCAAATACTTCAGCAGCGTTCGCCGATCGACAATCACATATCCGCGCTCGGTCGAGTAGTCGTAATAAATGCCCACAACTTTGAACTCATGTACGCTCCCGGCTAATGGGATATGCAGCACGCTTCCAGGGCGCACCTGATGTTTATTTGCGAAAGGCTCGCTGACAATCGCATAATCGCCTTCACCCATTTTCGAGAAGATGACATCACGGTTTTCGCCCGGCAAAAAACGTGTTCGTGCATTTGCCTCCTGCTTCAGCGTTTCCCCACCGGCCAATGTCGCCGGCAGTCTGTCATACGAAATGGGATAGGCGCGAAACCGGTCAACTGCCGCGACACCGGGCAACTGCTCAATCCGGTCGGCAATATCCACGCTCATGGTCGGATGACGATCCGCGCCGCTTGAGCCGGCGGGCCGCAAATAGAGATCGGCTTTCAGTTGGTTATCCATCCAAAGCCGCACCGTCTCGCGAAAGCTGCCCACCATGATTCCAACACTGGCGGTCATCGCAACCGCGGTAGCAAGCGCCGCAGTCAGCACCGATGTTCGATTCAATGAAGCACGCAGCGACCGCAACGCGAGTAGCGCTTCTACGCCAAGCAACCACCGCACTGCGTCGCTCGCCGCGCCAGCGAACAACGTCACAGCGTTAGGAATCAACAAAGATGTCCCGGCAATCAACAGAATCACCGATCCATACGCAAAGATGGGTTGCCTGCCGACCGGCGGCAAAAGTGACAGAATCGCTGCGGCTATCAAAAAAACAAGCGACCAAATCAGCAGGCCGCGGGAACGTTTTCTGCTTACGTATTCCTCTCGCCCGCGCGCCATCGCTTCTACCGGCGCAACACGTGACGCTTCAACAGAAGGCGCAAGCGCAGCCAGCAACGACACTGCTATCCCGATAGCCATTCCCGCAATTGCAGTATTCAGCGTCAATTGAATCTGCGCCGGGTTGCTGCTTACGTACAACGACTCCACCGTGTTCCCAATCAGCCGTACCGCCCCGATGGCCATCAGCCTTCCGAGACCCAACCCAAGCGCACTACCGATCAGCGCAAAAACCAGCGACTCCGCAAAAAACGCATTCGCAACTAAACTCCGCGTAGCGCCCAATGCGCGAATAACTCCAATCTCCGCGCGCCTTCGCACCACCGAAATCGAGATCGTGTTGTAAATGAGGAATGCGCCAACAATCAGCGCAATGTAGCTCAGTACATGCAAATTCCAACGAAAAGCAGCCAGCATCTTCCGGTTCTCTTCCGTTCGCGATCCTTGCAGGTCGATCGTGGCCGACGGCGGCAATTGTTTCTCAAGAAATTTTTGCCAGTAATCGACAGACCGCCCAGCCGGCACGCGCACGTCGATGGCATCCAGTTTCCCTATCTTGCGCGTCGTCCTCTGCGCTAAGCCAATATCAGCGATGATGGCGTTGTTCTCGCCCAGGTCGTTTTTCGGAGGCCGCAGCACGCCCGCGACTGTGTAAGTCTGGATCGCATCGTTGATTAACAATCGAATCCGATCGCCTTTGTGCAATTCCAGCCGCGCACCTACCCAAATAGGATTCGGCCCCGCCCACACGGGATTTATCCCGGCCGATCCTCCTTCGAATGCGCCTGCTCGCATTGCATGCCCGATCACATCGATTCCGATAAACGGCAGCGCCTCCCCTCTTCCATTGATGGATGCGAAATCTTCAACGCGAGGAGCGAAGTCAAACGCATACGGAAGCTGCGCCAAACGCCCCAGCAATTCTTCGTTGACGCCGCCCGTCGCACGGATGGTCAAATCGTTATTGCCGGTCAATGACTCGAGCGACGAATGAAAGCTTCCGGCGGCGGCTTGTCCGGCGAGATCAATTGCAATCATCACCCCCACCCCAAGCGCGATCGCAAGTATCGTCAAAGTCATGCGAATCGGCTCGCGCGCCATCGGTCGCACAATCAAACGCAGAAACAGCAGCCAACCCGCGTTCATCGCGCTCTTGCGATCTCAATCTCCGAGGACACCTGCTCCATGCGGCCATCTCGCAGGTGCATAACGCGATCCGCCAGCGTCGCGCTTTCCGCGCTGTGCGTTGCAATGATCACCGCTACGTTAAATTCGCGCGCCGCGCGCACCAGCAGATTCAGCACTACCTCGCCGGTTGCCGTGTCGAGGTTGCCTATCGGCTCATCCGCCAAAATCAATCGCGGATTATGCGCCAAAGCGCGAGCAATGGAAACGCGCTGCTGCTGTCCGCGTGAAAGCTGATGAGGCGGCCGGTCGGCATATCGGTCTAATTCCACCCAACGCAACCGTTCCATCGCGGTGGCACGCGCGTTACTCTTTCTCGCCAACAACAACGGCAGTTCCACATTCTCAACCGCCGTGAGGGTGTGCATCAGTTGAAACGATTGGAAGATGAAGCCGACTTTTTCGCGCCGTAATCGGGTAAGCGCGGCGTCATTCAATTCTTTCGTGTTCTGTCCTTCTAAAAGAACGTCTCCCGCCGTCGGAAAATCCATCGTTCCGCACAGATTCAGCAGCGTCGATTTCCCGCACCCGCTTCTGCCCACTAAGGCGATCATGTCGCCCGCATCCACTCCGAAGCTGATGTCCCGCAAAGCCGTCACAGGGCCGCCGTCCGTCTGATAGATCTTCGAGACAGATCGTACTTCGAGCAGCGGCATACAGTTCCAGCATCTCAGTAGCGCAAAAGGCGCGCATGCCTCAATAGCTACACTCGAAGGTGCTTGGCAAAGATACTGGTTACCGGCGGCGCCGGATATATCGGGTCGCACACCCGGTACTTCTTACAGCAGCAAGGACACTCTGTTGTCGTCGTTGACGATCTATCGCGCGGACATCAAGATGCTGTCCCTGAAGGCATCCTTCATAGATTGGACCTTCGCGACACCGCGCGCTTGACACAATTGCTGACGCAGGAGCACGTCGATGCGGTCATTCACTTCGCCGCGTACATTGCCGTCGGCGAATCGACCCAGGCGCCCGAACTCTACTTCTCGAACAACGTAAGCGGCTCGATTTCGCTTTTTGAAGCCATGGTTCGCGCTAACGTAACGCGCATCGTGTTTTCCTCTACGGCCGCCGCCTATGGTACGCCGCAACGCGTACCAATCATCGAAGACGAGCCGAGCGCGCCCATCAATCCGTATGGCGAAACGAAGGTGATGGTTGAAAAGATTCTCGAATGGCTGGATCGCTATCGACAGATTCGCAGCATCGTATTGCGTTATTTCAATGCCTGTGGAGCAGAGCCGGCGGCCGCACTGGGCGAGCGGCACGATCCTGAAACTCATCTGATTCCGTTAATTCTGCGTGCCGTGCTCACCGGTAATCCAGTAACTATCTTTGGCGACGACTACGCCACTCCTGACGGAACCTGCATCCGCGACTACATCCATGTGAGTGATCTCGCCGAAGCCCACATCCTCGCGGTTGAGCATCTGTTGAAAGGCGGCGCTTCGAACGTGTTTAACGTAGGAACCGGCTCCGGCCATTCAGTCAAGGAAGTGCTCGCCGCCGTCGAGCGCGTCACCGGCAAAACCGTCCCGTACAAAATGGGACCGCGCCGTGAAGGTGATCCTGCCAGCCTCGTTGCCGACTCACAAAAACTCCAAACCACTCTCCAGTGGAAACCGACACGCGCCAGTCTGGACCGCATCGTCGCGGACGCCTGGAATTTTGCGCGGCACGAGTACTCATCGTAACGGTACACCGCGTTCGTAGCTAAAATTACATAGCATCAGCATCAGCTATTTCCTGCTAGTCCGCGTCATTAATTTCGCGTATAATTTGAAACAAAATGAATTCTGCTGCTACCCATAGTGGCGGAATAGATGTTACTTCGGGTTAATAAAAGGTTACGCGGGATCTCGCTTTGCGCCCGCCTCCATCACTAGAAAGGTTAGGTCATGAGACATCTACGTAAGATGTGCGCGTTGTTAGCGCTCACATTCGCTTCTTGTGCTGCAATCTACTCCCAAGCGGTTACAGGCACCGTGCTCGGGACTGTGGAAGATAGCAGCGGAGCCGTTGTTCCGAACGCCAAAGTGACCCTGACCGAGGTCAATACTAATATCTCCCGCACCACTCAAACAAACAGCAGCGGCAATTACACCTTCCCGAATATTCCCGAAGGGAATTACTCCGTCGCGGTCGAGTCCACCGGCTTCAAGAAGGAAACCAAGGAAAACATCCGCGTCGACATTAATATGAATGCGCGCATCGACGTGACGCTCGAGCCGGGCGCCGTCAGC
>Ga0070741_10017859_pt1 | contig 11583 bp, 11 predicted proteins | sample Coa_R1_4_FD_66440 | JGI IMG/M metagenome (GOLD analysis project Ga0070741, IMG submission 66440) | Surface soil microbial communities from Centralia Pennsylvania, which are recovering from an underground coalmine fire - Coalmine... | ecosystem: Environmental > Terrestrial > Soil > Unclassified ...
CCCCTACCTTGTCCATCGAAGCCTGCCTGATTTCATCAAAGCGCACCCCTTCATTTTTTAGATAGGATTCTGCTTCCGCAACTAGCTGGGGCAGTACGCCTACTAATTTGACCTCTTTCCCGACTCTTTCTCCTATTTCTCGGAAAAATGGCGCGCTTTCCGTGCAAAAGTGGCACTGCGTGGGAAAGGCAAAAATAAGTGTCCGGCGATTTTTGTTCGAGCTAACGTCGGTAAGGCGCTTACTCAGTCGGCCCCAACAGTTGCAACGTCATTTGGGCGCGCTGAGGCGGATCTAGCTTGCAAAGGGCACGGTGATGAAGCCGGAAGAAGGTAATTCCTCGCCAACACCACGGAAAGCAAAATTGCCACAACGTGAGTTGCGAACTTCGCTGTGATTTCAACGCTGCGGCCCACTAAGGGCGGCGGACCTAAACTGCGTGCCGGCGCGTCTTGCCGAGTAAATGCCGGGCTTTCGAAATCGCCTGTGATTCCGCTTCCGCCAGAGTTATGGCAGAGAAGCGCGCAAGACATGCCGCAGGCGACACGTTGTCTGCTTGGCAAATATATTTGCCCCCGACCCGATAGCTGGTTAACTTTACCGGCCAGCCGGCGAGTTCAATCTGCCGTTCCTGAAATTCGTTCGCGTTTAAAGTGCTCATTGCGTTATGCGGTGGCAGCGGCGGCCGCGCCTCGTTCGACCGGCGCGCCAACCAAATTGCCCCATTCGGTCCAGGAGCCATCGTAATTTACAACATTGGGAAGGCCCAACAGATACTTCAAGACAAACCAAGTGTGGCTTGATCGTTCCCCGATACGGCAGTACGCAATCGTAGGACGGGAATCGTTCACGCCTTCAGCCGCATAGAGAGCCTTCAAGTCGTCGAACGATTTAAAGGTGCCATCGTCGTTGCAGGCTTTACCCCAAGGCACGTTGCGCGCTCCCGGAATATGGCCGCCGCGTTGGCACGTCTCGGGCAGGCCGGGGGGCGCCAGAATCTCGCCGGTAAACTCCTGAGGACTGCGGACATCCACCAGTGAGGCTGCCTTGGCGCGAACAGCGTCCTGCACCTGCGGCAAAAATGCGCGGAGCGACAAGTCGGCTTCCTGCGCTTTATATTGCGTTGCGGGATAAGAAGGAGTTTCCGTGCTCAACTCACGGCCATCCGCGATCCACTTCTTTCGTCCGCCATTTAAGATACGAACGTCCTTGTGGCCGTAGATCTTGAACTGCCAGAACGCCCACGCGGCAAACCAGTTGTTGTTATCACCGTAAAGAACGATGGTCGTTTGGGGAGTGACGCCCGCCTTGGACAGCAAGGCCTCGAGTTGTTCCTTCGACAGAATGTCGCGGCGCAATGTGTCACAAAGTTGCGTATTCCAGGCCCAGCCAATGGCACCAGGAATGTGTCCCAGGTCGTAAGCCGCTGTATCTACGTCTACTTCCGCGATACGAACCGAAGGATCGGAAAGCTTGCCGGCTAACCAATTGGCTTCAACAAGTACTTCGGGATGAGCATACGCTGCCATATCCGCATGGTAACACCAGCAAGTCTATGGACAAAAGGTATATTGGTACTATTGCAGCGCCAGATCTAATCTGGACCAGATGCGGTCGGCCGGAATGCCTGCAAGTTCAGAGACTTCTTCGAGGCGATGTTCGTGCCAGCGAAATAGGACGCGATTAGGCGGATCGACTAAATACACCTGCTCAAAGCCCCAGCGATGGTACGTCCTCAACTTGGTAAGGATCCGAGAGATCAGATCGTCTTCAAAAAGGATTTCGACAACAACTTCCAGTGCTTTGAGCTTCGTTGCGACAGTCGCCATAAGTTCAGTTTACGGCTGCTATTGCGGTGGGGGCGTCAGGCCGGGCGGCGCAGCCAGGGGAGTTGGAACAGGTGAAGGTGCAGTTGGGGATGCCGGGCTGAAGCCTGCGGGGGTGGCAACGCGGTTGGCATTGGGTTGCGCCATGCCGGATGTAGGATTAATTCCGCTCTGACCGGTCGTTGATGTGTCTTTGGTGGGATCGTAGTAGAACTCCCACAACGAGTAATCGATTTGGTCGTTTACCGTCTTGATCGTCGATCCTTTAGCCAGGCTTGCTACTCCCGCGATGCCGCCGCTCTGAATGACACCCATGCCGGACTGTGCAGTCGTGGTGACTGCAACGCCGGGACCTCCGGCGGCAGCCGGGGCGCCATTTGTAGTTCCTACATTGGTCATCGGCGCAGAGGCTGCGGTATTTCCAGCCGTGGCTGCCGGGTTCGGATTCGAGAAGAGCCCTTGCACCCCTTGCATAGGCGCCGAGATGTTAGAGCCACTGGCCATTTGAGCCTGAGGGATGGGTTGCGCCGGAATCGCTGGAACGCCCATCGAAAAAGGCACCGTTCCCGGAACGACTCCGGGCTGGACTGATTGACCCCGATTCGGCTGATTGGCAGTCGCCTGGGTTTGGCCTGGCTGGGTTTGGCCTAGCTGGAACTGGTTTGGCTGAGTTTGCTCAGCAGTAGTCGCCACGGACCCAGGCAGCAGGCCTTGCGTAGGATCGACATTAGCCGGATTGGCTGCGGCGCCATTCACGGGCATCTCAGGCGGGCGCTGCGGAATTCCGGCGACCGTGGCAACGCCGGTTCCATTATCGGCAGGCGCTTGCGTCGAAAAACCGCTTGACGCAGGCGCACTGCCCGCATTGCTTGCGAAAGATGTCGATGCAGCGTTACTTCCAAAGCCATTATTTGTGCTGCCGTTCGTGTTACTCCCTGGCTTCTGAGCGTTCGCATTCAGGCCGATGGGGTTCACTTTCGAATCAGTCAATTGTCCGCCCGGTCCCGCATGAAGCAGCCGCCAATTGTCTTCGCCCGTCATCGGATCTTTAAATTTGTGCCGCAGGAATCGCATGCGGTTGGTGTTCTCTAGAGCATCGATTGAGGCGGGGTAGGCACGAAACTTGCGGTAGTAGAGCTTCACTGCGTGCGCGTATTCTGTGCCGCGGTCGATCAGCAACTGTTCTTTCGCACGCTTGGCCTCGAACGCCACAACCGGCATCTCCATGTACAGCGAGATCGCCAGAACGGCCGCGAACAAAAAAACAATCAAGAGGGCCGAGCCGCGCTCGCCGCGATGACGATCGGGTTGACTTTTTCGAGTGGCAGTCATGGCATGGCGGCGGGCACAACTTGCAGCGTCTGCCCCTTTTTCAATTGTGTATCTTCCAGACGTGCGCTCGTTGGCGTCAGTGCGACCACCAGATAGCGCTTCATGACCGTCTCTCCTTCAGAACCCACGACTACATTGTCACCATCCAGAAACAATCCTTGATTGCCCTGGCTGGTTGCTCCCGATTTCACAAATCCGTAATACTTCAGCGGAATGTTGAGCGGCATTTCGGCTGGTTTTGAAGGCAAATTAACCGGCGGAGTCACAGGCCGAGGCGGGACAGCAGGAGGATGCTTCAATAGCGCCTGCTCGGCAGGCGTCAGCGGCGCGGGGCCCATTTCGAAAAGGCTTCTGCCCACCGTAGCTGGTTGCACATTCTGCAGCTTTGCGAGCAGGTCGAGACGCAAGGTAGGGTCCACATCACCGCGGGTAGGATCGATTGGCCGAAGCCGAAGCGTGTCCCCATTATTCGCATTCTGACTACGGCGCATTCTGGCGACGGAACTCGGACGGACTGGAACTGCGGGCGGGGCTGCGTCACGCCGGATTGTCGAAGCAGATGGTCCGGTATCATCATCCGATCGCATGTTGTACCAGAAAAGAAGGACGGCGAGCACGATCAAAGCTCCGGCCAAAATCTTCGGGTCTATCCCGATCCGAATGCCAAAGATCTTCGTTTGGGCGCGAGCCGCCATTATGGAAGACCTCCGGCAGGCTGGGACGCGCCTCCAGATAACGGCTCGTCGCGAATAACCGCCTGAAATCGAATCGAGGTGTTGATTTGGCCGGCACGCTGCTGCGGAGCGGCTTGCAGGTTCTCGAGCATCAGAAGCATGGGCGAGTGGTCCACTTCATGCAAAAACTGCATCAAGTTGCCATATGTGCCTTCGTAGTTCGCCGTGCAATTCAGCAAGTTCAGATCGGCCGTCCCTTCGATCGGCTCCTCTGTGTAAACCGCGTCGCGCTCTTGAAATTGCGCCGCCTTGGCCATGCGCTGAATTTCGGTAATGATGGCTGCATACGCCACACGCTTGGGAAGAAAATACTTCGTTTCAAAATCCGTCGATTCCGAATTCCCGACAGTCACCTTCGCGGCTACGTCGCTGAGCCGCGCCGTTTTGGCGCGTGTGACCAATATTTGATTGCGCACCGCAAGGCGTTCCTGCTCCAACTCCTTCTTAGTTCCCCCCGGAGGTGCGAAATAGAAAAACAACGCAACACCATTGAGTAGCGCAAGAAGGGCCGCAGCAGCGCGCAGCCAAAATCGGGCTCCACTCCGATTTCCTACCGCGCCGGCGAACATCCGATCAAAGTTTTTGCGCATAAGCTACGTTCAACCGGTATTTAAAAAGACGATCGTTCTGGGTGGGAGGACTCTGCGCCATAACCTGAGCGGGGCCAAACAGCGGCGATTGTTGCAGATGGCGCAGCAGCTCAAGCAGGGCATCCGGACGATCCGTGCCGACTGTCATCTCGAGTTCAATGTGATTCGCTTCGCTGCTTTGTTCCGTCGCGACTTGCGGCAATCGGATACCCATCAACTGCATATTGGCAGGAAGCACTTGCTCCAGATCCTTGAATGCGCGCGTCCAACTGACTGCGCGCCGCGCAATCAGCTCATTCAGAAAAACGCTGCGCGCAAACACGTCCGCATTCTTCGGCTGAGACAACACCGCGGAGTACTGCGAACTCTGGCGCTGCAAATTTCGGAGAGTCGCATTTTCCGTGTCGATAACACGCCGTAGATCCGCCGCCTGACTACGGGCATGAACAATCAAGCTGACCAAAACGAGCAGCGAGCAGGCAAGCACGGCGCAAATCGCCACATAGGCGGCATTTTCCGCCCGCTCGCGGCGGAACGGTTGCGATGCAAGGTTAACTGAGCTTGTCATCATGCAGCGTATTGCTCCAGGAGGCCGAGCAGCCCAGCATTCTCCTGTGACGCAGTTCCGAACTTCGAGCGCACCGGAGCATAAGGAATTCCAAACTCGCGCGAAGCGAATTTGCCGAGATTATCTGTGTCGTTGCCGAAACCACACAGCAGCAACCGCTTCACGGGCTGGTTGATCTGGTCCTCGGCATAGGCAAAGGTCTGCTGCAGTATCGGCCCTACCGCCTGCTCCTCGCTGGATTGCGAATCTTCATTTCCCGCCAGATCGAGACAACGAATCAATCGAACGGTTCCGCTGTCGAGCAGCAGCACCGATAATGTCGAGCCCGCCATTTTGGCGAGAAGCGTCAAGCCGCGCTCGGTATTCGGACACAACCGCAGAGTGGCAAGGCAGGATGGAGTGACTAAGCCCACGCGATATCCGGCTGCGGTAAAGACGCTTTCGTACTCGTCAAGTATCGGCTTTGCGATCGCTACAGCCAGTACTTCGATGCGATGCGCTTCCTGCACCTGAATCGCATACGACAGCTTGGCCTCATCGATGTGAAACGGCACCGTCTTACGTAGCCGGAAACGCAACAGCGCCGAGCGCTCTTCGTCGCGGGAGGGAAACTCCTCAAAATCGATAATCGCCATGCGGACCGCATAGTCCGGTATGACCAGTGCAGCGGCGGTACGCTTGAGATCCGGAACTAAACGCACCAAGGCGTCACGATAAAGCTGCGGTTTCAGCAGATTCGGAGAGGCAGGAGAAGCCGTCAAAGCGCGTTCTACCAGCACATCCGATTTCTGTTGTGCGGGCACGCGAGGCGACGCGCAAGTAAGCGCCGTCTCCGTCATCTCAAACAGATGGTCCGGTGCGGGTTCCGTAATCCAGCGCTGGAGCCGGTCAACGATCGACAGAATTAATTACCTATCCTTCAATGAAAGTTACTTTGTTCGCTTCGCGTAACGTGGTGATTCCTTGATGCACTCGATCTAAAGCAGACTGCCTCAGAAAAGTCATGCCATCTTCGCGCGCCCTGCGCTTGATTTCCGAAGTGGATCTGCGCTCGAGAATCATTTCACGAATGGCTTCGGTCAAATCCAGCAGCTCGTGAATGGCTGTTCTTCCTCGAAAACCCGTCCCGCTGCATTCCATGCAGCCGCGCCCTTCATAGAACGGGAAATTTCTCCACTCATCGAGATTCAATCCGCTCTCCGTCAGGTAGGCGTCGTCGTAATCAACCCGATGGCGGCAATGCGGGCAAATGACACGCACCAAGCGCTGCGCGAGAATGCAGTTCAGCGAAGACACGAAATTATAGGGCTCGACACCCATGTTGAGGAAGCGGCCCAGCACATCCAGCACGTTGTTCGCGTGAACGGTTGTAAACACCAAGTGGCCGGTGAGTGCCGCGTTAATAGCAATTTGCGCTGTCTCCTGATCGCGAATCTCACCGACGAGGATCTTGTCGGGATCATGACGTAGAATCGAGCGCAACCCGCGAGCAAAGGTGAGGCCTTTCTTCTCGTTTACCGGAATTTGTGTGATGCCTTTGATCTGATATTCGACCGGATCTTCAATCGTAATGATCTTGTCTTCGTCGTTCTTGATCTCGCTGAGTGCTGCGTATAGCGTGGTGGTTTTCCCGGAACCGGTGGGTCCGGTAACCAGCACCATGCCGTATGGCTCCTTGATAAACCGGCGGAATTTTGCGAGATCGTGATCGGCAAAACCAACCACATCCAGCGTGAGCTTTGAAAACTTCTCGCTCATCGACTCTTTGTCGAGCACGCGAAGCACGGCGTCCTCGCCATAGATCGTCGGCATGATAGAGACGCGGAAATCGATGAGGCGCCCTTTGTACCGGACACGAAAACGCCCGTCTTGCGGTACCCGCCGTTCGGCGATATCCAGCTCGCTCATGACTTTTATGCGCGAAATTACAGCCGAATACCATTCCTTAGCGATCGGGCTCATGGCATACTGCAGCACCCCGTCAATTCGGTATTTAATGGCGAGTTCCTGGTCACGCGTCTCAATGTGAATGTCGCTGGCACGGCGTTCCAGGGCATTGAAGATCGTGGTGTCTACCAGCTTGATGACCGGCGCAATATTGCCCTCGTCGGAAGTAAGCCGGTCGATCGAAAGATTCTCGTCCGCGCTCTCTTCGTCGCCGACCACATCCAGCGTGAAGCCCTCGGTCACCTCTTCGAGAACGCGCTGCGACTGTTCGGTTTTCTTCAGCAGATCGGAGATCTGAGAATAAGTTGCGACGTGGACCTTCAGCTTCCGCGAAAGCAGAACAGACAGCTCGTCAATCAGTACGATCTGCCGCGGGTCTGAAAGCGCGATTTCGAGCAGTCCGTTGTTCGCCTGCAAGGGAACGAAGTGATACCGGAACATCAGGTCGACCGGCACTGTGCGAAACAATTCGTGGTCGATCTTGGTAGTTTTCAGATCGACAAAATCACAGCAATAGCGCCGCGCGACGGCTTGTGCCTGCTCAGCCTCTTCCGCCGGGTCTTTAATTCGAATAGTCTCGGTTGCCATTTACCTGATCGTGTCCGCAAGCGAAAAGATGGGCAAATACAGAGCCACCAATACGAACGCGACAAATATGCCCATGCAAATCATAATCGCCGGTTCGATTAGCGACAGGAGAGCCGTCATCCTCGTCGCCACATCCTCTTCGTAAAATTCGGCCACACTGCTCAACATTTGCGGCAGCGCTCCTGTCGATTCGCCCACTTCCATCATGTCGATCGCCAGCTCCGGTACAATGCCGGTGCTGTCGAGCGACGATGACAGCGATTTTCCTTCCCGCACCAGCACGGCAGAGCGATCCAGCGTCTTTTTTAACAGCAAACTGCCGAGCGAGCGACCGGCCGTTTCCAGGGCCTGCACCAATGGTATACCGCCAACCAGCAATGTGCCCAAGACACGCGAAAGCTGTGCAACCTGATACTTGGTCCACAGCTCCCCCAACAGCGGCAGGCGCATCTTCCATTTGTCGAGCGTCTCCTGCGAACTTTCGCGCCGGGCCCAAAAATAAATAAGAACGCCCGCAATGACAAGTCCGAGTGCGCCCGTCAAAACGTAGCCGCGGGCGGTCGTGCCGATCGCAATCAGAATTCTCGTCGCTGCGGGGAGCTTCGCCTCCATGCTGTTGTAAAGCGCCGCAAAGTTCGGAACCACGTAGGTGACAAGGAACACGATCAGCGCAATGACTAAACAAATCAGCACCGACGGATACAGCAGCGACACCAGAAGCTTCTTGCGCAGGGCGAGCGTCAGGCGCTGATAGCTGATGTAGCGGTCAAGAACTTCGACCAAAGCGCCGCTTTTCTCGCCGGCAAGCACAGAGGTCACATAAATAGGAGGAAAAACGTGTTGACTTGCAAACGCCTCTGACAGCGCCGACCCTGTTTTTACTGCTTCTCGAACAGCGCGGATGTGGCGGCCCAGCTTTTCATCCGTTAAACGATCTGCAAGTAGATCGAGGCTTTTCAAGATCGGCAGGCCGGCGCGAATGAGCGTCACGAACTGCTGATTGAAGATCAGGAACTTTTCTAAGTTGACGGTTTTTCTGCGGCCGCTGAAACCGCCGAGGCGCGCTCCCAAGTCTTTGGAACGCACCGAGTAAACCAAATAGCCTTGCTGCGCGAGCCGGTCCCGCGCTTCGCGCTCGGTAGTCGCCTCGGCGACCTGCTCATGCATTTGTCCGCGAGGATCGGCGTAACGAAGAAGAAATTCAGCCACTCGCGCTATCTCTCCCGGTACTCGACGGCATTGACGACTTCCGCTCCAGGAGGGATGCGGAAGTGAAACAGCTCGTTGCTCAGAGCGGGGTTGAGTTTCTCATCGGTAAACGCATATGACAACAGGGATTGATCTCTTCCAACAACATTCAATTTTTCAATTGCGCCGTCCGGGGAAACCAACATTTCGACTTTTTCATAAGGCAGCCGTTCGCTTTTTGCGGTCGCATCCAGCCAGGTTGCGCCATCCGCCGGATGTGTTTGGAAGTCCCTAAATTCCTTTTTCATGTCCAAGCGGCCCAGTAAGAAAGCCAATGGCGCCCGCATATCTTCAGTGTCCTTGAGCGGCACTTTCTCTACCCTATTGTCCCGTGCGGTATACAGGAATACCTCTTTCCCGTCGGAGACGAACAATTTGCCCTCAGGACGAGAGTAATCCCAGCGCATTTTGCCCTGTTTTCGCAGGCTGAGCGTGCCGGATTCAGGCGGCCGTGGATGTCCCAAGATGCTGTAATTCTCTACGAAATGGACGGACAAGGTGCGCGCGCCGTTGTACCGGTCCTGAACCTTCTTAATAAGTTGGTCCGTAGCGGTGTCGGCCAAGGCCGCTGAACACAGCGCCAGTATCAGCCACAAGTTTCGCAATCTAAAGGACAGACGGATTCCCGCATATGTGCGTTGAACTAGTGTCAAAATCAGGGTGCCAATCGTTCAATATGCCAGCCTTGACGGTCAATCCGGGTGTATCGGATGCGATCATGTAGCCGGTTTTGCCTGCCCTGCCAAAATTCAAGGATATCGGGTGAGACACAATAGCCGCCCCAGTATGCCGGCTTAGGAATGTCGTCGGTACCGGCGTATTGCTCCTCCAACTGGGCCATGCGCGTTTCAATAATGCTTCGGGAGGCAAGAATAGCACTTTGGTGAGACGCGAGTGCGCCGAGGCGGCTCGTCTTGGGCCGGATGCGAAAGTACGCTTCGGATTTTTCTTGGGAGGTGCGGCAAACGGTACCCTCGATTCGCACCTGCCGCTCCAGTTCAGCCCAATAAAAGGTAAGGGCCGCGTGAGGATTGTCGGCGAGTTCCTGGCCTTTACGGCTTTCGTAGTTAGTGTAAAAAACGAACCCATTTTCACTGACTTCCTTAAGGAGGACCACCCGCGCGGAGGGCCGGCCAGCAGGTGTCGAAGTAGCCAAGACCATAGCATTTGGTTCTTTTAATTCAATAACTTGCGCCTGCTTAAGCCAACGTTCAAACTGCACAATTGGGTTCGTTTCGCAGTTGTGTTCGGTCAGTTCGCCCAACTGGTATTCGCGGCGCAGGTCCTCCAACGACAAGCAGTGAATTGACTTCGAATCGTCGGTCACTGCTCTAGTTTGGCACCCCCGGTACCGGTTGCTATACTCGAAGGCGGAATGGTGTACCTGATAACGACCCTGCACGTGGTCATTTGTTTTTTTCTGATCATTGTTGTTCTTTTGCAGAGCGGCAAGGCCGCTGATTTGGCAGGGGCGTTCGGCGGTATGGGTTCTCAGACGGTGTTCGGCCCACGCGGAACAGCGACGGTTTTATCGAAAGCAACGACGGTGGCTGCGTCCTTATTTATGATTACGTCTCTGGCGCTTGCGATCCTGGCTGACCGGGTATCGCCTAGCACGGGAAGCGTGCTCGAAAATCGGAAGGCCCCGGTCACACAACAACAGCAAAAAACGACGCAACCGGCCCCGAAACCGAAAAAGTAGCTGGCGGACAACGCGGAGATGGCGGAATTGGCAGACGCACTAGCTTGAGGTGCTAGCGGGTAACACCGTGGGGGTTCAAGTCCCCCTCTCCGCACCAAATAACTGGCTGCCGTATCAATAAGTTACGGCAGCCATTTTCGTCTGTGCCCAAATTGTGCCCAAAACTGAACATGAACTAAGATCTCGGCGCAGGCGACCGTTTCGCGTAGGCCTCTCTCAGGAGCCCGGTTGCCCGACCCTCGCGAAGAATACCGATTAGCGGTTCAAATCTCCCAGAGGCGTTGACCGATGCGCTTACTCAGGCTGATCCTTTGTGCTTTGCGAAGTTTTCTTCGTTGTTGTCGTTCGTGTTGATGTCTTTTTGTGGTGTGAAACGACCGTTCCCGATCCATCATCCTCGATCAGATCGCCGCTCGAAAGCAGGACCGGCTCGTGCGTCATGGGTGGAAATCGCATCGTCTGGCTTAGCACTTTCAGCCGGTCAAAGTTCGGATCGCTTTCCGAGGCAGATGCGGCGGGCGGTGATACCCGGACCTCAACGACGAGACCACGCTCAACTTGGCCGAAAAGCCGCAACAGATCTTTCCGTATTAGCCCGTCCAGTTCGTTTCTTCGACCTTGTTCTATCTGCGACTGCGACATGATCAGCGTTGTCGATTCCTCCACCACTTCGTTGACCGTGGAAGTAATCTCTTCATTCAGCGCGTTCAAGTTCGTCTTGTCACGGATTCCCAGTTTAGCCAATTTTTGACGTATATCGCGGATTTCCTCCACTTTCTTCCAGGCATCGAGAAATTTGTTCACCGCTTCCCCGATCAGCGTCATTGCGCCGATGGCTGCTGCGAGGGTAACCGTTGGATCGGAAGAAGAAAGCCGCCCAAGCTCAACAGGCTCTTGTTTCGCGTTTATCGCCTCACTCACATGCCGGACGAGCCGATTGATGAACCCAAGTTCCTTTGCAAATGCGCCTAACTCATTGCTGAAGATGCCTCTGGGTATCATGAACGCCATTTCTGCCGAACCGACGGGAAGGTCTTCACCTTCGACACC
>Ga0070741_10017860_pt1 | contig 11583 bp, 10 predicted proteins | sample Coa_R1_4_FD_66440 | JGI IMG/M metagenome (GOLD analysis project Ga0070741, IMG submission 66440) | Surface soil microbial communities from Centralia Pennsylvania, which are recovering from an underground coalmine fire - Coalmine... | ecosystem: Environmental > Terrestrial > Soil > Unclassified ...
CGATTACAACGAGCGACGCCCGCATGACTCGCTCGGGGACTTGCCACCGGTCGTGTATCGGCGGCAACATGAGGTTCAATGTTCTACTTCTGAGGTGTGCGGTTGACGGGGGAGCTTACGGTTAAATCCGGTAATAACCTGCAAATCAAGCTCCATGGCGTCACCATACCTTAACCGTCAATTCCTGGTATTTAGGAGCCGCCAACCAAACCGAAGTCATCCATACCCAAGACGGTTCAACACTGCTTAATACCCAAGTCGACCAACTGATCCAAGCCATGGCGAGCTTCTCCACGAGCCACGGCGGTATCACCTGGGATCAAGCGATCGATCAGAACCCAACCGAGGTGCAGGCGGTGTTGGCGGCGTATTGGCAGTAGCTCGCCCAAAACGAGCGGAAGGCATGGGCCTTCCGCTCGTTTCTTTACGCTGTCACTTCTGAAGATCACGATCCGTTCGTGCTACTAAAGTACGCCGATTAGGTCTTGGGGTGTTCGTATTCCGAGTTCAGCCCGTATAATCGGTGCATGAGCCGACCAACCCGTGCGATCGTGGACGCCGAAGCGTTGCGTCACAATCTCGCGGAAGTGCGCCGGCGCGCGCCGCGCGCCAAAGTGATCGCGATTGTAAAGGCCAACGGATATGGCCACGGTTTACTATGGGTAGCAAAAACCCTTGCGGATGCACGCGCCGATGCGTTCGGCGTCGCGAGCGTGGAAGAAGGTTTGGTGCTGCGCGAGGAGGGCATCGCCAAACCGATCTGCCTGCTCGAGGGATTCTTCGGGCCCGATGAATTGCCGCTGCTCGCGCAGTATGACCTCGCTCCCGTCATCCACCACGAATCGCAGGTTCGTGCGCTTGAAATGGCGCGCCTGGCGCGCGCTCTTTCCGTCTGGATAAAAATCGATACGGGCATGCATCGCCTGGGCTTTGCGCCTTCCGCGTTCCCGGATGTCTATCGGCGGCTCAAAGCTGCGGCGGCGGTGGGCACGATCCGCGTCATGTCTCACTTTGCATCGGCCGACGACCCCGCAAGCGGTGCCGTTACCCAGGCGCAGATCGATACATTCAACGCGGCCGCGGCGGGCGTCGATCTCGAACGCAGTCTTGCCAACTCTGCCGGAATCGTCGCCTGGCCCGCGTCCCATCTCGAGTGGGTGCGGCCCGGAATCATGCTCTACGGCGGCGACCCGCAGGTGGGCGGCGCCGCGAGTACGTTCAACCTACGCCCCGTGATGACGCTGACGACCGCTTTAATTTCCGTTGCGCAACGCAGGAAGGGCGATGCCATCGGCTATGGACCGGAATACCGCTGTCCGGAGGATATGCCGGTCGGCGTCGCCGCCATCGGCTACGGCGACGGCTATCCTCGCCGCATGCCGGTCGGCACGCCGGTGCTGGTGAACGGCAAACGCGTTCCGATCGTCGGGCGCGTCTCCATGGATATGCTCACCGTGGACCTGCGTAGCCAGCCGCACGCGAAGATCGGCGATCCGGTGGTGCTGTGGGGCGCGGATCTTCCGGCCGACGAAATCGCCGCGCGGGCAGGCACGATCAGCTACGAACTCTTTTGTCACGTCGCGAAGCGCATTCCGCGCGTCGCCGTCGATGGCGCTGAAGCGTGAGCCGCGCGAAATCGATTTACGTTTGCAACGAGTGCGGCACGCAGTCGCCGAAATGGGCGGGTCAATGTCCCGCGTGCGGCGCGTGGAACGCGATGACGGAGACCGCGCTCGAGGCATCGGTGCCGCGCGGGCGGCGCGGTTCTATTGCCGGCGCGAGCGCCGCGGCGCAGTCGCTCGGCAGCATTGCTCCGGAAAATATTGTTCGCTTGGGAACGGGAGTCGCGGAGCTCGATCGCGTGCTCGGCGGCGGACTCGTTCCCGGTTCCGTGGTTCTGATCGGCGGCGATCCCGGCATCGGCAAGTCGACGCTGCTCACGCAGACCATGGCGGAAATCGGCCGCAGCGCTCGCGTGCTCTACGTGAGCGGCGAGGAATCCGCCGATCAGATCGCGCTGCGCGCCCAGCGACTCGGCGTCATCGGGCCGAACGCAAGCGACGTCGCCGAGCGGCTGCGTTTGCTCACGGAGAATCGCGTGGAGGACGTGATCGCGTCCGCGCGCGCCGAGCGTCCGCAGGTTATCGTTCTCGATTCCATTCAAACCGTCTACACCGACACCTTGCAGTCGGCGCCGGGCAGCGTCGCGCAGGTACGCGAATCGGCGGCGCAACTCGTGCGGTATGCGAAGAGCACGGGCACCGCGCTCTTTCTCGTCGGCCACGTCACCAAAGAAGGCACGCTCGCCGGCCCGCGCGTGCTCGAGCACATGGTCGATGCCGTGCTTTATTTCGAGGGGGATACGGGCAGTCAATTTCGCATCGTGCGCGCGATCAAGAACCGTTTCGGCGCGGTGAACGAGATCGGCGTGTTCGTCATGACGGACGCGGGCTTGCGGGAAGTGAGCAATCCGTCGGCGATGTTCTTGAGCCGCCAGGGTGACGCGATTCCGGGGAGCGTGGTGCTCGCGACCCAGGAAGGCACGCGACCGTTGCTGGTCGAAGTCCAAGCGCTGGTCGACACGAGCCACTTGGCGAATCCGCGGCGCGTATGCGTCGGCCTGGACGGCAACCGCTTGGCGATGTTGCTCGCCGTGCTGCATCGGCACACCGGCGTCGCCACGTACGACCAGGATGTATTCGTTAATGTCGTGGGCGGTGTGCGGGTGCAGGAAACGGCCGCCGATCTCGCGATTATCGCCGCGACTTATTCGAGTCTGCGCAACCGGCCGCTCGGGAAGGATCTCGTCGTATTCGGCGAAGTGGGCCTGGCGGGCGAAGTGCGACCGGTGGCGCGCGGGCAGGAACGTATACGCGAGGCCGCCAAGCTCGGGTTCAAGCGCGTCATGCTGCCGGCGGCGAACTTGCCGAAGAAAGACGACGCGGACGTTACGCTGATTCCGGTACGGCGTTTGAACGAGGCGCTCGAGCTGCTGGCCTGAATTTTCGCGGAGTTATTTCAAATAAAACTGGAGCCGCGTGCCGGCGACTTCGATGATGTCGCCGTTGCGCAGCTTCGAGCCTTCCGTACCCACCGCCCGGCCGTTCAATTTGGGTTTGTCCTCGCCCTCGGCGGCTTTAAGCAGATAGCCGTCGGGAGCGCGTGCGATGATGCCGGCCGGCTTGCCGGTCCTGCCGAGATTCGTTATCGCCTTGGTCAGCTCAATGCGCTTGCCGCTGATCTTGCCGTTCAAGATGAACAGGGCGGCGACCGGGCGGTCGGTCGGGCCGAACGGCATGTCGGCCGCCGCTACGGCGGTTGCCGCCGGTGCGGCGTTGATCTTGGGCGCGGGTGCGGGCGCCGGGGACGGGGAGGGGGATACGGGACTGATCACCACGGTTTTCGCAAAGTCCTCGCTTCCCGGGCTCGCGGACGCGCGGGTGGATTCGTGCAGATAAACCAGCGAGTGTTGGCCGATCCCCACAGTATCGCCGTTGCGCAAGTGGTGCTTGGCCACGCGCTTGTTATTGATGAAAGTGCCGTTGGTACTGTTCAAATCCTGGATGAAGGAGTCGTCGCCGATCGTAAAGATGTTCGCGTGTTCGCCGCTCACGGCCAGATTGTCGAGCACGATTTCGCAGCCCGGTTTGCGGCCGATCTTCATATCGCCCTGTTTGAGGTCGATATGATCGACCACTTCGTTATTGAGCTTGATGATTAACTTGGCCATTCTCTCCGCTCCACCCTAAGCCCTGTTCTCTCGTTTCGCCGATTGACCGTCTATACCGGCGAGAATCACCGAGACATTGTCCGGTCCACCCTGTTCATTCGCACGATCGATCATGTTCCTGGCCGCCGCATCGAGGTCTCTGCCCGCGTGGCGCAGTATTTCCGCGATCTGTTCGTCGGATACCACGTCCGTCAAGCCATCGGAGCAGAGGAGGTAAAGATCGTCCGGCTGCACGGTGGTAGCCGCGGTATCCGCTTCGATGGTTTGATCGACGCCGAGAGCGCGTGTCACGAGATTTTTGGCGATCGACTGGCGCGCCTCCTCGGGCGTGAATAGCCCACGGTTGACGAGCTCCTGCACGACCGAGTGATCTTTCGTAAGTTGCTCGAGCGCGTCGCCGCGAAACCGGTATAACCGGGAATCTCCCACATGGCCGATGCACAGGCGGTCGCCGGCGAACATTGCGACCACCACTGTCGATCCCATGCCTTTGTACTCGGGGCGAGTCTGCGCCGCTTCGTAAATGGCGGCGTTGGCTTTTTGGATGGCTTCGGCGATGGCCTTGGATTTGTCGGCCGCCTTTTGGCCCGAAGCCGGGCGCCTTTGAGACGAAAAGAATTCGGCGATCGCGTCCACCGCCATGCGGCTGGCGACCTCGCCGGCTTGGTGGCCGCCCATACCGTCTGCAAGAACGGCGAGCCCGAGATCCGACCGTGTAACGATGCAGTCCTCGTTCTCGGCGCGAACCCGGCCCGGATGGGTCAGGCCGCCCATGACGATCGATTTGGCGCTTTTCACCATGGCACGAACCGTATCGAGGGCTGGAAACGATACCTGAGTGGGCGAATCATCGAAGAGCGCGTGCTGCCACAGCTAATCGCGTAGTGCATGCTCGGCTTCCTAATCCTTCCCGAAGTATAGTGGTCGAATAGAGCCGGTAGCCCGCTTCATATACCTAGAATAATACGAAATTCTACTGACAAAGCTATGATCGATTGAATAAAAGTATTTCCAGCAGTTCGGCATAGGTGCCGGCCAGGCGGGCCAAATCTTCAACGGGGATGCACTCGTTGATCTTGTGTATCGTCGCATTCATCGGTCCCAATTCGATGACTTCGGAGCCGGTCGGCGCAATGAAGCGGCCGTCCGAGGTGCCGCCGTCGGTCGAGAGCGTTGGCTCGATCCCGAGCTTATTCCGGATGGCCCGGCGCGCCGCAGCCACGAGAGCACCCTTGCGGGTCAGGTAGGGTTGTCCCGAAAGTTGCCAGTTGATCGTGTACTCGACCCTATGTTTTTCGAAGATGCCTTCTAGGCGCTCCCGCAGCGTGGCCTCGGTCGTGGCCGTGGAAAAGCGGAAATTGCAATTTAGCTCGAGCGATCCCGGTATGACGTTCTCGGCACCGGTTCCGCCGTGAATGTTGGAGATCTGGAAGCTCGTGGGAGGAAAGTCTTCGTTGCCGTTGTCCCATACCGTGCTGGCCAGCTCGGCGAGCGCCGGGGCCAGAGCGTGAATCGGGTTTCGGGCCAGATGCGGATAAGCGACGTGGCCCTGTACGCCGTGGATGACGACCTTGGCGTTGAGCGAGCCCCGGCGGCCGTTCTTGATGACATCGCCGAGCGTCCGCGAGGACGTCGGCTCGCCCACGACGCAATAGTCGATGGCGACGCCGCGTTTTCTCAGCCACTCCACCACCTTCACGGTGCCATTGACAGCCGGGCCTTCTTCATCCGAGGTAAGCAGCAGGCCGACGCTGCCCGGGTGCGCGGGATGGCGCGCGACGAAATCTTCGACCGCCGTGACGAAAGCGGCGACAGCGCCTTTCATGTCGGCGGCGCCGCGTCCGTAAAGTCGGCCCTCTCGCAGGGTAGGGGTGAACGGATCGCCGTCCCAGGCGTCGAGCGGGCCGGGGGGCACCACATCGGTGTGACCCGCGAAAACAATTAGTGGGGCATCTTTTCCGCGTCGCGCCCAAAGGTTCTCGACGTCTCCGAAAGGCAGGTGTTCAATCGCGAAGCCGAGCGGCGCCAGCCGCGCCGCGAGCATCTTCTGACAGCCTTCATCCCGTGGTGTCACGGAGGGACGCCGGATCAGTTCTTTGGCAAGCTCAAGCGTTTTGTCGACCATCGATTCAATTTCTTGTCCGCGATAGTAAAAATAAGCGCGCCTGCCTTCGCTAAATGTCGCGCAGCAGTTCGTTTATCCCGACCTTGCTCCGCGTTTGCGCATCCACCTGTTTGACGATGACGGCGCAATAAAGGCTGTACTTACCGTCCGCTGCAGGCAGGTTTCCGGACACGACCACCGAACCGGCGGGAATGCGGCCGTAGGTGACCTCACCCGTCATGCGATTGTAGATCCGCGTGCTCTTGCCGAGATATACACCCATGGAAATCACCGACCCCGCTTCCACGATGACGCCTTCGACGACTTCCGAGCGGGCGCCGATGAAGCAGTTGTCCTCGATGATCGTCGGTGCCGCCTGCACCGGTTCGAGCACGCCGCCGATGCCGACGCCGCCCGATAAGTGAACGTTCTTGCCGATCTGCGCGCAGGAACCCACCGTGGCCCAGGTGTCAACCATGGTGCCCTCATCCACATAAGCGCCGATGTTGACGTACGACGGCATCAGCACGACGTTCGGGGCGATATACGCACCACGGCGTGCGGTGGCGGGCGGAACGACGCGGAATCCGGCTTTGCGAAAATCCTGCGGCTTGTAGGGACCGAACTTGACCGGCACTTTGTCCCAGTAGTTGGTATAGCCGCCGCGCATAACCGCGTTGTCGTGCAGGCGGAAATAGAGCAGTACCGCTTTCTTCAGCCATTCATTTACGGTCCACTGTCCATGGCGTTTTTCCGCAACCCGCGCCTTGCCCGCGTCGAGCAGCATTATCGCTTTTTCGACGGCCTTCTTAACGTTGGCCGGCGCTTTCTTCGGCGTGATCACCGCGCGGTTCTCGAAGGCATCCGTAATTATTTTTTCTATATCGTTCATGATTTTCTCGGAGTTTTCTTACAGGGATTCGATGAAATTTTTCATGCGCCGCGCCGCCGTAACGCATTCGTCAAGGGACGCAACCAGCGCCATCCGCACGCGATTCGCTCCCGGATCAACGCCGTTGACTTCGCGCGACAAGTAGCTGCCCGGAAGCACCAGGACGTTCTCGCGCGCATACAGCTCCCGTGCGAAGGCCTGGTCGTCGATCGGCGTCTTCGGCCAGAGATAAAAACCCGCCGCCGGCCGATGTACGTCCAGCACCCCGCCGAGTATTCCCAGGACCGCGTCGAATTTCGCGCGGTACAGCTCGCGGTTTTGACGCACGTGGCTCTCGTCGTTCCAGGCCGCGATGCTGGCGGTTTGCGTGGGCGGCGGCAGGGCGCAGCCTTGATAGGTACGGTACTGGAAATATTGTTCGATGATTACCGGATCGCCGGCGACAAAGCCCGAGCGCATGCCCGGCAGATTCGAACGCTTGGAAAGCGAATGGAAGACCAGGCAGTTCCTAAAGTCGCGTAGCCCCATGCCTTGCGCGGCCTGTAAGAGCCCGATCGGAGGGTCGGCTTCGTCGAAATAAATCTCCGCGTAGCACTCATCCGAAGCAATGATGAAGCCGTACCGCTGCGACAATTCGATAATTTGCTTCCAATCTCCATGGCTGAGCACCGCGCCGGTGGGATTGCCGGGCGAACAGATGTAGACGAGTTGCGTTTCGCGCCAAGCCGCCTCGGGCACACCGGCAAAATCCATGCGGTAACCTTTTTCTTCGATGGTGTTCAGAAAGTACGGCTGTGCGCCGGCGAGTAATGCCGCGCCCTCGTATATTTGATAAAACGGGTTCGGCATCATCACGAGCGGCGAGCGCCCATTGCGCGGTTCGATGACGGCCTGCGCGATCGAGAACAGCGCTTCACGCGTGCCGGCCGCCGGCAGCACATGTCGTTCGGGATCGAGCGGATTTTGCTTCAGGCCGAAGCGCCGGTTCGCCCAAGCGGCGATGCTGCGCCGCAATTCCGGCGACGCTCTCGTCGTCGGATAGATCGAAAGTCCGGCGAGGTTCTGCGCGAGCGCTTCCAAAACGAAGGAGGGTGCGGCATGCTGCGGCTCGCCGATCGACAGCCGAATGGGCGCCTTGTCCTCGGGTGGGCTCACACCCTGAAGCAGCGCGGTGAGTTTCTGGAACGGATAAGAATGTAGACCGGCGAGCCGCGCGTTCATGAATTCGATGTTGTGCGTGGAAGCGAAATTATAAGCCACCCCTGAATGCCCTCCAACCAATTGCGGTCATTTTATCCCGCCCTCAGCGTGTTGCTCGGAGCCACGTTCTGGGGCGTGATCTGGTACCCGATGCGCCTTCTCGAAGACCAGGGGCTGGGCGGCATCTGGCTGACGCTCATTCTTTACGCGACTTCGCTGGTCGCGAGTCTTCCGTTTACCTACCGCTCGGCGCGTGAGCTTGTCCGTTCGCCCGGCTGGCTCGCGCTACTGATGCTTTCCGCCGGGTGGACCAACATCGCTTTCGTCGAGGCGGTGCTCGAGGGCAATATTCTGCGCGTGCTGCTGTTGTTCTATCTGTCGCCGCTCTGGGCGACGTTGATGGGACGCGCGTTTTTAGGCGAGCGAATCTCGCGCATCGCCTGGGCAAGTCTGGCTATCGCGATGACGGGAGCGCTCGTGATGTTATGGAATCCGGAAACCGGGGTGCCGTGGCCGGAAGACCGGGCTGATTGGTTCGCCCTTACCGCTGGATTCGCTTTCGCACTCTCCAATGTCGCCACGCGCGCGGTCCAAGACGTGTCGGTCGCCGCCAAAGTCTTGTGCGTGTGGGGCGGCGTTACGGCGATGGCGCTCATCATGATTACCGTCCTCGCCGCGCCCATTCCGCAAATATCGCTCGCCACGTTCAGCGGCGCCGTGGCGCTCGGATTCTTCGGCATCCTGGTGATGACGGTGCTGATTCAGTACGGCGTTACGCGCCTGCCCGTATACCGGGCGGCCGTCATTACGTTTGTCGAGCTCGTCGCCGGCGCTGTTTCGCAAGCGCTCCTGACCGACGAACTGGTGACGCTGCGGGAATGGGGCGGCGGGGCGTTAATCGTGCTCGGCGCGTATCTCGCAGCGAGGGCGTCGAACAAGGACGCCTAGAATCGTGCTCCTCCCCGCAATATCCGCTCGCTCGTTGCACATGGCATTTCTCGCGCGGGTTAGCGCCCGCGAACCACCGCCGCGATGGCGTCGGCGACATAGTCGATGTTACGGCTGTTCAACGCCGCGACGCAGATCCGCCCCGAGCTGACCGCGTAAATGCCGTAATCGCTCTTCAAGCGTTCGACCTGCGCCGCGTTCAGGCCCGTGTAAGAAAACAGGCCGCGCTGACGCGTGATGAAAGCGAAGTCCTGCGGCGTGTTACGCGCCCGCAGTTTTTCCGCCAACGCCGCACGCATGGCGCGGATGCGCTCGCGCATGCCGGCAAGCTCCGCGTCCCATTGCTTGCGTAGCTCGGCATTGCCGAGGACGGTCGCGACAACGGCCGCACCGTGGCTCGGCGGATTCGAATAGTTGGTCCGTATGGTGCGCTTCAGCTGGCTCAGCACGCGGCCTGCTTCGTCCGGATTCGATGTAACGATCGACAGGGCGCCGACGCGTTCTCCGTAGAGCGAGAACGATTTCGAGAAGGAGCTCGAGACGAAGAAGCTCAACCCGGATTCCGCGAACAACCGGACCGCGAAGGCGTCGGGCTCGATGCCTTCGGCGAACCCCTGGTAGGCGATGTCGAGAAACGCGACGAGTCGGCGTTCGCGAACGATCTCGGCGATCTGTTGCCATTGCTCGGCGGTCAAATCGGCGCCGGTCGGGTTGTGGCAGCAAGCGTGCAGAACGACGATCGTGCCGGATGAAAGCGTGGCAAGCTTGCTCTTCATTGCCGCGAAGTTCACGCCCTTGCTCGCCGCGTCGTAATAGGGATAGGCGTTAACCGCAAAGCCGGCCGCTTCGAATAACGCGCGGTGGTTCTCCCAGCTCGGATCGCTGATGTAAACCTCGGCCGCCGGCGCCAAGCGCTTCAAAAAGTCGGCGCCCACCTTGAGCGCGCCGGTGCCGCCCAGGCCTTGCACGGTGACGACGCGCCCCGAAGACGTCAAAGAAGAGTTTTCGCCGAACAACAGGCGCTGCACCGCCTGATCGTAAGCGGGTGATCCTTCGATTGGCTGATAGCCGCGCGGCGGCTGCGCTTCGAGGCGCGTTTTCTCGGCCGCTTTAACCACATTGAGCAGCGGAATGCGCCCCTGGTCGTCGTAATAGACGCCGACGCCGAGATTCACTTTGTTCGCGCGCGAGTCGGCGTTGAACGCTTCGGTCAAACCAAGGATGGGATCGCGCGGGGCGAGCTCCACATTGCTGAACAAGGATGTACTCATGGTCTCCATCATTAACCGCGTGTGATCGGAATGTGTCGTGGTTGCGCCGCAACGCGCGCGAGCCACCCGCGTATCGCGGGGTAGGGGGCGAGCGCAAACCCTCCCTCTTCGGCGACGTGCGTGTAAGCGTACAGCGCGATGTCGGCAATAGTGTAGCGCGAGGCGACGAAATAGTGTTGCTTCGTCAGGTGCTGCTCCATCACCGCGAGTGCGTCGCCGCCTCCCTTCTTTTTCAGTTCCAGCATCATCTTGCGCTCGGGCGTTATTTCGATCCCGTGCGTCAACCAATAGCGCGACGTCGCGATGTTCGGTTCGTGGCTGTATTGCTCGAAGAACATCCATTGCAGGACTTGCGCGCGGTCCAGGCGCGCAGCGGGAAGAAACGGCGTGGCCTCGGCGAGATAAAATAGAATCGCGTTCGATTCCGATAAGTGCACGCCATTTTCCAGCTCGAGGGTGGGAATGCGCCCGTTCGGGTTTTTTGCCAGGAACGCCGGAGTGCGCGTCTCGCGTTTGTCGATATCCAGCTCGATTCGTCGATAGCGGAGGTCGAGCTGATGCAGCAGAAGCCGGACTTTGTATCCGTTACCGGACGATAAGTTGTCGTAAAGCGTAAGCATGGCGGAAATCTTGTTTCGACGTGCCATTGTGCGGGTCGCGGGCGGGTGGCGCAACAAAGCGAAGGCGGCAAGTAATCCCGATTCTCGGCGCGATGGAACAATGAAATCGAAACTGTGTTCCAAATCGCATCGTGCAATAGCACGCAATGCGCCTCGCGGAGATGCGTCTTCCCGGCTATCTGCTGTGACCAAGGGTCATATGGCGTCATGGAGTGCAGAAAACGGCACGACCGGCCGAACAGATGAAGTTTCGATCCGGTGTATCGCCGGGGCCTCGACATCGACGCGAGCGGCAAATATCCGGTGCTCGGCTCGACCATCGGCGATCTTTGGACGTCCTAAGATCAAGGCGACGGTGGGAGACCATCTCCGCCCACTTGACGCCGATTTATTGTGTGGGCTTGGTATAGATGAAGTCGGCGGGTTCCGCCGGCCGCCAGGCGGCGTGCACAACGCGCCACTGTTTGTCTTCCTCGGCGAGGCCGAGCTCGAAGCGGTATAAGTTAGCGTTGAAGTCGCCAAGCTCCGCGGGCCGTGTGATCGGGCGCGCCGCCATCGCCACGTACACCACCGCTTGCGCCTGATGGGGCGGAACGAACGTGACGCTGTCGATGCGCGTTAAGAGATGTATCGCTTCGTTGCGAAATAGATAGAGGCGCAGTACTCCTTCGACAGTGCGCCGGTCGCGTCCGTCTTCATCGGCATAGCGCTCGGAGACGTAGCCGCGCAACCGGCTGATATCTTTCTTCTCGGCCGCTTGTTCGGCGCCGGCGATCAGCATACGCACGCGTTGCTCGGGCGTGTCGCGCTTTGCGCAT
>Ga0070741_10017861_pt1 | contig 11582 bp, 12 predicted proteins | sample Coa_R1_4_FD_66440 | JGI IMG/M metagenome (GOLD analysis project Ga0070741, IMG submission 66440) | Surface soil microbial communities from Centralia Pennsylvania, which are recovering from an underground coalmine fire - Coalmine... | ecosystem: Environmental > Terrestrial > Soil > Unclassified ...
AGGCCGGGTTCTCCTTTCCGTCCTTCGCCTTGAACATCAACCATTGCGCCTTCCCCGGCGCGCCGCCGTGCGTACGCACGAAGTGCCACTGCCCACGCAGCTTGTGCCCGTGGAACTCGACCACGATGTGGCCCTTCTTCCGCTGCTGCGAGAGCTGCCCGGGAGGCACCGAGTCGCAAGACCCGTTGTCCCAGATCAGCGAGTCGCCGGCGCCGTACTCGCCGTCCGGGATGCGGCCCTCGAAGCTCCCGTACTCGAGCGGATGGTCTTCGGTCTGGATGGCCAGGCGCTTCACGGAAGGGTCGTAGCTCGGCCCTTTGGGGACCGACCAGGACGCGAGCGCGCCGTCCATCTCCAGGCGGACGTCGTAATGCAGCCGGGTCGCGTCGTGCTTGTGGACGACGAACGACGGCTCCGGGTGCGGAGCCACCTCGCCCGGGGCCGGCTCGGGAGTGACGGCGAAGTCGCGCTTCGCCTCGTATTCGGGGAGCCGGCGCTTCAAGGCTGCGCTCCGCGGCCGTGCGGCCGTGCGCTTTCCGGAGAGGCTGCGCGCGCGTGGCATGTACGTACGGTCGGCACGGCTGGGCGCGCAGGGTAGTCCAGTTCGGGTTCCCGCTGCTCTACCGGAGGAACGCGAGCAGCAACTGGTTCACGCGATCCGGAGCGTCGGCCTGGACCCAGTGCGAGGCCTCCGGGATGTGCTCGACCCGGACGCGGGGCACCCAGCGCGGCTCGGGCTCCGCCAGCTCCGCGAGCAGGAAGCGGTCGCGGTCTCCCCAGAGGATCAGGGTCTCCGCCTGCACCGGCTTCCAGGGCGGCCCCCGGTAGCGCGCCGCGGCGCGGTAATAGTTGATGGGCGCCGTGCGGTCGCCGGCGGCGGCCACGATCGCGTCGATGTCCGCGTCGTCATAGGCGCCACGCCGCGCCGGCAGGTACCGCAGCGCGCGCCGGATCGACTCCGGAGAGATGAAGCGCTCGGGCAGCACCGGGAGCTGGAAGAAGAACACGTACCAGCTCTTGCGCAGCTGCCGGAACGTGCGAAGCGCCCTGCGCATGCGCGCGGGATGCGGGATGTTCAGGATCAGAAGCCTTCGCACGCGCTCCGGGTTCCACATCGCGAGATGCCACGCGACTTCTCCGCCCCAGTCGTGGCCGATGACGTCGGCCTTCTCGCGCCCGAGCGCCGCGATCAAAGCGGCGACGTCGGCGACCAGTCTCTCGATCGCGTACGCCGCGACGCCGCGCGGCTTGTCGGACCCGCCGTAGCCGCGCAGGTCCGGCGCGACGGCGCGGAATCCGGCTGCCGCGAGCGCCGGAAGCTGGTATCGCCACGAGACCCAGCACTCGGGAAATCCGTGGAGCAGGATCACCAGCGGACCGTCCTTCGGCCCCATCGCCGCGCAGTGCAGGCGCACCTCGCCGGCCTGCAGGTGCAGATGCTCGACGCCCTCCGGGATCATCCCTTTTGGGAGTGTCCCAGCTCCAGCTGCTTCTTCGGCGCCGGCTCCGCCCGCGACCGGGTGACCGCGTTTTTCAGGCGCGTGTACAGCGAACGCAGCGTGCCGCCGGGCGGATCGACGTACTCCACGTGCTCGGGGACCACCTTGAGCAGCACCAGATCGGGCTCCTTCGGCCCCTGCGGGAACCAGCCGCGCCAGGCGGCGGTCCACATCGATCGGATCAGGCGGTCGTCCCTCACCAGCTCCGCGCTCCCGGAGACGGAGACGTATTTCGATCGCCTCAGGAAAGCGGCGCAGCAGCGCGGATTGGCGCGCAGGTCCTCGCACTTGTGCGAGTCGAGCGAGGTGGCGAACCAGAGGGTCCCGTCGGGATCGTGCCGCTGCAGCTGCATCGGCCTCGAATGGAAGTGCCCCTCCGCGCCGAGGGTGGTGAGAAAACCGATCTGCATCCCCTCCAGAAGCGCCCGCAGCTCGCCCAGAGAACCTGTCATGCTGTCGACGGTAGTCACGACGCGGCGGCGGGGCGACACCGCCGATCGCATACACCGCGAGGGCGGGAAGGGAAAGGCTGGCCAGCCAGCGGTGAAGATCGCGCTTGCCTTGCTGCTGCTGGCCGCGCTGGCGATCGCGGCGCTGGTCGTGGCCGTCGTCCAGCCCGTCCTGCGCAAGGGGCCGCTCTGGCGGGGACCGGCGGCGGATCCGGAGCGCCTCTCGGCTCTGGTGCACGGCCTGGTCGCGCTCGGGCCGCGCGACTCCGCGTCGGGCCAGTCGCGCGCCGCCGACTGGATCCGCGCACAACTCGGCGACGCCCGGGTGACGGAGCAACACTACGCGGCGTACGGCGGCAAGTACCGGAACCTGATGGTCCGCCTGGGGCCCGAGGGCGAGCGACGGGTGGTGATCGGCGCCCACTACGACGCCCGGGGGCCCTATCCAGGAGCCGACGACAACGCGAGCGGGACGGCGGCGCTGCTCGAGGTGGAGAGGCTGCTTCGCGGCGCGGTGCTCGGCGTCCAGGTCGAGCTGGCCTGGTACTCGAACGAGGAGTACGGGCTGCTCGGCAGCGCGGAGCATGCGCGGGAGGTCCGCGGCGTCCAGGCGATGATCTCGCTGGAGATGCTCGGGTGCTTCGATCAGCCGCAGCGCTTTCCCTTCGATGCCCTGAGGCTCCTCTATCCCGGGCGCGGCGACTACATCGTCGTGGTGGGCAGGCCGCAGGACATGGCGCTGGTCCGATCGGTGAAGCGCGCGCTCCGGACGAACGGCGCCGAGGTGCGGTCGATCGATGCCCCCGAGTCGATCCCCGGGATCGGCGACTCCGACCACTCGAGCTTCTGGCGGGCGGGCGTCCGCGCCGCGATGGTCACGGACACCGCCTGGTACCGGAATCCGCGGTACCACACCGCCCGGGACACGCCGGATACCCTGGATTACCGACGGATGGCCCGCATCGCCGAAGGCATGGCGGCGTGGGCTTCCGCCTTCTCGCCGTGAGCTATACTGGCTGACCTGCCACGGAGGCGCCCATGGCCACCATCGAACGGCACATCACCCGCCAGCTCGTGGCGCTCGACGCGATGACGCCCTGCCGCGACGCCGCCAAGGTGATGGACGAGAAGAAGATCGGCTCGGTCGCGGTCCGCGAGGGCGGCCGGGTCGTCGGCATGGTCACGGAGCGAGACCTGGTCTCGCGCGTGCTGGCGGCGGGAGACACCGGCGCGATGCCGATCGGCGAAGCGATGCGGACCGATCTCCCCCGGATCACGCCCGAGACCAGCGAGGCCGAGGCGGCGGAGCTGATGCGCACGCACTACACCCGCCATCTGCTGGTCGAGCAGAGCGGCCAGGTGATGGGGATCATCTCCATGCGCGACGTGATCCAGCTGATGCTCGACGACAAGCAGTTCCTCATCGAGCAGCTGCAGACCTATATCGACGGACGCTGAGAGCGGCGAGCAGCGCGAGCGTCGCGGCGAACGCGAGCGCTCCGGGCACCAGCCCGCGGGGCAGGAACCGCAGCGTCACCTCGCGCGCTCCGGCGGGCAGCTCGACTCCCAGGGCACAGAGATCGACGCGGACCACCGCGGCATCGTTCCCGTCGACCCGGGCGCGCCAGCCGGGATCGAAGTGCTCGCCGACGACCAGCAGCCTCGGCCCGGGCGCGTCCACCCGGATGCGCATGCGCTCCGGGGAGAGACGCTCGAGGCGCGCCTCGCCGGCCGGCCCGGGCTCCGCCAGTGCGGCCCCGGAGGTCACGGCATCGCGCGCCGGATCGAATCCGGCGCCGGTCAGCGCCGCGACGGGCGTCGAGCTGCGGACCGCGTGGCCGACCAGGAACGCGCGGGGAAGCGGCTGCTGCTCGCGGATCCACATCCCGTACGGACCGCGCGTCCACCCCGGATCCGCCGGCGCTTCCCACGGCATCCGGACGATGAAGCGGACGCCGAGCACCGCGCGGAACGCGGCGGGCGCCAGCGCCTGTGCCAGCCGATACCGCTCGTCGTTCAGCGAGCCGTACCCGGCGGCGGACTCGATGTGCTGCACCGCGTTCGTGCGCGGCGCCAGCGCCTGCGCGCTCCAGGCTGCCCGGCGAAGCCTCGCGTCGAGCCCCGGGAGCATCAGCGACTGCTCGGTGTCGGACTCGATCCGCCACGCTCCTTCGCTCGGGCCCGCGCGTCCCGTCAGCAGATCCGCGAGCGGAGGGCGCGACTCGAGCAGCTCCCGCGGCGCGGTGACCAGGAGGCCGCTTCCGCAGAACAGGGCGGATGCGGCGCAGATCGCCGCGGCCAGCGGATCGCGGATGCGGCGCAGCGCGACGGCGATGGCGAGGGCGGCGGCGAGCGCAGCCTCGACCAGCAGCGAGCGCGAGAGCGCGGAGAGGAAGAGCGGCGCCGGCTGGACCGCGTGCGTGCGGCCGTGAGCGACGAGCCACGCCGCCAGCGCCTCGTGCCGGGAGGCCAGCGCCCCGCAAGCGGCGAGCAGGGCCGCGGCGGCGGCAGCGCAGGCCACCATCGCCTTGCGGCGTGCGCGCGGATCGCCGGACAGCACCCGCTGCGCACCGCTCGCCGCCGCGAGGGCGAGCAGGAGCGTGGCCGGACCGACCAGCTTCTCCGGGTAACGGAAGAGAGCGAACCCGGGGATCAGGTGCGCGGCCAGCCACTGCACCGGCGTCGCGGGACCGAGCGCCGCGAGAAGGAACAGCGCCGCTCCCACGAGCAGTCCGCCCCCGCCGAACGCCGCGAGGAGCAGCGCGGGCGCGCCCACCGCGATGGAGTCGGCGAAGGCGACGTGCGGCGCGGCGGACAGGTACTCCGAGTACGGGGTGTCCGAGGTGCCCGGCGCGGCAAGCTCCGGCGTGTCGTCGAAGGCCCAGGGCAGGACCAGCCCGGCCAGGCGCCGCGCGTCGAGCGAGAACGCTCCCGCCGATCGCTCGAGCCGGCGGGCATCGCCGAGGCGCAGCCGTTCCGCCGCCGGAAAGGTGGCCGGCGCGGAGAGGAGCACGCCGCACAACCCGCACAGCGCGAGCGCCCCGGCCGTGCGCGGCGCCGCGCGCCATCCCTTGCCGGCAAGCGCGAACGGCGCGGCGATCAGGCCGGCGAGGAGCATGCTCTGCGGCTCGCCGGCGAGCCCGCAGCTTCCCAGCGCGAGCGCAGCGGCGAGGAGGCGGCCCGGCGTGCGCGCGTCCGTGAAGCGCAGCACCGTCCAGACGGCGATCGGGATGGTCGCATGGCCGAGGGCGAAGGGAAGATTGCTCGCGGTCATCGAGCAGAGAAAACCCGAGCCGGCGTACGTCACCGCCGCGATCGCCGCGGCCCAGCCCTGCGCGCCGATCCTCCGCGCGACCAGGAACGCGCCCGCGGCCGCGAGCGGCAGGGCGACGAGGTGGTTGAGCTTGAACGCCAGCGAGAAGGGCAGCGCGAGATAGAACAGCGTCGCCGGGTGCCAGAGCCCGGGCGTGAGCTGGCCGAGCACGGACACGCCCGATTCCGTCCAGCGGTCCCAGAGAGGAAGCTCGCCCCTGCGCAGGCGCTCCGCCATCGCCAGCTTGAAGGGATAGAAGAACCGCTGCGTGTCGCGCCAGAAGAGCTGCACTTGCGGATCGAGCACGGGCGCGCAGAGCGCCGCGACCACGGCGCCGGCGAGCAGCTTGGGGCGCATCTCCTCCCTGCTTGCCACGGACGCGCGGCCGATCCAAGCATTCGGCCATGAAGATCGTGATGATGGGAAGCGGCGGCGTCGGCGGGTACTACGGCGCCCGGCTGCTGCAGGCCGGCCATGACGTCGCCTTCGTCGCCCGGGGCGCGCACGCCGAGGCCATGCGCGAGAAGGGGCTCCGGATCCGGAGCGAGCTGGGCGACGCGCAGGTGCGGGCGAAGGTGCTCGACGATCCGGCGCAGGCTGGCGGCGCGGATCTGGTGGTGATCGCCGTCAAGCTCTGGGACACCGAGGAGGCGGCGCGGGCAGTCGCGCGCGTGCCGGGCGCGACCGCGGTCTCGCTGCAGAACGGCGTCGACAAGGACGACGTGCTCGCCGCCGCCGTCGGCCGCGACCGCGTGCTCGGCGGGATCACCCACATCGCCGCGGTGATCGCCGAGCCAGGAGTGATCGCCCACACGGGGAAGCTGCAGCGCGTGACCCTCGGCGAGCTGGACGGTTCGCGGACGACGCGGCTGCAGGCGGCGGTCGAGGCGTTCCGTGCGGCAGGGGTGGAGGCGATCGCCAGCGACGACATCCGCCGCGCCACCTGGGAGAAGTTCACCTTCCTCACGGCGCTGAGCGGGATGACGGCGCTGACGCGCAAGCCGGTGGGCGATGTCCGCGCACATCCTGCGACCCGCGCGATGCTGCTCGACGCGCTGCGGGAAGCGGTGGCGGTGGCGCAGGCGGAAGGGGCGCGCCTGGACGCCGCCTTCGCCCAGAAGCAGCTGGAGATGATGGATACGCTTCCGGCGCCGATGCTCTCCTCGATGGCGCAGGATCTCCTCCGCGGGCGCCGCCTGGAGCTGCCCTGGCTGAGCGGCGCGGTGGTGCGGCGCGCCGAAAAGCACGGGATCGCCGTGCCGGCGCACCGGGCCATCTACGCAGCCCTGGTCCTGCACGCCGGATAACTTGCGGTCCTCTCTCGGTCCATGCGAAGCACGAAGCGTGGCAGAGGAAGGAAAACTCAATCGCTGGCGGCTGTTCGCCGAGCTGACCTCGGAAGACGCCGAGGTGGTGCTCAAGGCCTGCGAGGAGCGCATCCTCGTCGGCGGCGAGGAGCTGTTCCGGGAGAACGATCCCGGCGATTCGCTCTTCATCGTCCAGAGCGGCCGGGTGGACATCTTCAAGAACATCCGCGGCGACGTCGATCGTTCGCTGGCGTCGTTCGGCCCCGGCGACGTCATCGGCGAGATGAGCTTCATCGACGGCGCCCGCCGCAGCGCCACCGCCCGCACCACCGAGGCGAGCGAGTTCCTCGTGCTCTCGCGCCAGAGCTTTGCCCGGGTGCAGCGCGAGCGCCCCGACATCGCGGCGGGCTTCTTCCGCAACATGGCCGGCATCGTCGCCTCCCGCCTGCGCACCACCAACGAGCTGTACCGCGAGGCGGTGGCGTTCAGCATCGAGGCCACCGGCGCGCACACCCTGAACCTCAAGGCGCTCGCCGACGAGCTCCGTCCGGTCACCCTGCACCTCGCCGGAGGGCAGTCGGTCGCCGGGCGGATCCTGCAGATGGATCACCACGCGGCGGGCTACACGGTCGTGCTCAAGCTCGACAACGACAGCCTGACGATCGTCCCGTACCACGCGATCCAGCGCATCGATCTGGCATGAACCGCTGGCCCGTCTCTCTGCGGATCCCGGTGCAGTGGGGCGACATGGACGCCTTCCAGCACGTCAACAACGTCGCCTACCTGCGCTGGCTCGAATCGGCGCGCATCGCCTGGTTCGAGCGCGCCGGCCTGATGGAAGGGATGCCCGACGTCGGGCCGATCCTCGCCCGGCAGACGATCGACTACCGCATCCCTCTCGTCTACCCCGACGAGGTGCTGGCCTCGGCGACGGCCATCCGGCTGGGGAACACCTCCTTCACCATGGGTCAGCGCCTGCTCAGCGTCCGCCACGACAAGATCGCCGCCGAAGGCGAGGCGGTGGTGGTGATGGTCGATTACCGCAGGAACGAGAAGGTCCCGCTCGGCAGCGAGCGGCGCGCCCGGATCGAGGCGCTGGAAGCGGCCGGCGCCGGAGGATAGACGGCCGGGCAGGCCGCGGCGCCCTCGGAGTCCCAGCTTCCACCGAGGAGGTGTCGCATGCTCTGGTTCCTGGGTGCTCTCTTGATCGCGATCTGGGTGATCGGCCTCGCCTTCAAGGTGACCACCGGCCTGATCCACGTGGCGCTGATCGCCGGGTTGATCCTGTTCATCCTCGGCTTCTTCCGCGGCCGCCGCGGCACCGCCGCTACGCCGTAGCCAGGCTGAAGCGCGCAGCGGACCGCGCCTGGTCGATCGCGGCGCGATCGTCCGCGCGCGGCTCGATCCATTTCACCATCTCGTCCGCTTCCCACTGGTACGGCGCGCCGTCGAGGAGGACGCGGCCTTCGGCGACGGCACGCGTCGCTTCCACCAGCGGCAGCCCCTTCAGGAGATCCATCAGCGCCTCGAATCGGCCCTGGCGGCCCGGATCCACGAACCTCATCGTCCCCCTGCCGCGGAAGGCGAGATGATACGCCGCCGGCCGGAACGCCAGCCCCTCCAGGCCGAGGCGTGCGGCCATCCGCACCAGCAGCTCGCTGATCTCTCGCGCGAGACCCAGCCCGGGAACCTCCTGGCCGGGGAGCTGTGGACGCTCCGGGGAGAAGCGCGCGTGCGGATTGCGCAGCGCCAGCCAGTGCACGTACAGCATGTGCGCTCCGGCGACGTCGCGCCGCTCCAGCACGGTCTCGATCAGCGCCTCGCCGCTCGGGATGTCGATCAGCTTCGCGGACTGCCCCACTCCTTCGTCGCGGATCTCGCAGCGGAACGGCCCGTAGCTCATCCTCCGCAGGTGCGCGAGCACGCCGTACCGCTCGACGGCGTGCTCCAGCCCTTCGGCGCTGTAGAACCCGAGGAGCAGGCTGCTTCGCGCCGTGCGAATTCCGAGCTGCTCGGCGATCCCGTCCATCTCGTCGCCGGGGTCGCCGAGGTTTTCCGGCAGGAGGCTGCGAGCGATCGCGGAGAACTTCGCCACCAGCGGGTCATAGCCCTCCGGCACCGGCGCGCGGCTGTGCACGCCGAGCACGAGCCCGGTGCCCGCCAGCACCTTCCAGGCATCCGGCGTATAGCCGCCCGCGGGCAGCCACACCGAGGGCACGCGGAACAGCGCGTCGGCCACCCGCAGGTCGCGCTCGCGGCACCCTTCGAGCGTCAGGCCGAGGCAGCCGATCGGATCCGTGGCGAGCACGTCGCCGCCCGCGATCACGAACGCCAGCTCGCCTTCCGGCATGCGGCCGAGCAACTCGTCGAGAGCGCCGAGGTAGACCTCGTCGCGCGCCCTTTCCTGGAGAACGATCTCGTCGACGTTCTGCAGGCTCACCCACCGGGAACCGGAGATCGAGCCGATCCAGTACGAGGGATCCTGGGCCAGACACGCGGCGATCCCGTCCGGCGGATGCGCGTCGAGATCGAGCACCAGCACCCGGCCCCGGAAGCCCTCGGCGCGCACCGCCGCCACGGCGATGGCGACGTCGTTCACCGGGCAGAAGCCGCCGGCGACGTCGGGCCGCGCATGGTGGAAACCTCCGAGCAGGTTCATCGCCCGGCGGCCGAGCTTCTGCGGGTTCGACTCGGACAGCATCTCGCGCGCGGCGTCGATGGACGCGCCGCAGGCGAGGCGGACGGTCCGCATCGTCTCGTCCACCGGGACGTCTCCCGGGTCCAGGCTGAATACCCTCGCCAGGGTCCGCGACGTCCCCAGCGACTCCAGCAGGTCCGGCGTGTGGACCCGCGCCATCTCGTGGTACTCGGCGCGGCGCGGCGTCCTCAGATTCCGCCTGCGGAGCACCCGCTCGTCGAGCAGGTACCAGAACACGAAGTCGGCCCGGCGCGGCTCGAACCCGGTTCGCGACTCGAGCGCGCTCATCGGCCAGCGGTATTCGGGCGCGTACCAGACGGCGAGATCGCGGCCATGGAGCCACCGGCGCACGCGGTTTTCCATGCTCCCCGGCATCGCGCGGCATACTATGCGTCGCGGATGCAGCGGGCCATCCTGCACGTCGACATGGACGCGTTCTACGCGTCGGTCGAGCAGCGCGACGACCCGCGCCTGCGCGGCAAGCCCGTGGCGGTGGGCGGCGCTTCCCGGCGCGGGGTGGTGTGCGCGGCGAGCTACGAGGCGCGACCGTACGGCGTACGCTCCGCGATGCCCATGGCGCGGGCGCTGCGGCTCTGCCCGCAGCTGGTGGTGGTGCCGCCCGATTTCGCCCGGTACTCGGCCGCGAGCGATCAGGTGTTCGACGTCTTCCACTCCTTCACCCCGGAGGTGGAGGGGCTCTCGCTCGACGAGGCGTTCCTCGACGTCACCCGATCGCAGAAGCTGCACGGAAGCCCGGTTGCGCAGGCGCGCCAGATCCGGACGCAGATCCACGAGCGCACACAGCTCACCGCCAGCGTCGGGATCGCCGAGGTGAAGTTCGCCGCGAAGATCGCCTCGGATCTGTGCAAGCCCGACGGCCTCCTCGAGGTGCCGGTGGGAAAGGTGCGCGAGTTCCTCGCGCCGCTGCCCGCTTCCCGCCTCTGGGGCGTGGGCCCGCGCACCGACGAGCAGCTGCAGCGCATGGGTCTGCGGAAGATCGGCGACGTGGCGCGCGCGGATCCGGCGTATCTCGCCGCACAGCTCGGATCGGCGGGTCCCTGGCTCCACGATCTCGCGAACGGGATCGACCCGCGCGAGGTGGAGCCCGACACCGAGGCGAAGAGCGTGGGCGCGGAGGAGACGTTCGACGACGACCTGGAGGGAGAGGATCTCCTGCCCTTCATCCACGAGCAGGCGCTCCGGGTCGGCGCGCGCCTGCGCAGGGCCGGGATCCGGGCGCGATCGATCCACCTGAAGGTGAAGTACGCCGATTTCCAGGTGGCGACGCGCCAGGAGACGCTCGCCCTTCCCACCGACGACTCGTCGGAGATCTTCCAGGTCGCCGCCCGGCTCCTGGGCAAGGTCGAGCCCCGGCCGATCCGCCTCACCGGCGTGCACGCCGGAGACCTCGGCGGGTCGACCGCGCAGCTCGGCCTGTTCGACGCCGGCCGGGAGAAGCGCGAGCGCCTGAACCGCTCGCTCGACGCGATCGCCGAAAAGTTCGGGAGCAGCGCGGTATTGCCCGGCGACCTGATCGCGGCGCGCAAGAAGTAGGTGCGGGTAGGCGATCAGGGATGTTGCGCGGCGCGCGATTCGCAGTTCAAAATCACACCCATGAGAGCGATCCGCCGCCCGCCCCGCGGGTTCACGATGGTCGAGTTGATGATCGTGGTCGGGATCATCGGGATCCTGGCGAGCATCGCCATTCCCGGGTACCAGCGGATCACCGCGCGGTCGCACCGCTCGGAGATGCAGGCGATCGTCAGCAAGTTTCGCCTCTACTTCAAGAACCTGCACGACAACCAGGGCACGTTCTCCACCCAGCAGACCCTCGCCGCGGGCGCCGGCAGCGCGATCAATCCCGCCTTGCCGGCCCAGCCGGGCCTCCCCGGGCCGTGGGTGGCGAACGCCGCGGGCTGGGGCGACCTTCCCTTCCCGCCCGAGGGCGCCATCCGCATGCGGTACTGGTACACGATGGGATCCGCCGGCGCGGATGGCCGCGTCCACGACATCACCTTCCAGGTGTGTGGATCGTTCCCGGGCTACGGACCGAACACGATCCCCTGCGTCACCGGCGTGACCGGCAACTACCTGTACACGGAAGTGCTGCACGGCTCGGGCACTTCGGACGTGGTCGAGATCCCCGAGTTCTAGGGCAGCTGCACCGCCGGGGACGCCGGCGGCTTTGGCGGCAAGCCGGAAGCCTTTCCCGAGTCCACGTCGATCAGCCCGGCGGCCTTTCCCATCGGCAGGGTGAGGATCGCCTTCGTCACCTGTCTCGACTTCAGCACCTGCACCAGCTTCGGCAGGTTGGCG
>Ga0070741_10017862_pt1 | contig 11582 bp, 14 predicted proteins | sample Coa_R1_4_FD_66440 | JGI IMG/M metagenome (GOLD analysis project Ga0070741, IMG submission 66440) | Surface soil microbial communities from Centralia Pennsylvania, which are recovering from an underground coalmine fire - Coalmine... | ecosystem: Environmental > Terrestrial > Soil > Unclassified ...
CGCCCTCACGCCCATGAGGTGCTCGATGCGGTCCTACGCAGGATCCCATCACTCGACAATGCAACAGGAGGCGCGCAATGACAGCTCTCCAACTCGGTGACACCGCTCCCGACTTCACCGCCGAGACCAATGAGGGATCAGTCAATCTCTACGACTACCTGGGTGACGGCTGGGGCATCCTCTTCTCACACCCTGCCGACTTCACGCCGGTGTGCACGACCGAGTTGGCCGAGTTCGCCAGACGCAAGGCTGACTTCGCCGCCCGTGACACCAAGCTCATCGGCATCAGTGCCGACTCCGTCGCGTCGCATTGCGGGTGGTCGAGCGACATCGCCGAGACGCAGGGTCAGGAGTTGAACTACCCGGTCGTCAGCGACGAGGACCACCAGGTCGCCGAGCTGTACGGGATGATCCACCCGAACGTGAGTACGACAACCACGGTCCGCGCGGTATTCGTGATCGGTCCCGACAAGGCAGTGAAGCTGACCCTCACCTACCCCGCCGCCGTTGGCCGCAACGTGGACGAGATCATCCGCGCCCTCGATGCCCTGCGACTGAGTGCCAGCCACGGTGTGTCCACACCGGTGAACTGGCACGACGGCGATGACGTCATCGTCCCGGCCGCCCTCTCCGACCGAGAGGCCGATGAGCGATTTCCCAAGGGCTTCACCACGTTGAAGCCATATCTGCGGCTCACCCCGCAGCCCGACCGATAGCCAACGAGTTACGAGCGAAGGAGACCCTGTGCGAAAGTTCAGCGTCAAGCCGGTGCTGACCCTCAAAGGCCGCACGTTCAAGGGCCTCCGAGGCTGGTCGGGGAAGCCATTGCACCCACCGCTCACCGACCTTCCGATCGCCGCCTACATCTTGGCCGCCGGGTTTGATGGCGTTTCCCTCGTGGGCGGGAGCGACCATGCCTGGGCGCGGGAGTTCTGGCACGCGGGTACCTACCTGTTCGTCGCCGGCTTCGCGGTGTCACTCTTGGCCGGCCTCACCGGCTGGTGGGACTGGCGAAAGTCTTCCGAAGCGGGCACCCAGGCCCGGCGGACCATCAACACCCACGCCTGGATCATGATCACGATGACCGGCCTCAGCCTCGCCAACATCGCGTGGCGGCTCAACGAGTACCACACACATGCTTCGACCCCTGGCGGGCTCTTCGCCCTCTCGGTCGTCGTCGCCTTGCTGGTCTCGGTCGGCGCCACCTTCGGCGGCAGCCTGGTGTTCGAGTACGGCTTCAACGTCGAGACCGCCGGCGATCACCCCGTCTGGCACAAGTCGGAAACCGACGTCTTTCCCGGTTCGCCTCACTCAGGGTCGTAGGTCCAGTCGGGCCGCTTTCTCCAGAAGCTCTCGTCGTAGGTCGCCTGACCGGCTGTCAGGTCGAGCAGCTTCGGGATCGTCCGCCGTCCAGGTCGCGGGCAGCCATGGGTTTCGATGTGTTCGGCGAACTCGTCCGGAAACGCCCGCAGGATGCTGCTCACGAGGCGCTGTTCCTCGACCGCGAGGTAGCAGCGATTGCCGTCGGTCACTCGCGCCAACCATCCCTGGATGGCACTGATGTCGGCGTCGTCACCCACACCCGTCTCGATGCGTTCGAGCCGCGCCGTGATCTCGCCGGAACCCACCTTGCACGGCGGACACTGGCCGCACGACTCGACGTAGAGGAATCGTGAGAAGCGGTAGGCCGTGTCGACCATGCACGCCGCATCGTCGAGAACGATGAACCCCGCTGCCCCCATACCGCTGCCGATCGACTCGAATCCCTCGTAGCTCACCGGGACGTTGAGGTGCTCGGCAGTGACGACCGGGTTGGCTACGCCAGAGAAGACGGCCTTGGTCGTTCTCCCCTCCCGCAGCCCGCTGCCGACTGCGTCGATCACTGCCCGCAGAGAGGTTCCGAGCTCGACCTCACCGACGTCTGGCGCGGCCACATCGCCGACCACGGTGGCGACCACCGTCCCCGGCGAGGCCATCGTTCCCATCGACCGGAACCAGTCGGCTCCTCGGGCCAGGATGTGGGGCACGTTCGCCAGCGTCTCGACGTTGTTCACGAGGGTCGGGTTCGATCCTTCGCTGCGCCCCGGCGAGCGGCGCGGGCCTGCCTCCCATCCCTCCTGTGGTCCCGCCGCGAACAACCCGTGCTCGTAGGGCGGGAACCATCGAGGAAGCGGCGGCTTGCCCTCGATCACCTCCAACATCGCCTTCTCCTCACCGAACAGGTACTCGTCGGGGCCGGCGACGATGGTCACCGTGCAGTCGGTGCAGATACCGGCGTCCTGGAACTCCTGCACGGCTCGGGTGACGGCTGCGATCTCGCGCTCGAAGCTGGCTTTGAGGCAGATGAAGGCTTCGTCAGCGCCGATGGCGAGAGCGGCGATGATCAAGCCCTCGACGACCTGGTACGGATTCGCCCGCAGCAGCGCCCGGTCCTTGAACGTCCCCGGCTCGCCCTCGGCCCCGTTGCAGACGAGGTAGTGGCGCGTCCCGGCCTGGCCGGCGATGCCTGCCCACTTCCGGCCGGTCGGGAAGCCACCTCCTCCTCTCCCCCGCAACCCTGAGTCGGCGATCGTCGCGATCGTCGCTTCGGCACCAAGCCGCTGAGCGGCTTGGACACCCAGGCCGCCAACCTCGGTCGCCAGGTACGCGTCGAGAGATGTGATCGGCTCGAGCGGCAGCAGGAACGTCGGCATGCACGGCCTCCTTCGGTCGCCTTGTGTCTACGCCATCCTCAGCTATCGACAACCTTCCGCATCGCGTAGCGCCAGCGCCGCCTGAACGAGCGCCGCGTGGGTGAGCGCTTGGGGGAAGTTGCCGAGGTGCGCCCTTGATGTTGGATCAATCTCCTCGCCGTAGAGCCCAAGCGGCGTGGCGAGGTCGAGGAGCTCCTGGAACAAGCGCCTGGCCTGATCGATCTCACCCGTGACGGCGAGAGCGCGAACAAGCCAGAACGCGCAGGGCACGAAGGCTCCTTCGGCACCAGGCAGCCCATCAGAACCGGGACGGTAGCGATACAGCAAGGGCCCGCCCGCGCTCAGGTCGTGTCGGATCGCGTTCACGGTCTTGCGCACACGTGGCGAGTCTGCCTCCTCGATGCCGAGCAGCGGCAGGATGAGCGAGGCCGCGTCGAGCTCCTCCGAGTCGTAGCTCCGGACGTAGCTCTCCTTCCTGCGGTCGAGGCCGCGCTCGCGCACCTCGACGACGATGTCGCCTCGAGCCTTCTCCCAGCGGCGGCGGCGCCGGCGCGAGAGCCGGTGCGAGTCCGCCAGGCGGAGGGCACGGTCGAGGGCGAGCCACGCCATGAGCTTCGAGTGCACGTGATGAGTGACGTCAGCACGGATCTCCCAGATGCCCGCATCGGGCTCGCGCCAGCGGCGCTCGACCGTGTCGGTGAACGCACGCATGGCTCGCCAGGTCTCCGAATAGAGGCGATGCCCTGCCTGCTCGAGCACCCATGCTGCCTCGAGCACCCACCCGTACCCGTCGAGCTGATGCTGATCGGCCGCGCCGTTGCCCACACGGACCGGCATGCTCTCTGCGTAGCCAGGCCAGCCGCGAAGCTCGCGTTCGGGAGGCGAGTGGCGGCCGTCCAGGGTGAACAGCACGGGCAGACGAGGACGACTCAGTCGGCTCGCGTGCAGCAGCCACGCCAGGAAGTGCCGGGCCTCCTCGATCTTGCCGACGCCCAGGAAGGCACTGACGCCGATGCTCGCGTCACGGGGCCAGGCATACCGGTAGTCCCAGTTCCGCACGCCGCCCGGATCCTCGGGCAGCGAGGTGGTTGGCGCGGCGACTGGGGCGCCAGACGGCGAATAGGTGAGCAACCGCAGCGTGATGAGGCTGCGAACGACGAGATCGCGGTTTGGCAGTCGGGCGTCGATCCCCGACGCCCATGCGGTCCAACGCGCTTCGTCCGACTCGACGAAGTCGCACGCGGCTTCGGGATCGACGTGAACGAGGGGCTCGCGGTATGCGGCGGCCATGACGAGTGTAAGAGGCTTGCCAGGCCGGAGCGTCACCGCAGTCGGTCGCCCCACCTCGACATCGATCCGCTGACTGACGCCGAGCGAGACCGCCAGCGATCCCCACTCGCACACCACGCCCTCCGCGCGACGCGTGGTCCGAGGTGGCCGATGAGCCTCGCCGAGCCGAGGATCGAACTCCACGACGGCGCCTATGGGTCCCCCCTCAGCAGTGAGTCGACGCACGAGCAGTGTGGCCGGCAGGAGTCGACCGGCGACCTCGGCGACCATGGCGTCAGTGAGCGTGAGCCGTGCGCCCTCCACATCCCACGACGTCTGGATTGTCGCTGTGTCCCGCACGTAGCGGCGGCCCACCACCGGGACCGGTCGCTCGGGCCCGACGCGGAACGTTCCTGCGCCGGGGCCTCCGACAAGGCGACCGAAGATCGGGTCCCCGTCGAAGCGCGGGAGACAGAGCCAGTCGATGGACCCGTCGCTCGAGACCAACGCCGCAGTCCGCGTGTCGCCGAGCATCCCGTAGTCCCCGATGGCTGTCATGCGCGGAGGAGGAGCCCGAGAAGAATCCCGAAGGCCGCGTGCGCAGCCATGGCGACCGCCGGCGTCTGGATGCCGTAGTTGAGGGCGAAGAGGCCGGGGGGCTCCAGCGTGGCACTGCTGGCCGGTCCTGCCCGGTTCGACGCCATACGCGGGTGTACACCGGCGAGAACGGGGACCAGCACCGAGAGCGCGACCAGGCCATGGAGCAGCCCGAGCAGCAGGCCGAGCCACCACGTTGCGATGTCCAGCACGGCGAAGGTCGCGGCGTAGCCGAGGGCGAAGCCTTGGCCAACCGCGAGATGAATGAAGAAGCCGGCCACGCGTGCACGGTCTGGGTCCTCTGTGGTCATGGTGCCGAGGATCAAGGGCAGGTCGAGACGGGTGAGGCCCGCCAGCTGAGCGACGATCATGAGGGCGGTGAGCGCCGTCGTGGCGATCAGCCCGAAGAGCGCCCAGCCAGGCCAATCCACTCCTGTCAGGACTTCAAGGTGGCTTGCTTCACGGCCAGGGTGTGCAGGAGATCGTCGAAGCTCTTGGCGAACGAGGCGACGCCTTCATCCTCGAGAGTTCGCCCGACATCGGCCATGCTCACCCCGAGCGCCTCCAGATCCTCGAGCGTGCGGATCGCCTCGTCGGCACCGCTCTCAACGGTTGCGGCAACCGTCCCGTGATGCTCGAAGGCCGCAATCGTGGCCTCAGGAAGCGTGTTGATCGTGTCGCGCCCGATGAGGCCGTCGACGTAGAGCGTGTCCGAGTAGGCGGGGTTCTTGGTCGATGTCGAAGCCCACAGCGGACGCTGTACCCGGGCCCCCCGGGCTACCAGCTCGTCCCAACGGGCACCGCTGAACCGGCGGCGGAAGAGCTGGTAGGCGCGCTTTGCCTGCGCGAGGGCGGCCCGCCCACGGAGCTGCATTGCCTCGTCCGTGCCGATGACCTCGAGCCGCCGGTCGACCTCGGTGTCCACGCGGCTCACGAAGAACGAAGCCACGCTATGGACTCCGGCTAGATCGCCTGTGCAGGCTTCCAGACCGTCGAGATACGCGGAGATGACCTCGTCATAACGCTCGAGACTGAACAGCAGGGTGATGTTGATGCTCCGCCCCTCACTGATCATCTCCTTCACCGCCGGTACACCGACTGGCGTGGCGGGAATCTTCACGAAGAGATTCGGCTGATTGATGCGGTTATGGAGATCTCGCGCCGCTTCGATCGACCGGGTCGTATCCCGTGCGAGGTCGGGCGCAAGTTCCACCGAGACGAACCCATCGCCGCCCCGGCTCCCGTCGTAGACCGGTCGCAACTCGTCGAGGGCGTCGGTGATGTCGGTCTCTACCATGCGCCAGTAGGCATCGGTGACGGTCGCCCCGCCGGCGGTCAGTGCCTGGAACTGCTCGTCATAGTCAGATGAGCCGCTGATGGCCTTGGCAAAGATGGTCGGGTTCGACGTGACGCCCCGAACGCCGGACTCGATCAACCTGCGCAGCGTGCCGTTGCGCAGGTGGCCCCGCGTCAGGTTGTCGAGCCAGGGGCTCTGGCCTTGGTCGTCGTAGAGCTGCTGGAGCCTGCTCACACGCGTGATCGCCAGTGGCCCAACGAATGAAGCGTGAACGCACGCTCCAGTACGAGACGGCGATAGCCGTCCACGATCCTCGAAGCGGCTCTTTCTATCACCAACATATTTTAACGTTACGCCTTGGGAGCACCATCGTCAAGGCAATGACGCCCTCTCAACCACCCGCCGCCATCGCACTGCGTGACGCGACAAGGTTGCTTGTCTCTCTGATGGGAACGACCAGGCAGGGCGCGGGCGAGGCGCGCACGATCGTCGAGGCCGTCGCACCGTGCAGGATCCGTTGAGCGCCCGACCGCGCCGACGTTGCAACTGCGACCAGTCCAGCCGGCCGCTTGTCCAGGTATGCCTGAATGCCCGCCGCTGGTCCGATCGGGTCCGTGACGATCCAACCTGTCACCTCTCGGGCGGCGCTTCGCCACCGAGCTACAAGAGCGTCGATGTATTCGTTGGCGTTGCCGCCGGGGCCGTAGCGACTCGCTGGCGGGTCCAGCAGCACGGACGGCAAGTCATCGTCGGCGACGGTCAGAATCGTCAGCCCCAGATCCAGCTCACGTCCCCAGGCCACGGCAGTAGGGAGCACTTCCTCTGAGGCGGCCGAGCCGTCGACGCATGCAACGATCCGTCGATAGGACAGCGGAGGTGGCCAGTTGGGAGACGGCGACCAGGTCGCTCGTTCAGCGAAGGGTCCGACGACGACGATCGGCTCTGGCGAGCGCCGAAGGAGCGACTCGTTGAGTGACCTGAACGTCGCGCCGAGCACGCGCCCACGCCCGTGACTCGAGACGCAGACCACGCACTCATCCAGCTCATCAACCCGTCGTGCGATCGCCTCGACCCTGGCACTCAGGCCTGCCGGGCGTGCAGGCGGGAGCCTCAAGGTGTGAAGCTCTGCCTTGAATCCCTGCGCCAGGGCACGACCTGTTGCGAGCGCCGCTGACGCGAACTCCGACCCGTCGAGGGGCACGAGAACGTGTCGAATCTTCAACTCCGGCGCGGTCGTCATGCTATGCGGCCCACGCTGAGAGCCTCTCGATTCTCAGTTCGCCGGCCCCTACGCGCGAGGTGCCGGCGAGTCGAGTGAAGAGGCATGCATGCGAGCTCGTACACCGAGACTGTCCCCGAATCGAAGGTGCCCACAAAGTGCCACTCGTCGACTTGGAGCGATTCCACCAAACCTGCGAAGCGTTCCGCCGCCAGGCCAAGAAGGGAGAGCACGAGCTCAGCACTCGCTCCTCGGGCGCAGGCAGTAGGTACCTCGATGGCCATGTCGCCCAGGCGCGCGCCAGGGGAAGCGAGCACTCGCTCGATCCTCGTCGTCACGGCATGCATCTCATCTCGGAGCCGGGCAGCCTCCTCCATGAGTCCACGATCTCCGGCTTGCATCGCTGCCTTCCAGAAGGCTGGGATCGATCGCACGATCGACGCGACATCAAAGGCAGAAGGCAGGTTTGTGGCTTTGGCTGTCGATGGGTAAGGCGTGGCGGTCTCCTGACGAGACGAGCGACGAGAACGGGAGGCGACGAGCGGGCCGGGGCGGGGGAAGACCAACCGACCCGCTCATCGCGAGCCTGGCGGCGGTACTAGCGGAGCAACCCGCGAGCGCGCCCGGAGCACGCGACGCAGAGCAGCGCGTGCGGAATCACCTCGAGTCTCTCGAGCGGGATTGCTGCGAAGCATCGTTGACATCGACCGTAGGTTCCGCTGTCGAGTCGGTCGAGCGCCTGACGGATGCAGGCAATGGCTTCGATGGTTCGAGAGGCCGAGACCTCGGCCAACTCGCGCTCGAGCAGATCGGCATCGGGCTCCTCCGCGAGTTGAGCCAAGATCTGTTGGTGCTCGTCGGCCTGCGCGAGCTGCGTCACGAGCTCGCACAGGAGCAGCGCGCGCAACATCGACAGCGCGACTGGGGAAAGGTGGGAGGCGGCGTCGGCGCGCGACGCGACCGTCGGTGCAGTCATTTCTGTCTCCTCTTCTGGGCGTCGGCATTCGACCGACGCGGCTGCGAACCGGCCGTGAACTAGCGGTGGGCTAGCGGCGGTGCGCCGAAGAGGAGGCAGCGCCATCTGTCGCCGACATCGGTGAGGCGGCGGTGTGCACGACCCATCACCTCGGCGACCACAGCGAGACCAGCGAAGACGACGGTCAAGAGCACACCGACGGGACTGGGGCCGGCCGGGCGAGGCAGCGGTCCACGGCTTGCCGTGTGGTCGACGACCGATTGGGCGACAGCGCTTGGCATGGGCGGGGCGTCCGTGGCAGATGCCACTCGACCTACCGGCCCGTCTGTCGACGCGAGCGCGACGACTGGAAGCGCGAGGAGAACAATCGCGAAAAGGACCGCGAGGGCGAGACGAGAGCGACGAACGATACTCAGGTTCACCGTACCCGACTTCACCTCGCAGCCCTCCCTCATGGCGTATTGGCATCCTTGCACAGTTTCTCTAGTTGTGCCTAGAAGTTTTTGCAGTGTTGGGTGGCACGAGAAACTCCACCTGCACAACGACGGGCCCCGTGAGTGCCAATGAATGAGCGACACCGGGTGGGATTGGCTGGACGGAGCCGGCCTGGAGTTGCAGCTGTATAGGGGGGACCGTGTCCATCGAGAACGCGACCGTGCCCTCCAAGACGCGCAGGCGACCCCAGGTCCTTTCCGACACGCGATGGGCTCTCTGGAGACCGTCGGGAAGGGATGAAGCGCTGAATGGCCCTGCCGTCCGCACCACCTGAAGCCCTTCAGGCAACTCGGCTCGATCACAGAGCGGGCACTCGATGAACGTGCCCACGCCGGCCCGACGGCCGTACTCCGTCGTCACCCAAGCACGGTCTTGCCACGGCGGGTCATGACGCACATGTTGACTGTGGAAACAGGACAGGTCGGCCACCCAGTCGCCCTCCGTGTCCTGGTGGAAGGCGTCAATGGTTCGTCGCAACTCGACCGTCGTTTCGGGGCAGGCGGCGTGGGCGACTCACGTCGCGATGGCCTTCGCGCGTTCGAAGCGCTCGGTGACGTTGGCCCAGTTCACGACATTCCAGATCGCCTCGAAGAACTCGGTCTTGCGGTTCTCGTACTGCAGGTAGAAGGCGTGCTCCCACCCGTCGATCGCCAGCAACGGAACCGTCCCCTGGCCGTGGTTGCCCTGGTGGTCGTAGACCTGCTGGACGATGATTCGCCCGGCGACGGGCTCCCAGGAGGCGAGCGCCCAGCCGGACCCCTGGAGAGTGCTCGCCGCCTCGGTCATCTGCTGTCGAAACGCAGCGAAGGCGCCGAACGTCTCGGTCACGAGATCGCCGAACTGGCCGTCAGGTTCTCCCCCGCCGTCGGGTGAGAGGTTGGTCCAGAACACGGAGTGCAGCACATGGCCCGAGACGTTGAAGGCGAGGCTCTTCTCGAGCATCGATATCGCCGCGAAGTCGCCCTTCTCGCGAATGTCGTGCAGGCGCTGCAATGTGGTGTTGGCGCCCTTGACGTACGCGGCGTGATGCTTGCCGTGGTGCAGTTCCATGATCCGCCCGCTGATGTGAGGTTCGAGCGCGCCGTAATCGTAGGGAAGGTCCGGGAGCGTGTAGAGGTGGCTGCTGTTCATGGCGTTTCCTTCCGATTGAGGGTTGCCGACGTGCCGTCTTTTCTCTAGTCTATCCTAGAGAAATACGAAAGCCCAGTCACAGTCAAACTGCAGCGTCAGGAGGTCGGCGGTGATCAGGTTCACGGAACTCGCGGGCTTCATCGGCGTTGGCATGGCCGCCGGCGCGTACGTCCCGCAGATCTGGCACCTGATCGGCCAACGCTGCTCGGCTGGGCTCAGCCGGCTCGCGTTCCGCGTGTGGCTCGCCTCGTCTCTCCTCGTGGCAGCGCACGCCATCGCCATTGGTGCCGGCGTCTTCATCGTCCTCGGCGTCGTCCAGGTCGCGGCGACAGCCGTGATCCTCGTGTACACCACGAAGTACCAGAACTCCTATTGCATCAGCCATCGCCCAGCGGTCCTGGATCCTGCGACCGCGCTTGCCGTGCCACCTGCCCAAGAACCCTGGAGCGTGAATTGAAGGAGACACTGAACTCCCCCATCGAACCTGCTGTCGGACCGCCGCTCGAGCACGAAGCCCTGCTCACGTTGGCCCGAAAAGTTGAGGGAGCCGCCCGCGACGGAGACCGTCAGCACCTCCAAATGGCCACCGCGCACCTCCGGGAAGCCCTCGTTCACCATCTAGATGCCGAGCGCCGAATACTCGTGGAGCTGTCGTCCGAGGACAGTCGTCGTGTCCTGCAAGGGCAGCGGAACCTTCTTGCCCTTCTTGGGGACCTCACCGCCGCGGCCCGACGCCCTGACCTCGCACCGTGCGACGGGATCGCACAGCGGCTTGTCGCACAGCTCAGCCTCCAGGCCGACGACGAGCGCGTGAACGTTGCCAGGTTTCTGGCCTCGGGCGGGACCTAGAGTCCGGGCTCTCGAGGGCGACCGTCGTCGCAGGCCTCAGCCCGCCATGAGCTCGACTACGTCAACGAGACGGTTGGCGTAACCCCACTCGTTGTCATACCAGCCGAGCACTTTCGCCACCGAGCCCCGGGCCATGGTGTCGGCGGCCGAGAAGATGCACGAGGCTGGATTCCCGACGATGTCGTGCGACACGAGTGGCTTGTTCGTGTACTCGAGCACACCGCCATAGCTCTTGTCCTCAACCGCGTCGGCAAACGCCGCGTTCACCTCGTCGACATTTGCGTACCGCCCGAGGGTGACCACGAGGTCCACGATCGAACCGTTGGCGACCGGAACCCGCAAGGCCATGCCGTCGAGGCGGCCGACGAGCCGCGGCAGCACCTCTCCAACCGCTCGGCTCGCTCCCGTCGAGGTTGGCACGATGGACAAGGCCGCAGCGCGCATCCGGCGAAGGTCAGCCTTGCCACTGCGCGAAGTACGCGGCTGGTCGAGGAGCGCCTGGTCGCCGGTGTAGGCGTGCACGGTCGTCATGAAGCCCTGCTCGATGCCGAAGCGCTCCTCGAGGACACGCGCCATGACCGCCAGGCAGTTGGTCGTACACGACGCGGCGGAGACGACGTTGTGGGCTGCTCGGTGGTACGCCGAATCGTTCACCCCCATGCACAAGGTCAGATCCATGTCTCGGCCGGGCGCCGAGACCACTACTCGCCTCGCGCCAGCTTCCAGGTGACCTTCAGCATCAGCGCGGGAGCGGAAGTGACCACTGGCCTCGACCACGATCTCGACATCGTGGTTCGCCCACGGGATCTCCCGTGGCTCTGAGCACGCGGAGACTGCGATCTCCTTCCCGTCGACTCGTAGCGTGTCGCCGTCGGTCACCACCTCGACACCGAGAGCCCCGGCCACAGAGTCGTGTTCGAGGAGGAACCCAAGGGTCTCCGCAGTCGCGTTCGGCTCGTTCACGGCAACGACCTCGATACCGGTCGACCTCCGGTCGAGCAAAACCCTTTCGAACGAGCGGCCGATCCTGCCAAAGCCGTTGATGCCGACACGAGT
>Ga0070741_10017863_pt1 | contig 11582 bp, 4 predicted proteins | sample Coa_R1_4_FD_66440 | JGI IMG/M metagenome (GOLD analysis project Ga0070741, IMG submission 66440) | Surface soil microbial communities from Centralia Pennsylvania, which are recovering from an underground coalmine fire - Coalmine... | ecosystem: Environmental > Terrestrial > Soil > Unclassified ...
CCCTTGAAGTTCGGCCAGAAGGCGATTCCATAGGGGTCGCGCAGCGCCTCGAACGGCAGTCCCGCCTCCGGCAGCCCGAGCTCCTCGCCCTGGTAGATGCACACTGAGCCGCGCAACGAGCAAAGCATGGCGCTCAGCATGCTCGACATCCCGCGCGCCGCATCGGCACCGCCCCATCGGGTCAGCACCCGGGCCACATCGTGGTTGGAGATCGTCCAGCACGGCCAGCCGTGCGGCATCTGGCGCTCCAGACTCTCGACCGTGTCGCGGATGTGGGCGGCCCGGTATTCCTCGGTCAGCAGCTCGAAGCTGTAGGCCATGTGCAGCCGCGTCTCGCCGGTGTACTCCGCCATGGTCGCGAGCGAGTCCTCCGCGGAGATCTCGCCGAGACCCACGGCCCCCGGATAGCGGTCGAGCAGCCGACGCAGCTCGGTGAGGAATCCCAGATTCTCCGGTTGAGTGTTGTTGTAGCAGTGATATTGGTACGCGTACGGATTGTCCGCGGTGAACCCGCGCCCGTTGCGCCGTTCCGGCGGCTTCGGCGGATTGTCGCGCAGCCGCTGGTCGTGATAGCAGAAGTTGATCGCATCCAGCCGCAGGCCATCGACGCCCCGCTCGAGCCAGAATTCCAGGTTCTCGAGCATCGCGGCCGGCACTGCCGGATTGTGGAAATTGAGATCGGGCTGCGAGTCCAGGAAATTGTGCAGATAGTACTGCCGGCGCCGCGGCTCCCAGCGCCAGGCCGGGCCGCCGAAGATCGACAGCCAGTTGTTGGGCGCGCTGCCGTCGCTCGCCGGGTCGGCCCAGACGTACCAGTCGGCCTTTGGATTGTCGCGGCTCGAGCGGCTCTCGATGAACCAGGGGTGCTCCACGGAGGTATGGCTCAGCACCTGGTCGATCATGACCTTGAGCCCGCGCGCATGCGCCTGCGCAACCAGGCGGTCGAAGTCCGCGAGATCGCCGAACAGCGGATCCACCGCGCGGAAATCGGCGATGTCGTAGCCGAAGTCGGCCATCGGCGACTTGAAGAACGGCGATACCCAGATCGCATCGACGCCGAGCGTCGCGACATAGTCCAGCCGCTGTGCGATCCCCTCGAGATCGCCGATGCCATCGCCGTTGGTATCGAGGAAGCTGCGCGGGTAGATCTGGTAAATCACCGCGCCACGCCACCAGGGAAATGCGCTCATGCTCTCAAGGTTCCTGCCCCGCCGCTGCAGTTACTCTGACACAGAGAGCCGCCGCGGCGCGCAGCGCCGCATACGTATGCGAGCCTGAATACGTATGCGATTCCTTGCATTCACGCCTCTCCCCCGCGAATCATCCGTCATCCATTTTCTCAGACTACAAATCCCCGGGGGATCATCCAGTGATCAGACGCAAGCGCAACATCCTCGAGATGGCGGTCGCCACGGCAATCTTCGGCGCCTGTGCGGCCGGTGCGATACCCGCCGCGCATGCCGCGCAGCCCGCGAGCACCACGGATGACAGCGCTCGAGCGGCCTCGCGGACCTCCGACCAGGGCGATACGGCGAGCGCCGATGCGACCAGCAACGGACAGGTGGCCAACGAGAACCTGCTGCAGCCCGTGATCATCAACGGTTTCGTCAGCAGCCTGCAGAACGCGATCGTGATTCAGAAGAACTCGAACTCGATCGACGAGGTCGTCTCCGCGCAGGAGATCGGCCAGCTCCCCGGCACCAGCATCGCTGATGCGCTGGGTCGCCTCCCCGGCCTCGCGGTCCAGATGTTCAACGGCCGCCCGCAGCAGATCAACATCCATGGGCTCAGCGCCGATTTCGATGTCACCGAGGTCAACGGCATGATTCAGCCGAGCACCTCGAACAACCGAGACGTGGAGCTGAATCAGTACCCCGCGAGCTGGTTCAATACCATCGATGTGCACATGGCCCCGAGCGCGAACCTGGTGAACCAGGGCATTGCGGGCACCATAGACATGCAGACGATGCGGCCGCTCTCCCAGCAGGGCATGGTGGCGCACATGAATGCCAACTACCAGCTCCTGGAGCCGGGCCAGGTGATGCCGGGTCCCGGTGTCAGCAATCGCGGCCACGAAATCGACGGCATCTTCGCCGACCAATTCTTCGAGCATACGCTCGGCATCACGCTCGGGGTCGATCTCGAGGCCAACCCGACCCACATCCTGCATCAGGCGCCCTGGGGCTACGCCACCGATTCGAGCGGCAATCTCATCATCGGCGGCTCCAAGAACTACAACATTTCGGACCTGCTGAAGCGCAACGGATATCTCGCCACCCTCCAGTTCAGGCCGTCGAGCGTTTTCGAGAGCACGCTCGACCTGACCTACGAGGAAGCCAAGGAGACGCAGCAGGACAAGGGTGCGGAGTTCCCGCTCGCCTACGGCAGCGGCACGACCGGCATCCCCGGCACGGTGTCGAATGGCTTCGACCAGAGCGGCACGTTCGACAACGTATATCCGGTCATCCGCAACGATTACACCTACTATCAGGACCGGGTGTACAACGCCCTGTTGCACAATCAGCTGAAGCTCGCCCAGGATTGGACCGTGAACCTCAATGGCGGCTTGAGCCGCGCCGAGAGCGACGACACGTTCCTCGAGGCCTACTCCGGCTTCGGCTATGACGGTCCGAACCCCCCCAAGGGCACCTCCGTCCCGCCGACCACCGTCGGGTTCAACGAAGGCGCCAACGGCGAGCTGTATCTCTATCCCTCGCAGAGTCTCGCCGCCGGCAATGTCGTGCTCACGGACCCGCAGGGCTGGGGCTCGGGCTCCAATCTGGTGCAGTCGGGCTTCATCAACGAGCCGCACACCGAGGACTACATCGGCCACGCGACTCTCAGCGCGACGCGCTTCTTCGACAGTGGACCCTTCGAGAGCCTGGAGTTCGGCGTCGACAAGCAGCGCCGTCACAAGAACTACATCATCAACCAGGATTTCCTGGTGTTGGGCGGTGGCCCCTCGCTGCTGCTCGATCAGGGTGCGACGACGGCCCTGCCGATCCCGGCGAGCGCACTCGAACCGACAACGGATGCGCTCGGCTTCATGGGCATCGGGCCGCAGGTGATGTACAACCCGTTCGCGCTCATCCGGAGCGGCACCCTGGTGCCCTATCCGACGGCTGTGTCGTCGACCTCGATGCCACCGGACTGGGTGGTCAACGAGAACGATACCACCGGCTACCTGCAGCTCAACCTCCGTACCGATCTCGGTCCGAACGTCGGTCTGCGGGGCAACATCGGCCTGCAGGCGGCCCATACGGGTCAGACGTCCCAAGGCTCGCGCATTGCGCCGGGCTCGACCGCGGGTGGCTCGACCGCTGTCGTGCTCCTGCCGACCGCCGGCGGCACCAGCTTCACCCGCTATCTGCCCAGCCTGAACCTCGTGTTCTCGCTGCCGGCCGACAACGACGTGCGGCTCAGCGCCGCGCGCACGATGGCTCGGCCCCGGATGGACCAGATGAGCGCCAGCATCGGCATCGGCACCAATAACGGCAATCTGTCGCTCACGGATCCCAACAAGGGATTCTTCAGCGGCCAGGGCGGTAACCCACAGCTGCTGCCGACCATGGCGGACACCTACAACGCCAGCGTCGAGCACTACTTCTCACTCGGTTCGAATGGGTACGCCTGCTCCGGCACCCAGGACAAATCGTCTGCGCTCTGCACCTCGGGCGGCGAGGGCTATGTTCAGCTGTCGGGGTATTACATCAAGCTCACCGACTTCATCAATCCGGGTGCGGCGACGCTCTTCAATTTCACCCCCTACGTGGCCGGGTATCTGACTCCACAGCAGCAGCAGCAGCTCGGCACCGTCTACGGCATCATGACGATTCCGCAGAACGACGGCGCCGGCCACATCGAGGGCGAGCAGTTCGCGACCAACCTGCCGCTCGGGGCGTTCACCCACTGGTTGAACGGCTTCGGCATCCTGGCGAGCGTCGATCGCACGCTGAGCACGGTTTACTATGCGAGCAACACCGCGCGGGTCACCGTCCCCGGCCTCTCGAAGTGGGTCGAGAACTACACGCTGTACTACCAACGGGGCGGCTTCCAGGCGGAAGTGAACGACAATATCCGCTCGAGCTTCCTTGGCGAAGTGTTCGGGCTCAGCGCGACCCGCATCGAGCAGCAGTTCAAGGGGACCGCCTACGTGGATGCGCAGTTGAGCTACGCATTCAGCACCGGCCCGCTGCAGGGCCTGACGTTGATCGCCACCGGCTCGAACCTGACCAATCAGGGCGTGCAGACCTACAACCTGCCTGATCCTCGCCAGGTGCTCACCTGGGAGCAGTACGACCGCCTCTATACCATCGGGTTCTCGTACCAGTTCCGGTAGCCCGCGCCGCAGATGATCCCCCTCGGCCCCGCCGGCGCGAGCCGACGGGGCTCATTTTTATGATCCGGCCTCGGTCGCGCGATGACGTGCTTTCGGCCGGCGCACGGATTGGCGCGTGATACGGTGCGCGAATGACTGACCTGCGTATCAGGCGAGTGGTCATCGTCGGCGGCGGCACGGCCGGATGGATGACCGCGGCCGTCTTCAGCCGCGCGATGGGCGAGGCTCTGGATATCCGTGTCGTGGAATCCGATGCCATCGGCACGGTCGGTGTCGGCGAGTCCACCATTCCGCAGATCCGCAACGTCAATCACTTCCTCGGCATCGATGAGGATGCGATGCTTCGGGCCACCCGCGGCACCTTCAAGCTCGCCATTCAATACAACGACTGGGTACGTCCGGGACACAGCTATTTCCACGCGTTCGGTGACGTCGGCCTGGCTCTCGGTCCGTTGCCGTTCCAGCAATACTGGCTGCGGCGCAGGGCTGAATCCGGCGCCGAGGATCTCTCGACGTATTCGCTCAACGCGACCGCTGCGCACGCCGGCCGGATGGCTCGGATCGAGAAGGTGGGCACCAGCCCGATGGCCGGCATCAAGTACGCCTTCCAGTTCGATGCCACATTGTTTGGCCGCATGCTGCGCACGTACGCCGAGCGGCGAGGAGTGAGGAGAACCGAGGGAAAAGTCGTGGACGTACGGCTGCGCGGCGAGGACGGCTTCATCGAGGCGGTGGTGCTCGAGGGCGGCGCGAGCATCGAAGGCGATCTCTTCATCGACTGCTCGGGGTTCCGCGGCCTCCTCATCGAGGGTGCGCTGAAGAGCGGCTTCGAGGACTGGCGGGAGTGGCTGGCCTGCGATCGCGCCCTCGCGATCGGGAGCGCTCCGGCCTCGCCGATGCCGCCCTATACGCAAGCCAACGCGCGGCCGGCGGGCTGGCAGTGGCGGATCCCGCTGCAGCACCGCACCGGCAATGGCCACGTGTACTGCAGCGATTTCATGAGTGAGGATGAGGCGGCCGCGATCCTCCTCGGCTCTCTCGACGGTGAGCCGCTCGGAGATCCGCGGCCGCTGCGATTCGCCTCGGGCGTGCGGCGGCAGATCTGGTTGCGCAACTGCGTGGCCATCGGCCTGGCGGCCGGCTTTCTCGAGCCGCTGGAGTCGACGGCCATCCACCTGATCCAATCCGGGATCAGCCGGCTGTTGTCGCTGTTTCCCGATCGCGGTTTCGATGCGGCGATCATCGAAGAATACAATCGCAACACCCGGCGGGAATACGAGCAGGTGCGCGATTTTCTGGTTCTCCACTACCGCACGACCGAGCGGCGCGACACGCCATTCTGGCGGCGCTGCGCCGCACTGCCACCGCCAGACGGACTCAGGCACAAGATGGAGATTTTTGAAGCCACGGGCCAGATCTTCCGGGAGGGCGAGGAGCTCTTCACCGAGCACTCGTGGCTGCAGGTCATGGTGGGGCAGGGCATCCTGCCTCGACGCCATCATCCGCTCGCCGACAATCTGCGGCGTGAGAAGCTCGAGGAGTTTCTTGGCAATATCCGCGGGCTGATCGGTGGCGCCGTCGGTCAGATGAGCAGTCACGAGCGCTTCATTGCCGAGCACTGCGCGGCCGGAAGCGAGTGACGACCCTCGACCACCTTGGGGCACGCCCCCAGACATCCGCGCTTCCGTGATAGGTCAGCGCCTGCTGAAAAATTCGAAGTTACTGACAGCGTTACGTCCATACGTCATGGGCTTGCCGAACGGCGCGCGTCAGCGACGATGTTGACGCCGTCGGCTTACATCGAGCCGTTCGGCCCGTGAATACGTATGCGATCCGTTGCAAATCACTCCCGGCACCCCGCATTCTCCGGTCGATGATCCGCCTTCCCTGGAAGACCAGAAGCCATCGCAGGCTCACTGCGGTACTGGCTGGCGCGGTATTCACTCTCCTCACGGCCGCGCCTGCCAGTGCCGCAACTCTCCCGCAGCACGCCGGTTCCGGGGTCTACTACGAGATCTTCGTCCGCTCCTTTGCCGACTCCAATGGCGATGGGGTCGGAGATCTCGACGGCATTACCGCCAGGCTCGACTATCTGCAGTGGCTCGGCGTGAGTGGTATCTGGCTGACGCCGATCTATCCTTCGCCCAGCTATCACGGCTACGACGTCACGAATTACTTCGCCATCAACCCGCAGTTCGGCACGCTGGCGGACTTCAAGCGCCTGTTGCGCGAGGCCCATGCGCGCGGCATCAAAGTGCTGATCGACATGGTGCTCAACCACACCAGCGATCACAATCCGTGGTTTCAGCAGGCACTCGCTCCCGGGAGCCCCTACCACGAGTGGTACGTCTGGGCCGGCAAGGGAGTCGATCTCGGTGCGCTGAGTGCCGTGAACAGCCCGGCCTGGCACGAGCGCGACGGGCAGTCCTACCTGGGTGATTTCAGCGACAGCATGCCGGATCTCAACTACGACAACCCGGCCGTGCGCCGGGAGATGATCAAGGTTGGACGGTACTGGCTGGCGCAGGGGGTCGACGGGTTCCGGCTCGATGCCACCACCCAGATCTACATCGACTTGAGATCCGACATCGGCAGCCCGCGAGCGGTACACCGAAACGTCACCTGGTGGCAGCAGTACGACGACGCATTGCGCGCGACCGACCCGAGCGTGTTCCTGCTCGGAGAAGTTCCCGCTGACTCGGAGGCGCAAGCGGCGCCCTACTACGCCGGGCTGAATTCCGTGTTCGATTTCCCGCTGGCGAAGGTCCTCGTTGCGGCCGCCGCCAGCGAGACGAGCCCCAATCTCGGCAGCTATGTGCAGGAGGCGTGGCGCAGTTTCCGGCGAAACGCCCGCGGGTCGATCGTCGATTCACCCTTCCTCGGCAACCACGATCGGAACCGCGTACTCGACCAGCTCCACGGCAACTCGAGCCACATGCGGACGGCGGCAGCGATGCTGCTGACTCTGCCCGGCGATCCCTTCGTCTATTATGGTGAGGAAATCGGGATGCACGGCACGAAGCCAGACCCGAGGATACGCGAGCCGATGCGTTGGGATCGCAGCCCTGAGCGGGCCGGCGAGACCCGATGGGAGCCGGCGCCGGACAATGCTTCGCCGGGTCTGTCGGTCGCTGCCGAGCGCAATGACCCGCGCTCACTCCTCAACTACTATCGGCGCCTGATCCATTGGCGCATCGATCTGCCGGCCTTGCGCGACGGCACCATCGCACCGTACTCCATCGATGGCGGCCCGATCAGCGCCTACATCCGCGCGGATCATGCGCAGCGACTGCTGGTGATCCACAATCTCTCGGGCGCTGCCCGCAGCATCGGCCTGCCGGATGCGAGCTTCCGCGCGGTCATCCGCAGCACTCGCGCGGGCGTCCGCCTCGCCGGCCGCGATCTGACCCTGCCGGGCTATTGCAGCGCGATCCTGCAATAGAGGGGCGTCCGGACAGTCGAACTTTCAGTGGACGCAGGATCAAAATGACAGGGGATCGGATCCGGCTGGGTGTGCTCGGCGCCTTGCTTCTCGGATGTGTCTGGCGGCCTCAGGCGCATGCGGCGGTACCGCGAACAGCGGCAGTTACACGGCCAGATGTTGAGTTGCGCGGCGGCGGGGCCGACCTTGGGCTAGCGGGCGGCACATTGTCGCTGCGCGTGCTCGGCGGCAATGTGCTGCACGTGCACTTCATTCCGGCGGCGGGCGCAACGCCACCAACCCTCGTGATGGCACCGCAGGCCAGTACTCCCGCCGACACAACCCTCGTGATGGCGCCGCAGGCCACGGCTCCCGCCAGCACACCCGTCGCAGCAAGCCGGCAGGGTGAGGACCTCCAGCTTCGTGGAGGACAGCTCCGCGTTGCGCTCGATGAGGCTTCCGGAGCACTCTCGATCTTCGCCGCCGGCGCAGAGCATCCGCTGCTGCGCATATCGCGCCTCGCCAGCCTCGCCCGCGGCGCGGTCGTGCTCCGTTTCGCCAAGGATGCGCCGCTCTATGGAATCGGTGGCACCGATGCGTTCGACAAGAGACCCGCAAAGCTCCTGCGCCTCGGCATACAAGTGGCCAGGGCCGGCGCGCAGGGCGATGCCGGTGCGCCGCTCGTGTGGAGCACTGCTGGCTTCGGGATACTCTTCGACAGCAGGGGAGCCAGGTTCGATCTGGCGCCGGGACGCATTCGCGTCTCGAAGCTCGCACGCCGCGACCCCGACTTCTTTCTTGTCGCAGGCGAGCCCAAGGCGATCTTCGCCGCGATCGCGGATCTGAGCGGCCACGCGCCGCTCTTCCCCAAATGGTCCCTGGGCTTCATCAACAGCCAGTGGGGGATCGATGAGAAGGAATTACTGGGAATCGTGCGGACTTACCGCGCCAGGCACATTCCTCTCGATGCCTTCGAGCTCGATTTCGATTGGAAGGCCTGGGGAGAGGACGCGTACGGGGAGTTTCGCTGGAACCGACAGAAGTTTCCCGACGGCCCGAGCGGCAAGCTCGCCGCGGAGCTCGAGGCTGCCGGGGTCCATCTCATCGGCATCATGAAGCCGCGCATCCACGTCGATACGGAGGAGGGCCGCTACGCCACTGCGCATCATCTGTGGCTCCCCGGCGAGAAGCCGAGCCTGGATTACTTCTCGCACGAGCCCGTCGAGGATCTGGACTTCGACGACCCCGCGACCCGAGCCTGGTTCTTCAACCCCACGCTGCAGAAAAGCTTCAGGACCGGGATCGTGGGCTGGTGGAACGATGAGGCGGATGAGAGCGGCGGGGACACTCAGTTCCTGAACATGGAGCGCGCGCTCTACGAGGGGCAGCGCGGCCTCTCCGATACGCGCGTCTTTTCCTTGAACCGCAACTTCTGGCTGGGTGCCCAACGCTATGCCTATGGGCTCTGGTCGGGGGACATCCAGACGGGGTTTGCGACGATGGCGCGGCAGCGCTCACGCATGCTGAGCGCCATCGATGTAGGGGAGAGCTGGTGGAGCATGGACGGCGGCGGCTTCCAGGGGCACCCCTCGGATCAGAACTATGCCCGCTGGATCGAGTTCGGCGCCTTCACGCCCATCTTCCGCGTGCACGGCGTGTATCAGGAGAAGCGCCAGCCCTGGCGCTATGGACCGATCGCCGAGCGCGCCGCAACGCATGCCATCAGGCTGCGCTATGAGCTGCTGCCCTACATCTATTCCTATGCTTGGCACGATCATGTGGCCGGTGTGGGGCTCGTGAGACCGCTCACCTTCGGCTGGCCGGGGGATCCCAACGTCCGCAGCGATTCCAGCGAATGGCTATTCGGCAAATACCTCCTGGTCTCGCCCGTGGTGGAGCAGGACCAGACCGAGAAGCGTATCTACCTCCCGGCGGGTCTCTGGACCGATTGGTCGAGCGGCAGGATCTATGTTGGCGGCCGCTCGATCACCGTGTCGCTCGACAGCAAGACCTGGAGCGACATTCCTCTCTTCATTCGTCAGGGGGCGATCATCCCGACTCAGCCGGTGGAGGGATACGTCGGTGAGCGTCCCATCACCACCGTTCGCGTTGAGGTCTTTCCGGACGCAAAGCGAACCGACTTCGACTACTACGACGATGACGGCAAGACTTACGGCTACGAGCACGGGAACTACTTCCTGCAGCACTTGAGTGCGCAGGCGACTCCGGATGCAGTCAGCCTGACAACCGCCGATGCGAGTGGCGCATATCGGCCGGCTCTCGCACATTATGTCTTTGCCGTCCATCGGACGGTGGCAAAGCACGTCATCCGTGACGATGCACCGCTCGCTCGTGTCGCCGATGTTGCTGCGTTGAGCCAGTGCACCGGCGCATGCTGGACCATCGGTGGCGATCGCTACGGCGGCGTGACCTACATCAGGCTACCCGCGGGCATCGCCGCCCACGTCGAGATAGAGTGAGCAGCGCTCGCTCGCTGCCAAAGAGATGCTGCGCCGCATTCCCTTACTCACGTGCATCCTGCTGGTCGGGGCACTGTCGTGCCATGCCGGGCGTGCCCAGGCGTGCACGCATGACAACAAAGTGGAACGGAGCTACCTGTTCTCGGATCAGGGCCGGCTGTATGACAGCGATCCGGAACCCACTGCGAACAGCTCAATAGCCCTTACGTTGCGCGCCTGCAGAGGAGACCTCACCGCCGCCCGTATCGAGTACTACGACACCGCGGACGCTTCGTTTCATCGGATCCCGATGCACTGGGTGTCGGACGATCCGACCGGCACCTTCGACTACTGGCAGGGCACGGTTCCCGCCAGCCGCTCGAAGAAGGGCTACCGGTTTCGGGTCACCGACGGCTCCTCCACTGCATGGCTCAATGCAGCCGGCATCACCTCGCGCGAGCCTTCGTCGGGCGACTTCCTCATCATCCCCGGGTTCAAGACACCGGACTGGATGAAGAATGGGGTGATGTACCAGATCTTCCCGGACCGCTTCTATGACGGCGACACGTCCAATGACGTGACCAACGGTCAATACAGGTACGCAGGCTGCGCGACCGAGCGGCACGCGTGGGGTACGAGCGTATTTCCCAAGGTCAAAGGCTGCAGAACCGAGGTGTTCTTCGGCGGCGATCTGGCGGGGATCGACCAGAAGCTCGGCTACATCAAAGGGACAGTGGGCGCCGACATCATTTACCTCAATCCCATCTTCATGTCCCCCAGCAACCACAAGTACGACACCCAGAACTATTACCGCGTGGACCCGGCGTTCGGGACCGCCGCCACCCTGCAGCACCTCATCGCCGACATCCACGGCAGCTCCAATGGCCCGCCCGGCCACGTCATTCTCGACGGCGTGTTCAATCACAGTGGCGACAGCAGCTGCTGGTTCGGCAAGGAGACCTACGGCTCGATTTCCTGTCCGGAGCCGGGAGCGTTTCAGTCGCAGTCGAGCCCCTATTACCGCTACTACACCTTCCAGTCATGGCCGGACACTTATTCCTCCTTCTTCGGCTTCGGCGGGATGCCCAAGCTCGATTACGGCGCGAGCGGCTCGGCGATGCGCAGGCAGATCTACGCCAGCAAGACCTCCGTGATGCAGACCTACCTGCGCCCCCCGTACCGCATCGACGGATGGCGGCTCGATGTAGCGCAGTCTCTCGATGCCAACGGCAGAGATGGCAGCGATGAGACCAATCACGAGATCATGCGGGAGCTGCGGGCGGCGGTGACATCCGTCAATCCGGACGCCGAAATCCTGGGTGAGTTTTGGGGTGATGCCGCGGCGTGGCTGGATGACGGCAAG
>Ga0070741_10017864_pt1 | contig 11582 bp, 8 predicted proteins | sample Coa_R1_4_FD_66440 | JGI IMG/M metagenome (GOLD analysis project Ga0070741, IMG submission 66440) | Surface soil microbial communities from Centralia Pennsylvania, which are recovering from an underground coalmine fire - Coalmine... | ecosystem: Environmental > Terrestrial > Soil > Unclassified ...
CTGCCAGCACGTCGTCGTTGTCGATGCCGACCGGCAGGCCGAGCCGCTCCTCGAGCTGATCCGCCACGGCCAGCCCCTCCAGACCCGGCAGGTCGGGGGAGAGCAGCACGGTTCCGGAGGTCTGGTCCACGATCCCCGAGATCCCGGCCCCGGCGGCGAGCACTCGATCGCGGGGTATCGCCGAGCGAGCCCGCGCCGCGAGATCCGCGATCGCGTCCAGGATCCTGCCGGCCCGTCTCGCGGAACGGACGACGCCGGTCGCGCTCGCTCGAACCGTGCCCTCCAGGTCGGTGAGCACGGCCCGGATCCGCGTTCCCCCGGCATCGATGCCGAGCACGAGCGCAGCCTCGGGGCGCAGCTCGACGGTCCGGGGTGGGCGGCCGGCTCCGGCGCCTCCGGCGACCGATTCGACGACCAGGCCGTCCCTGCGGAGGCGGGCGATCGAACGGCTGATCGTGGCGGGGGAGAGTCCGGTCAGCTCGGCGAGCTCGGTCCTGGAGGCCGCCCCGCGTTGTCGGAGCAGCTCGAGGATCGCGATGGCGTGGTCCACCGTGGGCAATTCCTTTCAGCCTGGAAGAAATTACGCCGGCCGCTCTGCCCCGTCAAGAGCCGGGGAGACGCACGGGACGGGCGTCAGAGGGTGGTCGCCGTCCGGTGGACCGCTACCACGGAGCGGTGACGGGGACGGTTCCCGGCGGCCACCCGGGGACGTGCCCCCCACGGGCGAACGGCCAGCGCATCGGATCGCCGCCGTAGGTCCGGACCTTCCGGTCGGCGATCACGGGAGGGCGGGGCTTCTGCGAGAAGTCCAAGACGTGCTCGAAGTTGTGGGTGTTCGCGATCCTGGGCGTGAGGTAGTCGAGCCCCCAGTTGTCGGCCACGAACCGGAGCGGCGTCGAGAACTCGCCGACCTCGTCGTCGATGAGTCCGCGGGAGGCGACGTACGGGGAGATCGTGAGCAGCGGGACCCGGAAGCCGAGGCCCGTCTCGTCGACGGCGGGGGGCATCACGTGGTCGTAGAACCCGCCCCACTCGTCCCACGTGATGAAGATGACGGTCTCGTTCCACAGGTCGCTTTTCATGATGGCGTTCACGACGTCGGTGACCCAGTTGTGCGCACCGGAGGAGCTCGCCGGCGGGTGATCCGAGAGCTGGAACACCGGGGTCACCCACGTCATCGGGGGGAGGAGCCCGGCCTGAATGTCGCGGATCAGGCGATCGACGGGCCGGACGTGCGCGTTCCAGTACGCGCGATCGTGGAACACCTGTCCGATCCCGTTGTACGCGCTCCAGAAGTACCCGACCTGACCCGGCACGGCCGCGTAGTAGGCCCAGTCGATCCCGGCGGCGGAGAGCTGCTCGCCGACGGTGGGGAAGTCGAAGCAGGTTTCGTGCTTGGAGAGGTTCCCGTGGTCGTCCTTGACCAGGACGAAGAGCCCGTCCCCGATCGCGTCGCACCCCCAGCTCTTGAACGGATAGGCCTCGCCCGGAACCCGGCGGGTCTGGATGTTCTCCGGGTTATCGATCACTCCACCGGACTGACCGGCGATGAAGAAGAAATGATTCGGGTAGGACGGACCGAGCGCCGAAGCAAAGAAGTGGTCGGAGATCGCGTACTCGCGCGCCCACGCCCAGTAGTTGGGGACCTGCGACTCGGACAGGCGCGTGTACGCGAAGTACGGACCGTAGATGCCGCCCGCGAACCCGTCGAGCGCGCCGCCGTTCAGGCAGTTCAGGGCGGCGGCCCGGTCGTGGGGGAGGTCGCCGGGGAGCCAGTCGGGGCATTGACGGAGCGGTACCTCCTTGCCGAAGGAGACGCCGACGTCTGCCCCCTCGACGCCCGGGAACGCGCCGAAGAGGTTGTCGAAGCTCCGGTTCTCGAGCATCACGTACACGACGCGCTTGATCGGCCACCGAGTGTCGATGCTCGAGGGAGTGGGGGTCGAGCTCACGCGCGGCACCTTGCGGCCTCCGCCCGTGCACGCGTACAGGGTCGCGCCGGCGAGGGCCAGTCCCGAGCTCCGGAGGAACTCGCGTCTGGTCGTCCGCTCGTGCGGGATGAGGCCGGGAGCGGGGGATCCGGAGACCTCGTCGAGGCTTCGGGGCTGTGGAGACGGGCGTACCACGGGCGATCACGGTACCAAGGAACGCCCGCGACGGTATCCTCCACTGGCCCGATGGAGTCCGCGTGAAAACCCCCCGGTTCCTCCCGTTCGTCGCCGTCGCCCTCGCGCTCACCGCGTGCGGCACGGGCTCGGGCGATCGATCCTCCGCTTCGACCTCGCCCGCGCCCGTCTCCCCGATCCCGACGACCTCGATCACGTCCTCGCCCCTTCCTCCACCGCCGCCGCCCGCGTCCCCTCCGCCGACGATGGGCCCGGCGACCTCGTCGTGCGTGCACGGCTGGGTGACGCCGCCCGCAGGGTCACCGCGGTTCACCCAGCCGCTCGGGATCATCCGGCGGACGACCGGGGTCCAGGGGCCGCTGGTCGTCACCGACATGCGCTACTTCACGGGACCGGAGTCCCCGCCCTCGCAGCAGGGGTACCTGCTCGAGGTCGAGCGCTGGTACATCCGCCTGTACGCGCAGGACGATCCGGCGTTCCGCGGCCGGTTCATCGTCGAAGCGCGACGCTTCGGTCGCGGACTGGCCGCGGTGGCGCCGTACGACACCCACGGGTTCCGCTCGCCGGACTGGATCGGGTTTCAGTACGACAGCGCGGACACCACTCCCAAGGCCTACCCGGGCCTGCCGGGGATGTGGGAGGGCAAGCCGTACGACTTCGTGAAGGGCGGCGGAGGGCTCGACTTCCCCGGTCTGCCGGCCGAGGTCGTCGGCTGCCTGGACGGAACGTGAGCCACGAGGGGGAGCGATGACGCGAACCGTGTTTCGGGGAGGACGGGTCTTCGACGGGACGGGCTCGCCTCCGGCGGAGGCCGACGTCCTCGTCGAGGGCGAGCGGATCCTGGAGGTCGGTGCGGACCTCGACGGGGACGAGCAGGTCGACGCAACGGGCAGGACCCTGCTGCCGGGCCTGTTCGACTGTCACGTCCACGTCGCGATGCGCTACGAGGACTTCGACGAGCTCGCGGTGCTGCACCGGCCGTTCTCGTACCCGTTCTTCACGATTCCCGAGAACCTGCGGCGAACGCTGGCGCTCGGGATCACCACCGTTCGCGACGCCTCGGGCGCCGACCTCGGGCTCAAGCGAGCGATCGAGGACGGCGTGTTGGTCGGGCCCAGGATGCAGATCTCCGTCACCATGCTGAGCATGACCGGCGGGCACAACGACCCGTGGCTCCCGAGCGGAGGGACGGCCGGCTGGACGGTCCCGTACCCGGGGATGCCCGAGGGTCGATGCGACGGGCCGGACGGCGTCGTCGCGAAGGTTCGCGAGGTCGTCCGGGCTGGGGCGGACGTGATCAAGATCGCCTCCTCGGGCGGGTTCCTCTCTCCGCTCGACGATCCACGACGTCCGAACTTCTCGGAGGAGGAGGTCGCCGCCATCGTTCGGGCGGCCGCCGACCTCGGGAGGTGGGTGATGTCGCATGCCCACGGCGCGGAGGGCATCAAGCGCGCGGTCCGCGCGGGGGTGCGCTCGATCGAGCACGGGACGTTCCTCGACGAGGAGGCGGTCGGGCTCATGCTCGAGCGGGGAACCTGGCTCGTCCCGACGCTCACCGCCGGAGACACGACGGAGGCGATCGCCAACGACCCGAAGGTGCCGGAGCCGGTTCGCGAGAAGATGCGGAATCTCGGGCGGCCGGAGCTCGACGCGTTCCGGCTCGCCGCGCAGGCCGGGGTGAAGGTGGCCATGGGGACCGACTGCCCGGTCGCCCCGCACGGAACCAACCTCCGGGAGCTGCAGCTCATGGCGGAGAACGGGTTCACCCCGGCCCAGGCCCTGGTGGCGGCCACGCGGAGCGCCGCCGAGCTCATGGGCCTCGACGACGAGCTCGGAACGATCGAGCCGGGCAAGCGAGCCGACCTGGTGATGGTGGCCGGTGACGCGTTCGAGCTCGCGACGCTTCGGGAGCGCATCGAGGCGGTCTACAAGGACGGCGTCCGCGTGGTCTGAGTCGATCAGGCGCAGGTGACCCGGGCGCGCGCCACCAGCGCGAACCGACCCTGCGGCACGTCGTGGTAGCCCACCGCCCACAGCGACCCGTCGGGCGCGGTCGAGCCGTCGGTCAGCACATCGGGCCCCTGCACGCCCGGCCCCGCGGCGAGCGTCCAGCGCACGCCGTCGAAGCGCTGGATCAGGCTCCTGGTGGTCCCCCGGGCCGAGCGCGCGCCCACGGCCCACAGCCCGTCGGCGTCGACTCCGGAGAGCGAGGTCACGGATCCGCCCGCCCGAACCGTCCCGGCCTCCGTCCATTGGCTGCCGTTCCATCGGATCAGGGCGGCTCCGCCCGCCCACACCTCGCCGGTTCCGATCGCGTCGACCGCGGAGAGCGTTCCGGGGGCCTCGACCGGCGACGTCGTCCACTTCCGGCCGTCGAAGTGGACGACGAGCGGCCCGTTGTGGTGGTAACCGACGGCCCACACGTCGCTCGAGGAGACGGCGCTCACGTCCGCGAGCAGGCTCCGTCCCTGACCCACGTGGAGCGCGGCCGCGGTCCACGCGAGGCCGTCCCAGTGGAGCGCGAGCGCGTGCTCCAGCCCGGCGGTCGCGTCCCCGGTCGAGCCCACCGCCCACACGTCGTCGGGGCGGATGGCCGCCACGCCGAACAGCGAACCCCCGCCGGTGACGGAGGGGACGGCGGAGAGCGTCCACGCCACGCCGTCCCAGTGGACGATCAGCGGCTGCGTCTCGCCGCCGCTCGAGGTCTCGCCGACGGCCCACGCGTCGGCGGGGGTCCGGGCGTCGACGGCGCGCAGGAGGTTCGTCACCTGGCCCCCGTTCGGGCTGGACACGGCCGTCCATCGCTCGCCGTCCCACCGCTCGATCAGGGTCGCGGTGGGGGCGTCGGGCGGGCCCGTGGCGCCCACCGCCCAGGCGAGGCTCCTCGACAGGGCGGCGACGCCGAGGAGCTCGTCGCCCCGCGGATCGGGCTGGGGGTTCGGCACCACCTCCCACGCGGCCTTGCAGACAGGACGGGGAGTGCGCGTGGAGGCCGTCGGTGAAGCCTCGGGGGCCGGGCCCCGGTTGGAAAGCGCGGCGTCCACCGTGAGCCCGACGAGCCCGGCGAGGACCGTCGCGATGAGGCCGTTGCGGAGGGCTCGTCGCCGGACGTCGTTCACTGCCTCGAACGGTACTTCGCCGGCGTGCGGTGCGCACCGACCGCGTGCGCCGGCGCTCGCATTGCCGTACCGCGGTCCGGACGGTAGCCTCCGCGCCGTCGTGAAGGCGCTCGAACGCGACGTCGTGATCGTCGGTGGTGGCCACAACGGCTTGGTCTGTGCCGCGTACCTCGCTCGAGCCGGGCTCGACGTGCTCGTCCTGGAGCGGCGGGAGATCCTCGGCGGTGCCGCCGCCACCGAGGAGCCCTGGCCCGGCTACCGGATCTCGAGCGCGTCGTACGTCGTGTCGCTGCTTCCGCAGAGGATCGTCGAGGAGCTGAGGCTGAAGCGCCACGGGTACGAGGTGTCGATCATCACCCCCGACTACTTCGTCCCGTTCCCCGACGGGACCTCGCTCACCCTGTGGGGGGACGTCGCCCGGGACGCGGCCGGGATCGCGCGCTTCTCTCGGAAGGACGCCGAGGCCTACGTCGAGTTCGACCGCTACTTCGACCGGGTGGCGGGACTGCTGAAGGACCTGCTCTTCGTCGTTCCTCCGAACCTGCGGATACGCGAGCTCCCCCGCTGGCTTCGGACTGCCGGCCGGATGCGCCGGTGGTCCGGCCGGGACCTCCACGAGGTCGTGCGCCTGTTCACGATGAGCGCGGCCGACTTCCTCGACGAGTGGTTCGAGGACGAGCGCGTGAAGGGCGCGCTTGCGACGCAGGCGGTCATCGGTGCCTGGTGCGGACCGATGACGCCCGGGTCGGCGTACGTGCTCATGCACCACTGGATCGGCGAGGTGGACGGGCACCCCGGCGCGTGGGGATGGGTGAGGGGCGGGATGGGCTCGGTCTCGGCCGCGATCGCGAGGGCCGCCGAGGCCGCCGGCGCCGAGATCCGCACCGGCGCCGAGGTGGTGCGCGTGGCGACCGGCGCGAGCGGCCGAGCGCTCGGCGTCGAGCTCGCGGACGGCTCGACCGTTCGGGCCCGGCGGGTGGTCTCGAGCGCCCACCCGGTCACGACGTACCTCGACCTGGTCGGTGAGGAACGCCTGCCGTCGCAGGTTGTACGGGACGTGAAGCGGTACCGGACGCGGAGCGGCTCGGTGAAGGTGAACGCGGCGCTCTCGGAGCTCCCGGAGTTCCCGAGCTGGGACCAGGAGGGCGACGTGCATCGCGGCCTGGTCGCCGTCTCGCCGTCGATCGAGTACCTCGAGCGCGCCTGGGACGACGCCAAGTACGGACGACCGAGCGAGCATCCGTACGTCGAGGTGGTGTTCCCGACGGCGCACGAGCCGACCGGCCTGGCTCCCGAGGGCAAGCACGTCATGCTGGCGTTCACCCAGTACGGGCCGTACCAGCTTCGCGAGGGAACGTGGGACGAGGAGCGGGAGCGTTACGGACGGCGCGTGATCGAGACGCTCGGGGCGTACGCGCCGAACCTGGCCGGCGCGGTCGAGCAGATCGAGGTCCTCGCGCCGAAGGACATCGAGGAGCGGTTCGGGCTGATCGGCGGCAACATCATGCAGGGCGAGCTCACGCCGGACCAGCTGTTCTCGTTCCGTCCGATCCCCGGCTACGGCGACTACCGCTCGCCGGTGGCGGGCCTGTACCTGTGCGGCTCTGGAACCCATCCCGGCGGCGGCGTGATGGGCGTGCCGGGGCTGAACGCGGCTCGCGTCGTCCTCCGCGACCACCGGCTGGGACGGCTCGCGGAACGCGTTCGGGGCCGCCCGTAGATGCTCGCCGCGCTCGCGTCGGCCGTCCGCGAGCGCCGTGTGTCGGCGACCGAGCTCGTTCAGGAGGCGCTCCAGCGGATCGAGCGCCACAACCCCGCGCTCAACGCCGTCGTCTCCCTTCGCGCGGAGGAGGCGCGCGACGACGCCCGGGCCCTGGACGAGCGGATCGCCCGAGGCGAGGATCCCGGTCCCCTTGCCGGCGTGCCGTTCCTGGTCAAGGACATGGAGGACGTGGCCGGCATGCGGACCACGTTCGGGTCGCTCCTGTTCGCCGACGCGCCGCCCGCGACCCGGGACGGGCTGATTCCCAGGCGGCTCCGGGCCGCCGGCGCGATCCCGATCGGCAAGACCAACCTGCCGGAGTTCGCGTTCGCCGGGTTCACCGACAACCGGCTGTTCGGCCCAACCCGCAATCCGTGGAACGTCGAGTGGTCCGCCGGCGGCTCGAGCGGCGGATCGGCGGCCGCCCTTGCAGCCGGGATGGTGCCGGTCGCGACGGCCACCGACGGCGGCGGCTCGATCCGCATCCCGAGCGCGCTCTGCGGGCTCGTGGGGCTGAAGCCCACCAACGGCGTGATCGGGCGCGAGCCGATCCCCGACTGGATCGACCTGTCGACGTTCGGGCCGATCGCGAGCACGGTGGCCGACGTTCGGCTCCTCCTCGAGGTCGAATCGGGGCCGGTGCCCGGCGATCCGACGGCGCTGCCGTACCCGCTCGAGACGCGACCGGACCTGCCGCGGCGAGCCTTCGCGGCGCAGCGGTTCGTCGACTACGGTCCGCTGCCCGAGGGCGTGCGCGCCTCGTTTCAGTCCGCGCTCGCGCGCGTCGAGCTCGACCTCGGGCTGCCGGTCGAGCCGCTCGGAGGAGGCGTGCTCCGCTCCGGCGACTCGGGTGCGGACTGGCTCACGATGTGCGCGGCCGAGCACGTGCACCACCTGGGCGCCGGGCTCGTGCGGGCGAACCTCGAGCGGTTCTCTGAACCGTTCCGCGCCCGGATGGAGCGCGGGCTCGCCGTCGGGATCGACGAGTACCTGGCCGTCCGCCGCCGGCGGTTCGACTACGTGCGCGAGCTCGACCTGCTTCTCGGCGAGGACGCGGTGCTCCTCCTGCCGACGCTCGGTTACGAGGGGTGGCGGCCGGATGGCGTGATCCCCGAGACCGGGCGGGAGGCCCGCCGCGAGGGATACAGCAACACGCGGGAGACCAACCTGACCGGGCACCCATCGCTCTCGGTCCCGGCGGGGATCTCGCCGAACGGCCTGCCATTCGGGCTGCAGATCGTCGGCCCGCGCTTCCGCGACGACCTCGTGCTGAACGTGGGCGCCGCGTGGGAGGCGGCGAACCCGTGGCCGCCCGTCGCTCCGGGCTTCGAGCCGTTCGAGGTGTGAGCCGCCGGGCCCGGATCAGGCGGCCAGGTCGCGCCGCTCGAAGCTCCAGAGCGAGACCCCGAGACCGGCGGCGGCGATCGCGAGCAGCACGAGGGCGTGCAGGGGGTCGAGCCCGTTGGTGATCGGCTCGTTGTCCGCGTAGAAGTGGAACGGCGAGAGCGTCTGGAGCCACGAGAGCGACGCGACCGACGGGACGAGGACGTCGACCAGATAGGAGACCCCGGCGATCGCGCTCGTCACGCCGATCGCGAGCCCGCGACGGCCGGTCGCGCACCCCACGGCGAGCGCGATCGATCCGAACGCGAGCGCGAGCAGGAACGCGCTCGCGACGGCGGCCCCGAGCTTCACCAGGTTCGGCGTGAGGTCGAACGGCGCGCCGACGGCGGCGATCGAGACCCAGAGCACCGCGGACAGCGCGAGCGTCCCGGCCGTCAGCGCGAGGAACTTGTCGGTCGCCACCCGCCGGCGCGAGACCGGCGTCGAGAGCAGGATGTCGAGGGTCCGCCGCTCCTCCTCGCCGGCGATCGCCCGTGCGCCGGCGCCGATCGCGAACACCATTAGCAGGAGCGGCGCGAAGAAGCTGAACATCTCGGTGTGCAGGTAGCCGGCCGGCGAGGTGTAGTCGCCGCTCGCCGACAGGAACGAGGTGCGCATCCACTCCGGCATGCTCTGGATGAACCGGTTCATCGTCTCGGCGTTGTCGCGCACGCTCGGGTAGAACGACGCGTACATCGCGGCCGTGCCGATCAGGCCGACGGACCACCACGTGAGCGCCCGCCGCTGGTCGCGGACGGTCTTGAGGAGGACGGTCCGGAGCATCGGGCTGCGCGCGAACACCTCACTCGACATCCGTCTCGCCTTTCCCATAGAACGCCAGGAAGATCTCTTCGAGCGTCGGCTCGTGGCTTCGCAGGTCGATGACCTCGAATCGCGCCGCCGCCTTCACGAGCGCATCCACGTGCCCGACGACCGTGCACCGGACTCGGTCGCCCTCGGCCTGGACGTCACGGACGCCCGGGAGCCCCGCGAACGCGACCGGGGGGACGGGACCGGCGAAGTGCAGGTCGATCGTCCGTATCTCCTTCGCCTTGAGCTCACCGATGTCCTCGACGGCCACGAGTCGTCCGTCGCGGATGATCCCGACACGGTCGCACACGCGCTCGACCTCGGGCATCACGTGCGAGGAGAGGAACACCGTTCGCCCGTCCTCGCGACACTCGGCGATGAGCCGGTAGAACTCCTGCTGCATCAGCGGGTCGAGGCCCTGGGTCGGCTCGTCGAGGACGAGGAGCTCCGGGCGGTGCATGAACGCCTGGATGAGCCCCACCTTCTGCTTGTTCCCGTGCGAGAGCGAGGCGATGCGCATCGAGAGGTCGAGGTCGAATCGTTCGGCGAGCGTCCGCGCGTACCGCTCGTCGACGTTGCCGCGCAGCGCCGCGAGGTAGGCCAGGTACTCCGCGCCGGTGAGGTTCTCGTAGAGCGCGAACTCGCCCGGCAGGTAGCCGACGCGTCGGTGGATCTCCACCGCGTCGCGGCGGGCGTCCATGCCGAGCACGGTCGCCCGCCCGCGGGTGGGCCGGATGAGGTCGAGCAGGAGGCGGATCGTGGTGGTCTTGCCGGCCCCGTTGGGTCCGAGGTAGCCGAAGACCTCGCCGGGGTGAACCGCGAAGTCGAGCTCGATCACACCACGCTGCTTGCCGTACCACTTGCTCAGGCGCTCGGCGACGATCACGTCGGCCACCACAGACCCCCCTGTGCGGGCGTTCACACTGTCGCAGCGGGACGAGACCTCGACCACGTCGAACGGCCCGGGCCCGCGGGGCCGATCGCCCGTCTCCACCTGCGCGTCCGCGCTCAGGCCCTCCGCGACCTTCGTCGAGCGGGGGAACCACGCTGCCGCGTGCGTCGAGCGGGAGCGCGCGGCCGGGACGAGCGCTCACGGCCCGCTCACGGCCCGAGGTTGTAGCCGGCCCGCCGCGGGATCCGCGCGAGCAGCTCGGTCAGGCGGCCCGGGCGCCCTCCCTCGCCCAGCCGGTCGTCCCGGCGGACGATCGCCCGGCTCACGACGCGTTCGGCGGGCACGAAGATCGGATCCGGCGGGAACCGCCCGGGCCGGTCGTCGACGATCGGCAAGGTGGTGTGCTCGTCCGAGGCGTCGAGGGCCAGCCCCGACAGGATCTTGCCACCGAGGTGGCACGGCCCGACGCCGTTGCCGGTGAACCCGAGCCCGTAGTGGACCGCGCCGCCGGGCAGCGTGCCGAAGAACGGGAGGTGGCGGGCCGAGACGTCGATCGGCCCGCTCCACGCCACCTCGAGCGGGACGTCCCGGAACGAGGGGAACCACGTGTACAGGTCCTGCACGAGCCGCCGCACGCCCTCCTCGTCGTAGTCGAAGCGCTCGTCGATCCGCCCGCGCGTCGAGGCGAGCATCCCGGCGCCGCCGAACGCGATGCGCCCGTCCGGCGTCGCCCGCAGGTAGTGGAGCGAGGTCCGCAGGTCGTACACGCCCTCGCCTCCGGTCCACCCGATCTCGGCCAGACGGCCGGGGGCCGGTGTCGTGAGCACGATCGAGGTCCCCCGAACCATGAGCGAGCGGTGGAAGGCGCGGAGCGCGACCGCCCACGCGTTCAGCCCGAGGATCGCGCGCCGGGCGCGAACCGAGCCGCGGGGGGTGTGCACGACCGGGCTCCTGCCGGCGCGGAACCGCGTCGCCGGCGTCTGCTCGAAGATCCGGACTCCCCGCTCGAGGAGCACCCGGCGAAGACCGAGCGCCAGGCGGGCCGGCTGGACCCCGGCCGAGTCCGGGGCGAACGCCGCCGCCCGGACGACCGGCGAATCGAACCGCGCCCGAAGCTCGTCCAGGCCGAGGCGAACGAAGCGGTCGGGAACCCCATACTGCGCGGCGTCCCGGATGGCGCGTTCGAGCGCCGCCTCCTGATCCGGCGAGGTGGCGACGGCGAGGTCTCCGGCGCGCACGTACCACGCGTCGATGCCGTGCCGCTCGCAGAACTCCCCGATCTCGTCGATGCTCCGCGCGGCGAGCTCGCACGTGCGGCGGGCTGCGACGTGGCCGTACCGGCGGGTCAGCTCGGGTAGCTCGTCCCACAGGCCGTTCACGAACCCGCCGTTTCGTCCGCTCGGCCCTCCGCCGCACACGTCCTGCTCGAGCAGCACGACGTCGATCCCCGGCGCGCGCTCGGTGAGGAAGTACGCGCTCCACATCCCCGT
>Ga0070741_10017865_pt1 | contig 11582 bp, 9 predicted proteins | sample Coa_R1_4_FD_66440 | JGI IMG/M metagenome (GOLD analysis project Ga0070741, IMG submission 66440) | Surface soil microbial communities from Centralia Pennsylvania, which are recovering from an underground coalmine fire - Coalmine... | ecosystem: Environmental > Terrestrial > Soil > Unclassified ...
AAACACGTCGGGCTGTACCGGAACAAAGATCGCGAAGGCTTTGCCCAAACATTCGCGCTTTTTGAACGCTGGATGAACAGTGATGTTCCCCTCGCCGGGCAGGTTTTTCGCGAGTTAGCCAAAGAGGTTTTCCAAAAGAACTTACTTGCCCAAGGTCAATTCAAGGTTGGTGGACAACTCGTCGACCTAAAAAATATCCGTTGCCCTGTCCTTAACATCATTGGCGAATACGATGACGTCGTTCACCCTCAAGCAAGTCTTCCGCTCGCTGACGCCACCAGTAGCCGAGACACACAGACACTCGTTTTTCCTGCCGGTCACCTTGGGGTGGTCGTGAGCAGTGGCGCGCATAAGAAGCTCTGGCCGCAAGTGGCCACATGGCTCAAAGAACGCGACCGATCAGCGTCCCGTCTCCGGACTGTGCCGGTGACGGTAGCGGCCAACGCCGAAAGCACGGTATGGCAATAGGGGACCGACTATAAATTGGGAATTGCGGATTCTTCATTGGGGAATGCGGATTGCGGATTTGTCAAACCTGAACTTTCCTTGTCTCCCTATCTACAATCCGCAATCTACAATCCACAATAATTGATAATCCGCATTCGCCATTCGTTTATCCCCTTGCCTGCTTCAGTACAGCCTCTTCCTCTTCGATAACTGCCTTGAACGACGGACGCCCGTGGGCCGCCGCGACAAACCGCGCCAGGTTTGGCCAGCGCTGCGCGTCGACCGTTACCCCGGCATGGCGCAGATTGACAAACTGCGTCGCCACACCGATGTCACCCAACGTGAAGTTATTACCGACTAGTGTCGTGCGATTCCCTAGCGCGCCTTCAAGATAATCGAACAACGGCGGGAGTTTCTCGGCGATGGCTTTCTGCGCCATCGCTTCATCTCCTGGCTGCTTGAAGAACAGAGGCATCACCACGCGCTGGCGAAAGATCTCTCCGCCAGAAATAGGGGCTATTCCTCCGTCTCCGTACTCCTCAAACCACAAGGCCTGCGCATACTCGGCGGGTGCGGCCGGAATTAAGGCTGGCTGCGGATTGGTTTTCTCAACGTACGCACAAATAACGGATGAGTCTGCCAACGTGACGTTACCGTCTTGAAAGGCGGGGATTCTGCCTAATGGGCTGAGCTTCTTGTACTCGGGGCCAGCGGTAAACGGATTTACCGGTTCGAGTTTATACTGGATGTTCTTCTCCGCTAAAAACACCCGTACCTTGCGAACGAAGGGAGATATATTGGCACCGTACACGGTAATCATCACATTGCTCCTTTCTTGCGTCCCCCGCTTGCAAAAGTTTCCGCTGATTGCTAGCAGAGGACAATTTGCCTACTCTGAAGTATAAAAGTCTTTTCTATTAAGGCAGGAGTTATGACACAGCCACACGTTGGAAGCGAGTCCCTTTCCCAACATAGGAATAACGCCCTCCCCATGCCGTCTCGTCTGCGACTTTTCGGGTCTCCTTTCGTTTGTCTTCCTACCTCCGTCACTCTTGGTTTCGTCCGACACCGATTTCAGTAGAAAGGGCAAATGCGATGCTTCTCCAGCTCTCGACTGCGTATCCAGAATATCTCTGTCAATTCAGTTGGCTCCTGTGCAGTCCGGTGTATCGCGGTAAACAGGTGGCGCGAGGCAACGGACAACCGGTTCTCCTCATTCCGGGGTTCTTCACCGGCGATTGGATGATGATGGTCATGGCGGGATGGCTGAACCGCCTTGGCTACCACGCCTACTTTTCGGGCATCAACTGGAACGTCGATTGCCCCAATCTCACCTCAGAGCTGCTGCGGTGGCGACTTGATCATATCGCCCAAGAAACCGGCCATCCGATCACGATTATTGGACATAGCTTAGGGGGGATGTTAGCCCGTGTCCTCGGCGTGAATTTTCCCGAGCTGGTAAATCATGCCATCGCCATCGGCTCGCCGGTCGACGGCACGCTGCGTGTGAATCCGTTCGTACCGTTCGCCTTTCGTGTGCTGCGAGGTGTCCGCATGCGGCACAAAAAAACGCTCCCGACTTGCGGCAGCCACCGGTGTAGTTGTCAGTTCGCTCAGACAATGTCGGCGGCGCTTCCCGCCGGACGGAAATTTACCTCAATTTTCACCAAACAGGACGAGGTGGTCGATTGGCGGGCGTGTATTGACCCACAAGGAGTGAACCTCGAAGTGACGGGGCGACACGTTGGTCTCATCGTCAACCCGGCAGTGTATCGCCACCTTGCTGACCTGCTCGCCACGTCCGCGACCGAAGAGAAACCATCAGGGCGGCATCCGCACCGCCGTTCGGGAGGACACCTATGGTAGCCCTCTGCGGCGTGAACTGCGGGCAGAAACGGCCTCTACTATTTCGCTTTCACTGCGGCTAGCCGACGCACAGGGAGAAGGCGAGACGAAAGATAAGCTCGTGTGTCGGACGGGGCCGCAATGGTGGGGAACAGGATATTCTCCACCATTGCGGTAAGCCGATGGCCGTCAAAGGATAACCCGAGGAAGAAATGAAGCGGGGTGTACACCCTGCTTCGTCTTTACGCGAGCAAGAGAATCAGAGGCGTTACGACCCTTTCGATAACTGTTGCGCGGTCTCGTCTTTGGGCGTGATTTTTTTGGAATAGATATTCACGTCCCACGTCCCTGTATGCACACCGTTCTTGTCTTTATAAGAAAACCGCACCCAATAGTCGCCAGTGGGGCGAAATGTGGTGAAGTACTGGCTGAGCTTCTCCATCATGAGATCTTTCTGTGATGGCAGACCGGCTTCCCAGGTTTCACTCTCCCACTTGTTTCCGTTCCTGTTGTCATCGTCACTTTTCTTCTGAATATTCGAAATGACAGTGAATCCATCTTCAGTAGTTTTGTAGGCTTTGGTCATCTGAATGGCTTGTTGCTCTTTTGCTTTAATTGTGTCGTCCTCGCTACAGCCCCAGGTCAAGGCGCAACTTAATACGATTGTCCACAGTAATAGGATACTATACCTCGCCTTCTTCATGCCTTCCCTCCATTAATTAATAGTATTGTCTTCTTGACGGATTCCCTTCCGCCACTCGGCGTGGGATTCTACAATGAAAGCAACGCCGGGTCTATGATTCTGCTCGTTTTTATCTCAAGGTAGGTTATCGCTTTAGCTTCCCAAGCAATTTGCCTTTCTGCCACCTTTGTGACAGAAAGACGTCACACCGAACCACTGATTGAATCGCGTATGGCTCGTGTTCCAGTTTTGAACATTCCGACACTCCGTCGCATGAAAGCCTTAGCCTGGGCGCCAGAGCACCGGCTGCAACAACTGCTTCCTCACTTTTCCCTCCACCGCGTTGAGCGTCAGACATTAGTGTTCTCCGAAGGTGAAGCCTCAAAATCCCTGTACTTGTTAATTACGGGGGCGGTCAAGCTCTCGCTCCTCGGTCCGAGCGGAGAAGAAGTGCTAGTCAGTCTCATCGCTCCTGGAGAGTTTTTTGGCATCACGTCGCTGATGCCAGGAATGACGCGCGGCTTTCACTGCGAAGCCTTTAGCGACTGCTGGGTCGCGACCATTCCAACGGATATTTTTGTCAGCACCCTGCTGGGTGTATCGTTTCTTGACTTTAGTGCCTTCATGGGGGGCACAGTCAGTCGGTGGGAAGATCTCCTGTATCGTTACACCCGTTTTCAGGGACTCAATCTCCCGCAGCGGTTAGCGTTCGCCCTGCTTGAGTTGGCTGGAAAGTTTGGCGTCCAAGATGCGCGCGGCACAATCCTCGTCTTGCAATTGACTCACGAAGACCTGGCGAACTTGGTCGGCGCGTCGCGACAAAAAGTGACAGAACACCTCAAAGAACTGGAACGGCAGGAAGCCCTCCTCCGCGACGGCCGTCGGCTCATCGTCGTTCCGGAGCGGCTACAAGAAATCGCAGGAATCGGGCTGTAAAGGGAAGGAACACGGAGTAGAATGTAGAATACAGAGTCCAGGAGGCAGAAAAGGCGAGAACGGCGATTGGAGTTTTGCGATTTTCTTCTTGGTTATTCCGACTTCTGTATTCTGCCTTCTATATTCTTACTTCATCTACGCCGCCTTCTTTTCACTCTTCTCGTCAATCTGCCAGAAGCGACGCGCCAGGGCGAGTGAGTTCTCCACAGCTTGTGACGTCAGATTGCGCTGGGTCTCAAATACCGACGCCAGCGGCGTCTCTTTTGCCCACGCAGTGGCTTTGCTGTTCCACTCGATTGCTTTCCCGGCCAATTCTTCGCTGGCGTTTATATATTGCGCCGCGGTCTCTTTCCAAGAACTGCACAGCGGAGCGTTCACTTCGCTGAACAATTTGAAAAACGGGTTATTGCCGACATTAGCAAACAGCTTCTCGAACAGGTTATTAGTGTGGGTGCTTGCGGCCATAGACGTATCCTCCTCTGATTTTTCGGCAACTGTCAATCGTTACCGTCGAAGAAGATGCTAACTTATAACGCTAACTTTTGCAAGCAGATAAATAGCAGCTTCCGTCACCTAGGTGACCAACTGGCCAGATTCAGGAAGAACTACTGGTTTCATTGACTTTACGAAACGAGCGATACATATCGATCATCATTTCGCGCTGGCGCGAGGACAGGTAGGGGTCGCGCATCACTGACTTAATCACGTCACTTTCCTCCATATCCTCCGGGTCCAGAATGCCCGCTTGGGCATACAGCGTCTCCGCAGACATCCGCAGCCCCTTGGAGATCGATTGCAAAATCATACTGCTGGGCATGCGCAGTCCGCGTTCGATCTGACTGAGGTACGGATTGGAAATGCCACACATATCAGCCAACTGCCGGATCGATAGTTGTGCGAGTTCGCGCTGCCGACGAATAAACTCGCCAAGGTTTACGTACGGGTCGGGTTTTTTTGTAGTCATACTTTGTGTGCTAACGCAATCTGCTTGCTTCGGCAAGCGTCCAACAACGATGAAAACAGTTCGGAGTTTCGGAGTCCAAGCCTCCAGGTATCCGGGGACCATCTTGTTTTAGACTCTGAGACACCCAGACGCTTGGCCTGCCGGGCTCCGAGACTTTCTCCTGTTCATCATCCGTGTTTTTTTTACGAGACGACTCCCATCACCCGCAACTCGCGTCGTAATACCTCACGTTTGTCGGCATCAAGTGACGCAACCGGACGACGCGGCGGTCCAGCCGGAAGGCCAAGTGCTTCGACACCGGCTTTCACCGCAGACGGAAACGAGCCAAGGCCAGTCGCAATCCAGAAGCGCGTGAGGCGATTTTGTACCGCCCAGGCTTCTGTATGTTTGCCGGCATCGAACAGTCTGACAATTTCAAGCGCAAGTTCAGGACAAACATTCGCACTGCCGAGGATTGCACCTTGACTGCCAGCAAATAAGCCGGGAAGTACCAACGTATCGATCCCCGGCAGCACGCTAAAGTTCGGACGGCGCTGCACCATCAGGTCGTTGAGCAACGTCAGGTCACCACTACTATCTTTAATGCCAACGATTTGCGGGAATCGCTCAGCCAGCATTCTCACTGCCGGTGTGCCAAGAACGTTCCCGGCTAACATCGGGATGTTGTAAAGAATCATGGGTACTGACGTCGCCTGCGCCAACGCACTGTAATGTGTGATTAGTTCGTCCTGATTTGGCTTTACAAAACTCGGGGGTACGGCGCAAACATAATCGACTCCTGCCGCTTGTGCCGCTTCGGCAAGCTGAATCGCCTCGCGAGTTGATGGCACCCCCACGCCAGCAATAACGGCAACTCGCTTCTTCACTACTGCCACCGCAAGTTGAAACAAACGGACTTTTTCTTCAAAGCTCAATGCCCACGACTCGCCTGTACTGGCGGCCATAAAAACGCCGTTGATCCCCTTGCCGATCGACCAGTTGATCAATGTCTCGACACCTTTTTCGTCTACATTTTCGTTCTTATCGAATGGCGTGATCATCGCTGAGAAAATGCCACGCAGCATGTCTCGTCCCCCTCTCTTCCCTCGGTTGAGGATTCAAATTTCCAGGTTCAACGTGCAACGTCCAAGGTCAAAAAGTCCAAAGTCTCTCTCTACTGACTGCTGAAGGCCAACGACTGATTACGTATCCCGCTTCACATCCCACGTATCACATATTCCCATTCTGTCTCTATCCCAATTCTCTCTCTCCGTATCTATCTTTTTTTCGTGTATGATCCACCTGCCACAAGAAAGGAGGGTGTCTTATGTTTGTTGCAACCAAAGACAAAATACTACCGACGGCAATGATCGGTTCGTTTCCACGCCCGACGTGGTTTACCGAAAGTCTGCGCGGCCGTCCGTTCAAGGTCGCGCTCGGGGACTCGCTCTATCGTGAACAGTATACGGATGCGGTCGCCTGCTATATCAACGAACAAGAGCGTGCTGGTCTTGATATTCTCACCGATGGAGATTCACGTTTTGATTTGGAAGTAGGCGGCCGCTCGTGGTTCTTCTATACCATTGAGCGGTTGAACGGCGTGAGCGGTTTTCGCGACTCCTCCCATTTTCTTGACCTAGCCGATATACGACCTGGCCATATCCTTTACGAAGTGCAAGAGGCGTATCATCCACCGGCGGTGACAGGAAAAATCACTCGTGGTCCGTTGCATTTCGCCGCCGTGTGGAAAACCGCGCAGAAGATGACCGACAAGCCCGTAAAATTCGGCTCGATTAGTGCCACTTGTCTGCCGATCATGTTATGGGATGAGCATTACAAGAATGACCAAGAGCTGACGATGGACTTAGCCGCGGCGTTGAATGAAGAGCTGCGCGAGCTTGCGGCGGCAGGGTGTCCACTGATTCAGGTCGAGGAACCCCCGCATCATTTCTCATGCTGTGCCACTCCGCCGGCGACTGACAAAGATCTTGAGTTCTACACCAAAGCCTTCAACCGCGAGGTCGAAGGCGTCAACACCGAAATCTGGGCGCACACTTGCTGGGGCAATCCCAACCAACAGAGTTTTTATTGGGAGCGTCCGAGTTATGAACGTTCGCTTCCTTATCTGCTCGCCCTCAATACCGACGTGCTCACGTTGGAGTGTTCTAGTAATCAAGGTCGCGACTTACCTTTGCTCAAACATCACAAAACGAACAAGAAGATCGCAATTGGCGTCATCAACCACACCATGACCACTGTCGAGCCGCCACAAATGATCGCTAACCTCATTCGCAAAGCGTTGGAGTACGTGCCACCTGAACGGTTGGTCATCACGGCGGATTGCGGCTTTGGCCGCGAAGGGCTTTCGCGGCGGATTGCCTTCTATAAATGTGTGGCGTTAGTGCAAGGAACCAACATGGTGCGCAAGGAACTGGGCCTACCAGAAGTCTACATTCGCGCGGCGGATCCGCGGTTTGCGTTCAGAGAAGCGTAAGTCGTGAATCATCGGGGTGAAATGCGCCCTGACGGTTTTATGCTGTTCGGTTACATTGTGCCGTCATTGCGAGTCCTTCGCTTTTGTCATTCTGAGCGGAGCGAAGAATCTCTCTTGAACGCTCAGGATAAACTCCGCGAAGCAATCTGCAGCAAACAAAGATTGCTTCGTCGCTTTCAGTTCCTTGTAATGACAATGGTTCTCTCCTTTTCAAACACCCTCTAGCTCAGGCTGCTCTTGCTGCAAAGAACCTCATCTGCCGTTCAGGTGAAATTTGAAAGTAGTCTGAGTAAATTCTTTGGGCGCGATAATATGGAGTTGGTCAGCTACGCGACGGCGTACTTCGATCGCCAGGTCGAGACAAAACTGCATCTCCTCGAGCTCGACATTATCCGGGGTCCGATGAGGATACAGCAGTTTCAGCAGACCAGCCGTGGTTTTCTGGACAGCATCCTGATTCCGCCCGGTCATGCCCGTAAACTTCACTCGGGCCGCCAGATGTGTCTGGAAGTTGCGTCGGCGCAACAGTTGGAAGATTTCCGCGAGATAGTCTGAAATAAACCCGTAGCCGGTGGCGTAATTTTCCGGCGCGATTTTGGGAATTTCCCAGCCCGGCAGATAGGCATGAATGCGATCAAGGAAGGCGGTGTCGTGCCGTAGTTCAACCGGCAGCGGCTCGAAGAAATGATGATAGTCATCGATCGGCGCGCGCCTGGCGGTATCGGTATTGATATTTCCACCCAACACGATGGAACACTGTGAAGCAAACTCCAGGTTGTCTCGGGTGTACTGACCGCTTTGCATAAACATCTTGAGCGTATCGATCGTCTCGGCATCAAATTTTTGATCTCCCTCCCCTTCCCGTGCTATTTCGTCAAAAACGACCACGTCTCTCACGCCGACAATACCTACTCGTCGCCGGGCTTTATGGTAGAACAACGTCGCCGGGGTTGATTTGCCGCTAGAGACGACAAACGCGCGCGGGGAGGTGTTTTTGTACATATACGTCTTGCCGGTTTCCCGCGGACCAAGTTCGATGAGATTGTAGTTGCTTTCGACAAATGGCACGAGGCGTAAGAGCAGAAGTTGCTTCACGCGCTCTTCGAGACGGTATGGATTGTAGCCGATAGTTTGTATGAGCAGGTCAATCCACTCTTGGGTGGTAAACGGCCGGCGCTTCTCAACATAATCGTCCAACGACAGACGCGTCACCTGGAACGGGGTAAATTCAACGATGCAAAACGGATATTTTTTCCCTTTCAATTCATACGTACCGTCAAACTCGACCCGCATAGTGCCCCAAGCGCCGGTGGTTAACAACACATCGCCGAATTCGCGCTTGACGCGTTCGTTCACGCGCACATGACTGTCGCCGAGAGCCGGCACGTCGGCCCAATAGTGGTCAGTCCGCTGATCGTAGGACAGTGTGAGCTGGCCGAGGAAGGCATACTCACCGCGCTCGCGGATGCGACTTTTGATCAACTCTTTTTTGCCGCTCTCTACATAGTGTTCTTCGAGCAGGCGGTCAATTTTCTTCTGGCCGGGAAGCGGATCGTCGATATCGAGGTAGCGGGCGCACAGATATTCCATGACATAGCGAGGAAACTCTTTATATGTCTCGTTCCAGCGGGTCAGTGGTTTGAGGATCACCCGATCAGACAAGTGCTCAAGGATCTTAGCGTCCAACTTGGTCGGTTTCCCGTTTGCTCCCGTCGCAGCCTGCATCTTCGATTCCATTCGTGTTATTCAAGGTCGCTAAATACATCGAGGGCTTTACTAAACTCTACCTTATCCGCCCGCTCTTTCACACTGAGCGGAATCTGACGGGTTCCACCCTGGACGACGGCGTAGCGCCCGTCCGGCCCTTTTACCTCGACGACCACGGCAATAAGTTTCTTCCCAAGTTCTGCCTTGAGGGTCTCGGTAAAGCGACATTCACCGCCTCGTGCGAGATCGGCTGTTTTCGTCGGACCCGCACCGATAGTCACCCGTATTGTCGTTAGAGTCGCGCTATTATTCTTGACCGTGACAGGCAGGGTAAATTCCTCATCTTCTTGCACCCGGAGACGATCCGGGGCGGAGATGGCAAGGCGAATCTCTTCCGGCGCTTCGAGCTTATGCAGCACGACGCCTGGAACCACCATTTCGGGCAGAGAGACCCCTCCGTGCGCGTAACGGGTGTACCGTCCCTTCTCGCGATTGAACCAGGCGCGCCCAATGATCACAGTCGTAGGGCCTACCCCTTTCTTGCCGCTGTACGGCATCACGATGCCGGCGGGATGTTCTCGTTCGTAGAGGTAACGGTAGAACACCGAGTTCTCCGCCTCAGGCTCACTCATGGGAATGCCGTGTCGATCATCCAGTTCCACAAAACCGTGATCGCTGGCGACGATAACCACGTCTCCGGCGCCAACCAGCCGCTTCATCTCCGGCAGGACATCACGCTCAACCTTCTGGCGGATCTTATCATTGATCTCGCGCAAGTCTCCGCGCTCGCCGTGCAGGTTATCGTCACTGATGTTAAAGACCAGACAGTTGAAACGGCGCACCTTCAAGGCGCGGAGTTTCTCTTTTCCTTCATCCGTGTCAGCATGATCGACAAAGACGGTCTCTTGCTCCATCTCCCGGTCTGAAGTCAGACCGAAGTTGCGTGCGGCAAGAATTCGTTCGTCCCCGGTAAAGCGTCCGCCGAAGCCCTTCCAGGCGGTGTCAGGATAACCGCCGGCGAACAGCGCCTTACGAGCAAGCTGGGTGTAGGTCGGCAGTGGGGCAAGCAGCGGTTTCTCTTCTTCGATGGCAAAGCTTTGTGACAAAATTGGCCGGACGACTTCCGTCCAGGTATCATAGCGCATGCCGTCAAACAGCCATACAAAGACGCGCTTTCCTCCTTGCCTGGCTTGCGTGGCGATCGGCTTGAGAAACCGGGTGGTTGAGTGGGGATGGCCGAGGTACTTTTGCACATCCTGACTGATGAGGGCGCCCGCCAGCATATCGTTCTTTTGCAAGCGCTCGACAACCCGGTGTTGCAGAGCATCGAAGAATTCCTGGAGTCGGCAGAGACGCGCATCATCGTTGACGGCATCGGCGTCTTTGCGCGCGAGGGCAAGCAGTAACTCCAGGAGAGCTTCATCACTGCCCGCATATTCATCAACCAGTGCAGCAATCTCCGTTGCGTGCAGCGGAGGCGCGGCCAGGTGGCCCTGGATCGTCACGATTCTAGCAAGCATGCGTAAGAGGACGCTCGCCCGCGCCTCCGCGGAAGCGTCATGATGAGGCACGTCCCAGTTACTCATCCGCTGCTCTGCCCATGAGGGCATACGTTCGGGAAGCGCCATCCGAATGGTTTCATTTCTTGTTGGTTCGACATTTAGGTTCCCTCTCCCCTCACGGGAGAGGGATAGGGTGAGGGGGCGAGAGGCAGTATTCTTTGCCAGCCGCTCATCCAGGTACCCAAGCAGCAGAGCTAACGCTACTGCTCGTGGCGTTTCCTCCTGCACGAGACCGATCCACTGCTCTGGCGGAATCACCGCGACCAGCAAGGACATCGCTTGCTCTACCTGTTCCTGCTTACAGGTATGATCCGCACGTTGTCCCAGCAGCGACCAGAGATCCGCTTGCTCCTTCAGGGAAGCGCGCACCTGGCCCAGGAGTGGAAGAAGGTCATGCACTGGCCGGGAAAACAGCCCGAGTCCGGAGAGGGAAAGGGTAACGTTTTGCACTCCGTGGGTTTCGAGAAAATCGCTCAGCACCAAGAGCAACACACACTCGTCTACCGGGAATTCCATCCACGGTCTGAGTTGGTCTTCTTGCGCAACATGTCCAGTGGCCAACAAGACGTTCCACAGTAAGTGTTCGTCTTCAGCGCCGAACTCATGAGCCGTGGCGAGGCTCAAGAAGCGAGCGATCACGTCGGCAGCATAAGCGTGTGGCAGTTCCAGGTCGCGGTAGTCGAGGTCTCGCGCCTTAGCGAGCAAAAGGACGGCGGGAATGTGATGACGACCGAGTGGCCGCTCGCGCCCAATCGCCGTGCGCAAACGTGTGTAGCCATCGATGAAACCCTTGAGGTCACGACGAATGCGCGGGGCATGCTCTTGTAAATTCTCGGGCCAGGTAGCTGCTTCGGTGTGGAACGCCACCACGGCATCGGTGCGTAAGTCAATGGGTTGACCCTCGACGCGGCTCAATAGATCACCGAGGAAGGAGAGGTCCACACGATAATTGAGCGGCACAAACTC
>Ga0070741_10017867_pt1 | contig 11580 bp, 9 predicted proteins | sample Coa_R1_4_FD_66440 | JGI IMG/M metagenome (GOLD analysis project Ga0070741, IMG submission 66440) | Surface soil microbial communities from Centralia Pennsylvania, which are recovering from an underground coalmine fire - Coalmine... | ecosystem: Environmental > Terrestrial > Soil > Unclassified ...
GTTGCTGAAAAAGCATCGCCTTCAATACGACGAACGTTATTTGTGGGATTGAATCTCAGCCGTCCCTTCGGGACTTACCTACCGGTAACTTACCCGGCGTTGAAACGCCGGGCTATTCTCGAGATGTCCCTCCGGGACACCCTGGAGGGGGCCAGGGTGTTCGAAGAACGAGTAATTCACGCGTCTATTCAAGTTCCCGAGCGGCCCACAAAACCCACGCGGAAGGTTTTGTGAGTGCGCCCCGCACCCCCGCATTCCACATTTTCCTCTTGAGATTTGGAGCTTTTCTGGTCCTTGGCGCTTGGTGCTTGGTGTTTACCTTCTGTAACCCCCGCATTTGCCATGGCGTCTGGCAGAAATCTGCCGCATGCTTAAAAAACTGATGCTATTGAGAATCGTCTGTATCCTGGTTGCATTATCGATCGTCCCGCTGGCCCGCGCCCAGCAGGGCGATCATCCCGGCGAACTCCAAAAACAGCCCACATTCCCCGTGCCATCCGCTCCGGCCCTGTCGCCGGACCAAGCCTTGAAAACCTTCAAGGTAGCGCCCGGCTTCCGCATTGAATTAGTCGCCAGCGAACCCTTGGTCGAAGCGCCTGTCGCCATTGCGTTCGATCCGGATGGGCGTCTTTGGGTGGTCGAGATGTGCGGTTTCATGCCCAACGTCGATGGCAAAGGTGAGGATCAACCGATTGGCCGCATCGCCGTGCTGGAGGATACCGATGGCGACGGGCGCATGGACAAACGCACCGTTTTCGCCGACGGCCTGGTTTTGCCGCGCGCCATTTGCCTGGTGCGCGGTGGCGCGCTGGTCGCCGAACCGCCCAAGCTCTGGTTCATGCGCGACACCGATGGCGATGGCAAAGCCGACGAGAAGGTCGAAGTGGCGAAAGATTACGGCAGCCGGCTCAGCCCGGAACACACCGCCAACGGTCTGCTCTGGGCGCTCGACAATTGGATCTACAGCGCCAATTACACCTTCCGCTTCCGCAGCCTGGAGGACGATTGGCGGCGCGAGGGAACGACCTTTCGCGGACAATGGGGCATCTCGCAGGACGATTTTGGCCGATTGTTCTTCAACTCCAATCAGGACCAACTTCGCTGCGATCTCGTGCCGAGCGCTTATCTCCTGCGCAATCCAAACCTCCGCGATCCCATGGGCCTTAATTGGCAGGTCATCAAGGACCAATCCACGTGGCCGATTCGCGTCAACCCCGGCGTGAATCGCGGCTACACTCCCGGGCAATTGCGCGCGGACGGCACGCTCGCAACTTTTACCGCCGCCTGCGCCCCGGTGATTTATCGTGGAGATAAGTTCCCCGCCGAATTCCACGGCAACGCCTTCGTGTGCGAGCCCGCCGGCAATTTGGTCAAGCGCGACCTCCTCACTGAAAAGGACGGCGTCATCACCGCCCGGCGCGCCTATGACAAGTCGGAGTTCCTGGCCTCCACCGATGAACGGTTTCGCCCGGTCAACCTGGCCAACGGGCCGGACGGGGCGCTTTACGTCGTGGACATGTATCGTGGCATCGTGCAGCACCGCGTTTACGTGACGAGCTACCTGCGCAAGCAAATCGAATCGCGCAATCTCGAGACGCCGTTGAATCAAGGACGCATTTACCGGGTTGTCCCCGAAGCCACGCCGCTGGGCCTCGCGCCGCGGCTGGCCAAAGCTCCTTCCGCTGAGTTGGTCGGTTATTTGTCGCATCCCAACGGTTGGTGGCGGGACACCGCGCAACGCCTGCTCATCGAACACGACAATGCCGCGGTGTACCCGGCCCTTCGCGCCAAAGCCGTCAGCGACACGAACGACCTCGGGCGCATCCACGCGCTCTGGACGCTCGAGGGCATGGGCGCCCTCGACCAACCGACTCTGCTCGCAAATCTCACCGCCGCGCACCCGAAAGTGCGGGCCACCGCGATCCGTCTTGCCGAACCATTTCTGAAAACGGAAGCGAAGTCGGAATTTCTGCCACGATTCCTGGCCATGGCGGAGAGCGACCGTGCCGCCGATGTCCGGCTGCAACTCGCTTTCACTTTGGGTCAGATAACCGATCCCACGGCAGAGCAGGGGATGCTGGTCCTTGCGAAATCTTCCGTCGATACTCCGTTGATGCGCGACGCCTTGCTCAGCGGCCTAGTGGTGCGCGAGTTGGAATTTCTCGAAAAATTACTGGCGGACAAGGAATGGCGCACAGTGCGGCCAGATCGCGCGGAATTCGTGACCGGTCTGGCTCGATGCGTCTTCGCGGGGCACAAGCCGAAGCGTGTTGAACGTCTGTTGGAATTGGCCGCCGCCCAGGGCCGCGACACAGCCTGGCAGCGGCTGGCCCTGCTGGACGGCATTTCCGGCAACGCGCCGTCCCAGACCAAAAGCCGGCAGGTGGTCGTGCGGCCCAAAGTCCTGCGCATGCCCGCGAAGCCCGCCGGGCTGGACGCGTTGGGGCAATCGGGCGACGCCCAGGTGCGCGCGCGGATCGAGAAAATTAATGACCTCATCACCTGGCCCGGGCAGCCGGGTTACGTGCCCGAACCGCCGGTAATTCCCCTGGCTGCGGAGCAACAAGCGCTTTTTGACCAGGGCAAGACCCTCTTCGAAGCCACTTGCGCCCAATGCCATCAGCCGCACGGCCTCGGCCAGGAAGGCCTCGCGCCGCCGCTCGTCGATTCCGAATGGGTGGTCGGCCCCGCACCGCGCCTGGTGCGCATCGCTCTTCAAGGCGCGCACGGACGCATAGAGGTTAAAGGGCGCACGTATAACCTTGAAATGCCTGCGTTCGCCTCCGCGTTCAATGACGAACAATTGGCAAGCGTCTTGACATATATCCGGCGCGCCTGGGAACACACCGCCTCACCCGTCGCCCCCGGAATGGTCAAGAGCATCCGCACCGAAACCGCCCAACGCGAAGAGGGCTGGACGCAGGCGGAGTTGTTGAAGATTCAGTAAGCTGCCGACGCTGTTCCGAGAGGGTTAGGGCGAACGTTCCCCCCATTACAAACAACCCCCGCAGAGTGTAATGGCGCGAGGGCACCCAATTGAAGCAAGCTTGGCCCGTGACAAAGCCCGACAGCGTGTTCCAGGAACTTCGCCGAGCCCCGGTCCCGGCGGTAACATCAAAAGGATGTTCCCGTAACATGCCGGTAACAATTGCTCGATATGCTTCACGCACATGAAATCGGTTTTACCCAAGCGAGGAAACGCGAGCCAATTGGTATTTCGTGGACTCGGGCCGCTTTTTGTGCCAAAAAGACACTTGCTCCTTTTTTCGCGCCGGTTACAAGAGGTACCATGAATACAGCCGCCAACGCACATACGAAACGAGTCGCCTGCTTCGGCCTAAGCTTTTCCTGCTCTGAAAGCATTGATCCAAACCGAAGGAACTAACGTGGACCCCACTGATCCCTCCACCAACCCACCGCCAGCACCCCTCGAAGAGCCGGATGATTTCAAGCCGATGCTGATCGGCGCGGCGCTCATTTTTGTGATGTCCGTCGTCCCTTACGTGAGCCTTTTGGGTTGCTGTTGCCTGCCCCACATTGCGGGCGCTTTGCTGGCCGTTCATCTGTTCACCAAGTGGAACCGGCTGACGCTCACTTCCGGCGAAGCGATCAAACTGGGCATCTTGACGGTGCTTCTCGGGGCCATGGCGGCCTGGGCGGTGGCGGTGGCCTGGCAATTGATTTTCGGCTACCAGCTTAACATGAAGCAAGTTGAGGCTCTGATGCTGAAGATCTACAGCCATTTTGGGCCTCAGTTTGTGGACAAAGCCAGGGAGGCAATGGAAGCGCAAAAACAAAAGGGCGTGACGCTCTCGCAATTGCTAATCGGGCTCTGTGCCACGGTGGTTGTCTCAGCCATATCCGGTTTGATCGGAGGCGCGCTGGGTGCTGCGCTTTTCAAACGCGGGCCGGCGAAGGACCAGGCAAGCTAAGACATAACGGACGGTAACGGTTCCCGGGCGATTGGATTGTCCTTGCGATTCAGCCGCCGATTGGTGAATCTCAACGGGGGCGGCGGGAAATTATTTTGAAACAAAATCAGGCCAGATCGGTCATTAAAACAAGCAATGGCAAACCCCAAAATTAAAAGACGAAGAAAGTTCGTTGTCTTCCTCATTCTTGGCATCGTGGTAGCGCTCCTGGCGGTGGTGGCCGTCATCAAAAGACAGGAACACGCCATTACCATCCAAAAGGAAAAGGTCGCCCGGCGCAACCTGACCGAATTGGTGGTGGCCAACGGCAAAATCCAGCCGGTGCTCCAGGTCAACATCAGCCCGGAGGTGAGCGGCGAAATCATCGATTTGCCGGTCAAGGAAGGCCAATGCGTCAAGAAAGGCGACTTGCTGGTCAAGATCAAGCCGGACAATTACATCGCCAGCCGGAATTCGGCGGACGCCAATTACAAATATTCACTGGCCAATCGGACCACCGCCGAATCCAACCTCGAAAAGGCAAACCTCGAACTGAAGCGTTACGACGAATTGTCCAAACACAAACTCGTGTCGGACTCGGATTACCTCACGGTCAAGACCACCTTCGATGTCGCCAGGGCCACTCTGGCCGGCGCGACCCAGCAAGTGGCGGTGGCTTACGCAGCCTTGCAAACTGCGGAGGCGGATCTCTCCAAGACCACGATTTATTCCCCCATCGACGGCACCGTCACCAAGTTGAACTCGGAAAAAGGCGAGCGGGTGGTCGGCACGGCCATGATGGCTGGGACCGAAATCATGACCGTGGCGGATTTGAATGAGATGGAGACGCGCGTCGATATTGGTGAAATTGATGTTGTCCTCGTCAATACCGGCCAGGTGGCCCGCCTCGAGGTGGATGCGTTCAAGGATAGAAAATTCAATGGCGTGGTGACAGAAGTTGCCAACTCCGCGAACAACTCGGGAACGACTGGGGCGAGTGCCAGTGCCTCCAGCAGCAGCAGTTCCAGCTCAACGGAGGCAACCAAGTTCCAGGTCAAAATTCGCATCCAGGAAAAGGAGGCGTTCCGCCCGGGCATGTCCGTCACCGCCGAGATAGAAACACGTTACCGCACCAACGTGCTCACCGTTCCCATTCAGAGCGTGACAACCCGGCTGCCCAAGGAGACTCCCGCCAAGCCCGGCCAAACCAACCTCACCGATACCAACGTCGTGCAAGTGGCCGGCGCGGTTCCTCCGCTCGCCGGTGATACCAACTCGCTCAACTCAACCGACAAGCGCAAACCCGGCGAAGCGCCCAAACCCATCGAAGTCGTTTTCATCGCGAACGGGGACCACGCCAAAATGGTGCCCGTTAAACGCGGCATCAGCGACGACAATTACACGGAAATCCTCGAGGGCCTGGACGCCGGCCAGGAAGTCATTTCCGGAGGGTATAAAGCCATCAACCGCGAACTGGAAGACGGTAAGAAAATCGTCGTCGGAAAAATCGCCGCCGGCGACAAAGGCGAGGAAAAGAAATAGAGGATTGATGATGGAGAATGGAGGATTGCAGGGAAAGATTGTATGGCGCTAATTACAAGTTTTCGCGATTTGAAGGTTTACAACTTGGCACGGGAACAAGCCCGCGTGATCTTCAGAATTAGCCGAGCCTTTCCGGCTGAAGAGAAATACGCGCTGACTTCGCAGATCCGGAATTCCTCTCGTGCAGTGTCTGCAATCCTCGCTGAGGGCTGGGCGCGTCGGCAATATGAAGCAGCCTTCACGAACAAGCTCAACGAGGCGATGGGAGAAGCCATGGAAACTCAGGCTTGGCTGGATCACGCTCTGGATTGCGCCTATGTCAGCGATAAGCAATTTGTCGAACTCGATGCCCCATGGCAGCACATCGGTGCCATGCTGAACAAAATGATTGAACGCTCATGCGATTTCTGCGCCACATCAACCAAACGGTCATGATTGCAGCCATAACTCTCCGAATCCACTTTCCCCGCGACCCTCAATCTTCGATCTTCCATCCTCAATGTCTTTAATCCGCTTGCAAAACATTTCGCGCCGTTACCAGATGGGGACGGAAACGATCCATGCGCTGCGGGATGTGTCGCTTGAGATTCAGCGCGGCGAATATGTGGCCATCATGGGGCCTTCGGGCTCCGGCAAATCCACCTTGATGAACCTCCTCGGCTGCCTCGATACACCCACGTCCGGGCTTTACGAGCTCAACGGAACGAATGTCAGCGAGATGGATGACAACCAGTTGGCGGAAATTCGGAACAAGGAGATCGGGTTTGTTTTCCAAACCTTTAACCTGCTGCCGCGCTCCAATGCCCTTCGCAATGTTGAACTCCCGCTGATCTACTCCGGCATGGATGCTGAAGAACGCCGGGATGTGGCCCTGGCTGCGCTGAAGAGCGTTGGCCTTGGCGACCGCATTCATCACAAGCCGAATGAAATGTCCGGCGGCCAGCGCCAGCGGGTGGCGATTGCCCGGGCCCTGGTCAACAGCCCGTCCATTATCCTCGCGGACGAACCGACCGGCAACCTGGACTCCCGCACCGGTGAGGAAATCATGGCCTTGTTGGAAGCGCTTTCACGCAAAGGAAACACCATCTTTGTGGTCACCCACGAAGAGGACGTCGCCAAGCATGCGCGCCGGATCATTCGCATCCGCGACGGCCTGATCGCAAGCGACGAATGCCTGATGCAGGGGAGGGAGAATGAACCCGCAACCACCGTGGCGTAAGAAACTCAGGCGATGAATTTTTTCGTCGAACTGAAAGAAGGCCTGGCGATTGCCTGGGACGCGATTCGCGCTAATAAACTCCGTTCCATTCTCACCACGCTGGGCATTGTGATCGGGATTGTCACCGTCACTTTGATGGGCACGGCCATCAATGGCATGAACGAGGCCTTTCGCAAGAGCATCTCGATTATCGGAGCCGACATGTTGTTCATGGACCGGCACGCCTGGTTCATTCACACCGAGGCGGAGTGGCTGAAACAGATGAAACGGCGTCCCATCACGATGGAACAAGTCAAGCGGGTGGAAAGGGAATTGACCCTGGCGCGCGCGGTAGCGCCGGTGGTGGGCATGGGGCAGTCGGTTCGCTACAAGAACCGCAGTTCCAGCATGGTGCAGATCTTTGGAACCACGGATCAGTTCATTTACACGAGCGGTTTCACGATGGGGCAGGGCCGGTTCATAACCGAAGCCGAAGCGTCCGGCGGCCGGCCGGTGTGCGTCATTGGGCAGGACGTCGCGACGAACCTGTTCCAGAATGAAGCGGCACTGGGCAAGCAGATCAAGATTGGCCCACGCACATTGGAAGTCATTGGCGTGCTTGAAAAGCAAGGGAGCTTTCTGGGGATGCAAAGCCTGGACAACGAAGTAATCATTCCCATCCAGCAATTCCTGATCGGCTACATGCGCGACCCGGATTTTGAAATCCAGGTGAAGGTGGCCCGGTTGGAGGAGCTGGAAGATGCGAAAGAGGAGTTGCGCGGCGTGATGCGCAAGGTCCGCCAGTTGGCGCCCGGCGACGACGACGATTTTGCCATCAACCAACAGGATATGTTCATCAAGATGTTCCATAGCGTGGCCGGAACCATCGCCGCGGTTGGCCTGGTGATCACGGGGTTGTCGCTGTTCGTGGGCGGCATTGGCATCATGAACATCATGTTTGTGTCCGTCGCGGAACGGACGCGCGAAATCGGAGTGCGTAAAGCAATCGGCGCAAAACGTCGCACCATTCTGATCCAGTTCCTGAGTGAGGCGGCGACCATTTGCCTGCTGGGCGGACTTATTGGCATGCTGATCGCGTATTTATTCACCTTTCTGATCGCGCGCGTGTTGCCGGTAAGCATGTCGTTGCCGGTTGTCGGATTGGCGCTGCTGGTATCGCTTTTGACCGGCCTGGCCTCCGGATTTTTTCCCGCCTGGCGTGCCGCGAGAATGAACCCCGTCGATGCCCTGAGGAATGAATAGCACCAAATCAGCGCGCCGGCGTTCCCTGAGCGTCTTCATCGCCGAATTGCGGGAGAGCTTCCGCATGGCTATGGGCGCACTGGCGGCGCACAAGCTGCGTTCCGCACTAACGTTGCTGGGCGTGTTGGTCGGCGTCTTTTCCATCATCGTGGTCATGACGGCGATGCGCGCCATGCAATCGCGCATTGAATCGGACGTCGGCCAGTTGGGCGGGCAGACGTTCATCGTGCAGAAATGGCCGGGCGTTTACTTTGGCGGTCGCGAAGGACTCGAGAAATTCTGGCGGCGCAAGGACATTACGTATCAACAGGGCCTGCAACTGAAGAGCAAAGCCACGTTGGCGCGGAGCATCGGCCTGGAACTTTGGTTTACGAGTGGAGAAATGAGCTCGCGTTACACCAAAGCCCCGCCCGGCTCAAGCATCACCGGAGAAACTCCGGGCAGCTTCCCCGCCCAGAACTGGCTGCTGGGGGAGGGACGCGCCTTGCAGGACTCGGACGTGGAAGGTTTGCATGACGTTTGCGTGCTCGGCTACACACTCGCCACCAACCTGTTTCCCTACGGTTCCGCGCTGGACGAGCGAATCAAATTCAACGGCATCGATTACACGGTCGTCGGTGTGTTGGAGCCCAAAGGAGCAATGGCCGGTGGCAACCAGGATGACTTCGCCATCATTCCGATCACGACCGGGCTCAACCGTTACGCGAACCGGCGGCGAAGTATAAGCATCCTCGTCCAGGCAAAAGATACGGCGAGCTACGATGATACGGTGGAGCAGGTGAGAGGTATCCTGCGGGCGTTGCGTAAAGTGCAGCCGGGCAAGGAGGACGATTTCGAAATTTTCTCAGCCGATTCCATGCTCGCGCAAATCAACTCGTTCACGTTTGCCGTGCGCATCGGCGTCAGCGGGATCAGTTCCATCGCGCTCATCGCCGCGGGCATCGGCATCATGAATATCATGCTGGTTTCAGTGACCGAACGCACGCGGGAAATCGGTATTCGCCGCGCCATCGGCGCCAAAAAGCGCAATATCATGACGCAGTTCATCATGGAGGCCGTCGTGCTGTGCGAAGTGGGTGGCGCGTGCGGCGTGGTGTTGGGCATCGTCGTTGGAAACCTCTGCGCGCACTGGATGGAATTGTCCCCGGTAGTCCCGGTGGATTGGGTGCTGATCGGGCTCGGGATTTGTTCGCTGGTGGGAATTGTTTTCGGAACGTATCCAGCCTACAAGGCGGCCAATTTGGATCCGATCGAATCGTTGCGGTACGAATAGCTGGGGAGGCACGGCATGGATGCCCGCCGCTGAATCATTCCTCTTCCTCCTCCTCTTCGTCCTCCTCGTCTTCAGCCTCCGGGCCTTCCAAACCGATCACATCAGCGCGCTCAATCGCGTTCGTCGAAACCTTTTCGACGCAAATCCAGGCATCCTCCTCTTCCGACTTCGGATAGCAAGCGGGCACGTAAATGCCCTGCTCGCGAAAAACCTCGTCGGCAAACTCCTGCCCGACTTCCTCCAGCGCGGGCTGCTCACGGAGGGTGGATTTGAAAACATAGAATTCTCCGCCCTCTTCCCACTGGGCGCGTTCCAGTAATTTGCCGCTTTCGAACAGGTCATATTCCATGGCTCCTGACGTGTCTTCGCCCGAGAAGGCGATGGCTTTCGTCTTGAACTTGGCCGATAGCGCTTTTGCATCCTGAATAATTTCCTTGAGCCCGGCCTCAGTCACATAGAACAGCTCGCGGACAATCACAGTCCATGGGTTATCCCGGATCTGGACCGCGAAGGCCAGGGACGAATCCACATCATCAACATCCGCCGCTTCCCGGATCGGGACGTCGTGAATCCAGCGATCGGTCTTGCGCAAATCAGCAAATGCCGCGGCGGCCTGTTCAAGCGGCGCCTGGACGGCAAGTAACGTCCATTCCGGCTGGCTGTCATACACAAAGTTCAAAAAATCCGCCACGCCGAGGCGGGCCGAATCTTTATTGCTGCTCTGGGATTTTTCTTTCATGCGTTTCCAGGTAAGGGTTGTCTTAAATCACAAAATGGTCCACAAATTCATTCACCGGCGTCGTCTCCAATCGCGCCGGATCATTGCACGCGTTCAAGATATTCTCAACTCGATGAGCGGGCAAACGGGACGCCAGGTTGGCCTTGAACTTATTCACCAACAAGGGAATTCCTTCGCTCCGACGGCGTCGATGGCCGAGCGGGTACTCCACCTCAATGGCCGGCGTCGCGCTTCCGTCCTGGAAGAATACTTTCACGGCGTTGGCGATCGAACGCTTCTCCGGCTCCAGGTACTCCCGGCTGTAGCGCTTGTCTTCCTTGACCACCATCTTCGCCCGCAACGCATCCACCCGCGGGTCTTTCGCGATGGCGTCCTCGTAATGATCGGCCGTTAAAGTCCCGAACAACAAACCGATGGCCACCATATATTGCAGGCAATGGTCGCGGTCCGCCGGATTGTGCAACGGCCCTGATTTGTCGATGATTCGAATCGCCGACTCGTGTGTCGTCAAGGCGATGTGCTCGATTTCTTCGAGCCGGTCTTTCACCAGCGGATGCAGTTTGAAAGCCGCTTCCACCGCCGTTTGCGCATGAAATTCCGCCGGAAAAGCGATCTTGAAGAGCACATGCTCCATGACGTACGACTCGAGCGGGCGCGCGAGCGTAAGCGGTTGGCCGCCAAAGAAGACGTCGCAAAACCCCCAGGTCGCCGCCGACAACGCGGATGGATAGCCCATTTCCCCTTTGATTGCCATTAAAGCGTGCTGGACAGCCCGACTCGTCGCATCGCCGGCCGCCCACGACTTGCGCGAACCGGTGTTTGGCGCCTGCCGATAAGTGCGCAACGCTCCACCGTCGACCCAGGCATTGGAAACAGCGTTGATGATTTGTGCCTGGGTGCCGCCAAACAACTGCGTCGCCAGCGCCGTCGAAGCCACCCGAACGAGCAGCACGTGGTCGAGGCCGACACGATTAAAACTGTTCTCCAACGCCAGCACGCCCTGGATTTCGTGCGCCTTGATCATCGCTGTCAGCACGTCGCGCACGGTGAGTGGCTTTTTCCCCTCGGCCACATTGCGGCGGCTGAGAAAGTCCGCCACGGCCAGGATCGCGCCGAGATTGTCCGATGGATGTCCCCATTCGGCAGCCAGCCAGGTGTCGTTAAAATCCAGCCAGCGAATGGCGCAACCGATATTGAATGCCGCGGCGATTGGGTCGAGTTCGAACCGCGTTCCCGGCACGCGCGCGCCGTTTGGCACCACGGTGCCGGTTACCACTGGTCCCAGCAACTTCGTGCAAGCCGGATACTGCAGCGCCAGAAGCCCGCAGCCCAGGGTGTCCATCAGGCAATAGCGCGCCGTCTGATACGCCTCGTCGCTGGTGATTCGGTAATCTGCAACATACTCAGCGATCTCCACCAATAAAGGATCCGGCGCGGGACGCAAATTGCTAACGCTTTGCTTCATAGCATCGTAGCGCACTCTAAGCTCTCCTCGCTTTTGGTGGGAGAAAAATCTGTCGAAACGTGTGAAAGGGGGCGCATCCACGCACTGTTCTTAATTCCAGAGTTGGTTCCAGTGATGGTTGCGGCGGGCTTCGTCCAAGGCGAGCAGATGGCGAAGTCCCTTGGGCGTCCAAAACTGACCCGGACGCTT
>Ga0070741_10017868_pt1 | contig 11580 bp, 14 predicted proteins | sample Coa_R1_4_FD_66440 | JGI IMG/M metagenome (GOLD analysis project Ga0070741, IMG submission 66440) | Surface soil microbial communities from Centralia Pennsylvania, which are recovering from an underground coalmine fire - Coalmine... | ecosystem: Environmental > Terrestrial > Soil > Unclassified ...
CGCCGCCCCGTGTTGCGTCATGGTCCGTCGCACGGCGGCCCGAAACGCCGCCCCGTGTTGCGTCATGGTCCGTCGCACGGCGGCCCGAAACGCCGCCCCGTGTTGCGTCATAGTCCGTGGCACGGCGGCCCGAAAGGCCGCCCCGTGTTGCATCATGGTCAGTCGCGGGACGGCCTGAAAGGCCGCCCCGTGTTGCGTCATGGTCCGTCGCACGGCGGCCCGAAACGCCGCCCTGCGGATGCATTCGCTGCGGTGCAGATGTCGCTGCATCAGGCCGGGGCCAGCTCGCGCGCCGGCGCGGCGGCGACGCTCGCCTCGCCGCGGAAGTGCGGCATCACGTAGCGCCCGAAGCGCTGCGCCTCCTCGAGGTGCGGGTAGCCCGAGAGGATGAACGTATCGATGCCCTCGGCGACGTACTCCCGGAGCCGCGCCGCTACGCTCTCGCCGGAGCCGACGAGCGCCGTCCCGACGCCAAGCCGCGCGCGGCCGATGCCGGCCCAGAGGTTCGGCCCGAGCCACTCCTGCTGCACCATCTCGCGCTGCCGCTTCTCGCCCTCGGAGTCAGTCTTGCTGAGGTGCTTCTCCATCATCGACTGGAAGTTCTCCGGGATGTCGGCGATCAGGGCCTCCGCCGCCGCGCGCGCCTCCTCGTCGGTCTCGCGTGCGATGACGTGGATGCGCATGCCGAAGCGCAGCGTCCGCCCGACGGCCGCCGCGCGCCCGCGCATATCGGCGATGCGCTCGCGCACCATCTCGAGGGTCTCGCCCCAGAGCAGGTAGACGTCCGTCTCCTCGGCGCCGACCTTCTTCGCCGCGTCCGACGCGCCGCCGAAGTAGAACGGCGGGTACGGCTTCGTGTACGGCTTCGGGAAGACGTTGCCGCCCTCGACGCGGTAGTACCGGCCGCTGTGGTCCCAGCGTCTCGGCTCCGTCCAGGCACGGCGCACGACCTGCATAAACTCCTGCGTGCGCGCGTAGCGCTCGTCGTGCTCGGTGAAGTCGCCGTCGGCCGCCAGCTCGTGCGGGAAGCCACCCGTGACGACGTTGATGAGCACGCGGCCGCGCGTCAGCACGTCGAAGGTCGTCGCCATCTTCGCGGCGACGGTCGGCGCGATGAATCCCGGCCGCATCGCCACGAGAAACTTCAGGCGCTCCGTCCGCCCGGCGACGATGCCCGACGCCAGCCACGCATCCTCGCACGTCGTGCCGACGGGCACGAGCGCGAACACGAAGCCCGCCTCCTCCGCCGCCCGAGCCACCTCGACGAGATAGTCGAGCGTCGCCGGCCGCGTCGGCGGGCCAATGCGCTCGCTGTCGCCCATCGTCGGCAGGAACCAGCCGAAGTCGATCGTCATGCGCGCCCCCTGCTCCGTGATGCCCGGAGTATAGGAGGCGCGCTGGACGTGCTCCACCGATGGCAGGCCGTGGCCTGGCTTTCAGCCCCGGCACGACATGCGGCGCTAATCCGCGCCGTTCGGGTTGTCGATGTAGTACCGCCAGGCGCCGTCCGCGCCGCGCCGGGCGACCTCCGTCGTCTTCCCGGCGAGGTCCATCGGCTTGCCGTCCGGCCCGGTCGCACCGGACAGGGTCCAGGCGCCGCTGAGCAGCGCCGTGTCCCCCTCGACGAGCGACCAGCGCGTGTCGAGCGCCATCGTGCCCTTCACGCCGAGGAAGCCGCCGAGCGCCGTCCGGATGGCATCGATGCCACGCGCCTCCGTACCCGGGGCCGGCACGAGCACGGCGTCCTTTTCGTACAGGTCGACGAGCTTCTCGAGGTCGCCGGCGTTGTACGCCTCGGCGAACAGGGTGTGCAGTTGTTCCGGCGTCTTCGCGGCCATGACCTTCGCTCCTTCGCGTCCCCCGTAGGCGCAGGGGTGAGGCCGGGAGTGTACGCCGCGGCGCCGTCGCAGGACAGCCGCCCGATCGGGCGGCTGTCCTGCTTGCCCAGCGCGGGCGGCTGCTACACGCACCGCTCCTGCGCGGCCGCCGCCGGCCGCAGCCGCCGCCAGACGGCCGCCTGCTCGATGCCCGGCAGGTACATGACCGTCGCCACGCCCGCCGCGATCAGCGCCATGCCGCCGATCGTCCGCGGCTCGATCGTCTCGCCCAGGAATAGCGCGCCGAAGAGCAGGCCGAAGGCCGGGATGATGTACGTCACCGTTGAGCCGCCGACGCTGCCGGTGACCGCCACGACGCGGAAGTACATGACGAACGAGATGCCGGTGCAGACGATGCCGAGCGTCAACAGCGCGGCGGCGTGGCTCGGGCTCAGCTCCAACAGCGCCGCGCCCTGACCGCGCCCCGCCATCGCCACCGCCGCAACCGCCGCGCCGAGCGCGAGCTTCGACGCCACAAGGTTCGGTGCGTCGATGCGCGTGAGGAGCCGCCGCGCGTACAGCGCGCCGAGCGCGTACGACGAGGCAGCGCCGACGACCGCGAGCTGCCCGGCGAGCGTCGAGCCCGTGAAGGTGCGCGGCGAACCGACCATCACGAGCACGCCCGCGAAGCCGATGCCGACGCCCGCCAGCTTGGTGCCGCCCGCCCGCTCCGATGGAAGGAGCGCCGCCGCGAACGCGACGGTAAAGAGCGGCATGGTCGAGATCAGGACGGCCGCCGCGCCGCTGTCGATGTGCGACTCCGCCCAACCGACCAGCGCATACGGCGCCACCGTGTCGAGCACCGCGAGCAGCGCGATCGGCGCGAGCAGTGCCGGCGGCGGCACGCGGAGCATGCCGCGCACGTGCAGCCAGATGGCGACGGCGAGGGCACCGGCCAACAGCCGGCCGACGGCGATCTCGATCGGGCTCAGGCCGTCGACGAGGACCTTGATCAGCGTGAAGGCGCCGCCCCAGATCGCCCCGAGCAGCACCATCTGCACAACCACGGCCGCTGAAACGTTGCTCTTCGTCTGCACGGGTCCTCGCTTTCGCTCCTGACGCGCTGCCGCCGTTGCGGCTCGCGCGCTACGACGCCGCCTCCGTCCGCGGCCACGGACACGATGTCCGGAACTCGCCGGCGCCGTCGCGGTACAGGTACCCGTACTCGGCACGCGTCCGGAGCCAGCGGTCCGTTTCGAAGCGGCTGATGCCCATCGCGCTGGCGAGGGCGGCGGCGCCCACCGGGCCGTGCTCGCTGATGTACATGAACATGGCCGATTCCTGCTCCCGGGCGATCATCTGCGAGGTCATGGCTGCGCTCCTTTCTGTCTTCTGCACGCAGAGTAGGGCGCACCCGCGGAGCGCGCGTATGAACCTGTTCACACGCCGCCAGGGCGCCTGAATTCCCCCTGGTACGAAACATGGATTCAACAAACCGCCCGTATACTGCGGCATCACGGGAGGCCGCGTGCGCGCCGTCGTCATCGTCGATGCCACCGAGGAGCTGCAGCCAATTGCGGCGGCCCTCGCTGCCGCCGGCTATGAGGCGCACAGCGCCCCGTTGGCCCGCGTGCTCGACCCGCTGCCGAGCGGGGCCGCCCCGGCGGCAATGCTGTTCAACCTCACCGGCCGTCCAGACCTGACGGCGGTCCGCACGCTGCTGCGCTCGCCTCAGTTCCCGTCCAATGTCGCGACGATCGCGATCATCCGCGGTGACCAGCTCGCCACATTCGACGTCACGACCGGGTTCGACGATTTCGTGGTCTACCCGGCGCTCGACGACGAGATCGCCGCCCGCGTCCGCCGCGGCATCTGGCTCAAGTCGGGCGTCGAAGGCGACAACATCCTCCGCGCGGGCGACCTCCAGATCGACATCGCGAACTACAAGGTGTTCGTCGCCGGGAGGCCCGTCGACCTCACCTACAAGGAGTACGAGGTGCTCCGCTTCCTCGCGACAAACCGCGACAAGGTCTTCACGCGCGAAGCCCTCCTGAACCGCGTCTGGGGCTACGACTTCTACGGCGGCGCCCGCACCGTCGACGTCCACATCCGCCGCCTCCGCAGCAAGATCGAGGACGCGCAGCATCGCTTCATCGAGACCGTCCGCAACGTCGGCTATCGCTTCCACATCGACTAGCGACACGCCCGATAGCCGGTCCCGCCCGGCCGGCCTATACTCACCGCCACAGCCGGCGAATCGAACGACGGAGGTAACAGGCATGCCCGGGCCGATGGAGGGGATCAAGGTCGTCGAGATGGGCGTCTGGGTGGCGGGGCCGTCCTGCGCCGCCATCCTCTGCGACTGGGGCGCCGACGTCATCAAGCTCGAACCCCCGAACGGCGACCCCTTCCGCGGGCTCTTCGCCAGCGCCCTCGGCGCGGCGGTCCCCGTCAACCCGCCGTTCGAGATCGACAACCGCGGCAAGCGCAGCGTCGCCCTCAACCTCGAGCAGCCCGAGGCGAACGCGATCGCGCGCCAGCTCATCGAGCAGGCCGACGTCTTCGTCACGAACATGCGCCCGCGCGTGCTCGAGCGACACGGCCTCTCGTATGACGAGGTGCGCAAGACGAACCCACGCATCATCTACGCCCAGCTCACCGGCCAGGGGCCCGACGGTCCCGACGCCAACCGCGCGTCGTACGACATCGGCGGCTTCTGGTCGCGCGCCGGCGTCGGCGCCTCGCTGACCCCGCCCGGCGGGCCCATCCCGCAGCAGCGCGGCGGCATGGGCGACCACATGACCGGCATGAGCGCCGCCGGCGCCATCGCCGCCGCCCTCTTCCACCGCGAGCGCACCGGCGAGGGCCAGCGCGTCGCCGCATCACTGGTCCGCACCGGCGTCTATATGATGGGCTGGGACTACGCGCTCGAGATGCGCATCGGCGCCAAGACCATCCCGTACGACCGCTTCCACGCGCCGAACCCGATCATCAACTGCTTCCAGTGCGCCGACGGCCGCTGGATCTGGCTCCTCCTGCTGCAAGGCGACCGCCACTGGCCCGACCTGCTGCGCGCGATCGGACGCGAGGACATACGCGACGACGAACGCTGGTCGGACATCACGAGGCGGCGCCAGAACGCAGAGTCGCTCGTGCAAGAGCTCGACCGGGAGTTCGCGAAGAAGACGATGGCCGAGTGGGGACCCATCCTCGACGCCAACAACGTCTGGTGGGCGCCCGTCAACACGATCAGCGATGCCCTCCAGGACCCGGCCGTGCGCAACGCCGGCGCCTTCGTCGAGGTCGATGGCCCGGACGGCCCCGTCGCAATGGTCAACTCGCCCGCCGACTTCTACGGCACGCCGGCGAAGCCGCGCGGCATGCCGCCGGAGCTGGGCCAGCACACGGAAGAGGTGCTGCTGGAGCTCGGCTACGACTGGGACGGCATCATCGCCCTCAAGGAAGCCGGCGCCATTCCGTAAGGGGCGATCGGGAACCACGGCGCTGGCGTTCCCGTCCTATCTGCATGAACGCTGCGCGCCGGACCGCCTACGCCGCTGCGCCACTCCTCGCCGCCGCGGCGATCGCCTGCGCCTCAGGCTCGCCCGTATCCATGACGCCGACCCCGTCGCGCTGCCCCACGCAGGCGGAACGCGCCACGGCCGCCGCCAACGGCAACTATGCGCCCGGCACGAGGAAACCGTCGCTGACGGCGTACGCACATGGAGCCAGCGCGCGGCTGGCCAGCGGCGTCTCGTTCTGGTGCGGTCTCCACGAAGATGTGTTTGATCCGGTGACCCTCAAGGAGCCACTTGTTGTGCATCCCGGTGAAGAGGTGACGATCCCGAACCCGCTTCCCGGCATGCCGCTGGTCAGCGAGAGTGTCGTCCAGACGCGTGCCGCCGGCCCACCGGTCGAGCATGACACGTACTACGTGTGGCCACATCTGGCGGCCCCGTACCGGCCGTCCGGCCGACCCGATCTCGTCGGCGACGAGCTGCGATTCAACGCGGAGGACGAGCCCGGGCGCTACGTCGTCTTCGTCTATCTGCGTTATGGCCCGCGCGAGGATGCGTTCGCGTCCGCCGACCGCGACGCCACTTGGGCGCTGTTGATGGATGTCGCCGCGCCGTGAGCCGGCTGCTCCCCTTCACCGGGAGCGGCTACGAGCGAGACGTCATCGCATCCAGGAGCCTGGTCGACGCCGCGCTGATCTCCTCCACGGCGGCCTCAAATGCCTCGACGTGCCTGCGCGCCGGCTCGCGCTGTCCGCTGATCTTCCGCACGAACTGCAGCGCCGCCGCGCGAACCTCATCGTCGCTCGCGCGCTCGTCCCGCTTGCGTAGCTGCTTGATGCTCCGGCACATGCTCCGAGTCTAGCCGATGCGCGCCGCCGCCGAGGCGCCGCAGCCGCCGGCCGTCCGCTATCGTGCGTGCGTGCGTGAGCTCTTCGCCCCCGGCTCGTTCTGGACCCCCGGCCGCGCTCGCGAGGCCGTCGCCTCGATGACGCGCGAGTACGAATCGCCGGAGCTGCAGGCGCTCTTCGCGCAGGTCGCGGCCAGCATGGAGCACGGCGCCGACCCCGCGGCCACGGCGGCCGCCATGTCCGGCACGGCCGCGGCCGCTGCCGATGGCGCGGCGTCGCCGCCCATCGACCCGGCCGCGCTCGTCTATCGCCGCGCCAAGCGCGAGGACGTGCCCGCGCTCGCCGCCATGATCGTCCACGGCGAGCTGCCGCCGTTCTTCATCGAATCGTGGGTCGAGGGCTTTGTCGCCGTGGAACACGCGGGCGAGCTCGTCGGCTGCGGCGGCCTCGAGGTCTACGACGACAGCGGCGTCCTCCGCAGCGTCGTCGTCCACGAACGCGCGCGCGGCCTCGGCATCGGCGAGCGTATCGCCGGCCTCCTGACGCAGGACGCCGCGGCCGCGGGCATCAGTGACCTCTATCTGTTCACGATGCACGCGCACGGCTTCTGGGAGCGGCTCGGCTACGTCGATGTGCCGCTCGACGCGTGGAAGCAGCCGCCCCGCACCTGCTGGCAGTACCGCTTCATGGAGCGCTATCCCGCGGCGCTGCGCGACGTCTTCGTCATGTGGCGGCCGGTCTAGTCGGGGCACATCAAACGGCAAACATCAAAGCAAAGAGCAAGGCTCGCTCTTTGATGTCTGCCGTTTGAGGTTTGCTGTTCCGAACAAGGACGAAGGCCCCGCTCGCGCGAGGCCCCCGTCGCAGGCAGAGGAAGGAGGTAGCCGGATGACCGCTCCTGCACAGCGGTCCGCCGCTACCTGAGACATCGACGCGCAATGCTCCGGCTGTTGGCGGCCGGCGCTATCGCGCCGAAACTTCGACCGTCGCGCCGGTATGAGGCCTGTTGGCTCCCCGCTACTGGCTGGGAATCGGCCCGGGCGACGGCCGTCCTTCGCCGCGCCGCGCCACCCGCTCCGCCGCCGCGCGGAACCGCGCGTGGTGCTCCGGCGAGGTCCGCAGCTCGCGGTTCGCCTCCGCCTCGTGCGCGAGCCCCTGGTCGACCGCCGTCGCCCGGTCGACGGTCGCCTTCGTCGCGATCAGCGCCGGCGGCGAGTTCGCCGCGATCTGCCGCGCCATCTCCAGCGCCGCCCGCTCGACCTCGGCGCGCGGCACGACGGCATTCACCAGCCCGACGCGCAGCGCTTCCTCCGCCCGGATCACGCGCGCCGTGAACAGCAGGTCCTTCGCGACCGCCGGCCCGACGATCCGCGGCAGCTGCGCGCCACCGACGACAAGCCCATACGCCGCGCCGGGAAAGCGGAACGCCGCATCGTCCGACGCAATGCGGATGTCGCAAAGGATCGCCACCAGCGCGCCGCCGCCGTAGGCGATGCCGTTCACGCAGGCGATCAGCGGTTTCCGGAACGACGACAGCGCCGCGTACGTCGCGGCCATGCCCTCCGTCCGGCCCTTGCCGTCGATCGCGGCGACCGCTTCCGTCATGTCGGCCCCGGCGCTGAACGCGGCGCCTGTCCCCGTCAGTACCGCGACGACGACGTCGTCGTCCGCGTCCAGCGCGGCGAGCGCCTCGGCGAGCGCGTGGTCCAGCTCGCGGTTGAAGGCGTTGTGCTTCTCCGGCCGCTGCATCCGCAGCACCGCCACGGCACCCTCTCGCTCGACCAACAGCACATCGCTCATCGCCACGAAGTGTATCGTCCGTTCCGTTCGGTGGCCTGCCGTCCGTTGTCTCCGCTCAACGGTCGGCTGTGTGCCGCCTGCGCCTACCGGCCGGCGCCGATACAGTTCCGCCCGGTACATCATCGACCAGGAGGCGCGGAATGCTGCTCAAGGACCGTGTGGCGATCATCACCGGCGGCGGCCGCGGGATCGGCCGCGGCATCGCCCTGCGCTTCGCCCGCGAGGGCGCCCGGCTCGTGCTCGTCGACATCGAGCAGGCGCACCTCGACGAGACCGCCCAGGCGCTGCACGAGCAGGGCACCGACACGGAGTGCCTCACGCAACGCGCCGACGTCTCATCGTCCGCCGACGTCCAGCGCTTCTTCGAGGCGACGCTCGAGCGCTTCGGCCGGCTCGACATCCTCGTCAATAACGCCGGCATCGGCAACCCGCCCGTGCCGATCGTGCAGATGCCCGAGGAGGCATGGGACCGCACGCTCGCCGTCAACCTGAAGTCGGTGTTCCTCTGCTCGAAGGCGGCGGCGATCCAGTTCATTGCGCAGGGCGGCGGCGGCCGCATCATCAGCGTTGCGTCCCAGGCCGGCAAGACCGGCTACCCGATGCTCACGCCGTACTGCGCCTCGAAGGCCGGCATCATCCTCTTTACGCAGGCCTTCGCCAAGGAAGTCGGCGCGCACAAGATCAACGTCAACTGCGTCTGCCCCGGCACCATCGACACACCGCTGCTGCGCGGCGCCGGCAGCGGCCTCGACATCCCGGAGCAGGTGTTCCTCGAGGGCATCCAGCGCGTGCTGCCGACGATCCCGCTCGGCCGCATCGGCTACCCCGAGGACGTCGCGAAGCTCGTGACGTTCCTCGCGAGCGACGAGGCCGACTACATGACCGGCCAGGCGATCAACATCTCGGGCGGGCAGGAGATGCACTAGCTGGGCGTTGGTCATTGGTCGTTCGGAGTTGGTAGTTCGGCCGGCCGGCGGCGAACGCCAGTCCCTAACAACCAACGACGGACGACTCACCGCCTAGATCGCCCCTCGCTCGCGCAGCGCTGTGATCTCCTCCCAGGACAGGCCGGCCTCGAGCAGCACCTCCTCCGTGTGCTGGCCGAGCTCCGGCGCCGCCGGCGCCGCCTCGGCCGGCGTCTCGCTGAAGCGCCACGGAAACCCGACGACCGCCACGCGCCCGCCGATCGGGTGCTCGCGCTCAAGGATGTACTCGTTCTCAAGCGCCTGTGGGTCCGCCAGCAACTGCTCGTAGTCCTGCACGGGCGCGCAGATCATGTCGTGCGCTTCCAGCACGGCGATCCACTCCGCCGTCGTCTTCGAAGTGAAGCGGTCGTCGAGCAGGGCGTAGAGCTCCGCGAGATTGTTGGCGCGCGCCAGGCCGTTCCCGAAGCGCTCGTCGTGCTCCAGCTCCGGCATGCCGACGGCCGCGCAGAACGCCGGCCAGCGGTCATCGCCGACGCCGCCGACCACCGCCCAGCCATCCGCCGTCTGGAACACGCGCCAGATCGTCGGCAGGTAGGCGTGACCGCGGCCCGACTTCCGCCGGCGCCGCCCGAGGATGTACGTCTGCAGCTCCCACGCCTGCGCGGCGATCTGCGAGCCGAACAGCGACGTCTCGACCTTCTGGCCGACGCCCGTCCGCTCGCGCGCGTACAGCGCGGCGATCACCGCCATCGCCAGGTTCATCGCCCCGATGTAGTCGGCGATCGCCACACCAGCCGGCAGCGGCGGCCCGTCCTCCTCGCCCGTCATCGACATCAGTCCCGCGCGTGCCTGCGCGGCGATGTCGAACGCCGGGTGCGTCGCCTTCGGGCCGCGCGCGCCCCAGCCCGACGCATGCGCGTAGATGATCCGCTCGTTCAGCTCGCGGACGCTATCGTAGCCGAGTCCGAGCCGCTCCATCACGCCCGGCCGGAAGTTGTGTACGAAGACGTCGGCGCCCGGCACGAGCCGCCGCACGATCTCGACGCCGGCCTCGGCCTTGAGGTTCACCGTGACGCTGCGTTTGCCGCGGTTGTGGGCGAGGTGGTACGCGCTCACCCCGTCGTGGATCTGCAGGAATCGCCCGAGGTCACCGAAGGTCGGTGGCTCCAGCTTGACGACGTCAGCGCCCATGTCCGCCATGACGAGCGTCGCCTGCGGTCCCTGCTGGAACACCGTGAAGTCGAGCACCCGCACGCCGCTCAGCGGCCCCGCCATCGCATCCCTCCTACGTGCACTCCACCTCGAGGTCGACCGTCAGCGGCCGGCCATCGGCGACGGCCAGCACCGGCATCAGGTAGCGCCCCGCCGGCAGCTCGCCGAGGTCGAAGATCAGCGAGCCCGCGCGCTGCGCTTCGAGCCGCCCGCCCGCGCCGTCGCCGTGCGCCTCGATCGAAAACGCCACATCGGCATGCGTCTCGTTCTCCACGAACACGTACACGCGCGAACGCTCGCCCGCGGAAGCACTGAGCGACGGCACCCCGGGCGCCGCCAGCCCCGCGCGCGTCACGACAAGCCATAGCCGATGCGACGGCGCCAGGTCGCGATACGCGCGGTCCACGGCACCAGCGATCGCCGCGTCGGCCGCATCGACGGGGAGCGCTCGGAGTGCGAGGCGGAGCGCCTCGACCGCGGCATCGATGGCGCTGCCCTCGTCGAACGCCGCGAGCAGCTCCGCGACGAGCGGGTGGCGACCCTGCTCCAGCCGCAGCGCGCGCCGTGCGACGGCGCTATCGATGCTGCCAGAGCGCGTCGCCGCTTCGACGAGCGTCGCTACGAGGGCGGTATCGCCGGCCTGCGTCAATGGCACGGCGCCAGAATATCCGGTGCCGCGGCGGTACACTCGGAACGTGCAGATCATCCCCGCCATCGACATCCGCGGCGGCCGCGCCGTCCGCCTCGGCGAACACGGCGACTTCGCCCGCGAGCGCGTCGTCGGCGTCGACCCCGTCGGCCTCGCCACACACTGGGCCGCTCAGGGCGCACAGCGCCTGCACGTCGTCGACCTCGACGCTGCCCGCGAGGGCCGCCCGGTCAACGACGCCATCATCCGCCGCATCGTCGCCGAGGCGGGGGTGCCGGTGCAGGTCGCCGGCGGCGTCCGCGACCACGACGCGATCCACGCCTGGGCGACCGCCGGCGCGGACCGCATCATCATCGGCACCGCCGCCGTCGAGCACCCCGAGCTGGTCGAGCACGCGATGCGCAAGCACCAGGACAAGATCGCCGTCGCCATCGACGCCCGCGGCGACCGCGCGGCGACCCACGCCTGGGTCAGCACGAGCGAGGTGGCCGTCGACGACTTTATCCGCCGCATGGCCGCACTCGGCGTGCGCCACTTCGTCTACACCGACATCGCGCGCGACGGCACGGACCAACACCCCGACTTCGCGCGGGTCCGCCGCGTCCTCGACGTGCTGGCGGATACGGGCGCGCCCGCGACCTTCATCTACTCCGGTGGCGTCAGTTCCATCGGCGACGTCCTCACCCTGAGCGAGTACGGCATCGAGGGCGCCATCGTCGGCGGCGCCCTCTACGACGGGCGCCTGGACCTCGCCGAGGCGATGCGAGCGCTCGCCCACGGGGGCGGGACCGGCCGAACGCCGTGACGAGT
>Ga0070741_10017869_pt1 | contig 11580 bp, 10 predicted proteins | sample Coa_R1_4_FD_66440 | JGI IMG/M metagenome (GOLD analysis project Ga0070741, IMG submission 66440) | Surface soil microbial communities from Centralia Pennsylvania, which are recovering from an underground coalmine fire - Coalmine... | ecosystem: Environmental > Terrestrial > Soil > Unclassified ...
CCGCCGGCGTGTTGCGCGAGTGGCGGCCGCGCCCGCCGCAGACCGTGAGGCCCAACTCGCGCTCGCGGCCCGCGAGGCCGCGCTTGAGCGCGCCGAGCACGCTGGTGGTGATGCCGCTGGAGTGCCAGTCCATCCCCATCACGCAGCCGAGGGCCTGGAACCAGAAGGGATGCGCGAGGCGGCGGAGGACGCCGTGCGGCCCTTCCTCCAGCACCAGCGCTTCCACCATCACGGCGCCGAGGCGCGCCATCCGCGAGGCCAGCCAGGCCGGGACGCGTCCGCCGTGGAGAGGAAGGTCTGCGCTGCCCGTGCGACCCATACGGGCGTTCAGTATAACTCAGGCGCCGAGGCGCCGCGCGTGGCCGAGGCGGACGAGGCTGCGCCGCACCGGCTCGCCGATCGGATCCGGGCAGACGCTGCGCAGGCGGCAGGTGGCGCATTCGACTCCGGTCCAGACCGATTCGAACAGCGCCTGCACGCGATCGACGGTCTCGAAATCCTCGGTGCAGAGGCCGAGCTCGAAGTTCCGCTTGCCTTCGCTCTTCGCGCCGAGGCCGGCGCCGGTGAAGTTGGCGCTGCCGACGTAGACCCAGGCGTGGTCGACGAGGACGGCCTTGAAGTGCACGCGCGGGCAGATCTTCAGCGTCAGGCCGCCGCGCGTCAGGCGGCGGCGTTTCTCGAACGAGGCGCGGAAGGGCCGGGAGGGCAGCTCGGCGTGGAGGATGCGCAGCTCCACACCGCGTCCAGCGAGCTCGGAGAAGAGCGCGAGCACCGAGGCGAAGCTGCCGCCGCGCTCGATGTGCATGTCCTTGAGGTTCGCGGTGGCGATCAGCACCGACTCGCGGGCGTGCGAAAGCTTGTCGAGGATCACCTCGCGATAGAGCTCGCTGCCCGACAGGAGCGATGCCTCGATGGCGCGCACGGGCACAGCAATGCCACCGTGCGCGCCGAGGGCAACTTTACTGCGAGCAGCCGGTGGCGGTGCGGATGCCGTATTTCGGCGCGCCGGCGTTTCCGGTGTTGCGCGCATCGCGCCGCAGAGAGGGCCAGGGCGTGTCGGCGAGGCCCGCGTCGTCGGTCAGAAAGGCGTAGACGGTCGCGCCGCTGGCCGCGAACAGGCGGCCCTCGCAGTCCATGGTGGCGTACCGCAGGATCGTGCCGGGCGGGTCGAAGGTCCACGAGAGCTGGTTGCCTTCGTAGGCGTCGAGGGTGCCGGTGCGCCGTGGCAGGTAGAGATGGCCGTCGGAGCCTTGGAGGGGCGTCAGACCTGGAGTCGTCGCTCCGGACAAAGTGAGGAAGGTGGTCCTGGCGCCCGTCGCCGGATCGAACGTCGAAACGAACGTCGAGGTCCCGTTCCCCAGGTCTGCGCCGTACAGCTTGCCATCGATTCCAAAGATGGGCTCTCCGGCGAGCCCCGCTGTCAGCGCGTCGGACCAGAACGGCGCGGTGATGGGACGGGTGAACGCGGGATCGATCTTGAGCAGGATGCCGGCGCCCGTGGCAGGCCTCGTTGCGGCATAGAGGTTCGTGCCGTCGGTGATCACTCCGAAGTAGGGCACGCCGGGGTTCGTGGAATCCACGTTCACGGACCCTAACGTTCCATCCGCCGCGATCGAATGCCTGGTGAGCCGCGAGGTGCCACCACCGGCAGTCTGCGTCGCGAAGATCACCTGCCCGTTGAAGATCAGCGGGGCGGCATGAAAATCGCGGTTGTCGGTTGCTACCGACGTCGCGTCCGTCGCCGACGTCGCTCGCCAGAGCTTCGAGTTCGGGCTCGCGATGCCGTCAGGAAGCACGAGCTCGTCGACGATACTCGAGGCGATCGTCACCTGCGTCACCGCCGGAGAGACGACGAAGCTGGTCGACGTGGTGGCGTTCGTCCATGCCGATCCTCCGTCGGGCTCGAACGCGTAGAAGTCACCGAGTGCTCCGGCGGCGTAGATGCGCGCCGTGCCGCCGTCGCCGGCCCCGATCGCCGCCGTCCCGGTCACGCCTTCCGATGTCGTGAACGCGGTGAGGGTCGCGCCCCAGTGCGTCGCCGGCTGGTCTCGGGCGACCGAGTACACGGTGTTGCCCGTCCCGCCGTCCATGCTGACGATCAGGTCGCCGTCGGGATGCACGGCGAGGCCGGAGACGGCCGACCCCGCGAGCGTCGCCTGCCACAGCATCCGGGTGGTCCGCGCGGACGCCGTGGTCGTCGCGGCCTTTGGCGACTGGATCCCGCCTGCTGCCGTGGCGGTGTCCTGCGTATCGATGGTGAACCGCAGATCTCCGGCAGGGATCAATCCGACGCTCGTTCCCGCGTCGAAGGTGGACGCGCCGGTGTGGAACGGAACGCCGGCGTCGTTCAAGGTCACGTCGATCGAGAACGGACAGCTGGTGGTTCCGGCCGCGCAGCCGAGCGAGCGCGGAGCGCCCGTCGCGACCCCGCCGTCGAGCTCGACTCCGTCCACGCGCAAGGTGGCGGAGCCGACGCCGCTCAGGTCCGTGATCGTCCCGGAGACGTGCACCGTGTCGCCGTACACGAACGTCGCGCCGGTCCAGCCGGTGTTGGCCACCGCCGCGGGGTACGTCACGCCGCCGGCGTCGGGGACGTCCTTGTAGATCTGCAGCGCGATCGCCGGCGGCGCGTCGTCGATCTTCCGGCTGCCGCTCACCTGGCGCGAGTGTCCGAACGGGTCCTGCGCGGCGACCTGGAAATCGTACGAGCCCTCCGCTCCGGCGGGCGCGTCGCGCGGGTCGAGCTGGAACACGTAGACGTTTCCGGCGGGCGGCGCCGAGGGCGGCAGCGTCTTCGTCCCGGACAGCAGCCGCGGCGAGGCGACGGCGGAGCCGTCACTGATGGTGGCCGAGACGTTGATCGGCGCCGCGCCGCCGTCCGGCAGGGTGCGCGCGTACACCGCCGGGTCCGAGGCGATGGTGATCGCCGGCGGCTGGTCGTCGAAGTAGACCTGCTGCGGAGCGCTCGAAGACGAATGGCCGGTTTCGCTTGCCGCGGAGACGGTGAACGCCAGCGGGGTGGTCCCGTCGGCGGGTCCCGCCGGGCGTGGCAAGGCGAACGTGAAGGTGCCGCCGCCGGCCAGGGCGCCGGGATGCGCGCAGGCTCCGCTCTCGCCGGTGATCCGCAGGCACGCGCTGGCGGGGTTCAGCGTGGTGCCCGCGGGGGTGTTGATGGTCGCGGAAACGGCGAGGGGCGTTCCCGCGGTATCGAACCAGGCGCCGCCGTCGAGTCCGGTGTACCCGGGCGCCGTGGTGACGGAGACGCTCGCGATCTGCGGCGCGTCGCTCTGCACGCAGACCCGCTGTGCGACGTCGCACATGGCGTTCGCCGAGCAGTCGGTGTCCCCGCTGCAGGTTCCGAGATCCGAGGTGCGGCAGGCCGCGAGCGACGCGCAGAGGAGGAAGAGGGTTGTGCGCATGGTCAAAACGCGAAGGTGAGCGCGGCGCTCGCTGCGAGCAGGACGCCGGAAGCGATGAACAGCGCATTCGCCGTGTGCGCCTTGGAGTTGCCGGAGTGGAGGGTGTCGAGATCGCCGGGCTGCCAGACGTTGCCGTTCGCGCGGTACGCCGACTCGGCGCTGTCGATGTCCGACTTGCTCTTCAGGCCGAAATACGCGCCGGTGGCGGCGGCGACCACGGCCACCCCGGCCGTCGCATACCCCGCCGTGCGCGTCCAGGTGCGGCGCGGCGCCTGCGAGGGAAACGCGGTCAACGCGGCAGCCGGGACCGGTGCGGGCGCCATCCGGGTCGACGCGACGAAGGTGGGCGGCGCGCCCTCGATGACGACGGGAAGAGCGCGCGACGATTCCGTCTTTCCCTCGCGGATACGGAGCGCGTGAACGCCGACGGGCAGGATGCGCTTCTCGCCCGGGCGCAGGGGTTGTCCGTCGAGCTCGAGCTCGATGCCGGGCGCCGCGTCGACGACGGCTTCCCCCGTGCATCCCGATGGCACCAGCAGCTTGCACGCCAGCGCCTCGGCCCAGGCGGTCACCTCCGCAGGCTCTCCGGCGACGCCGCGCTGTTGCGCTTCCGAGATCTGCTTGCGGGTCTTCACGTCGAGCAGCCGGACGCGCAGCGTCCCGTCGTCGTACGCGGCGACGAGCACCCGATCGACCTGACGCGCGACGCCGGCCATCACCCAGCACGCTTCGTCCGCACATGGCTCCGGAGCCTGCAACACCGAAGTCTCCGCGACCCCTGGCGCGCGCCGCGCCACGGCGCGCAACCCCTCTCCGACAGTCCCCGCCGCGCCCGTGGGCAGCGCTCCTTCCACCAGGACGCCGACGCTGGAAGCGGTGCGCGAGGGCGTGAGCGGAGCCAGCGGCGGCAGCGTCAGCGGCGGCTCCGAGGAAGGCTTCCGGGCCTGTTCCGCCGACTCCTGCTTTGGCGGTACCTTCTTCTTCCGCTTCTTCTGGTTCTTCTGCAGCCACGGAGCGTCGTTCGGCACCAGCGGCGCGAGCGGCGGCTCCGTCTGTCCGAGCGCCGGTAGCGCGAGGGCGAGCACGACGGCGCACAAGGACCGAGGTTTCATCCGGAGAGCTCCTGCGAGAGTACCCGGATGCTACCTCCTGGAGCCTCCCGCCGTCGCCTCCTCCATGTGGCTTTTTTCCGCAGATGAGGCTACACGCCGTCGCTCGATGCGCGTGTTCAGGCCCGATTACCTCTTTTCCGGAGGCTCCGTGCGGGCGGGCGCGAGCCTTCTGGTGCGCGACGGCCTGGTGGAGTCCGTCGGCGAGGCGCCCGCCGGCGCCGAGGTGATCGAGATGCGCGGGCGCGCGCTCCTGCCGGGCATGGTGGCGGCGCACAGCCACGCTTTCCAGCGCGCGATCCGCGGCCGGACGGAGCACCGCAACCATCCGCGCGACGACTTCTGGAGCTGGCGGGAGGCGATGTACGCGGCGGCGGAGCGGCTCTCGCCCGAAGACTTGTTCGCAGTTTCCAGGTTCTGCTTCCTGGAGATGGCCCGCGCCGGGATCACCGCGGTCGGCGAGTTCCACTATCTCCACCGCGACCGGTCCGGAAAGCCGTACGCCGACCCGAACGAGCTGGACCTGGCGGTTGCGCGCGCGGCGCAGGAGGCCGGCCTGCGGGTGGTGCTCCTTCGCGTCGCATACGCGCGCAGCGGCTTTCGCACGCCGGAGAACCCGCGCCAGAGGCGGTTCATCGAGGGCTCCGCGAGCGAATATCTCGCGAACCTCGAGAAGCTCTCGAAGCAGGTGAAGGTGGGGGCCGCGCCCCACAGCGTCCGGGCCTGCCCGGCGGAGTGGATCCGCGAGATCGCGGAAGAGGCGTTCCGCCGCGGGTGGCCGCTGCACCTGCACGTCGCCGAGCAGCGCGCGGAGGTGGAGCAATGCCTGGCGGAGCACGGGACCACGCCGGCCCGCGTCCTCGAGAGCCTCGGGGCGCTGCGGGAAACGACCACGGCGGTCCATGCCGTCCACCTCACGAACGAGGACGTCGCCGCCCTGGGCGCTGCGCGCGCCGCGGTCTGCGCCTGTCCCACCACCGAGCGCAATCTGGGGGACGGCGTGGTGCGCGCGGATCTCCTCCTGGCGGCGGGCGTGCGGCTCTGCATCGGCAGCGACTCGGAAGTGCAGCTCTCGCCTCTCGAAGATGCGCGGCAGCTCGAGTACCACCTGCGCCTCGTGCAGGAGCAGCGCGCGATCCTCGATCCCGGGCAGTCGGGCGTGGGCGGCCTGGGCGCGAAGCTCTACCGCATCGCCAGCGAGGGCGGGATGCGCTCGCTCGGGCTCGGCGGCGGCGGACTGCGGCCCGGGGAGCCGGCGGACTTCGTCGCCATCGATCTCGACGATCCTTCGATCGCCGGGTCGAACGCGGACGACCTGATGGCGAACGTGGTGTTCTGCATGGAGCGCACGGCCTTGCGCGGGACCTGGGTGGGCGGCGAACCTCTCTCCATGGACTTCGAACGGGCGCTGCCGCCCTTCCGCGCGGCGATGCGGAGGCTCTGGGGATGATCGATCCCGTCGCCATCCTCCGCGAGCTGGTGGCGATCGATTCCACCTCGACGCGGAGCAACCTGCCGATGCTCGATGCGCTCGAGCGGCACGCGCGCGCCCTGGGGTTCGGCACCCGGCGGCAACTCTGGACCGACGCGGCAGGCGTGGCGAAGGGGAACCTGATCGCGCAGCGCGGAGGCGAGCAGGGCGGGCTGGCGCTGGTGGGACACACCGATTGCGTCCCGTTCGATCCGGCCTGGGAAGGCGCCCTGCGGCCGGCGCTCGAGGAAGGGAAGCTGTTCGGCAGGGGAGCGGCCGATACGAAGTCGTTCCTGGCGGCGATGCTCTCCGCCGCCTCCCGGACCCAGGCGGCGCCGCTGCAGCTCGTGTTCACCGCCGACGAGGAGGTGGGGTGCCTCGGGGCGCACAAGCTCGCCGAGGAAGGCGCGCTGCGGCCGGCGCGCGCGGTGATCGGCGAGCCCACGCGGATGACCCCCGTGCTCGGACACAAGGGCTACTGCCTCGCCCAGGTGACGGTGAAGGGTGCGGAGGGGCACAGCGCGTATCCGGAGACCGGCGCTTCGGCGATCCTCGCCGCCGGCCGGCTGCTCGTGGAGATCGAGCGCATCGCCAACGAGCTGCGGTTCGGGGCCGATCCGGAATTCGCTCCCCCGTACGCGACCCTCAACGTCGGGCTGATCTCCGGCGGCAAGGCGAAGAACGTCATCCCCGGCGCCTGCGAGCTGACGGTCGAGTGGCGGCCCCTTCCCTCGCAGGATCCGAAGCAGGTGCTGCGGCTGCTCCAGGGCGCGAGCAAGTCGCTGTCGGTAGAGCGGATCGAGATCTCGGTCGCGACCCAGCGGCTCGATGCCGGCGTAGTGGTTCCGCGAGACGCGGAGATCGTCCGCTTCCTCGAGGCGGAGTCGGGCAACGCGCCCGCCACCATCCCCTTCGGCACCGAGCTGCCGTATCTCGTCCGCCTCGGCGCGGAGGCCTGCGTCTTCGGGCCGGGCGACATCCGCTCCGCGCACCGGAGCGGCGAGTTCGTCCCGGTCGCCGAGCTGGTGCGGGCGAGCGAGATCCTGGCGGGCGCCATCGAGCGGTTCGCGCGGCGTTGAGTCAGGGCGCGCCGGGGTGCGCTTCGAGCGGGACGATCTCCCGCGAGGAGAGGTGCAGGAATCGCGCGAGCAGGCCGATGGCTACGGCGGTGAGGCCGGCGCACAGCCCCCACCAGAGCCCGATCACTCCCTGGCCGAGCTTGAACCCGAGCAGGATCGCGACCGGCAGTCCGATCGCGTAGTGCCCGAGAAGGTTGGCGAGGAACGCGAACCGGGTGTCGCCGGCGCCGCGCAGGACGCCCGCGCCGACGCCCTGGACTCCGTCGGAGAGCTGGAAGACCGCGCAGACGGCGAGCAGCGGCACCGCGGCGGCGATCACCTCCGGTTGATCGCTGAGCATCCGCGCCAGCGCCGAAGGCGCCAGCCAGAAGCAGAGCGCGGCGACGGACATGATCGCGGCGCCACCTGCGAACGCGGTCAGGCCGGAGCGGCGCGCTGCGGGGGTGTCGCGGGCGCCGACGGCCCAGCCGACGCGCACGGTTCCCGCCATCCCCACGCCCACCGCGGCGCAGAAGGTGAAGCTGGCGAGCGAGATCGCGACCTGGTGGGCGGCCAGGCTGCGGGCGCCGAGACGGCCGGCGAGGATGCCCACCAGAGCGAAGACGCCGACCTCCGCGCCCATCTGCAGGCCGACGGGAATGCCCACCGCCAAGGCCTTGCGCAGATCGATCCGCCGCGGCGGCCGTCTCGGTCCGGGCCGCACCGTGCTGGCGAGGACCAGGAACTGGAGGAGCGCGCAGATGGCGGTGGCCAGGCCCGAGCCCGGCGCGCCCAGGTTGGGGAAGCCGAACGCGCCGAACACGAGCGCGATGTCCAGCAGGAGGTTCGCGACGTTCGCCAGGAGCGTCGAGACGACCAGCGCGCGCAGCCGATGGCTCGCCTGCAGATACGAGCGCAGCGCCGCGAACGCCAGCATCGGCCACAGCCCCGGCAGGCGGAGCCAGAGGTACAGGCGCGCATCGCGCGCCACCTCGGGCGGAATCCCCGCGGGCTCGAGGATGAAAGGCACGAGCGCGATCGGCAGCGAGAGCGCGAGCGTCACCAGCCCCGAGAGCCACAGTCCCTGCCACACCAGCTCGCGCGCGCGATCGCCATCGCGTGCCCCCAGCGCCTGCGCAAAGAGCGGATCGAGCCCGAACATCGCTCCCAGCCCCACCACCGCCAGCGCAAAGAAGAGCCCGTTCGCCAGCCCGACCGCCCCGAGCGGCGCCGCCCCCAGCCGCCCGACGACCGCCGTATCGACCAGCCCCATCAGCGCATACCCCGCCTGGGTGAACGCGATGGGCGCCGCCAGCCGCAACAGGCTCCGCAGCTCCCCGAGATCCGGGGACACCATACGAAACTCTTTCTTTTCGCCGGACGACACGCTCGGGATCGCGTTCACGCTCGCCGGAGCGGCTCTGCCTCGGCGAGCGTCGGAAGGCCCGCGACGGCGCCGAGGCGGGTGCAGACCCTCGAGCCGACGGCGCAGGCGAAGCGCAGGGTGCGCGAGAGGTCCGCGTGCAGCGGATCGCTCGCGAGGAGCGCGGCGACGAAGCCGTCTCCGGCGCCGGTCGTGTCGACCACTTCGACGGCGGGCGCGGGGACCTCGACGATCTCTGCCCCCCGGCGCGCCGCCGCTCCCCGGGCGCCCAGCGTGATGCAGCCGAGCTTCACGCCCAGGGTGGCGAGCCTGTCCAGCGCCGCCGCGGGATCGCGGACGCCGAGGCAGAGCTCCAGCTCGTCCTCGGCGAGCTTCACCACGTCGCTGAACGGGAGGACGTCGTCGCAGAGGGCGCGCAGCTCGCGGAGGTTTTGCCAGAGGTGGGTGCGCACGTTCGGGTCGAAGGAGACCATCATCCCGCGGGCGCGCGCCGAGCGCACGGCCTGGCGGAGCGCTTCCTGTGCCGCAGGGCGGATGTGCGCCGAGGAGCCGCAGTGGAAGATGCGCGCCTGCGGGACGCGGGCGGCGTCGCCCGGATCGATCAGCTTGTCCGCGCTGTCCGTGCCCGCAGGGGTGAAGAACGAGCGTTCGCCATTGTCGTCGAGGGCGACGAACCAGACGCCCGTCTTCGCCTCGGCGCTGAACCGCAGCTCGGCGCGGACCCGCGCCTCTTCGAGCTTGCGCGCGAGCAGGCGCCCGAACTCGTCGTCTCCGACCACGCCGACGAACGCCGTGTGGAGGCCCAGCCGGGAGAGGCCCACGGCGACGTTCGCCGGAGCGCCGCCGGAATGCGCGGCGAAGCCCTCGCACTCGCGGAGGCGGCCGCGGCGGTCGGGCAGCAGGTCGACGAGGGCCTCGCCGAAGCAGACCGCATCGAGGATCACAGATCGAACCGCGCGACGAGCGGCATGTGGTCACTCTTGCCCCAGAACGGGCTCTTGCGGTCGCCGAAACGGCAGGTGCCGTCGAGATCGTGCCAGTGCACGCCCGAGCTGAGAAGAGGTGGTCGAGGTGCATGCGCAGGTTCATGAACCCGGCCGTGGGGAACTCGCGCGGGTCGGCGTTGATCTGGTGCAGGTGCTGCTGCACGCCGACGAGGCCGCAGTCTTCGGTGAGGTACCGGTAGACGGGCGACGCCGGCGGAGAATTGAAATCGCCGCAGACGATGAAGGGCTCACCGGCGGTGTGCCGCTGGATGAACGAGGCGAGGGTCTTCGCCTCGTGCAGCTGGTTCACGCCGTACCCCATCCGATGCGAGGTGGTCCAGAACTGCCGCGAAAACGGCGTGGGCAACGAGAGGTGGGTGTTGAAGACGTGGAAGCGCTTGCCCCCGGGGGCGACCAGCCGCATGTGCGCGCAGATCCGCGTCTGCTTGCGGTCCTTCCAGCGGAGCACGTGGTGGTAGGTGATGTTGTGCGGGCTCTCGCAATTGTGCTCGTCGATGCGGATCCGGTAGCGATTCACCAGCATGGCGAGCCCCATGCTCTGGAGCGGGGTGTTGCCGATGCGGTTGACGTGGGCGCGGAAGTAGTACGCGTCGTACGGGAACGGCGGCGGACGCGTCTCGAACGCGTGCTCCAGCTCGCTCATGAACGACTCGAGCTGGGTCTCCTGCTCGTGCGCGCGCCGGAACACCAGGCTGCTGCGGAGCGAGAGGGTCTCCACCTCCTGCAGGCAGACGATGTCGGGAACCGGATCGAGCGAAGCCAGCGCTTCGGCGATGGCGCGCTTGCTCCCCCGGGTGCTGGCGAGGCCACGGAGCGCATGTCCAAAGTAGCGGACGTTATAGGTCAGGATGCGCAGGGGCACGCAGCCGAGTGTATGTTCGCCCCCCCATGCTCGTCATCAGGAAGGCGCGACCCGGCGACGTCCCCGTCATGCTCCAGTTCATCCGCGAACTGGCCGAGTACGAGAAGGAGCCACAGGCGGTGGTCGCCACCGAGGCCGACCTCCTGCGGGACGGCTTCGGCGACTCTCCCCGGTACTTCTGCCTGGTGGCCGAGTGGGAGGGCGCCCCGGCGGCGTTCGCCTTCTATTTCCATACCTACTCGACCTGGCTGGGACGCTGGGGGATGTACCTGGAAGACCTCTTCGTCCGGCCGGCCTTCCGCGGGCGTGGCATCGGCAAGGCGCTGCTCGCCGAGCTGGCGCGGATCGCGGTCCGGGAGGAGTGCGGGCGCGTGAACTGGCAGGTGCTGGACTGGAACACGCCCGCGATCGGCTTCTACGAGCGCCTCGGGGCGAAGATGCTGACGGAGTGGGAGACGTTCCGGCTCACGGGCGATGCCCTGGAAAGGCTGGCGCGCGATGGATGAGCAGGAGTTCGGCCGGCGCGCCTCGGAGGCGCTGCGCAAGCTCGACGACGCGCTGCGGGATCTGGACGGCGTGGAGGCGGACCTGGCGGGGGACATCCTGACCCTGGAGTTCGAGGACGGGTCGAAGTTCATCATCAACTCGCACTCGGCGGCCCAGCAGATCTGGATGTCGGCGAACCTGCAGGCCTGGCACTTCGGGTGGGACGCCGCGTCGCAGAAGTGGCGCGACAGCCGGTCGGGGACGGAGCTGTTCGCGGAGCTGGGGATGCTGGTCAGCGGAAAGCTTGCGCAGCCGGTGCAGCTGCGGTCGTAGCGGGCGGGAGCGGAGCGGCGGCGTCGGCGTCGGGTGGTGCGGCAGCGGCGGCGGTCGGCGTCGCGTGGTTGCGGCAGCGGCGGCGCCAACTTGAATCGGCAGACATCCTGCCGAACGCGCAGACTGTCGGTGCAGCTGCGGTCGCAGCGGGCGGGAGCGGAGCGGCGGCCGTCGGCGTCGGGTGGTTGCGACATCGCGGCGCCCACTTGAATGCGCAGACATCTGCCGAACGCGCACACGGTGGCGCGGCGTCGTCGACTAGATCAAGAACCGGCGATACCGGATCGAGACGCGGTCGGCGAGAGCGCGTGCCTTGCTCGGCGCACACGATCGAGTGTCAGACCCCCTCTGTACGATGCGAGGATGAAGAAGGGTCAGCAAGAGTTGCCGTTGCCGTTCTGGGGCGGCGCGAGAAAGGGCGCGGGTCGCAAGCGGAAGGGGAGCAGGCCGC
>Ga0070741_10017870_pt1 | contig 11579 bp, 15 predicted proteins | sample Coa_R1_4_FD_66440 | JGI IMG/M metagenome (GOLD analysis project Ga0070741, IMG submission 66440) | Surface soil microbial communities from Centralia Pennsylvania, which are recovering from an underground coalmine fire - Coalmine... | ecosystem: Environmental > Terrestrial > Soil > Unclassified ...
TCGCGCTTCTGCGCCGGAGTGAACCGGGATCGTCTTCCCATCGCTGCATGTCCTCCTCGGAGCATGCAGCCTGCTGCCCACCCTGACCAGTGTCAGGGACCATCAGGGGGTCGCACCGGCACTCGGCCGCAACCGGTCGTCTGGCGTTGCGTCAGGTGTGGGCCCGACGGTCCCGAGGTCGGTGTACGCCGTCACCGTCCGCCTGTGGCTTACGGAGAACGCGCCGCACGCCGCAGTAGATGACGACGCACTACTCGTTCAGGACTGCGGTCTCGACGATGCTGCCTTCTTCGCACTCGAACTCGTGTTGGCCGAGTTCGTCCCAGGATTCGTGCTACCTGACCAGTTCGACGTTGCGGACGTGCGCGTACGTGACATCGTCTACTACCTCGAGCTTGCCGCGAATAGGCAACAATCGGGCGAATGACTCCCGATCTGAATCCTCTGCCGTCAACGCAGGGGCGTCGCGTCCAGTTGCGACCGTTGGGCGGTCGCGACTACGAGGCGCTGCGGCTTATGGAGCTGAGCGATGAGCTCGGCGCCCGATGGCGGCTGCATGGTGGAACGCCAGATCCGGACAGCTTCCTGCAATCCGCGAGTGCTGGCGTTATCGCTCAGTTCCTGGTCGTACCTCGGAGCGCTGTCGGAACGCAGGCGGGTGCAGAGGCACCGATGGGCATCGTGACGTCTTACGGGGCGAACTTTCAGAGCGGATACGCATACATTGCCGCCGCGAAGTTCGCGCGGTCGGTGCCCTCGAGCATGTTTATCGAGGGTGTGGCTGTGTTCATAGAGTACGTATTCGCGTGTTGGGCGTTCCGCAAGCTGTACGCCGAGGTCGACGAGTTCAACCTGCCTCAGTTCGCGAGCGTTCTTGAGTCCCTGTTCCGTGAAGAGGGCAGGCTTCGCGAGCACACGTTCCTCGCCGACCGGTACTGGGATCGTCACATCCTTGCTCTCTACCGCTCCAGCTGGTCCACGGAGGTACGGCCTTCGCTCATGCGGTTCCTGCACCGCGGGGGGTCGAGTGACAGTCCGATGCCTAGCACCCTTAGGGCGCAAGCATGACAGACGACCGACGCTTTGAGAACTTCGAGTCGTTCGTGGAATCGCTACTAACTCACATGCACGTTCCGCTTCCCGAGCGGCTAGACGTCTCGATCGGGCTATACGACGAACTCGGTCTCGACTCCATTCAGGCACTAGAGCTTCTCATCATCATCGAAGCATGGGCAGACCTCGCGGTACCGCCAGCGGACATCCCGGAGATTTTCACCCTCGGCGATGCATGGAAGTATTTCTGTACGGCCTGCGAACTCGCCCAAGCTGAACGGAGCGACAGAGGGGTGTGAGTCGCGTCGTCTTCTCCGCGTTTGGGTCGGGCGGAGATGTCTTCCCGAGTCTCGCTGTGGCTGAAACGCTCTCACGGTCTGGCCACGACTGCACGGTCATCGCTCCACGTGGACTCGCCCTCTACGCGCGCCACGCCGGGTTTCGAGTCGTCAGCGTTGGGGACGGGAGTGACATTGCCGCACCCCGTGATGTCCGACTGATGACGACTCGGTTCGATGGGTTCGCTTCGTGGCGAAGAACACTGAACAAGTACGTGACCGCGTATGTTCGCTCAGCGCTGTCTGGAGCCGCCCGAGCGCTCGAAGACATCAGACCAGATGTGGTGGTGCATCACCCGTTCTGCGGCGTCGGGCCGATCGCCGCTGACGCGCTCAAGATCCCGCGGGTGTGTCTGCATCTCTACCCACAACTGCTCTTCGGTCGACGACGGGTCGGTCAGGCGATGACGAACTTCGCGTGCGAGTTTGCAGACCTTCTGCGAGACCTTGAACCACCGGAGGAACGGGCACGCCGAGGGCGAACACGAAGTCTCGAACTTGGGGCCTCAGGCGCGGCGACGATTGTCACCCACGACCCAGCGCTGCACCCTGACACGAACCTCGGTGATTGCGTGATGACGGGGTATCCGTATTGGGACCGCGTCGAGTCGAACGAGCGCGATGTCGAAGTTGTCGAGTCGCTGATCTCGGCGGCGACTGGTGACCTGATCGTCGTGACGCAGGGCTCTTTTCTCGGACTCTACCGACAAGAGATATGGCATCGACTTTTGGATGTGCCCGCGTTTGCCCGTCGACCTGTGCTGTACGTCGGAGTTCCGACGACGGAGCGAGTTCGTCTCGAGAACGAACCACGACGTTACGCCGTCGGCTTCGTCCCGATGTCAAATGTCGTGCCACACGCATTACTCGTACTGCATCACGGCGGGATTGGCACAACTTACGGGTGCGTTGGCGCTGGCGTCCCAGCAGTCGTGTTTCCTCAAGCATTTGATCAGATGTACAACGGCCGGCTGCTCGAGGCCGCCCACGCCGGTCGGATCTGCATGGATTCCGGGCAACTCCGCAAGTTCGATATGTCGGCCGTTGAGGACTTGCGCCACGGTGCAATTTCGGTCGCGGACGCGCTCATCCGCCCGCGAGCCGCTGCGGCTCACATAGCGGAGAGGGTGCTGACCGTCGCGCGCCTGAGTGCGGAAGCACCTTGAGGTGGGGATTGCGTCGTCGAGCAACAGACGACGCCACCGTGGGAGACGACGGGCCGACGGATCACGCCTTGTCGACCGTCGCGGGTGAGCGACGTTTCGTAAGACGGACTCCTCTACACGCCCGTAGCGGTGCGTTGTAGCGAGTGCTGTCAGCGAGTGCTGTTGTGACCAACTTGTGACCACGGACGAACCCTCAGTCCATTTCGTTCGGCGCCCGCAGGCCGTTCACCTGCGGGTGTATCGCCGAACGGCCGGGTGACCGAGGGGACTTGAACCCCCGACCTCCAGGGCCACAACCTGGCGCTCTAACCGGGCTGAGCTACGGCCACCATGTGGGAGGGGTCAGTGTAGGTGACCGGCGACGTCCTGCTGCCAACGTTGCGGCCCAGACGTCACGGGATGGCGACGCACCGAACCGGCGGCAGATCGTCGGCCACGATCGTCCAGGACGATCCCTGGTCGGTCGACGCGTACAGCTCGCCGGCTTGGGTGCCGAACACTGCGAGCTGCTCGTCGGCGGCGAGCTGGAACGTGTCGATGTTGAAGCCGAACCAGTCGGTGCACCGTTCGAACGGCTCGTCGCGGCCAAGACCTCGTCGGTACACCGCGGCCCGGTCGGTGAACGGTCCGGTCGACGCGGTCAACAGAACCTGGTCGCCGGCGAGCGCGACGGCACGCAAGTAGGACGCGTGCAAGCCGTCCGCCGTCCACGAGAACGTCCGACCGCCGTCGCTGCTCTCGCCGAAGCCGACCGCGGCGGCGACGAGCACGACCGATTCGCAGGCGAGCACCTGGTGCGTGTCCGAGTCGACGGGGACGACCTCGTCCCACGTGTCAGCCGTCGACGCCCGCCACACCCCACCGACGTGCACGTTGACGAGCGGCACGCCCTCGTCGGTCACGGCGATCGAGCGAGTGTCGGGCGGCCCACCCCACGGCGTGTACCAGTGATCCCGACTCGGGATGGCGTCGAACGACGTCAGGGTCTCGACCCTGCCGTCGTGGTGGACGCGCAGCACGTGTGCCTTGTCCGTCCCGACCAGTGCGCCGTGCGCGGATGCGGCGACGCACTTCGCCAGGAGCGGCGCGGTCGTGACCTCCACGTCGGTGTCGAGCGACACGACTTCCGAGTCGCCCACCACCACCCAATCTGCGGCGATCGCGGTGGTCGACGTCCCGAGCACCGGTTCGACCCCGGTATCGCTGACTCGGAACAAACCCTTCTCGGTCCCGACGAGCACATCCACGTCCCCAGTATGCGCCTTCGGCGCGAGACTCGTCGGGTGAGCATCGCCCCACCCGCAGGAGCAACGACCCACCCGGTGGTCGAGTTCGACGAGTTGCTCGGCGCTGCCGGCGCAGACGCCATGGTCGAGCTGTGCGCACGATTCGGCCGCTATGGCATGTACAGCCAGGAACATGTCGAGTCGGACATCGGTCGCGGCCTGTCGCAGCGCCACGATGCGGCGGCGAACTTCGTGCGGACCGGCGGGCGCTTCGCGCGCGGTGAATCGAAGGCGACGCTCGCGGCGCGCACGAATTACTTCCGCGAGGAGTACGCGTACGGCCAACAACCGTTGATCGATGGCATCGAGCCGTACCTGTTCCACGAGGGTTTCGTCGAGGCAGCCCGAGCTGTGCATGGCCGGCCGGTGATCGAACCGGCGATCGTGTTCGCCAACCTCATGGTGCCGGGCCAGGAGCTCGCCGTGCACACCGACGTTCCCGAGTTCCGCGGCTGCAACCGCAAGGTGATGCCGCAGTGGCTTCTCGTCGCGATGCATCACTCCGGGCTGTTCGACGCGTGGCGCATGCCGATTGCCACCGGTGTCGCGTGGTTCCACGACTGTGATGGCGGTGAGTTCTGCTACTACCCGGCCGGCGCCGCGCAGCCACCGGTTGCCAAGCAGGTACACCGGGATACCGCGCTGCTCTTCGACGCGGACAGCGTCTTCCATGGTGTCGATCGCATCGGGGCGGATGGTGCTGGCGCGGAGATCGCGCCGCTGCGTCCGGGCATGGCCCTCGAGCACGCGGGCGACGACCGGTGGATCGTTCGCGACGCAGAGACCGGCGCTGTCGTCGCGTCCTACCGCTGGGACGACCTGCGTTTCAGCGTCTCGTGGAAGGCGTACTGCTTCGAGGACGAGCACGAGCAGCGCACGTGGCGGGAACACGCCGACGACCTGACCCTCGAAGTCGTCGTCGACCGTCTCGTGGCGGACCTCCGCGGCCGGGGCCGCATCACCGGCGACGTGCCCGGCAACCCTGACCTCGCGTTGTTGATCATCGACGAGTACATCCGCTTCCCCGAACCGGCAACCACCAGCAGGTGACGAACCCGGTCAGATCGTCGGCTGGCGCGGGGCCATGCCCGCGGCGAGGTAGCACGCGTCGATGACGCGCATGTTCGCGACCGCGTCGTCGACGCCGGTGGGAAACGGCTCGCCGTGCGCGACCGCGCCGGCGAACGCGCGCAGCTGGTACACGTAGGTCGCGGTCCGGCCGAACCGTTCGCGCCTCGTGCCGTCCGGGCCATGGATCGTCAGGCGGTGGAACAGTTGCGGCACGAACGGGTTGAGGACGCGGATGTCGCCCCGTTCGCAGCGGATCATGGCGCCGAGCGCGACGAGGCGCCGTGACAGCATCGACGCGGTGATGCGCGCGGTCGCGCCTCCGTCGAAGGCGAGCTCCGCCTGCAGCCAGCGGTCGACCCCGGCGACGCGCTCCCGCGCCGAAGCGCGGACAACCTCCGGCTCCGCGCCGACCACCGATCGGACCAAGTGGATCGGGTAGCACCCGACGTCCATCGTGGCGCCACCCGCGAGCGCGAGCTGCCAGCGGATGTCCTTGCGGGGAAGGATCGGCGCGCACATCCACGCCTCGACATGCGTGACTGCGCCGAGCTCGCCGCTGCGCGCGATCTCGACGAGACGGTTGGCCAGCGGGTGGTAGCGGTAGTGGAACGCCTCCATGACGACACGGTCGGTGTTTGCCGCGATCGCCGCGACCTCAGCGGCTTCGTCGGCGTTGGCGGCGAACGGCTTCTCGCACAGCACGTGCTTGCCCGCTTCAAGCGCGGCGATGGTCCAGCGGCCGTGCAGCCCGTTCGGCAACGGGTTGTAGATCGCGTCGACGGTGTCATCCGCGAGCAGCGTCTCGTAGTCGTCGTGCACGGTACCGATGCCGTGCCGGCGCGCGAACCGTTCGGCCCGCGCTCGGTCGCGGGACGCGATCGCCGCGATCTCGACACCGTCGAGGACGCGGGCCGGACGGACGACCGCGGGCGGCGCGATCCGTGCGGCGCCGAGGATCCCGATCCGCATCCGCTCAGCCGCCGAACAGGGACGGCAGCGCCGCATCGTGACCGGCGAGGAACAGCGAACCGATGACGAGGCTGCCGGCCGCTATCGCGATCGACACGGTGAGGTAGACGGGCCAGTTGCGGCTGGCACTGAGGATGCCGGCGGTACCCGCCGCCGCGATGAGCGTGTTCGACGCGAGCAGCCCGGCGACGAAACAGACCAGCAGCGCGATGCCCGCGCCAGGGCCCGCCGCGCCCGCAGCCGTGACGAACAGCACGACCTGGGTGGGAGTCTCGGCGCCGATGCCGTGCAGCATCCCGATCGCCAGCGCCGCCAGCGCGCCCCGCTGGGGGAACGGGTCGGCGGGCAGTTGCGCCACGTGGCGGTGCACGTGCCGGTGCGCGATCCCGACGTTCTTGCCGGAGCCCTCACCGTCGTCCGCGTGCGTGTGGGCGTGCATGCCGGCGTGGTGGTCGTGTTCGTGTTCGTGTTCGATGACGACGAGGTCGGGGTTTCGGCGCCGCAGCCGGCGGATGATCCTTCCGGCACCGCCGAGGACGAGCATCCACCGGCTCTGCATTCGGAACTGGCGACCGTGACGCAGGAGGCCGGCGGTGACGTACAGGCCGAGCGCGATCAACGTGGCACCGACCACTCGGCTCATGACCGAGTCGACCGAGCCGGGCAGCTCCTCGGCGAAGGCGATGGCGGCGATCCCGAGGGCGAAGACCACCAATGCGTGGCCGACCGCGTACAGCGTTGCCATGCGCATCGCGCGCCGGGCCGACGGTTGCGCGCTCGTCAGGTCGGTGAGCGCGGCGAGGTGGTCCCAGTCGATGCCGTGACGGAAGCCGAACCCGAGGGTCGTCGCCGCGACGCCGGTGCCGAGACCGGTCACCGCGAGCAGCGTCATCGCCGGGATGCTCGTTCGCAGCGGGCGGGGTGTCAAACGCCCGCATGAGCCCGCGCCGGTACGGTGAGCATTCGAGCCCCCGTAGCTCAGCGGACAGAGCAGCCGCCTTCTAAGCGGACGGTCGCAGGTTCGATCCCTGCCGGGGGCGCCAGCGTTTCCCCTGCTCAGGGGCGGTTTTCAAGCTCCGCCGTTTTACCGTTGGTGCCCGTTGAAACCCCTCCCATCCCGCGTGCGCGCGGGATGATCGCGGGATCGTTCTGGGGCGGCTCGTTGCGCGGCCGTCTGCCGGCGCAGCTCGGCGACGGCGAACTCAGCGCAGATGCCGAGGGCGCGGGCGACGGTGACGCCGGCGTCGATCGCCTCGGCCTTGAACCGGGCCCAGTCGTCGTCGCTCAGGACCTCGACGCGCGCGAACGTCGTCGCCCGCCGGCCTTCGGTCGCGCGCTCGTCGACGGCGATGATCGCGTCCTCGACCGGGATGCCGGCGTCGATGGCGCTGAACACGAGCCGTGTCAGCACTCGAGCGACGGGGATGTGCCAGATCGCCGCCTGGGCTCGCAGCGCGCGCCAGGCGTCGAGGTCGACCTCGACGTGGACGGCCCTGCCGCCGCGGGGTTCGAGCCAGGGCCGGTGACCGCTCGGGGTGTGGGTGCCGTGGTTGCCAAGTCCGCTCTTTGCGGACTCGGCAAGTCTGTGCCGAGGTGCAGGGTTGTTGACGTCGGGCATCGGTGCCTCCAGTTCGGGTGCGTGGTTGCACCGGAGGTACGTGCATCGACGGGGCGGGTTCGCGAACGATTTCTGCGGCGCGAGCGAGAAAGGCTTCGCGTTCGAGGGTGCTCGATGCACGTATCTCCGATGGCGACGTGGGTCCGTCGCCGAGGAGGTGATGACCGTGCCGGGTTCCACATCGAAGCGACGGCCGCTGCCGCAGCTGCTCGACCGCCCGCAGCTGGCCGAGCGCCTGGCGACGAGCGAGCGCCACGTCCGGCGGCTGGTGTCCGAGCGGCGCATCCCGTTCGTGCGCGTCGGCAAGCTCGTGCGCTTCGACCCGGTCGAGGTGGCGCGCTGGCTCGAGGAGCACACCGAGCGCTGAAGGCGGTCGGCTGATGGCGTCGGTCAAGAAGCGCGCGCTGAAGCGTGGGGGAGCGGTCTACGACGTCCGCTACCGCGACCCGCGCGGTCGTCCGCGGGAGCGATCGTTCCGTCGCGTGGAGGACGCTCGTGCCTTCGCCAAGACCGTCGAGGCCGACGTCGTGCGCGGTGAGTTCCTCGACCCATCGAAGGCCAAGCGCCGCTTCGACGAGTTCGCCGACATCTGGCTCAGCACCCTCGGCGGGCTGAAGCTCAAGACTGTTGTCGGGTACACGTCAAGCCTGCGGTGCCACGTGCTGCCCGCGTTCGGCGGAATGCCGGTCGGGCGCATCGAGTCCTCGGGACGTGCGGACGTTCCTGTCATCGATGCAAGCCGAGGGCGCCGCCACCGGGACGGTGCGCGAAGCGCGGAAGATACTGCGTCTCGTGCTCAAGACGGCAGTCGAGGCCGGCGCCATCAAGACCAACCCGTGCGACGGCGTGCGCCTGGCTCGGTCGGAGCCCGAGGAGATGCTGTTCCTGACGATGGACGAGCTGCTTGCGCTCTCCGACGCGATGCGCCGGCCCGAGTACGGGCTGCTCGTCCGCTTCGCTGGCCTCACGGGCCTGCGGGCCGGTGAGATCGGCGCGCTGCGCGTCGGGCGCGTCGACCTGCTGCGTCGCCGAATCGACGTTGTCGAGAACGTCAGCGAGGTCAACGGCCACGGACTCGTGTACGGGCCGACCAAGACCTACGAGCGACGTTCGGTGCCGCTGCCGGCGGCGCTGGCCGACGAGCTCGCGGTGCTGGTCCGCGATCGAGCCGGTGATCGAGACGCGTTCGTGTTCACGTCACCGACCGGCGCGCCGCTGCGTCACCACAACTTCTCGGAACGCCACTTCAAGCCGGCCGTGCGGCGCGCCGGTTTGCCGGATGGCCTGCGTTTCCACGACCTGCGCCACACGTGCGCGGCGCTGCTCATCAACTCGGATCCGCCGGCGCATCCCCTCGCGGTGATGAAGCGGCTCGGTCATTCGTCGATCACCGGCACGTATGACACCTACGGCCACCTGTTCCCCGCCCTCGACGAGGCCCTCACCGCCTCGATGGACCGCTCGTACCGGGCAGCGCGGTCCTCGTCGAACCGGTCACCAGTCTCGGTGACGGTGATCAACGCAACGATCCGAAGATGATTTCACTTCGGTGGCCGCTCCCGCACTGGGCGCTGCAGGTAGACCACAAACGCCGGCGAGCGCGGCGAGCCCTCCGAGCGCCGAAGCCATTCCTGGCAGCCAGTCTCCGCCCACGATGGCCTCGATGCCGTAGCCGATGAGACAAACGATCGCGACGGCAGCCGTGAGAACGATGCGGAAGTTCTTCTGCGCAGTTCGGTCGAGCGAGTTCCTCGGGCGCTCCCGCCAAGGCTGCCGAGGTGCGACGTGCCGTGCCACCGGGACATCGTGCCTCGCCGGGCCGGACTGGGCATCGCACTCCGGCGCGCGTCCGGGTGACGCGCAAACGCTTGGCCGGAAGGAGTGCTCAGAACCGCCGGCCGCCGTGAGTCTCCTCATGGCGAGCAGGACGTCCCAAGGCTGGCGCAGAAACCTGTTCTTGTGGGGTGGGCGCTGGCCGCAGACGGGCCGACTCGCTGGGCGGGGGGACGAGTGGACCTCCTCATCGCTGGGCTCTTCTACCTGCCGATCCTGTTCCTGTGGGGATGGCACGGGCTCAGCGACCGCGGTGATCGTGCGTTGCGGCCGGTGCTGACGGTCATCATCTTCGTCGCCGGCTACGCCTTCGTCGTGGTCCAGCAGCGGGCGGGCTGGTGGCAGGTCGCCGCGGACGTCGTGGGAGCGGGTCTGTGCGCCACGGCGATCGCATTGCACCGACAGTCGATGCGGACCCGCATTGCGAGGGGTGAGATCCCCGCCCATCGCGAGCGCCGGTCGACACGCGGTTGGCGGCTCTGGGCTCGCGGAGTGCTCGCTGCACTCTGCTTCGTCAGCGCGATCGGCATCGCGACAGGCGAGGTGCGCGTGCGGATCAATCCCGAGGCAGCACAGCGTCGCTCCTGTGGCTCGATCACCGATGCGCTGGGAGCCGATGACCGGTGTGCCGCAGAGGCTCGGATGCACCTGTTCGGCATCGTCGTCCTCGTGGGCGGAGGCGGCCTACTCGCACTTCCGCCCCTTCTTCACCGGCGTCGGCAATGAGCGGGGAGCGATCTCGCGATCCGATGTCGTTGCGGACTCCGTCTGTGCCGTTTCCCTGGTCGGAGCTGCTGAGGTGGGAGCCCGACGGACGCCTCGATGGCGCGAGCACTAGGCAGCGCATCTGGCAGCTCTCGAAGAACAGGTTTCGGCCGCTCTGGCGCGTGATGTTCGTGTTCTTCGGCACCTTGACCGTGGGGGGTGTTCCCTCGCCGGTCGTCACCGGCCAGCCATGGTGGTACGGGTTCATCGTGTCCCTCACCGGGCTTGCCGGACTCACGGTTGAGCTCGGTCTGCTGGGCATCAAGTCCTGGTGGCTCCGCCGCGCGGAGGAGGCTTCGTCAGGTTGAATCCCCATCACCTGACCCCTGGAGCTCATCGTTCCACCTGGCGGCGCGCTTCTTGATGGTCCAGATGAGGCCGCTACTGATGGCCCAGATCGGAATCGTCTCGCCGCTCGCCGTGTCGACCACGATCCACTTGCGTGACGGCGAAGCTGCGATCCTTACGACGGAGCTGCGAGGGATGGCCACCGTTCGGAACGGATTCCGGACGACGAGCTCGTCGGATCGCACGATGAGTCGCGTTTGCACGCAGCGCCACGCGACCCACGCCATGGCGATCCCGACCACGACCACGGCCACGGTGATCGCGGCCGACAATGCGACTCCACGACCATGCGCCGCGGAGACGCCGACGGCCACCGCAAACGAGGTCATCGCGAACCAGCTGACGACGTAGAGCCCGACTTCGGCAGACCCGGGTCGTACGATCCGGTCGTCCATCGTCTTGCCACCGTACCGACCAAGCCGCGTGTCAGAAACGCAGTCGGCACCGAGCGACCACGGGGCGAATGGAGCGGACCACCCGTCCACGCTTCACGCGTCCGGCCTCGTTCTATTGGTCGGGCGGCCGCCGGTCACCGAGCAGCCAGCACGACGGGATGGCCCAGACCAGCAGCAGAACGATCGGCACGACGACTGTGCGCAGGACGCTCGCGCGACGCACGGAGAAGTAGCAGTCCGTGCCGGGGGCGTACGCGAACCACGCGCCGGAGGAGGCGGCGAAGCAGTCGGTGACGACGTACAGAGCGACGACGGCCAGAGCCAGGAAGTAGGCGATGACGAGGACAACTCGCTGAGCGAATCCAAGCCGCCGAAGGCGCTTCATCGGTCTGATGCTGCCAGGAAGTCGGACGTTGTGGCACTGGTGTGGATAGCGTCGCTCTCTTCGCCGCAGACCGGCGGAGTCACAGGAGCAATGCGGATGGCGCGCACCTCGAGTCGGCGTTGGAAGGGATGCAAGCTCTGCAAGCCCCACAAGCACGCCGGGCACGGCGACGCATCTAGGAAGTCGCGGGGAGAGCTGCGGGTCATCGGGAAGAAGCGACGGGTCGTGCGGCAGGTGGCGTCCGGTCCCTGGTGTAAATGAGCGACGGGCGTAGGTTCCTTCGAAACCTGCAAGAGCAACGAAGGAGGACCTACACCCGTGGCACGACGAGTATCCCCTACCGAGCGTCTGC
>Ga0070741_10017871_pt1 | contig 11579 bp, 9 predicted proteins | sample Coa_R1_4_FD_66440 | JGI IMG/M metagenome (GOLD analysis project Ga0070741, IMG submission 66440) | Surface soil microbial communities from Centralia Pennsylvania, which are recovering from an underground coalmine fire - Coalmine... | ecosystem: Environmental > Terrestrial > Soil > Unclassified ...
GGCGTAGATAAGGTCGAAAGCCAGGCTCGACTTGCCTGAGCCGCTCAGGCCGGTGACCACCGTCAGCGTGTGGCGCGGGATCTCGACGTCAATGTTCTTCAGGTTGTGCTGGCGTGCACCCCGCACCGTGATCCGATCGATCATACGTGCTAAGCCCTACAGCGAGGAATGCCGACAAGACTCCAATCTTTCATGCTAAGCTGCTCCAAAATTGCGGTCAAGCGGATTCGCGGTGGTGTATGGACAACGGAGTTCCGTGGCGCCTCATTGCCTCGGGTCGTACGCGCCTGCCATCAAACGATCCGGTCCGAAACCCAATATGCCGCCAGCCCCACCACTCCCCCTGCTGCCGCGTCGGCGGCGTAGTGATAGCGGCCGTAAACGGTCGAGATGGCGATGCTCACGGCGGCGATCATAAACAGCACACCCAAGCGCGGCAGCGTTCGGCGAATGACCAGTGCAGCCGCCGTCGTGGCTGCGACATGGCCGCTCGGGAAAATGCACGCGTGCACGCTGAACTTATCGAGTATCCAGAGGTTCCATCTACGGAGGAGGGGTTCGACCGCCGGCCCCGGAACGTCATGGAACAACTCACGGGGAGGTGTCAAGGGAAAGAAGGGGAAAAGAATGTAGCAGGTGAGGGCCGCGAAGAGCACCGCAGTCCAGAAGCGATCCAGTTCAAGCTGGTACCTTGCCGCCGGAAACGGCGGTTTCAACTTATTCTCAAAGCCGGAGGGTCGAACCGTTCGATGAGCCACGAGCAGGACTCCCACTCCCAGCGGCACCAGCGGATAACAGAGGAGGTAGGCGAATTCGAGGTAACGCTGTAGCCAAGGCGCGCACAACGAGAGAATTTGCAGGACCAGGGGGTTGCCCAGGATGACCCGGTCCCACTTGATGAAGAGATCGTCCAGATGGTGCGAGGGCTCGGGCGCAAGAAAGAGTCCCGACTCGCGGTAAGCAACAAGGATGAGCACAGCGGGGAGCCAGTCACGAATCGTGGTGAGCACCGTACTGGGCCGCCGGCGACCTGGTCGGGCGAGGCTCCAAACCACTGCGCCGGTCAGGAAGTTGATCGAGAGGATGAGGGCTCGCTCGCGGAAGGCGAGTGGAAAAAATAGCGAAGCGACACTCGCGTAAGCAAAGAAGGCAAGGAGAATCATCTCGCTCAGTCGAGGTCCAACCGAGATTCCATGGACCTGACCAAATACCTTTTCGCAGGTAGTAAGTGGGGGAACCTGGTTCACTTGTGACCTCCCTGGTTCACGCGACCTGTGGACTCATCCTTCCCGCCGGGGTTGCCCACACCGATTCGTCCGCTGCAGGAGCGAATTTAACGCCAATCGCCATTGCGATAACCACTGTATTTTCAATCTGATGCGTGGCTACGTGCATATCTGACGTTCCTCTTGTCACCGTCGGACGACACCCCTGCCAGAAATGGGCGACGCGGGGAGCATCGTATGAACATTATGAGCCCTGAAATATTCCTGTAACATTCGAGATGTTATAATCCAACCGTGCGCCAACGCATTGTGATCATTGAGGACGAAAAAGACATCGTCGAGTTGGTTCGTTACAATTTCCGCAAGGAAGGCTTCGAGGTCGAGAGCTTTCACCGGGCCAACGATGGGTTGGAGTATCTTCGCCGTCACCCCGCTGACCTCGCGCTTCTTGATATCCTGCTTCCGGATGAAGATGGGTTCAATCTGTGCCGTCGTCTGCGGGCCGATGAACGGCTGAAGTCCCTGCCGGTGATATTCCTTACTGCCAAAGGTGAAGAGATTGACCGCGTGCTGGGCCTTGAGATCGGGGCTGACGACTACGTGGTGAAGCCCTTCAGCCCCCGCGAACTTGTGGCGCGTGTCAAGGCAGTCCTGCGGCGCCAATCCCGGCCAGAGGAAGAAAAGGAGGTCGTGGAGATCGGGGAGATTCACCTCGACGTGCGGACGCAAGAGGTGACAGTTCGCGGACGTCCCGTTGAATTGAGTACGCTGGAATTCAAGCTTCTTCACTTCCTTGCCTCGCACCCTCGGCGGATTTTCAGCCGCGACCGCCTGCTGGACGAGGTCTGGGGTCGAGACCGGTTCGTCACACCACGCACCGTGGACGTGCACATCCGGCGCCTGCGCGAGAAGGTCGAGGCGGAACCCAGCAAGCCCGTCTTCCTCCAGACCGTCCGGGGCTCCGGTTATCGTTTCTCCTGGGAGCCCTCGGAACCGGTCGAAGCAGTGTGACGCGTTTTTCCACTGTCCACCAGAAAAACTCATCTTTTAACCACCGGCCAAGATCGCTGACTCGTAAGGGCCAGCAGCCGAAAAACTGTTGACTACGAGAACCCAGGCGTAGACTGTATTGCTATGACTCTCCGCAGTCCTATCTTCCGAAAGCTCCTGGCAAGCGCTTTCCTGATGATTGCACTGACCCTGCTGGTGCTGGATTTTCTCCTTTCCCGGTACATGGCCCGCCGCCAGGTAGAGGCGGTGGAGCAGCGGTTGAAGGCGCAAGCGGAGATTCTGGCGGATGAGCTCGCATCTCCCCCGGGCATATCCATGGAAGGATGGGCGAAGAGGGCAGGAGCCACGGCGCAAGTCCGGGTGACCATCATCAATCCTCAAGGCGTCGTGCTGGCCGATTCTCAGCACGATCCCGAGACCATGGAGAACCACGCCACAAGACCGGAGGTTCGGCAGGCTTACGGCGGAAGGGTTGGAAGGTCCATTCGGCACAGCGCGACTCTAAACCACGACCTGTGCTATCTCGCGATCCCGCTTACCCTGAATGGAAAGTCCGGACACGTCCTGCGGCTGGCAGTCCCCGTCGAGGATGTTGATGAAGCAATTGCCGCGGTTCGATGGAGAATCCTGATCGCTTCTCTCGAGGCGGCGCTCTTTGCCCTTGGTCTTGCCTATATCTTCTCGCGCTCATTCACGCGAAGGATCGGGCGCCTGCGCGCGTTCGCAGAGGGGCTGGCCGAAGCGCGATTTTCGAAGAAACTCGAGCCCGAGGCCAACGATGAAATCGGCGCGCTTGCACGATCGCTGAACCGCATGGCCTCACAACTTCGGGAACTCGTTGAGCGCCTCAGCCTGGAGTCGGCGAGACGCCAAGCGATTCTGGCCAGCATGGTCGAAGGCGTCCTGGCTGTGGACAGCGAATTGCGTGTCACGTTTTCGAACGAATCGTTCCTTCGCGCCGTGGGAGCGACAGCTCCGTTACCAGATCGGATGCCGGTGGTCGAGCTCGTGCGCGACCCCGGACTGCACGAAATCCTCAGACGCGTCAATTCCTCCCAACAATCTCTGCGGCAGCGATTGGTGCTTCCAGCCGCTGAGGGGAGGATTTTTGAGGTTCAGGCCGCGCCGCTCGCCGCGCCTTCCGGACGCGGGGCGATTGCAATCCTGCATGACATCACGGACATTGAACGGCTGGAGCGGGTCCGCAAGGACTTCGTCGCCAACGTTTCGCACGAGCTGCGCACGCCGCTGACGGCGATTCAAGGATACACGGAAACCCTGCTTGAAGGTGCCCTCGAAGACAAAGAAAACAATCGCCGGTTTCTGGAGATCATCAAGGCCCATGCAACGCGGCTGAACAATATTGCCTCAGACCTGCTCACCCTTTCGGAGCTTGAGTCAGGAAAGGCGGTGGCCGAACCCGTGCGGGTGTCGGTGCCGGAGGCGCTGGAAGCAGCCTTGAGGACTGTCGCCGCAGAGGCCAACGTGCGGGGCGTACGCCTGCTGTGCGGAAAACTGGAAGACGCGCACGTGATGGGCGATCGCGTCAGGCTGGAGCAGGCCTTCGTCAACCTTCTCGACAACGCGATAAAGTTCAATCGGCCCAACGGGGAGGTGCGCGTGCAAGCTTCACGCATGGGCGATAAGGTCCGCGTTACGATTGCGGACACCGGAATTGGCATTCCTTCCGGGGACCTTCCCCGAATTTTCGAGCGCTTTTACCGCGTGGATAAGGCCCGCTCCCGAGAAGTGGGGGGGACGGGATTGGGCCTCTCCATCGTCAGGCACATCATTGAGCGGATGAATGGATCGATCCAGGTCGAGAGTTTATTGGGTAAAGGTTCAACCTTTCACGTTTCGTTGCCAGCCTGTTAACCCTTAGCGTACCCTTCGACCTTTCAAGGTGTGGACGAGGCCGTGACTTCGCTTGCGCCTGAAAGCTCTCGGAGACTTAACAATTCCCTGAATATGCAAGGATTACCTTTCGAGCGCGACGGCTGGGGGCCGGGTTGCATCGTATCTTCTGCCCAAAGACTACCAGCTTCGTTTTCGGCCGGTTCGGGTCTTGGCGAGAAAGTCGTCAAGCTCCTCATCTGAAAGGGAAAGATGCTGTTGGAGCGGTTTCTCGGGTGTTTCTGCCAGCAATTCCCGTTGCAGTTTCTGATAGCAAATCGAGGCCGCATCTTGATACGGAACGTGCCTCTCAGCAAAGACCTTGTTGGAGATGGTAAAAGTGAATTTCCGAGCCTCCGCCTTGGGGTCGACGACACGATAAGAGTACTCCCTGCCGCGGGGTTTCGTTTGAAACCCCACGTATTGGATCGTCATGTTGATTCTTCCTCGTTGATATCCTGAAGCGGTTAGCTCCCACCCCCGCGTTCCTCGCAGGAAGATTTCGGGGATGGGAGCTGTTCCGGATCCCTATACCTTCGCCACGTCTTGAGCTTGCAGCCCTTTGGGGCCCTTGGCGACGGTAAATTCCACGAGCTCGCCTTCTGCGAGCGACCTGAATCCAGTCGCCTGGATGGCCGAGTGATGCACGAAAACGTCATCGCCAGAAGCGCGTTGGATGAATCCATAGCCCTTGGCGTTATTGAACCACTTTACTGTCCCTCGTTCTCTTTCCATACTGATTGTTGATCCTCATTTTTTGGATTTTTTGCTCCGCTTTCGCAACCAACCGGCCAAACAAAAAAAGCCACAAAATCTGAGATTCTGTGGCCTCCGCGTGACTGGTCCTCGGTCACAAAAACTGATCAAGCAACTTCATTATACACGAATCTGTAATGTCGCGCACGGATAATTTTCAGATAGTGAAAGACAGCGGCGGACCAGAGGCCACGCGGCACCTTTGGCCGCCCTGCCATGCGCACAACGCCGTCGCGAGAGCGTTCGGCATGGGCCCTCCGGTCCTTTCGCCTCTTCGGATGGATTCGGGGAATCAGAGCGTCTGGGTGACAATCTTGAGGGATCGCGGTTTGTCAGGGTTGATCCCCTTCACTTCGGCAAGCAACGCCGCAAAGATTTGTCCCGGCACAATGTAAGGAATGGGCGTATAGATCTCGGGAACGGAAACGGGGACTCGAATCAAGCGCGTGGCCGCGGGGATCGATGCGGACGGTGAGGCAAAGGCAACAATCTCCGCCCTCAGACCACGCAGTCGCCCGGTGAGCTTTTTGAGATCCGTAAAAGTTCTTCCAGGCGGCATCAGCATGAATATCGGGAAGTCACGTTCGATGAGAGCAATGGGCCCGTGAAGGAAGTCGGCGGAGGAGAAGCGCTCGGCGACGACGTAGCAGGTTTCCATCAACTTGAGCGCAAATTCGAAGGCGTTGGCGTAATTGATGCCGCGCGCCACGACGACGCAATGATCCATGTAACGGTAACGCTCCACGAGCGCCCGCAGCTCAGGGAGCAGACGGAATACCCGTTGGACATGATGGGGAATTTCGCTCACGGTCTCGAGTGTGACTCCCGAACCCAGGGCCGCCGCCAGCAGGTAGAAGATCATGAGCTGGCCTGTATACGTTTTGGTGGCCGCCACGGAGTGTTGCCTGCCGGCTCGGACCAGGAAAACGTCATCCACGAGCTTCGCAATGGTCGAGTGAGCCTCGTTGGTAACACCTACTGTGTAAGCACCCTGGCATCGGGCGGATTCCAGGACCCGGTTGATATCTGTCCCCTCCCCGGATTGCGAGATGCCCACCATGAGGGTCTGCCGGTAGTCAATTCGAGCCCGATAAAGGGTGTGCACGGAGGGAGCGGCGAGCGACGCCGGCAAGCCCGTGGTGAGCTCGATCAGGTAACGCGCAAATTGCGCTGCGTTGTCAGAGGTGCCGCGAGCTACCAAGACAACGTGCCGGAATTCCTGCTTCTTCCTGAGTTTTGTGAATTCAAGTGCGTGTTCACGCTCGGCCTTGAAGGTTCGAGCCAGCGCCTCGGGCTGTTCCAGGATCTCTTTCAGCATCAGGGACATCGATTCTTCCACCTGTTCAAATTCATGAGGTACGCACAAACCCTATCCCCAAACAATCTCCACCTTGGGTGGGTCCAGGCTAGGTCAGGCTTGGCTGAACTTCCAGCAGACTTGTCAGGTTAGTCGCATTGCTTCGCGGCTCGCAACAGATTTCTTGTGCAAACAAGTAAGGACGGGCTCCTTAATTCTGTTGGGAAAAAAAGAGTGGATGGAAACGGATGCACTGATGTCAGGAAGGAGCAACTCAAGGTTCCTCCCGGTATGCTCCTCAAGAAAAAGGAGCGTTGCACAGAGCAAAGTCGGGATAACAAGCGCTCCGTGCGGCGCCGATGACCTTTCTCTTGTTGCCTTAGGTCAAGATCGGGGTTTTGAGCCGGCGATTTTCCGTGCAAGAGTCAAGGCTCCTTGGACGGGAGCCCGGCGGAGCAGTCGCACAGGGATTCGGGGAGCATGTCGGTGAAGGTGGCGCGTGAAGCTCCTAAGCACTACTCCTCCTGAGGAGAAAACCCCTCCGGCGCAGACAACTGAAATCCCCCGGCGCGAATGTATTTTCTTGAGAAGGGCGAGTGCCATCCCGGCGAGTTGTCGGCCGGCTTCGTCACACAGCATCCGAGCCACGCGGTCTCGCCGATTGGCAGCGTTGAGCACCACGCGGAAAAGGGCAGCGACTTCACTGGGAGTGAGCTGACGTTCAACAATGTCCGTGATCTCGCGAAGGTTCAGGGTACGCTCGATCATGCTGGTCAGGACCGTGCGTGGGCCGAGACCATCATAGTCCTGGAGCGCTGCCATGACCGCCTTGCGGCCCAGATCGAAACCGGATCCAAGGTCATCGAAGAGGTTCCCCCAACCGCCAACCCGCAGCAGGTTGCCATGACGATCGCGCGCCAGGGCGATCGATCCGGTGCCCGAAATGACGATTATTCCGGCCGAGCTCCCGGTCGCCGCTTCTAGCGCAATGGCCGCGTCAGAAGTGAGCAGATGGAGCCGCGCCGGGATGGATTGGCGCAGCCAGCGCAGAAGAGCCCGATGAGTTTTGGGCCGACCACTGCCTGCCAGCCCTACCACCACGGCCTCCAGTGCGGGCCAGACAGCCCGGGGCCTTCCTATCTTCCGTTGCCTGGGAAGCCTTTTGACCGGGGCCTGTGGCCGGATGCTTTTCGCCGCCAACTGAGCTGCCCTGAGGAGCTCTCTCCGGCATTTCGCGATGCCGACCTTGAAAGGATTGGAGGGACCGGCTGAGGCCCGCGCAACGACGCGTCCACGTTCGTCAGCCATCCATGCTACGGTTTGGGTACCGCCCCCATCAATTCCAAGCAAATATCGCATCGGAACGTAGCCAGGGTGAGCATTGATCCAATCGGCACTTGACAGCGTAATGCGGCATCAGAAGAATATGCTATACGAAATGAATATTGTTCATGGTCGAGAGACCAATCACACAAATTTATCAGGAGCTCGATGAGGGGTGAGACTGGTTCCCGCATCAAGCCCGCGCTTAACGGTGCGCCCCTCCCCCATCAGCCGGGTGCACTGGGCAATCCCCTTGACCGACAAATACCTGGGCGACAATCGACCATCAACGCCATACCCATCAAGAGACCTGGGAAACGGGAGGAGCAATGGAACTTCGCAAGGACCCGATGAGCCAGAATTGGGTGATTCAGGAGGACTCGGAAGAGAACTGGATTGATGACGACGTCTGCCCTCTTTGTCCTGGTTTCGAGCATTATTCTCCCCTGACAATTTACCAGCACTCGAACGGCTCTGGAAGTTGGGACGTGCGAGTCACACCTCATCACCGCCCCCTCTACCGCATCGAGGGAGATGCCCAGCGGCGTGCGGAAGGCGTGTATGATAAGATGCGCAGCCTTGGGGCTCACGAAGTTATCGTGGAGCACCCGGACCACAACCTGACCCTGTCGGACTTGAGCGACGAGCACCTTGCCCATGTGCTTCAGGCTTACGTGGCGAGAATCGTGGACCTGAAACGCGATCGGCGCTTCCGTTATGTCACCGTCTTCCGGAACCAGGGCGAACTGGCCGGTCAGGACCTTGAACATCCGCACTCCCAGCTAACCGCCACTCCCTTCATCCCGCGCCGCGTTGTATACGAACTGCGGGCGCTCCAGCGCTACTTTTCGATGAGGGAGCGCTGCCTCCTGTGTGACATTGTAAAGCAGGAGCTGAACCAGCAGGTTCGTACGGTTGAGTGGGACGACCAGTTTGTTGCCTTCTGCCCATTTGCTTCCCGCGTGCCTTACGAAATGTGGCTCTTGCCGATTCACCATCATTGCTCGTTTGAGGAAGACCTCGTCCACTGGGATCAGCAAGTCCGTTTTTCCAGGCTCCTCAAGTCAGTGCTGCGACGTCTGGCCGCAGTGACCCCGGCATATCAAATGGTTCTTCACACTTCGCCCAACGTGACGGCCAAGTTCGACAAGACGACCCACTGGACGTCGCTCACCGAGGACTACCACTGGCATTTCGAGATCATCCCGGTGCAGAGAACAAAGTCCAAGTCGTACGGAGTGAAAGAGGTCTACTACAACTCACTCCGGCCAGAGGTCGCGGCGAAAGAGCTCCGCGACGCTCGTGTTGAATCCGCGATTGCACGTTAGAAATTTCCTTCTTCGAGACTGCCATCAAGGGGATCGATACCCGCAGAGCCTTCGGCGGGCGCTCCGGCGCTCGTTGCGTGCGGTTGGGAATTCGTCACGACCGGCCTCGGCACACCCGCTCCGATTGACCCTCCGAAGGTCCTCAGGGCGAAAGGTCTTTACCAGTTCGAGGGAAACCCCATGGATATTGCCATTCTTCTGGTCTTGGCCGTTTCCAGCATGGTGCCCTCCGTTGGAGGGTTGGGAAGCGCACGTATCGTCCCCTTAAGAGCTGCGCGTGTCAATACGAGACAAGCTGCGGACCAGCGTGAGTGCCGGCAACGCCACCGCTTCCTGGGGTAATCCGCCAAAACATTGACAGGAGGCGGCCTGTGGGGATACGTTATTGAAACAGCAGCCGCGGAGAGGTGGCCGAGTGGCTTAAGGCGGCGGTTTGCTAAACCGTTGTACGGTCAAAAGCTGTACCCAGGGTTCAAATCCCTGCCTCTCCGCCAATTCTCAGACCTCCTTGCGCAAACCCGATCGTTGCACAACAAGAGCCTCGACCATGGCCGGATATTGAGCGTCCCGGAGGGGCCGAATGGATGTACCATTGCCGCCGGTTTTGTTCTGCGCCAAATCGTATCGACTGGGGGAAGAGGCCCATGATGGGTGAGAAGAGGAAACGAATCGAATACAAAAAAGTATTGGCAGCCAGCGTGCAAATCTCACTGTGGCTGGCGGTGGGCATTGCGGCGAGTGACCTTCTCGCTCGTCCGGCTGTTGCGCAAACGCCGCAGGAGAAGCAGTTGGGCTCGTCGGCTGCGGCCAGTTACACTGCCCGCGCAATCCCGGCTGCTCCGACGCGCGATGATCTCGCGCAGAGTCAGGCGCTGGTCAGGAAATTCTTTTCCGGGGCAACAGTTCTTCCCATCTCGTTTGTGTTCGATGGCAAGGTGATTCATGGCATTCCACCGGAGTGGCGTCCTGCGGTAAAGAAGAGCCGCCTCGACAGTAATCGTGTCGAAACGGTCTATGAAGGTGCCGACCCGAAGACGGGTTTGCAGGTTCGGGTCGAGTGCACGGAATACCGCGACTATCCGGTGGTTGAATGGGTGGCGTGGTTCACGAACGCGGGGCAGCAGGCCACACCGGTCCTGCACGACATCCTTGCTTTGGATGCGCCGTTTCAAGGTTCAGTTCCCTCTGTCTATTCCAACAACGGTGACTTTTACAGCGAGAAGGGATACACGCCGCAAGTGAAGCTCCTTGCTGCGGGAGACTCGCTCGTTTTTGCTCCCAACGGAGGCCGGCCGAGCGACGGCGCATTTCCGTACTATCGCATCATGTTCGACAAGTGGGGGCTCTCCCTCGCCATCGGCTGGCCAGCGCAATGGGCTGTGCACTTCGATGGGCGGGCGGATGGGGTAGATGTGCGGGCGGGTCAGGAGAAGACCAACCTGCGGCTGGAGCCCGGCGAGAGGATCCGCACCCCGCGCATTACCCTCCTGTGCTGGGCAGGAGACTCCTCTCGGGCTGTGAACCTATGGCGGCGGTGGTATCTTGCTCACATTCTGCCGAGGCACAACGGTCAGCCCATCAAGCCCATGCTGGCCGTTGCCGGCACCGACGAGGGCGAGGAGTTCACCGCCGCGACCGAAGCGAACCAGATCCGGTTCATCGACAAATTCAAAAAGCTCGGGTTCAATTTCGACGTCTGGTGGATCGACGCCGGATGGTATCCCTGCGCAGGCCACTGGCCCAATACCGGCACGTGGAAACCCGATCCCGTGCGGTTCCCGAATGGCCTGAAGCCAGTCTCCGATGAGGCCGCACGCAACGGTGCGAAACTCCTGGTCTGGTTTGAGCCGGAGAGGGTGCGGCCGGGAACCGAACTCAGCACCGAGTACCCGGAATGGCTGCTCCGGCTACCCGGCAAGGACAATAGCCTCCTGAACCTCGGCAATCCGCAATGCCGCGTCTGGCTCACCAACCATGTGTGCGATCTGATCCAAACGAACGGCATCAGGATTTACCGGCAGGATTTCAACTTCGCCCCGCTCGACTACTGGCGCAAGAATGAGCCCGAAGATCGCCAGGGGATGAACGAAAACCTGCACGTGCAGGGATACCTTCAGTACTGGGATGATCTGCGAGCGAGGAATCCGGGCCTGTGGATCGATTCCTGCGCCAGCGGCGGCCGCCGGAATGATCTCGAGACGATGCGCCGGGCCGTGCCCCTGCACTACTCCGACTACGGGTACGGGGACCATCCCGTAAAGCTGTCATTCCATCAGACATTGTTCGAGTGGTTGCCCTATTTCAAGGAGACAACCCTCTCCTGGGACCTCACCGGGCCGGCGCGCTTCGACCGTCAGGTGGACAGCTACTCCTATCATTGTGCCCTCGCGTCCATGCTGGCTCCAGCCCTCGATATCCGGCGCGACGACTACGATTACGCGCTGGCCTTAAAGATGATTGCCATCTGGCGTCGGGCCTCCGACCTGATCCTTTATGGCGACTATTACCCTCATACGCCCTTCCACCGCAGCGCCGACCAGTGGGTCGTCTGGCAGTTTGATTCTCCTGAACAAGGGCGCGGGTTTGTCCAGGCGATTCGTCTGCCCGCAGCCCAAGAGGGAACGTTCACCGTCCATCTGAAGGCCGTCGATCCAGGTGCCACGTACCGTTTCGAAAACGATGAAACCGGCGAATCAAAAAGCATCGCGGGAAAAGATCTAATCCAGAGTGGCTTCACTTTCGCGC
>Ga0070741_10017872_pt1 | contig 11578 bp, 16 predicted proteins | sample Coa_R1_4_FD_66440 | JGI IMG/M metagenome (GOLD analysis project Ga0070741, IMG submission 66440) | Surface soil microbial communities from Centralia Pennsylvania, which are recovering from an underground coalmine fire - Coalmine... | ecosystem: Environmental > Terrestrial > Soil > Unclassified ...
TGTCGCTGCTACGCGAATTTCCGCTCGAAGCGGACGTCGATCCCGGATTCGATCTCGCGGCGGACACCGACGTCCCGAGGCTGATCGAAGAATCGCTGGACCGCGCGTTCCGAATCTGCCGCGGCGTCGCCAGGGACGACGAGGACGTCGCGCTCGTGTTCGCGCAGCTCGGCGAACGGCGGCTGCGGAAGGGGATTGCGGCGCTGCTCGATCGCCGGCTCGTCGCGCCGCACGCGCTGCGGAAATTCCTGCAGCGTGGACCGCGCGATCTGACCGCACAAAAAGCGTGCGATGACGCGTCCGCCCGGCTGCGCGACATCTTTCTCGGCGTCCGCGACGGCCTCGAATCGTTCCTGCACGACGGGCCGATGCATCATCCGCAGTTCGCGATGCTCGCAAGCGACATCCGAGCGTTGGCAGCCCTGAAGGGCTGCGCTACAACCGCCGAGTTCCGCAACTTCATCGATCGGCTGCGCGCGTACTTTCTGACGCAGGACGGCAAGCCGCGCGGCGAACGATTCGCCGGGACGCCGTTCCGCGGATCCGATTGCGATACCGACGATGCGTGGAAGCGCCATCGGTCATCGGCGGCGCAGATTGCCGAGCCGATCGCGAACGCGATCAAAGGCTTCCGCCGCGATCTGAACGTCGTCATGTCGCGCGGCGTCTGGCGAATCTTTGCGGTCGCGCTGCAGCAGTATCAGCGGACCCTGGACGCGCATGCGCTGCTCGATTTTTCGGGCGTCCTCGAACGCGCCGTCCGGTTGCTGAAGGACCTCGACGAGTTCGCCGAGAGCCGGATGCGTCTCGAGGCGCGCTATCGACACGTGCTCGTCGACGAGTTCCAGGACACGAGCCGCGCGCAGTGGGAGCTCGTCCTGCAGCTCGTGCGGAGCTGGGGCGAAGGATTCGGCGCGGCCGACGATGCGATCCGCCCGTCGATCTTCATCGTCGGGGACCGCAAGCAGTCGATCTACGGCTTCCGTGACGCCGACGTCGCCGTCGTCGACGAAGCGGCGCAGTTCATCGAGGGGTTGCGGCCCGACAGCCGGCCGCGGCAGGCGATCACCGTCAGCTTCCGGTCGTCGCCGGAGATCCTCGAGTTCGTCAACGACGTGTTTACGCAAATCCTCGCCGAGGCACAGCCCGAGCGCCGCGACGCGTTTCGATATGGTGACAGCGACCGGTTTCCGCTGGGGCAGGAGAGGCGGGAAGGGCAGGAGGTGGTTCAGTTCATCGCGGCGCCGAGCGTGAGCGCGAATGCGGAAAAAGTTGCCGACGAGATCGCGAGCCTGATCGCCGAAGGCGCCACGGTGCGCGATCGGACGACGGGCCTTGTGCGCGCGGCGAAGCCGGCGGATATCGCGATCCTGTTCCGGTCGCGCGACAGCCATCGCGAATTCGAGTCGGCGCTCGAGAAGCGGGGCATCTCGACATACGTCTACAAAGGGCTCGGCTTCTTCGAAGCCGACGAGATCCAGGATGCGGTGGCGATCCTGCGGTATCTCGCCGATCCGATGTCGGACTTACGCGCGGCGACGCTGCTGCGATCGCGGATCGTGCGGCTGTCCGACCCTGCCGTCGCGACACTTGTAGCGCAGGCCTTCAGGCCTGCTGCAGGGAACCCTAAGGGGCTGCGCTACACGTTGCTCGGTTCCGATCCTGTCGACGGGTTGGACGAGGAAGACGCGCGCGTGCTCGAGCAGTTGCGTCGCGACGTCGCGCGCTGGCTGACGTGGGTCGATCGCCTGACGCCGTCCGAGCTGCTCGATCGGGTGCTCCACGACACGTCGTACGCGATGGAACTGCAGGGGTCGCGCTATCGGCAGGCGCGCGAGAACCTGAAGAAGCTGCGCGCCATGGTCCGGCGCGCGCAGAACCGCGGCTATCAAACGCTCGCGCGGATCGCGGATCATCTCGATCGACTCGCGGTCGGCGACGAATCGAACGCCGCGATCGATGCGGTCGACTCCGTCAGCTTGATGACGGTCCACGCCGCGAAAGGCCTCGAATTTCCCATCGTCTTCGTCGTCAACATGGGGCGCGGGACCGGCGGCGCGCGCGCGCCGATTCGCGTCACCGACGATGCGCACGGCGAGGCGTCGGTGGCGATTGCCGACTATCAGTCCGAAGCAGACGAGGACGCGAAGAGTCGCGAGCGCGAAGAAACGAAGCGATTGCTCTACGTCGCGCTCACGCGCGCGCGCGATCGGCTCTATCTCTCGACGACCGTCGAGAACGGCACGGCGCGGATGGGTCCCGGCAGCCTCGGCGAAGTGTTGCCCGCGTCGGTCCGCGCGAAATTCGCGAGCGCGGCGACGTGACGCTCTACACGATCGGTCACTCCACACGATCGCTCGACGACTTCATCGCGCTGCTGACGGCGCATCGCGTGGCGCAGCTCGCCGACATCCGCACGATTCCGAAATCAAAGCGCCATCCGCACTTCGCCGGCGAGGCATTGGCGGTGTCGCTGCCCGCCGCCGGCATCGCGTACCGGCACTTCCCTGGCCTTGGCGGACTCCGGAAGCCGCGTCGCGACTCGCGGAACGGCGGCTGGCGGAACGACAGCTTCCGCGGCTACGCGGATTACATGCAAACCGACGAGTTCGAGCACGCCCTAAAGGACTTGGTCGCGTGGAGTGACGCCGGTGCCCGGCTATCTTCAGGCACCGCCATCATGTGTGCGGAAGCGGTCTGGTGGCGCTGTCACCGGCAGTTGGTGTCCGACGCGCTGGTGGCGCGCGGGCACGATGTGCGCCACATCAGTTCCGCAACGTCGGCACCGTTGCATTCGCTGACAGATTTCGCACGCGTCGGACCCGATGGCCGCGTGACGTACCCCGGATTACTGTGATTCGGCCCACTGGCGCGCACGATCTTCGGCTTGCTGCTGCGTCGCGCCAATCAGAATGACGGAACGGTCCGGCTTGCCCGAGCCGTCACGACTGACCCACGCAATCCAATGTGGACCGCGCGCCTCGCTATGTACCTGAAAATTGCCCATATTTTGCATTGCCTCAACCTAAACCATCTCATAGAATCGATTTTTGAAGGAGTTCTACGTTGACATTGACCTGTCCGAATTGCGGCAATGACCGGAATTTTCTGGTCAAAACGCTGCAGATGCACGTGGTAAACCTCGAGGGCGGACGCGTGGAAGTGTCCGAGGAAAGCCGTCCGTCGGTGCTCGAGGTGTTGTGCGACGAATGCGAAACCGCGCTTGATTTCCAGGAATTCGAGGACACGCTCCGCAAGGAAGTTCTGCTGACTATCGGCGCGCGCTAGACGCCGCGCCGAGGCCCTTTAGGTGCCTTCTTCTTCGGCTTCCTCAAAGTAATCACAGTCAGGGCAAATCCACTCTCGGGTCCGATTTGTCGTCGTCTTGGGATTGCCGGGTACCTGCACAATCGATTCCGTTTCGCGGTAGCGCATCGTGCCTCCGCAGAGCGGACATTCTTTGGCTGCGGGCATGATTCTTGTTCCTTCAGCGCGACGGTACTATGCGTGTCGTTGCCTTGACAAGGTATGGATCGACTCCTATCGTTAGCGGAACTTGGTGATGGTGCACGATTGCTTCGCGGATGAAATCGCCATCGACTTTCCGTCGGTCCGGCCGGCGGTCGAGCGCATGCGCGACGCCTTTCTCGGCGAGCGGGACGCGGACGTCTTGTTCGCCGACGTGTCGTTGTCGCCGCGCGAAGCGTTCGATGGCCTGACGATCCGCGTGCCCGTCCCGGTTCGCGTCACCTGTCCGCACTGCGGCGGGCGCGGCGAGACGTGGACCGAGGCCTGTTCCCTCTGCCGCGGCACCGGCGACTCCTGGTTCGACCACATCGTCAAAGTCTCGGTGCCGCCCGGCGTCGCCGACGGTGCGCGCGTGCGCTTCCGCGTCACCACACCGGATCGATCGTCGGTCCGCGTCGAAGTCCGTATCGCCGTTCGCCCCGCAACAGTTTGATCGCGCACGCCGATTTTCTCGGAGTTCTATTCATCGTCTGGGGATTGCTGACGACGCTGGTCGGCGTGTCCACGCTGGCGCTGGGCGTCAGCGCCGTCGCGTTGATCGCCTCGGCGAGCCGCGGCGGTGGCGGCGGGCAAGTCGCCGCAGGTCTGACGGCGGCAATCTTCACCACGCTCGCGATCATCGCGATCGTCTGGGGCGCGGCGCACGTCGTGGTCGGCGTCCCGCTGCGCCAGCGCAAACCATGGGCGCGCCTGGTCGCGCTGATGCTCGGGTCGGTCGATCTGCTGCTGCTCCCGTACGGCACCGCGCTCGGCGCGTATGCGCTCTGGGTGCTACTGCACGAACAAGGCAAGGCGCTCTTCACGGATCATCACGCGTCCCAAACGGTGTAAGGGGATTGCAGCGCGCGATCCGGGCGAGTGATTTGATCCCGCCTTTCAGAATCCCATCGCGTGCGATCACCACTTCGGCGTAGCGGCTGCACGTCGGCGTGAAGCGGCAGCGGATGCCGACTGCAGACGCGATCGGCGAGAGTGAATGCTGATAGCCGTGGATCCCCGCGATCGCGATCCGCTGACCGTTCCAGACGACGACGGCCGCGACGATCGTCAGCGCGATCTTAGAGGCGCGCCGTGTACTCGGTGACGAACGGGACGATGAGCCGTCCGCCATTGACGCCTTTCAGGATCGCCGCGACGTGGAGCGCCAGGATGCCGATCCACGCGAACACCAGGAACAAGCTGAGGACGCAGCCGAGCCCGAACGTCGCAAGCGACACGATGCTGGTCAGCATGATGTAGGCGAACAGCAGGACCAGCTCCGCAATCATCAGGACAATCCCGTGCTTCGCGTGCCACTGCACTTCGGGATCTTCCTTGTCGAGCAGGAGCGGCACGAGCGCCAGCGGCCACAGATACGCGAGGACGATCATCACACCGCGATTCGGCGGCGGCGTCGCCGACGCTGTTGGATCGGGCATGTGACCCGGAGTGTACGATATTCTTGACCCTATGCAAGTCGAACAGGCGCGCGTCCTCGATGCGCTCAAGGTCGTGCGCGATCCCGATCTCAATCGGGACATCGTCTCGCTCGGCTTCATCAAAGAGTTGAAGATTGACGGCGGTCACGTGGCGTTCACGATCGAGCTGACGACGCCCGCGTGTCCCGTGAAAGATCAGATGCGCGATCAAGCGCGCGCCGCGGTGATGCAGATTCCCGGCGTCAGCGCGGTCGATGTCGCGCTGAGCGCCAGGGTGCGCGAAGCGGTCAGCGCGGACGGCCCGCGGCAGGCGCTGCCAGGCGTGAAGAACATCATCGCCGTCGGCGCCGGCAAAGGCGGCGTCGGCAAGACGACCGTGGCGGTCAACCTCGCGATCGCACTCGCCAAGTGCGGCGGCAAAGTCGGCATCATCGACGGCGACATCTACGGGCCGAACGTCCCGATCATGCTCGGGATGAAGACGGCGCTCGCGACCGACGGTCAGAAGATCATCCCGGCCGAGAAGTTCGGACTCAAAGTCATCTCGATGGGATTCCTCACGCAGGACGATGCGCCGATCATCTGGCGCGGTCCGATGCTGCACGGCGCGCTGCAGCAGTTCTTCCGTGAGGTTCGGTGGGACGATCTCGATTACCTGGTGATCGATCTCCCGCCCGGCACCGGCGATGTCTCATTGAGCTTGAGCCAGACCGTTCCCGTCGCCGGCGCGATCGTCGTCACGACGCCGCAGCAAGTGTCGCTTGCGGATAGTCGACGCGCGGTCGCGATGTTCAAGAAGCTGAACATTCCGACGCTCGGCATCATCGAGAACATGAGTTATTTCGCCTGTCCGAGCTGCCATCACGAATCCGACATCTTCGGCCACGGCGGCGGCGAAGCGATGGCGACCGAGCTGAACATCCCGTTCATCGGCCGGCTTCCGATCTACCAACCGATTCGCGAGGGGAGCGACGTCGGCGTGCCGTTGATGATCAGCGAACCCGATTCCCCGGCGGCGAAAGCATTCATGGCCGCGGCCGAACGAACCGCCGCACAGGTATCGATCGCGAGCTACAACCGTCCGACTATTCCGCTTACGGTGGTGCGATGAGAAAACTGCTTTCTGTGCTTTCCGTGAGTTCTGTGGTTGTGTTGTGCGCGTGTGCGCCGGCCCCGCAGACACAGAACACCCCGCAGTCGGGGACGAACATGCCGGCGTCGATCATCGATCCGTATCTCGCGATCCAGGACGATCTCGCGAACGACAAGATCGACGGCATCCGGATGAACGCCGGCAACCTCGCGACGGCCGCGACCGCGCTCGGCGCGCCGGCGATGAAGATCGACACCGCCGCCGTGTCGCTCGCAGCGGCCGGCGATCTCACGGACGCGCGCGTCAAGTTCGGCACGCTCAGCGAAGCGATCGTCGCCTACAAGGACGGGCTGCACCTGAAGCTCGGCGACGGCGTCAAGCAGGCGTTCTGCCCGATGGCCGTCAAGCCGTGGCTGCAGAAGGGCGACACGTTGGCGAACCCTTACTACGGCAGCCAGATGCCGACCTGCGGTTCGTTCACCAACCCGTGAAGCTGTCCTTCACGAAGCACACGCTCGCGAACGGGCTCGACGTGATCCTCCACGAGGATCGCGCCTGCCCGATCGTCGCCGTCAATCTCTGGTACCACGTCGGATCGAAAAACGAGCGGCCCGGGTTCACCGGCTTCGCGCATCTGTTCGAGCACTTGATGTTCGAAGGATCCCAGCACTACGACAAAGGCTACTTCCAGCCGCTGCAGGGCGCCGGCGCGACGCTCAACGGATCCACGAACGCGGACCGCACGAACTACTGGGAAGTCGTCCCGTCGAACGCGCTCGAACTCGCGCTGTGGATGGAATCCGATCGCATGGGATTCCTGCTGCCGGCGCTGACCGACGCGAAGTTCTCGAACCAACGCGACGTGGTGATGAACGAGCGGCGGCAGAATTACGAGAACCGGCCGTACGGCCTCGCGTCGATGGCGCTGCTCGCGTCGCTGTTTCCAGCCGACCATCCGTACCACTGGCCGACGATCGGGGAGATCGCCGACCTCGAGGCCGTGAAGCTCGAGGAAGTGCAGGCGTTCTTCCGCCGCTACTATCACCCGGCGAACGCGTCGATCGCGCTGGCCGGCGACATCGACGCCGACGAAGCGCTTGCGCTCGTCGATCAGTACTTCGGGTCGATCGAGCCGGGGACGCGCGCCGATCGCGTCACCGCGTCCGCGTCGCTCTCCTCGAACACGCGCGTCTACATCGAGGACCGCGTCGAGCTGCCGCGTCTGTACCTCGCGTGGCTGACGCCCGCGATGTTTGCTGACGGCGACGCCGACCTCGATCTCGCCACCGACCTGCTCGCCAATGGCAAGACGTCGCGTTTGTACAAGCGGCTCGTGTTCGACGAACGGATCGCGACGGACGTCTCGGCGTCGCAGAACTCACGCGAAATCGCCGGGTTCGCGCAGCTGACCGCGACGGCGGCGCCCGGCCACACGCTCGCCGAACTCGAGACGGCGATCTTCGAAGAGATCGCGCGTGTCGCGGCCGAGGGGCCGACAGACGACGAAATCGAACGCGGTCGCGTGCAGGCCGAAGCGCAGTTCGTCTTCCGGCTGCAGACGGTCGGCGGATTCGGCGGCAAGTCCGATCAGCTCAACGCATACAACGTGTTTCTGGGCGACCCGACGTACTTCGACCGCGATCTCGAACGCTACCACGCCGTGACGAAGGCGTCGCTGCAGCAGAGCGTCGCCCGTTTCCTCGATCCCAACCGCCGCGTCACGCTGAGCATCGTCCCCAACGGACGTCTGGATCTGGCCGTGCCCGAGTCCACGCGCGCGGTGGTGTCGTGACGACGAAGTCCGACGTCGATCGTTCGCGGTTGCCCGAGCCGGGACCGGCGCGCCACTTCACGTTTCCGGCGATTCACAAGTCGACGCTGTCGAACGGCCTCGGCGTCTGGACCGTGTATCACCCGCAGGTGCCGCTCGTGTCGCTGATGCTGCTCGTCCGCCGCGGATCAGCCGCGGACCCGGCAGGCAAGGAAGGCCTCGCGGCGATCACCGCCGACATGCTGGACGAGGGCAGCGGCGATCGCTCGGCGATTGAGATCCACGAAGAGCTCGCGCGCCTCGGCGCACACCTCGACACCGACATCGGTTCCGACGCGATCGTCGTCAGCACGACGGTCCTGAGCCGCTTTACCGATCGGACGCTCGGCGTCATGTCCGATGTCGTCGTCCGACCGGCGCTCCGGGAGGAGGACTTCGCGCGCGTCCGTCAGCTCCGGATGCACCGGCTGATGCAGCTGCGCGATGTCCCCGGGGCTGTCGCGGATCGCGCGTTCCTGAAACTCCTTTACGGCGCGCACCCGTACGGTCACGCGCCGATCGGCAGCGAAGCGGCGCTGTCGGCGATGAGCGTCGACGATGTGCGCGCGTTCCACGATCGGGAGCTGACGCCGTCGGTGTCGACGTTGATCGCGGTCGGCGATTGCCGTCACGACGAGATCGTGCGTTTCGCCGAAGCGACGTTTGGCGGATGGAAGACAAATGTAGCGCAGCCCTTCAGGGCTGCCGACGACGGGAAACGTGCAGGCCAGATTCTTTCGGACCCGCCGCCACCCATCCGCCTCGCCGTGATTCCACGCGCGAAGGCGCCGCAATCGGAACTGCGCATCGGACACGTCGGTGTCCCGCGCGACACGCCCGACTATCACGCGCTGCTCGTCGCGAACACGATCCTCGGCGGACAGTTCGTCAGCCGGATCAACCTGAACCTGCGCGAGGACAAGGGCTTCACGTACGGCGCGCGGACCGCGTTCGAGTTTCGGCGGATGGCGGGCCCGTTCGTGCTCCAAGTCGGCGTGCACACCGCCGCAACCGTCGAAGCGATCGAGGAATCGATCAAAGAGCTGAGCGACATCCGTGGCGCGCGTCCGGTCACCGGCGAAGAGCTGACGCTCGGCATCGCCGGCCTCACGCGCGGATACGCGCGCAATTTCGAAACCGCCGATCAGATCGCGCGCGGCGTCATGCAGCTCGCGCTCTACGATCTGCCAGACGATTACTTCGCCGCGTTCGTGCCCGCGATCGAGCAGGTGACGACGGCGGACGTCTCGCGCGTGATGTCGGCGCATTTGGATCCCGATCGGTTGTTGACTCTAGTCGTCGGCGACATCGACGTCATCGGTCAGGATCTTGCCCGGCTGCATCTCGGCGCTGCGACGACCCTCGCGCCAGATTCCTTCTGATAGACTGGCCGTTCTCGGTCAGCCATGAAAGCGGTTCGTTTTCATCAGCACGGTGGACCCGACGTCCTCCGCTTCGAAGACGCTCCCGAACCGGAGCTGCTGCCGGGCGAGGCGCTCGTGCGCGTCCGCGCGTGCGCGTTGAACCATCTCGATCTGTGGGAGCGGCGCGGCTTGCCGGGCATCACGTTTCCGATGCCGCACATCTCGGGCAGCGACGTCGCGGGCGAGATCATGGGCGCCGAGGCGCCCGACGTCACCGCCGGCCGACGCGTGATGTTGCAGCCTGGCGTCAGCTGCGGCCGCTGCGCGCAGTGTTTGTCGGGGAAGGACAACGAGTGCCCGAAGTACGAAGTGCTCGGGTATCGCAATCATCCCGGCGGCTACGCGGAATACGTGAAAGTCCCCGTCCAGAACCTGATCCCGATTCCAGACGAGATCGACTTCGTGCAGGCGGCGGCGTTTCCGCTGACGTTTCTCACGGCGTGGCACATGCTGATGACGCGCGCGCAGCTGAAACGCGGCGAGGACGTGCTCGTGCTCGCGGCCGGCAGCGGCGTCGGCCAGGCGGCGATCCAGATTGCGTTTCTGCACGGCGCCCGCGTCTTCGCGACCGCCGGCTCCGCGGACAAGATGGACCGGGCGCGAGCGCTTGGGGCCTACGAGGTCATCGACCACTACCAGCAGGACATCGCGACCGAAGTGCTCCGGCTGACGAACAAGCGCGGCGTCGATGTCGTCATTGAACATGTGGGCGAGGCGACCTGGCCGAAAAGCGTGCGCGCGATGGCGCGCGGCGGACGTCTCGTCACTTGCGGCGCCACGACCGGCGCCAACGGCGCGCTGAACCTGCAGGCGCTCTTCGCGAAGCAGCTGACGCTGCACGGGTCCTACATGGGGACCAAGGGCGAGCTGATGCGCGCCGCCCGGTTCTTTTTTGCGGGACAATTGAAGCCGGTCATCGATCGCACGTATCCGCTCGCCGACGCCGCGGCGGCGCAGCAGCGGATGGAAGACTCGGGTCAGTTCGGCAAGATCGTGCTCGAGGTCTGATGGGCCAACTGCAGAAACTGAGCGTCAGCGTGTTCACGTGCGTGGCCGTCGTGAGCATCATTCTCGCGGCGGCGACGATCTGGCTGTTCCTTACCAATCCCGTCACCGTGGCGACCGCCGTGTCCGACGGCGAAGTGACGCCGCTCGTCCGCCAACTCGCGCTCGTCCTGTATCAAGCCTTCGCCGGCATCCTCAAGTACTTGTAGGCGGAAATGCAAAGTGCGACATGCTAATTGGATTTAGCAATTAGCACTGTGCATTTCTCATTTCAGAGCGGCGCCGCGATCTACCAGGAGCCGCTTCAGGATCGATCGATGACATCGATTCTCGTTCTCGCAGTAACAGCCAACCGAGAAGTCTGAGTCATGCGACAGTGCGGCGAGGAGGTCGAGGGTTCGGGAGGCGTCCGGTTGATTCATCTCCGCGCGGTACTTGCGCTCGAAAGATTTCCACGCCTTGTCATCCTTTGCGCCGAGGCCCACCGAAACGAGCTGCGCGCTCGGGGAGAGGATCGGCAGCCAGACGTCGTAGTAGTCAAGCTTCGCGAAATCTTTCTTGGCGACGCCGCGTGGCGGACGACGAACGGTGCCGATGCGCAGGCCCTCGTGCGTCCCGCGCGGCGATCCCAGTCGCACGATCGAAATCGCCACGTCAGTGTCTCTCGGTCAGCAAGTAGAAGATGTCGGTGCGGATGCGAGACGGATCCGTGTTCCACGCTTCGTCCCAGTGACCGTAGATCTCCCAGTTCGGACCAGCCAGGCGATGACCGTTCTCGCGGCACCAGCGCCGGACCGTGGTGTGCGCGGCGCCGAGTCCCGCATACGGCCCAAGGAGAGTGGCTGTCGCGACGGTGCCCGCGGGCGTCGCTGACCGCACGACGTTCTCGCGATCCGCAAATGGACCGAGTAGTTCGACGCCGACCTCGAGATGAATGTCCTCGTCCCAGTAGAGCGCGACGTGCCGTCCACCGCGCGCGCCCTGCGTACGAACCGCGTTCCACACGAGCCCGCAACACTCCGGCACGACGCGCGCGAGTTCGGCCCGCTGCACCTGACGTTTGATCACCGCCAGTGGCACGCTCTCGACCGCGATCGTCCGGACAGGGTCGCCCGGCATTTATTTCTGCGCGCAGGTCTGCGGCTGCACCGTCCGCATCGGGAACTGAATCGCGGCGAGCAGTGACGTCATGACCATCAACTCCGACTAAAGATCCGCGCAAGTGAATTTTTCGGAAGCACGACGTAATTGATCGCGGTCACGAGCGAATTGATCGGGCTCCTGCGTGAATTGTGTGGCC
>Ga0070741_10017873_pt1 | contig 11578 bp, 8 predicted proteins | sample Coa_R1_4_FD_66440 | JGI IMG/M metagenome (GOLD analysis project Ga0070741, IMG submission 66440) | Surface soil microbial communities from Centralia Pennsylvania, which are recovering from an underground coalmine fire - Coalmine... | ecosystem: Environmental > Terrestrial > Soil > Unclassified ...
CCCGAGCAAGCCCAGGGCGAAAATCCCGCCGCCACGGTCGATCTGCGCATCGAGCGCGCCTCGGAGGTGGTGCTGGCTGGGCCGGAGGGGCCGGTGCGCGTCTTGGAATGGAAACCGCCGGTACTGCCGCCCGCGGTACTGCCCATCGGAGAATCGCTGCCCGGCCGCTTCGGCCGCGAGCGCCTAGTGCCCGCCGCCGCGGTCACGGCGGAGCCACCGGGCGGGGAGCAGGGAGCGGTGGTGATCGGCTTTCAGGCGCTGGCGCCGGTGCACGTGGTGGTGGAGGCCGGCGATGCGGCCGGCGCAGCCGTGCGGCGCGTGCTGGCGCTGGGACCCGGGCTCACGTGGTATACCACCCCCCTGCTGCGCTGGCCCGCCCGCGTGTCACTCGCGGCGGAGCCGGCGACGCCCTCACCCAGCCAGGACCGCGCCGGCGACGTGCTGGCACTGGCGGCGGCCGACATCGGCAGGCTGCCGGGCGAGCCGGTGCTGCGCATGGCCAATGCGGTGGTGGTACCGGAAGGCTCGCTCGCGCTGCACGAGAACCTGGTGCGATCGCCGAGTGGAACCGACTGGCCGCTCGTCAGTGTCGGCGTCCAGAACGTCGGCGGCTCAGTGCAGCTTGAGCTGTGGTATAGCGCTGCCGAAACGCTACCCGATGGCATCGAGGCCACGCTGCGTGAGTCGGCTCGGCTCTGGCTCAATGGCCGGCCGCTACCGGAGGCGCCATCGCTGCCGCCGCTCTGGGCTAAGCACTGGGTGAGCCGGGTGAAGATCGGCTCGTCCAGCGCAGAGCAGCCGGCCGGTGGCGGGGCCAGCAAGGGTGAGCCGGCGGCTGAGACAGAGTGGATCTGGCTCGAGCTGGGCGAGCCACGCGGCGCGAGCGTGGCGGCGCTCCCGCTGGCGCAGACTGCGCGTGCCGGCGACGCGTGGCGCTTGCTGTGGGCCGCGCCGGCGGCGTACGTGCTGCCCATGCTGGCGCGCCCCATCGCACCGGCGCCCCCACAGGTAGACGACGGCACGCTGGTGAAGGGCAGCGGCGACGACCTCTTTTATGTCGACCACGGCCGCCTGCGGTGGGTGCCGTCGGCCGCCGTACTGGAGCGCCGCCAGATTCCCTGGCGGCTCGTCCAGCTGAGCGACGAGGTGCTCTGGCGTCTGCCGCAGGGACTGCCGCTCGACTGATCCTCGCCGGCCCGCTGGTGACAATAGCCGGCCGGCCCGCGGCGGTTGGTGCAACCGGCACCTGCTGGAAGCGGGGCAGTGCTGCGTGGCTGTCGCGCCCCAGCCGACCCACAGCAGTTGGCACGACCGGCGCCAAATGGAAGGGTCGCCGCTACGAGAGACGCGGCCGGCTGGCCCATGCGCGGCGCTGCGCCTCGAGCCGTGCTCCGGCCGCCTCGAGTGCGGCCGCGACCCGTGGCGGCGCCGTCCCGCCCGGCACGTCGCGCGCCGCCACCGAGGACTCGACGCGCAGCGCCTCCAGCGCGGCGCTGCCAAGGGCGGGATGCACCGCCTGAAGCTCCTCGACCGAGAGCGACGTCAGCGGGCGGCCGGCGGCGACGCACTGCTGCACGAGCTGCTTGACCGTCTCATAGGCGGTGCGGAACGGCAGGCCGGCGCGTACGAGGTAGTCGGCCAGGTCGGTGGCCGTCGAGTAGCCGGCAGCGGCACGCTCAGCCGCACGGCCAGGGCGCAGCTCGATCGATCCGGCGGCGACCGCCAGCGCATGCAGGGCGCCACGCGCGGTCGCCGCCGCGTCGAAGAGTGCCGGCTTATCCTCCTGGAGATCGCGGCCGTAGGTCATCGGCAGCCCTTTGAGCATCACCAGCAAGGTCTGGAGGTCGCCGAAGACGCGTCCGGCCTTGGCGCGCGTCAGCTCGGCGGCGTCCGGGTTGCGCTTCTGGGGCATGATGCTGCTACCTTCGGCCCAGCGCGGCGAAAGCTCGATCAGCCCGAACTCGTCGCTCGCCCAGAGCACCAGGTCTTCGCCGAGGCGCGAGAGGTGGGCCATGATCAGCGCCGCCGCCAGCGCCAGCTCGATGGCGAAGTCACGATCGCAGACGGCATCCATCGAGTTGCGCGCCAGCTGCGAAAAGCCCAGCTCGCGCGCCACCAGCTCGCGCCGGATGGGAAAGGTCGTTCCGGCCAGCGCCGCCGCACCCAGCGGCAGGACGTCGGCCGCGGCGTATGCCTGGCGCAGGCGGACCAGGTCGCGCTCGAGCATCTCCACGTAGGCGAGCAGGTGGTGGGCGAAGACCACCGGCTGTGCCGGCTGCAGGTGGGTGTAGCCGGGGAACGGCGCGGCCGGCCAGCGGCGCGCCCGGTCGAGCAAGGCCTGCTGGAGCTCGAGTACCGCGCCGGCCAGCTCGATGCAGGCATCTCGACACCACAGCCGTACGTCGGTGGCCACCTGGTCGTTACGGCTGCGCGCCGTATGCAGCCGCCGGCCCATCTCGTCGCCCCGGCCGGGAAAACGCTGCTCGAGCAGCGCGCGCAGGCGTAGCTCCACGTGCGAATGCACATCCTCGCCGGCTGGCTCCAGGCGCCAGAGCTGGGTATCGATCTCACGGCAGACGTCGAGCAGGCCGGCTTCGATCGCCTGCGCGTCGGCGATGGGCATGATCGATGGCAGCGCCGCCGCCAGCATGCGCACGTGCGCGATGCTGGCGGCGATGTCGTGCCGGTAGAGCCTCCAATCGAAGCGAATGCTGGCCGTGTAGTCGGCTACCGCCGGATCGACGCTTGTGCCGGTGACCGTCCCGAGTGAAGGGGGCAGAGCGAGGTCGGGCAGGGCGGCCAGATCGATCGCGCTCGGCCCGCCGGAAGGAAGCTGGATCACACGAGCGAGTTTCGAGCTTTGGGGCGCCCTTCGTCAACCTGCTCCTCGAAGCCGGCGGCCACCTCACCGCGCCACGGCGCGGCCGAAGACGTCGAGAAACCGGTCGCAATCTGCCTCGTCGATGATCAGCGGCGGCGCCAGGCGCACCGTATCGTTCGACGTCTTGTTCACGAGCACGCCCTGCTCGCGGCAGCGCGTCAGCACTGCAGTGGCTCGCTCGTCGATGAACTGCACGCCGATCCATAGACCGGCCGCGCGCACCTCCTTGATGCCGGCGTCAGCTTCCTGCTGCAGCTCCTGCAGGCCCCTGGCCAGCCGGTCGCCCAGCATCCGGGCGCGTGCCGGCAGCTCTCGCTCCAGCACCTCGCGCAGCACGGCCACCCCGCCGGCACAGACCAGCGGTCCACCGGCAAAAGTCGAGCCGTGGTCGCCCGGCTCGAAGACGTCGGCCGCCTCCTTGGCCAGGCAGGCGCCGATCGGCAGGCCGCCAGCCAGGCCTTTGGCCAGCGTCATGATGTCGGGCTCGACGTCGTACTGCTCGTAGGCCCAGAGCGTGCCGGTGCGCCCCATGCCGCTCTGCACCTCGTCGAGGATGAGCAGCAGGTGCTGCTCGTCGCACAGCCGGCGTACCCCCTGCAGGTAGTCTCGTGCGGCCGGAAAGACGCCGCTCTCTCCCTGCACCGGCTCCAGCATGATGGCCACCGTCTTGTCGGTCACGGCTGCGCGTAGCGCGTCCAGATCGTTGAACGGCACGTGCACAAAGCCCGGCGGCAGCGGCTCGAATGGCTCCTGGTAGTGTCGGTTGCCGGTCGCCGCCACGGTGGCTAGCGTGCGGCCGTGGAACGAGTTCCAGGCGGTGATGATCTCATAGGCGCCGCCGCGGTGGAGCTTGCCCCACTTGCGCGCTAGCTTGATGGCGCACTCGTTCGATTCGGCGCCGCTGTTGGTGAAGAAGACGCGGTCGAGCGCCGAGTGGTCGACGAGCAGCTGCGCCAGCTCGATCTGGGGCCTGGTATAGAAGAGGTTGGTGGTGTGGATCAGCGTGGCGACCTGCTTCTGCACCGCGCGCACCAGCACGGGCGGGCAGTGGCCGAGGATATTCACCGCGATGCCAGCGACAAAATCCAGGTACTCCTTCCCCGTGTCGTCCCAGACCCGCGCGCCCTCGCCTCGCACCAGGGTGATGGGGTGCTGGCGCGGGGAGAAGGTATGCATATAGAGCCGGCTCTCCAGCGCCGGAATGTCCGGCACGCCGGTCGTGTTGGTGACGTTGGTCATGATGAAACTCTCTTTTGGCTCGTGTCAGGCCACAATGACAGTGCCGGGAGTATGCCCCTCCAGCAGGTGCTCCACGAGCGCGTGTGGCCGACCGCCATCGAGGATGGTCGCCCAGGGCACGCCCGGCGCGCCATCGAGCGCAGCCAGGCAGGCCTCCACCTTGGGAATCATGCCTCCCGAGATCGTCCCGTCGCGCCGCAGCGCCTCGACCTGGGTCCGATCGAGCGTGGGAATCACCTGGCCCTGGCGATCCTTGACCCCCGGCACATCGGTCAGAAAGATGAGGCCGGCGGCGCCGGTAGCGCGGGCAATATCGCCGGCCACCGTGTCGGCGTTGATGTTGAGCGGCCCTTCGGGCCCCAGCGCGATCGGTGCCACCACCGGCAGGTAGCCGGCCGCGGCCAGCACGGTGAGCGGGGCCGGGTCGACGCGCACCACCTCGCCGACGAAACCGAGATCCGGGGCAAGCTGGCGGCGGGCGGCGATGAAGCCGCCGTCCACTCCACTCAGGCCGATGGCCGGCACGCCTCCCTGCTGCAGCACCGCGACAAGCTCTTTGTTGACCTTGCCGGCCAGCACCATGATCGCCAGCTCCAGCGTCTCGGCGTCGGTGCAGCGCAGCCCGTTGACAAAGACCGGCTCCTTGCCCAGCCGCTTGAGCCAATCGCTCAGCACCGGCCCGCCGCCGTGCACCAGAATGGGCCGGAAGCCGGCCTCGCGGACGGCGCGCAGGTCGTGCAGCACCGCCTCCCGGTGCGGGAGCGCGGCTCCGCCCAGCTTGATGACGATCACTCCTGCCGTCGCCACCGCGTGCATTCCCTCTCGCAACGTAACCCTGCTTGCAAGGCTGCTACTGTAGCGATTCGGCAGTCCAGCCGTCGAAGGCCAAGGGCGGCCGTCCCTCTTCTAGGCGCAGTCTTTGTTGTCGATCCGCTGGCAGGACGGGTGGCGCTCTGGCTCACCCGGCTGCTTCACTTGGCATACTCGTTACTGTGGTAGCCACCTCTGGCGGCACACCTCGGTGGTGCGTGGGCCGCTGGCAGTTCGTCCTGGGGGCCCGGCTGCACCGCCTCCCACGCCCTGACGGCACACCTCGGTGGTGCGTGGGCCGCCGGCACATGGCTCGGGGTCGCTGGCGGCCGTGCGTTTGTCGGTGGCGACGGTCGTGGCGATGGCCACCGCTTGTAGCCGGTGACTCGTCTTCGGCAAGGTCGGATCCAGGTCAGCGCTTCCGCCACCTCAGGGGTCACCGAGCAGTGGCCTTCTGGAGAGTCTCCGCATCGCCCGGCACCGGGCAGGGCATTCCGCCTGTTGCCGGAGTGCGTGATCCTCTTGCCGGCCTTCCTCGTAGTAGGAGGGGGCAGCTTTCCCATTCACCTTGTAATAGGAGGGGGCAGCAGCTTTCCCATTCAGGATCATGTGCATGGCGGCAGGGGCATGGCGGCGAGGTCGTGTACCAGGATCGAAGCTACGCCGAGCACACGGGCGCGGCGCAGTCGTTGCGTGGCCGGGGCCACGCTGCGCTAGCAGGAATGCGGCTCGGCGGCCCCCCTCGTACTATCCAGAAGCTGGCCCTTCCGGCCAAGCGCAGCCGCTATCGGGCACGGGGACGTGCCGGCGGCGCTCGGGGGAGGGGGCCGTAATGGGCGGCGATGCTTCCTTTGGCGCGGCGGCCGGCGGCGTTACCGGCGGCCGCGGGAGTCGTGCCGCCCTCTCTGACGAGGCACTGCTCGACGCGGTGCGCTCGCGCGATGCTGCTGCCCTGGAGCAGCTCTACGACCGGCACAGCCAGCTGGCGATGGGGTTGGCGATGCGTCTACTGCGTAATCGCCAGCTGGCCGAGGACGTGGTGCAGGAGGCCTTTCTCGCCGTATGGCGGCAGGCCGGTACCTATCGGCCTGATCGAGGTACCGTCCGCAACTGGATTCTCTCGATCGTGCATCATCGAGCTATCGGCTGCCTGCGGCGCCGAGAGCTTGTCAGCCCGCCGGCCAGCCTCGATGATCCCCAGCTGGGGAGGGTGCTCCCGGATGAACGCCAGCTCGATGTGCCGGATCTTGCCTTCCAGCGTGCCGAGCAGGAGCGAGTGCGCCAGGCGCTCCTAGCACTCCCTGAAGAGCAGCGCCAGGCACTCACCCTCGCCTATTACGAGGGATTGACCTGCCACGATATTGCCACGCGCCTGTCGATCCCGGTTGGAACCGTCAAAGGGAGAATGCGCCTGGCCTTGCAGAAGCTGCGTCGGCTCCTGGCCAGCCCGGCGGTTGTCGATCCCACCAGCGGCAAGAGCAAGGAGATCGGCTCGTGAGCGGCCGCGACCGAGATGCCGGCCGGCCTATCGGCCACGGGGCTGGCCCAGATCCGAACCATCGCTCGCACCCCGAGCCGGAGATCGAGCAAGTACCGGATCTGCCGCCGCTCGACCAGGCGCATCAGCCGGCATGGCTCACGCCGCACGAGCAGCTCGCACTCGAGGCGCATGCCGCTGCCTTTGTACTCGGCGCACTCGCTCCCCACGAAGAAGCCGCTTTTGAACGCCATCTCCATGATTGCGCCTATTGCCGGCACCTCGTGGGGGAGCTCTCCCAGGCCACCGAGCATCTGCCGGACCTCGTGACGCCGGTCGAGACGTCGCCACAGCTGAAGGAGCGGCTCATGGCGGCGGTGAGGCAGGAGCCTGAAGGCTCCCGGGAGCAGGGAGGCCACTCCATATTCCACGCCATCGAGCTTCCGCCGCCGGCCGACAGGCATCACCGGCTGCACCACCGCCGTGGCCCGCTCTTCCACCGCCTCCCGCTACCCTGGCGTAGCACTCCCCCCTGGGCCAGTGCTGCGCTCGCGGCCGCGGCGATCGTCCTCGCCATCATAGCCATGGCCACCGGGCAGCAGGCCCGCCAAGAAGCGCTGCGTGCCAGCGCCTATGAGCGCGCGCTCGAGCTGGCCGTTGCCGGACGGATCATCCCTCTGAGTGCGTCTGGCACGACTGCGCCCCAGGGCCAGGTGGCTTTGATCGTTCCACGCGATTCTGCCACCGGGGCCCAGCTGGTGATCATCAAGCTATCGGACCCTCCGCCTGGGCGAACCTATGAGGCGTGGCTCATCGTGAACGAGACTCCGAACGCCGCGGCGACGTTCCAGGGCACCGGTGGGGTGATGACCCTGCCGCTACGAGGCGATCCCTCGCGTGCTCAGGCGATCGCAGTGACGATCGAGCCGCAGGGGGGCAGCCCGACCCCGACCAGCCAGCCGATCCTTATGGCCCGTCTGTAGCGGCCGAGACTGCTGCGGCGATACCCAAGGGTGGGTCCAAGAGAGTGGGCTGGAATCCACCGTGAGCTCCAGCGCGCAGTCGATCAATGGGAGCACGAAGGTCAAGCTGGGCACTCCTGGCCCTGATGTGGATTCCAGCTTGGCCCTGGTTTAGCTCCCCGGGTCGGGATCTCGCGCCCGCTGGGCTTCCGGCAGAATAGCGAGGCCACCCGCCGAAGAGATGCTGGCGCTCGTGCGCTGGAGAACTTCGAGGATCTGCTGCTGCTGCTCCAAGATCTGCAGCTGACGTACGTTAATTCTGTGAAGCACTGTCAGCGTCTCGTGATCGGCCTCAGCACGGGCATCCTGGCTGGCCGAGATCACGTTCTGGCCGACCATGATGATAGGCAGGAGGACCAACTGCAGAAAGGATTGACTCAGCCAGCTGACACCAGTCACCGTGTCACCACGCAGGAAGGCTGCAAGTGCCTGCGGAAACGACACGAGAGCAATGCACACGAAGATATAGGCACACCACATCGTCCCCACGCTCTTCGTGATCACTACTGCAAGCCAGCTATTAAAGCGCCCAATAGCTCCCGTGCCATGGATCTGCTGACGAATCTCCTGGCTCGTGACTTTCCGAGGTACATGCTCAGTGGGAGAGGGGGCGAGCTGGGTACCTCCACCCCTCTCTTCAGCATGAAGGGTCGGCGACTCGTGCCTGGCGCTGGACATCAGATCCTCACCTTAGTGGCATCCGCCAAGGCGGCACAAACAATCCCCCACCTATTCTAGACACGCTGGCATGAGGATGGCGTCATTATCATAGTGGTAGTCCTGAGATTTTCGTGAAGGATGAGCAGCCAGACCAGGCTTGCCCCTTGTTAGCCGCTCTCACCCAGGAGCTGCGCGACGGCAGCGCGGATGCGGGCCACATTCGGCCGGATGGCATAGAGGTCCGGACGTATGATCTCCGTGCCGAAGTCCGGAGGAGCCAGCACCAGCGTCCGGATAGCGGCCTCCTGGCCTCGCCGGGATGCCACCAGCTGCAGCACCGCCGCCAGCTCGCGCGGCGTCACGTCCGTCTGCACCGCTTCGGCCAGTATGGCTGCGAGCATTGGCAAGCGCTGCGCCAGCTGAGGGGTCTGCAGCCGTTTCTTGAGCGCCAGCAAGAGCTGCTGCTGGCGCCGCGCACGATCAAAGTCATTCGATTGATGGCGTGAGCGCGCGTACCAGAGGGCGCGCTCCCCGTCGAGCCATTGCAGGCCAGCCGGGAGAAAGATGCGCCGGGTTCCATAATCCATCGTTGGATATTCGTCGTCACGGATGGGCCGCTCGATATCGACGACCACGCCCCCCAGCAGGTCGATGATCCGCTCGAAGGCGGGCACATCCACGGCCGCCCAGCGATGGATTGGCTGACCAAGAAGCTCCCCCACGACCTGCACGGCCAGCCGTGGCCCACCCTCCCGGTAGGCCGCGTTGATCTTCTCCGGTCCGACCGTCGGGATGTCGAGCCAGATATCCCGTGGTACCGAGATCAAGGCGGCCCCATGGAGCCCGGGATCGAGGCTCAGCAGGAGGATCGTGTCGCTGTTACCCCAGGCTCCCGCGGCCGCCTCATCAGGACGCCGATCGCTCCCTAGCAGAAGAACATTCAGGCGGCTCTGGCCATCCCAGACCGGCGGCACGGCAGTAGGTTGGCCAGCGCCATGGAGCATGCCACCAGTAGCCGCAATGGCGCCAGCCGCCGCGGTCGCGCCGGCCGCGGCATGGCTCGCCCTCGTCTGTGGCACCAGCACCGGCGCCAGGGAGAACCAGGCCAGGGATGTGGCTATCAGCAGCGCCACATGCGGCCCCACCAGGAGCAAGGGGATGATCACCCACGCGATGACCTTGGAACCGACTGGCGGCACTGCCTGCTCCGTCTCCCAGAATAGGCCGTTCATCCCCCGCGAGCGCACTCGCCGACCGCCTTCGGGCGCACTGAACGGGAGCCGCGCGGCCGCGCTGGTGGGCCCCCAGCCGGGAATGTTTCGGGAGCCACCGGAGGGCGCACTGAACGGGAACCGCGCGGCCGCGCTGGTGGCGACCCTACGCGCGAGAGTGCTGCTCGTCCCGCTGGCCACCCGGGTACTGCGGATCGCGGCCACCACCGACCACACACGGACCAGGGCCAGCGCGCCGTTGACTCCGAGGATGGTTAGCCGTAGTGTGCTCCAGGTGCTGACCATTGGTCGCAGCAGCGGTTGGAGCAGCGCGCTGGCCGTCGCGATCACCGGCGCAACGAACCATGCGACCACTCCACGGGCGGCCCCCGGCGTCTCGAGCAGGAACACCAGGGGCCCCAGGATCAAGCTGAAGGCGAGGACCGGCAGGAGCAGAAGTAGCAGGCTCACCAGGGCAAGCCCCATCGCCTGTATCCGATGGCCGGTCGCCCACTGGCCCCAGCCCGGCACCAGCGCGGAACGCAGCGCCGCGCCCACGGGGCCGGGCCCGGCCATGGCGCCGCGCCGTGCCGGCTGGCGGCGCTGCGCTGGTGGTGATGCCTCCGCCGGCTCGACCCACCGCCCGTCCATGTCAAAGGCAGGATAGAGCCAGCCTCAGGGTAAAGGTGTGAAGAAGCTCGAGATGCGTCGTAAAGATGCCGTGAGGGCGAACCGGTGCGAAGCGCCGCTCGTGGCAGGGTAGGTGCCGCACTAGCAGAAGCCTGGATGTTCCTGAGCGCCTTCGTTTCTGGTAGAAGAGTCCCGTGACTTCCGGCCGTCCCGTGCATGCGGCGAGCGTTCGTGCTGCCCACTGCATCCAGTGCGCCACCTCCGACATGGCCAGGCTGAGATCCGCGGGCTCACCGCCTGACAGCAGGCCAGCCAGCTCGAGCAGGCGATCGCACAGAAGTATCGCCCTAACCAGGACCGTCTCCTGCCGCAGGCGCAGGCCCTGGAGCACGAGCGCGATCTGGCGGAACGGCGACACCGCACCTTCGAGCTGGCCGAGGCGGCCTTCCAGCTGGGCATCGTGCTTGCCTCCATCGCCATCGTCGCCCGGGCGGCCCTCCTGCTCTGGCTCGGTGGCCTGTTGGGTCTCGGCGGCATCATGATGACCGTGGAAGGATTCCTCCTGGCTCCCCCACTCCCACCGCCTGGACATGGCTGAGCTAGCCAGCACTGGCCGAGGTACCCGTCGCTCCGTGGCCAATACCAGTGATAAAGGCGGCCGGCTAGCCAGCGCTGGTCATGGCCGTCGCTGGCGTGCCAGGAGAGTAGAGGTTCCAATCCCACGGGCCAGCCAACGGCGGCGCTCCCAAACTGCCACCAGCCGGCGGCCCGGCACCACCACACGCCGCTTCAGCCATGCCCAATCGTCGGCGCTGGGGCGGAGGCGGCGGCAGGCGACATCCCCCACGAAGAGCACCAGGGCCAGGGCCAGGAGCCGGTCCCACACCTCCTGTGGCTGCCAGGCGTGCGCCGTATCCCGTCGCCATGCCTCCTGCGGACGGTTGAGCAGCGGGCCATCAGTTTCGGCGGCCAGGCGCTTGAGAAGCACGCGGTTGGTGGGCGTGAACGCATACTCGGGGAGATAGGGCAGCGCATAGCCCGTCAACGCCGTAGCAATCAGGCCATTGCCGTCGCGCTGCGTGATACGAACGGCATAGACGCCGGGCCCGGCCAGGCGGAAGCTGCCGGCGTACCGCCCTGGGGCGATCTGGGGAAGGGGTATGGTGCGGCTCGTGCCATCGGGAAAGGCGATGTCGGCGCTGGTGAGCAGCAGGTTGCGGAAGGCCCCGCTGGCATCGCTTGCATCGACCCGGATCGTGGCCTGCTCGCCGTCGCTCTGCACCGCTACCTGGAGCTGGGGGTCAAGCGGGGCCGGCATCGTCCACCGGAGGGCCTGCGGCCAGAGGCGCTGGAACGGCTCGGTGCCCACCCAGTCTCGCGCCCACGGCCCCTGCGCATCGGCTGTCCAGACCAGCGCGCGGCCAAGCCCATACTGCCACTGAGCCAGGATGGGCTCGCCGGTGTCACTCGACAGCACGACCTCTGCAGCCGGGCGAGGCGTCACCCGCACATACCCATGCAGCGGTGGGAGCGCTGCCGGGACCAGCATGCGGACGGTCGGGGCGGCTGTGACCAGCCGTGGGACGAAGTCCCGTTCCTGCTTGTAGCCCTGGCCGGCCAGCCGCGCCTCCTGCGTAAGGAGCTGCGG
>Ga0070741_10017874_pt1 | contig 11577 bp, 7 predicted proteins | sample Coa_R1_4_FD_66440 | JGI IMG/M metagenome (GOLD analysis project Ga0070741, IMG submission 66440) | Surface soil microbial communities from Centralia Pennsylvania, which are recovering from an underground coalmine fire - Coalmine... | ecosystem: Environmental > Terrestrial > Soil > Unclassified ...
AACCGCAGCCAGTGAATCGAGACGCAGGTCGTTCTGTTGGACGTCCGCGCCGTGGCACTGATAACAACGTGTGGCGAGAACGGGACGAATTCGAGAAGCAAATAACCCCGAATCCGTCGTCACCCCATGAGCTGCTTGAAGTGGTGTGGATCCCGTGGATCCTGATTCTCGCGCTGCAAATCCCCCCTGGTCAATCCAGGCTCGGATCAGGTCGATCTCCTGCGCCGGAAGCGGATCTGCGCCCAGCGGCATCCGCGGCGCGTCTACGGAACCGATGATCCGCTTCACAAGCAGGCTCTCTTGGCTGTTTCCCGGGATGATCGCACGCCCGGACACGCCACCCTCCAAAACCCCCTCTTCGGAATCAAGCCGGAGCCGGGCCTGGGATTTCTGGGAACCGTGGCAAGCCACACAGTGCTCCCGGAAAATGGGGGCAAGGTCTCGATCGAATTCAATTGCCTTGACGGACGCCTGCTGGGGAGCGTCAGAAGCTCTCGCTTTCGGCTCCTGTCCGGCAGCCAGGAGCACAAGTCCGGCGGATAGAAGCGTGCCGATTGCCCCCATGACACGCAGAGCGTTGCCCTTCTTTGAAGTCTGAGAGAAATACATTCGAGTTCTGTTCCCCCAATGAAACGTATTTTCCCTTCGGGTCACGCTGAATTTCCGGCTGATTGTCCCTGCTAGTGGTATCGAGAGACCCTTGAACCCCGACTCGGATTTTATACGCCAGTTTGACGCCTGCCGCAACAATCTTCCTTCATGCTATCCCTCGCTCTCCTCTTCTTAGTGTGCCGCCTCGGTTCGCAATCAATGCGCCACTGAGGGTATGATGATGCCTTCGGACTCTCATGCGGAAGGAGTGCTCTTATTGGCTGGCGCACTTAGCGTGACGTCGATTCTTCTCTTTTCAACCCTTGCGCGGGCTGGGTCGGCTCGACCCAGGGTAAATGTGGTGTCTTCAGAGTTTGTTTTCCAAAGCGCGCCCTTCAAAGAGTGCCATGCTTCCACCATTGTTGAACTGCCGGACGGCGACCTGCTGGTTGCATGGTTCGCAGGTTCACACGAAGGTGACCCGAGCGTGGCGATATGGGGCGCGAGAAGAAGTAGGGCCGGCTGGACACTTCCCGAGGTGTGGGCTCGTGAGTCCGGCGCGCAATGCTGGAATCCAGTCCTTTTCCGAGATCAAGGAAGCAAGGTCTGGCTCTTCTACAAAGTCGGGCCAAGTCCAGAAACCTGGTCGGGCGCATACAAAACGTCCGCAGAGGGCAGGAGTTGGAGTGCCGCTACATATCTCCCTGCGGGACTCCTGGGTCCAATCAAAAACAAGCCTATTCTTCTGGCAAGCGGCGACATCGTTGCCGGCACATCGGTTGAAAGCTACAACGCCTGGTCCGCGTGGGTTGAGATCAGTCGAGACCAGGGTCAGTCCTGGCATAGGTACGGGCCCATCACCGTGCCGCAACATAACCGCGGGATTATCCAGCCAACACTCTGGGAGAGTGCACCCGGCCACTTGAAAATGTTGGTACGCGCCACGCAGGAGATCGGCTCTATTTGTGAAGCGAGCTCTGAGGATGGAGGGGAGACCTGGACGCCGGCACGTCCCACAGCCTTGCCCAATCCCAACAGCGGCATCGATGCCGTCAGAATGGCCAACGGGACTGTCGCCCTCGTCTATAACCACTCTAAGACTGGCCGCAGCCCCCTGAATCTCGCATTTTCCCGGGATGACGGAGCGACCTGGCTCCCAGTTCTGGACCTTGAGACTGAGCCGGGCGAGTACTCGTATCCCGCCATAATTCAAACTAAAGACGGAATGCTGCACATTACTTACACTTGGCGTCGCATCCGAATCAAGCATGTGGTCATCGATTCGAAAGGCGCTTGGGGGGACGAGAGACGCCGCCAATGACAGCGACGTGCGAGCTCCGTCCCGTCTCCATTCTCATCCGCAGGGCGCAAGGCGCTTGAGATCAAAGAGGCGTTGCAGAATCCGCTGATCGAGCGGCAGCCACCCGTGCTATACTTCGCGCAGGGCATACGTGCATAATGGGCCGTTAGTTCCATGCGGGCAGCCAGTCGGCGAATTCCTTCCCGGGGGCATCGATGTCTCGAATTCGATTGGTGAGTAGTTTTCTCAGCGTCATTTTACTGAGTGCGACTCTCCGGGCCGAAGTGGGTTTCAACCGCGACATTCGCCCCATCATGTCGGACACCTGCTTCCGATGCCATGGACCCGATAAGAATGCTCGCATGGCGGGCCTGCGCCTCGACATCCGCGAGGAAGCACTGAAGCCGGCCATGGATGGCAAGATTCCGATCGTTCCCGGCAGGCCTGATCAAAGTGAAATTATCCGACGGATCTTTTCGACCGACTCCTCCGAGATCATGCCTCCCGAGTTCTCGCACAAGACTTTAACGCAGGAGCAAAAAGAAACCATTCGACGATGGGTCGCGGAAGGCGCCCCGTACGAGGGCCACTGGAGCTTCCAACCAGTCAAGAGACCTCCTGTGCCCAAGGTTTCAGACGGGGGTACGCCCATTCGCAATCCAATCGACGCTTTCGTTCAGGCACGCCTCGCCAAGGAAGGATTGAAGCCTTCACCCGAAGCAGACCGGCGCACGCTGATCAGGCGCGTCACCCTTGATCTGACGGGCCTGCCGCCAACGCCAACCGAGGTGGAACAGTTCGTCAACGACAAGTCGCCGGACGCTTACGAGAAAGTCGTCACGCGACTGTTGGCCTCACCGCGTTATGCCGAGATGCAAACCATGCATTGGCTGGATGCCGTCCGCTATGCGGACACGCGTGGTTTCCATGGGGACAACGAACAGCCCGCCTGGCCCTATCGAGATTACGTGTTGCGGGCTTTTCGGGATAATAAGCCCTTTGACGAATTCACTCGCGAGCAGATCGCCGGCGACCTGATTCCCAATGCCACGATTGAGCAAAAGGTGGCTTCAGCCTACAACCGCATCCTTCGCACCTCACAGGAAGGCGGCATCCAGGAGAAAGAATATCTGGCCAAATATGGTGCGGACCGCGTCCGCACGACAAGCGGAGTATGGCTGGGATTGACCACGGGCTGTGCGGAGTGTCACGACCACAAGTTCGACCCTATCAAGTCGAAAGACTTCTATGCGATGAAGGCCTTTTTCGCGGATATCAAGGAGAAGGGTCTCCTGCCCGGCCGGGGTGAGGACGCGTGGGCTTCGACCTTGCAGTTGCCAACGGAAGCCCAGGCAAAGCGCCTGGCTGAACTGAATGAGGAAGTGCGGCGGGCCGAGAGGGCTCTCGAAGAAAAGACGGGCAGCCTGAAAGCGCGAGAAGCCATGTGGGAAAAGCAGTTGTCAGAAGATTTCAAAGCAGGACGGCTGAAGTGGCAGTATCAGCGACCGTTTGCGGCAAAATCGGAACGTGGTGCTGTCCTCAAGATCTACAACGATGAATTACTGGAAAGCAACTACTATGTTGTGACTCGCGGTGCGGCTTCCGGCGCCACCAAGCGGGAGCCCGGAAACGGGACCGTTGTGGCCAGCGGGCCGAATCCCGACAACGAAACCTACACCATCCGCTTCAGGCCCGGTCCCGGGACATGGACGGCGCTTGGGGTCCAAGCGATGCAGGACGAGAGTTTGCCCGGTATGAGGCTCGCTCGAGGGGCTGACCGTTTTGTCCTGACCGAAGTAGAAGCGGAACTCTCTGCCAATGAAAAGGCACCCGGCAAAAAGCTGCTCTTGGTGCTGGCCACAACGGACGGGTTTGGTGAGGCTCCCGAAAACCTGCCGATGGCTGCGATTGACGGCAATCCTTCGACGGGCTGGGGTGTCTCTGACGGCGAAGGGAAAAATCCATTTCTTGCGCTGCGATTCGCCGAACCGGCGCAGACGACAGCAGCATCGGTGATTACGGTGCGACTGCGACATGATTCGCCCCTGCGCCGCGCCACAATCGGCCGAGTTCGGTTGGCCTTATCCACAGGCCGGTACTCTTGGCCCGAGTTAGGTGATGCGGCCGTGGATGCCGGCTTGCCTGTCGATGAGGGCCGGCTTATCAAGGGTGGGGTCCGGGACGGCGTGCCCGTCGATGTCCTCAAGGCACTCAAAATTGAGCCTGCCCATCGCTCCGAAGCGCAGACGAAGGCTCTGCGCGAACACTTTCAGTGGTCTGACGCGGAGCTGCAGCCGCTTTTCGTGAAGCTCGAACAATTGAAGGCCAGCCGGTCGCTGCTTGAGGCGGAGATTCCCACCGTATTGGTGACGCAGTCTGTCGCCCCGCGCGAGACTCGAATCCTGCCGCGTGGAAACTGGATGGACGACTCCGGCGAGATCGTAGAACCCGCCATCCCGCAATTTCTCGGGAAATTGACGACAGGAGGCCGCCGGGCCACGCGGCTGGACCTTGCCAACTGGATCGTCTCACGCGATAACCCGCTCACTGGGCGCGTGTATGTGAATCGCTTGTGGCAACAGTTTTTCGGGACCGGCCTTTCGAAAGTGCTTAACGATCTGGGGTCGCAAGGCGAATGGCCAAGCCACCCGGAGCTTCTCGACTGGCTTGCCGCGGAATTCATGGAACCGGCGTGGCAAGCAGAGGGGACGCACCCCTGGGATGTGAAGCACATTATCCGGACCATCGTGTTGAGCCACACCTACCGGCAATCGTCGGCCGTAACTCCCGAGCTCGAGGAGCGGGATCCGGATAACCGGCTCCTGGCGCGGCAAACCCGTTTCCGGGTGGACGCAGAAGTTGTGCATGATATCGCTCTTTCAGTCTCCGGCCTGCTGATCGAGAAATTCGGCGGTCCCAGCGTGAAGCCCTACCAGCCTGAGGGGTACTGGGCGGCTCTGAATTTCCCCAAGCGGGAATATTCAACCAGTGAGGGTAAGAATTTGTACCGCCGCGGCGTCTATACGCACTGGCAGCGAACCTTCCTCCATCCAACCCTCGCTGCATTCGATGCACCAAGCCGTGAAGAATGCACGGTGAATCGTGTGAACTCGAATACGCCGCTTCAGGCGCTGGTTCTCTTGAATGATCCAATCTTCGTCGAAGCTGCCCGGGTTTTCGCCCAGAAGACGATCAAGACGGCGGGGCCAACGTTCGACAAGCGTATAGATTGGGCCTTCACTCAAGCCTTGGGCAGAAAGCCGACAGCAACCGAGCGGCGGATCCTGGCCGACTTACACCAAAAGACGCTTCAGGATTTTTCAGCATCACCGGCTAACGCGCAAAGTCTGCTTCGGGTGGGTGAGGCGCCGGTGGACAAGAGTTTGAAACCCGTGGAACTGGCCGCGATGACGGTTGTGACGCGCGCCATTCTGAACCTGCACGAAACCATTACAAGGAATTAGAGTGTCGCCCAGGTTGACCCGTTTGAAAAACAATTTCCCGGAGTGCTAGCCGGCGTGATCAAGCCGATCAAGCGACGGGCTGAAGGAGACAATGATGGACCCTAAAGAATTGGCTGCGCTCGAAATCAGGCGGAGAACATTTCTGGGTTATGGTGTCTCGGGGCTGGGCCTACTGGCATTAAACTCCCTGATTAACCCGCGGCTGTTCGCTTCCGAGTCGCCCGCCACAGGCGGATCGAAAGGGGTTGTCAACCCCCTGCACTTCCCTCCCAGGGCCAAGCGGGTCATCTTTCTCTATCAGGCAGGGGGGCCGTCGCACCTGGAGACGTTCGATCCCAAGCCGAAGCTCGCCGAGCTCGATGGAAAGCCGATGCCGGAATCCTTTACCCAGGGGCAGCAACTGGCGCAACTGCAAGGCAAAAAGCTGATTTGCTTCGGGCCCCAGCATGGGTTTAAAAGGTTCGGGAAATCGGGACTTGAGATCTGCGAGTTGTTTCCCGAGATCGGCAGCGTGGCGGACGATATCTGCATCGTGCGTTCGATGACGACGGAACAGATCAATCACGATCCGGCCCACACGGTAATGAATACGGGAGTAATCATCGCCGGCCGGCCGAGTATGGGCTCATGGGTACTCTACGGGCTTGGCTCCGAGGCGGAAGACTTGCCGGGATTCATCGTCCTCATCTCCTCGGGCAAGGGTGGGCAGATGCAGCCCATCGCAGCGCGGCAATGGTCCTCCGGCTTTCTGCCCAGCCGCTTCCAGGGCGTCAAGTTCAATTCCATCGGCGACCCGGTGCTGTACATCAAGAACCCGCAAGGCATCGACGCAAATGTTCAGAACGCCTCCATCCAGGCAATTAATGCTCTCAACAAGGCGGAGTATGAGACGGTAAAGGACCCGGAGGTTCTCACTCGAATCGCGCAGTACGAGATGGCTTTCAAGATGCAGACCAGTGTTCCCGGCCTGATGGACACCAGCAAAGAGCCGCAGCATATTCTGGATATGTACGGGGCGAAACCCGGGGATGGTTCCTTCGCCTCCAACTGCCTGCTGGCGCGGCGCCTTGCAGAGCGAGGTGTACGCTTCATCCAGCTCTACCACCGCGATTGGGATCACCACGGAGGAATCAAGGCGAACATTGCAATTAAGGCGCGGGAGACAGACCGCGCGACCGCGGCACTCATCAAGGACCTTAAGCAAAGAGGTATGCTCCAGGACACTCTCGTGATCTGGGGAGGCGAGTTCGGGCGAACCCCCATGTCTCAGGGAGGCGACGGCCGCGACCACCACATCAAGGGGTTCTCTTTCATGCTTGCCGGGGGAGGAATCAAAGGCGGGCTTGTCTACGGGGCCACCGACGATCTGGGTTACGCGGCCGAACAAAATCCTGTGAGCGTGCACGACTTCCACGCCACGGTTCTCTATCTGCTGGGCATCGATCATCGTCGGTTGACGGTGAAATACCAGGGCCAGGACGCCCGGCTCACCTTTGTGTTCGGCGAAGTTGTGAAGGGGATCGTTGCCTGAATCAACCCTCGATTTGTCCTACGAAGCGCCGCTTCGCTGCCGGCCCAAGACACTTTGAGGTGTTAACCTCCGTTTGCACTTCACGGCAGTTTCTGCGAAACCCGCCTGCTCTCGATCTTGGACCTGTGACCCCTCGGGCAGCTCCGCCTCGACGATCCATTGCGCAGACTCACAATGAAATCTCCGCCAACCCGGGCAAAAAGGGGTATCCTTGCCACGATACTCGACGGGAACCTCCCGAGTATTCACACCCATGGAAAGGAATTCCTTACGCAATGCGACATCTGAACAATTCGTGGCGTGCCCCATGGCGAGCGATCTTCGTAATCATTGTGATGTTACACGTTTCATGGAATCTCGAAGGCGGGGTGAAGCCCCCCAGTCTACGACCAGTTTCGCTGCGGTGCGAGTACTTGTCGAACCCGCTCGGGATCGATGCAAAACAGCCGCGCCTGAGCTGGGCCCTGGCTTTGACGGACCCGAACAAGCGCGACACCAAGCAGTTGGGCTATCAGATTCTGGTTGCCTCCGACCCGAGCAATTTGGAGGCTGACCACGGCGATCTTTGGGATTCGGGGCGTGTGGATTCAGGCCAGTCAAGCCAGGTGCTTTACGCCGGGAGACCATTGGCATCGCGCATGTCGTGTTGGTGGAAGGTCCGCGTGTGGGATCAAGATGAAAGGGTTTCATCCTGGAGCGAGCCAGCGCATTGGAGCATGGGACTATTGCACCCAGGCGACTGGCAAGGTCAATGGATCAGCGGCACGTTAGACCAGCAGGCAACGGAGGCGGTTCTATTGCGGCGCGCCATCGCCTTGCCGCAGCGTCCCAGGCGCGTCATGGCTTATATTTGTGGGCTGGGATATTATGAGCTTTACGTTAATGGTAAGCGAGTTGGCGACCATGTGCTCGATCCGGCGTTCACAGATTACGATAAGCGAGTCCTCTACACTACCTACGACGTGACCTCCCTCCTTCATGAAGGAGCAAATGCTTTCGGCGTGATCCTGGGCAACGGATGGTTTCATCCCATCACGCCCGATCTGTTCGGCTTTGAGAAGGCTCCCTGGAAGCAACCTCCCAAGTTGCTGCTCAACATTGACCTGGAATTCTCTGACGGCAGCCACAAGACCATTGCGTCGGATTCTGCATGGAAATGGTCCACGGGACCTATCGTCTTCAACTGCATTCGCGCTGGTGAAACCTATGATGCACGCCTCGAAAAGAAAGGATGGAGCGAGCCGGAATACAACGACTCCGCTTGGAACCCCGTACACGAAGTCCCCGCTCCCAAAGGCGTTCTACACGCGCAAATGGAGCCGCCCATGCGGGTGACCGAAACGGTGCGCCCCGTGAAAATTACCGAACCTAAACCGGGCGTTTATCTGGTCGATTTCGGAGTGAACCTGACGGGCTGGGCGCGCTTGGAGGCAGCCGGTGATCCCGGCACGAAAATCACCCTGGAATACAACGAGATTTTGAAGCCCGATGGCACGCTCGACATGAAGTATTCCCACAGTCACACCTATGGCCGGTTTCAAACTGATGAGTTGATCTTGAATAGTCAAGGGACCGGAGTTCTCGAGCCGCGCTTCACTTACCATGGATTCCGCTACGTTCAGATCACGGGTCTCAAGCAAAAGCCTTCGCTCTCGAGCATCACCGCGTTCGGTGTGCACACCGACTGGGAATCGGCCGGAGAGTTTTCCTGCGCTAATCCCAAGATCAACCGCATGCAGCAGGCCATACGTCGCACTCTGAGTAATTCCGCTCACAGTATGCCCGGCGAGGAACCCACGCGCGAGAAAATGGGTTGGACGCAGGACGGCCTGAACACCATGGAGGCCGCACTCTACAATTTCGATGCTGCCTCCGTCTATAGGAAATACCTCTTCGACATGATCGATGCGCAGGAACCGAACGGTCATATACCCCCCATCGTTCCCACAAACGGCTGGGGGCGGACGAAGGCCGACGGGTCGCCGCCGGACTATTCCGATCCTTGGTGGGGCGGGACGCTGCCTTACGTGGCTGAGAAGCTCTACGAATACTATGGTGACCGGCAGGTGCTCGAAGCAGCCTATGAGCCGATGAAGCACTGGGTCGATTATCTGGGAACCACGGCGCACGATCACCTGGTTGATTGGTGGCTGGGCGACTGGCTGGAAATTGGCGCACATGGCCGGCCGACGCGGACTCCGATCATCCAAACCTCCACCGCGGGCTACTACTACTGCGTGAAGGCAGTGGTGCGGACTGCAACACTTCTTGGCAGGCCCGACGACGTTGCGAAGTATGAACGTCTGGCCGATCAGATCAAGAAGAGCTTTAACGCGCACTTTTTTGATCCAGTGTCAGGCCTTTATGCCAAGGATTCCGAGACCAGTCAGGTGCTCCCTTTGTGGCTCGGGCTCGCGCCGGAAAATGAGCGCGAACTGATACTGAGGCGCCTGGTCGAAGACCTCCATCGCCATGGCGATCACATGACAACCGGTTTTGTTGGAGTGATGCCATTACTTCACGGCCTTGTGGACTGGGGACAGCCGGACCTCGCTTACACCGTAGCCATGCAGGAGGATGTGCCCGGTTTCCTTCAAATGATTGCTGACGGTAACAGCACTATGGGGGAGTCGCTGGACGGGAAAGAGGGCTCGCGTCACCACCCCTTCGGCGCGTGCATTGGTTCTTTTTTGTTTCAGGAGGTTGCGGGAATCCGGCCAGACTTGGCGGGGCCCGGATTTCAGAAGATCATCATCCGTCCGGTCCCGGGAAATCTTATCTGGGCCAAGGCCAAGTACGATTCGATCCACGGTTCAATCGTGAGCGAATGGAAGCGTGAGGCGGGTCGATTCCTGCTCGACGTTGCCATCCCGCCCAACACCATGGCCACCATCTATCTTCCGGCCAGAAGGAAGGAGGACATTACCGAGAGCGGAAAGCCCCTAGACCAGGTGAACGGTGTGAGGTCCTTGCGCCTCGAGGGTAACCTGGCGGCTATAAATGTCGGCTCGGGTCAATACTCGTTGGTCGCCGAGAGCAAATAGGCTTGCCACCGCTGGACTGTCGAGCAATTAGGAAGGTGAGCGTCCGCATGAGCAAACGACGACAGTTCTGCGTGGAAGACATCGTATGCTTCGAGATGGTCAACTTTTGCGGCCATCTGGCGCACTGCCTTTCCTGACCAGTTCGGAAAGAGCGTATCCTTTCCACTGCTATTGACGTGCTTGAACCTGTGCGTGCCGACGCCGAACTTCTTTAAGACATCGGCTTGCCGTTTGGTCCAAAGCTGGGGCCATATTGCGAAGAATCTTCAGGTTGTCGCCGAAAGGAAGTCTGTTCTTCCAGTCCGTGTTCTGGAGTGGCGCGGCCCTCAGCGGCGAACGCAGGAAAACGCCGGTGGGGATACCGGCGCCACAGTTCCGGCACGAGGGCAGCCAATCCGGACAGCAAAAGCGATGCGGGGCAGTGCGGAATCTTCTGGTTCACCCCATCGTGAGTACCACTCGAAAGCGGGCCTGCCCGCTCATCATGCGGTCGTAGGCTTCGGCGGCGCGCTCCAGTGGATAGATTTCATTCATCGAGCGCACTCCGGTCAGGACGCTGAAGTTCAGGGTATCTTCGGAGTCGACGGCGGTGCCCGAAGGCCAGCCCGTAACGGTTCGGCGTCCTCCGATCAGCAGCAAGCCGGGCACCTCCAGGGGCTCCGGTGAGGCCCCGATCACAATCAACTTTCCGTCGATGCCCAGGCCTCCAATCGTCGCGCTCATTGCTTTAGCGTTGGTCACGGTGGCCAGGATAACCTTGGCGCCGCCCAGCCTCGCGAGCTCTTCGGCAGGATCCCGGGATGTCGTGTCGATGTAGTGCCTCGCTCCCAGCTTGAGCGCCAGCGACTCCTTATCCTTCCCACGTGCGATGGCAACCGTTTTGAAGCCCATCTTCGCGGCGTATTGAATGCCCAGGTGGCCGAGTCCCCCAACACCTAGAATGGCGACCAAATCGCCCGCACGGCCCCCGCTGTGGCGCAAAGAGTTATAGGTCGTGATGCCCGCACACAATAGCGGTCCAGCGTCCGCAGCAGGGAGTCCGTCGGGAATGCGCGCGAGGGCTTGTGCAGGAGCGATCATGTATTCGGCGTACCCGCCATCGAAGGAGATTCCGCAGATCTTGCCATTACGGCAGGTGATGAAGTCCCCGCGCCGGCAGGACTCGCAGTGACCGCAGTGGCCTCCGTACCAACCCACACCGACACGGTCTCCGGCCTTCCAGCCCGCCAGACCCGGCCCAGTTGCATCGACCACCCCTGCGACTTCGTGTCCCGGGACGCGCGGATACTGGATTCCTGGCCAGTGGCCCTCTTTTACCATGGAATCGCTGTGGCAGATGCCGCAGGCTTGCACCTTGATTCGCACCGACCCGGGACCGGGCTCTGGGATTTCCTGCTCCACCAGTTCAAAAGGTCCCCCCGGTCGCCTGACCTGCAACGCTCGCATCTTTGGCATGTTCCCCCCATGTTGGTGTGGATTCCCAAAAACCTTTCAAGATTAGGTGCTGCCATCAGGTTGTCGAGGAGGCCGCACAGGGCAGACTCTTGGCTGAAATAGAAATCGACGGCCGCGCACTTTCAAAGAATGGGTTCTGTGTGACAACCCTGCAGAGTCGGACGGCGCTCGATCTTACGGTCACTGTCCGTC
>Ga0070741_10017875_pt1 | contig 11577 bp, 13 predicted proteins | sample Coa_R1_4_FD_66440 | JGI IMG/M metagenome (GOLD analysis project Ga0070741, IMG submission 66440) | Surface soil microbial communities from Centralia Pennsylvania, which are recovering from an underground coalmine fire - Coalmine... | ecosystem: Environmental > Terrestrial > Soil > Unclassified ...
GCCGCCTACGCCGGCTCGGCGATGGTCTGTCCCGAGCTGCGCTGGGCGTTCGCGGGCGTCGAGCGCGCCGACTCGCTCGTCGTCAACGCGCACAAGTGGCTCGCGACGCCGATGGACTGCTCGCTCGTGTGGACGAGCCGGCCGGCCGAGTGGCGCGACGCGTTCACGCTCGTCCCCGAGTTCCTGCGCACGGGCGACGAGGCGGAGCTCAACCTCAGCGAGTGGGGCCCGTCGCTCGGGCGCCGCTTCCGCTCGCTGAAGCTGTGGGCGGTCGTCCGCTGCCACGGCCGCGAGGGCCTGCAGCGGCTGATCCGCGAGCACGTCCGCCTCGCGCGGGTGTTCGAGGAGTGGGTGCGGGCGGAGCCCGGCTGGGTCGTGTGCGCACCGCGCCACTTCTCGCTCGTCTGCTTCCGCCTGGACGCGCCGGACGAGGAGAACGAGGCGCTGCTCGAGCGCGTCAACGCCACCGGGGAGGTGTTCCTCTCGCATACGCGGCTCGCCGGCCGCTACGTGCTGCGGCTCGCGATCGGGAACGCGCGGACGAGCGAGGACGACGTGCGGCGGGCATGGGAGGTGCTGCGGCGCGAGGCGGCTGCGCTGCGCTGAGAGGCGACCCCGCGCCCGGGCCGAGCGGGGCGTGGGGCGGCCGGTCCGGCCGGGGCGGTCCGGCTGGCCGGCCGGAATCGACGGGCGGGCCGGACGCCGCGTGCGCCGCTTCGCCCGGTTTGGCGCACATCCGGCGCACATCCGTCACCCATGCGTGCGTCGCGCCCGGATACGCTGAGCAGCGGGTGGAGGCGCGGGGTGGCCCCGGCCCGTCAGCCGTCGGCGAGGGCCTGGATCGCGGCGTCGTGCAGCGCCACCCGGTAGCGCCACAGCGCCCGTCCGGTCGCGAGTAGGCGGCCGCGAATCGGGCCGGCGAGCTCGTCGACCGTTCCCCAGCGGGCGGCGGCGATCTCATGCGTGTCGCGCGGCACGAGCTCGTCCGCGTCCGTCGTCGCGGCGAGCACGTGTGTCTCCCACGGAAGAGCCTCGGTGCGGAAGCGGAAGACAGCTCGCGCGTGCACGAGGTAGCGCTCGAGCGTCACCGCCGCGCCGATCTCTTCGAGCGCCTCCCGGACGACGCCGGCGGCGAACTCCTCTCCCGGCTTGACGCCGCCGCCCGGAGTCCGCCAGATCCCCGTCTCGAAGTGCGGTTTGCGGATCAGCGCCAACCTGTCGCCGTTCAGAACGAACAGCGTGACGTCGTGCCGGCGCGCCGGGTCGCGGGCGACGAGGTCGCGCTCCCGCTCGGTCACCTCGCCCTCCCATGCGAGCAGGATCGGCCGCCCGAGCTCGGCACGGACGCGCGCGAGGACAGTCTCGTCGATGTGCACCGGGCCAGACTAGAGGCGCCGCAGCAGGTCGGCGAGGCGCGACGGGTCGGCGACGACGAGGTCGGCCGCCCGGCCGAGCTCCGGCGGCCCCTCCTCCGAGGCGACGGCGATGCGGACGGCGAGCTCGAGCCCGTCCAGCGCGCGGAAGGCGTCGAGGTCGGTCGCGTCGTCGCCGGCGTACAGCGCGCGGCGCAGGCCGGCTTCCTCCACAAGCCGGCGTACCGCCGTGCCCTTGTCGGCGTCGACCGGAGGGCGCACCTCCAGCACCATGCGCCCGAAGCGTGGCCGCAGCCCCGTTTCCCTCGCTCGCGCTGCCACGGTGGAGAGGTAGTCGAGCGCGCCTTTCGGGTCGCGGGCCGTGCGGTAGTGGAAGGCGAGCGTCAGGCGCTTCCCGGGCTCGGCCTCCCAGTCGACCGATCGCGCGAAGTCGGCGAGCACCTGCGCCCAGCGGGGGGCGGCCGGATCGAGCTCGAGCCCGTGCTCGCCGACGTAGCGGACGCCGGCGGCGCCGACGACTCGGGCGGCGTCCTCGCCGGTGCGGCCGCTGATGCAGGCGACGAGGCCGTAGCGCCGCGCCAGCCGCTCGAGCTCCCGTCGCGTCGCTTCCGGGACCACGGCCTCGTGCGGCCGCGGCGCGATCGGCGCGAGCGTCCCGTCGACGTCGAGCAGGAGCGCCGCGCGGGGCGGGTCCTGGGCGAGCCGCGCGAGCAGTGTGCCGGCGCCCACCCTCGTAGAATAGGAGCGTGCGCCTCGTCCTGATCGGGCTGGCGGCCGGGTTCTTCGGGGCGCTCTTCGGAGTCGGCGGCGGCATCGTCATGGTGCCGCTGCTGATCGCCGTCGCGGCCTTCTCGCCGCGGCCGGCGATGGCGACGTCGCTCGCCGCCATCGGCCTCATCTCGCTCGAGGGCGTCGTCTTCTACGGCCTGCACGGCGACCTGAAGCCGGTCGACGCGGTCGTGCTCGGAGTGCCGGCCGCGATCGGCGTGGTGCTCGGCACGGCGCTGCAGCAGCGGCTCCAGAACACGACGCTCGCGCTCGCTTTCGCCGTCCTGCTCGCCGCCGTCGCCATCCGGCTGTTCGTCTGATGGACGTCGTGCTCGCGATCGCCCTCGGTCTCGTCGCCGGCCTCCTCGCCGGGCTGTTCGGTGTCGGCGGCGGCATCCTGTTCGTGCCGACGCTCACGCTCGCCCTGGGGCTCGAGCAGCACCACGCCCAGGCGACGTCGCTCCTCGCCATCCTGCCGACCGCCGCCGTCGGCGTGTGGAGGCAGTACCGGTACGGCAACCTGCTCTGGAGACCGTCGCTCGTGCTCGGGCTGGCGGGGATCGGCGGTGTCGCCGCAGGCGGCTTCCTGGCCGAGTCGCTGCCGGGCCAGGCGCTGAGGCGGCTGTTCGGCGCGCTCCTGCTCGCGACCGCCGCTCAGATCGTCTGGCGAGTCGTGCGCGAGCGCTGACGCCGAGGGCGCCGAAGACCGCCTGCCGGCTCCTGCGATACTTCGCGGCCGTGATCGGACGCCGCAGCGTCGCGCTCGCCCTCCCGATCATCGCCGTCGCCGCCGCGGCTGCGACGCTCCCTGCGCACGGGGGCACGGCCGCCGCACACGCGCGCACGAGGGCGTACGGGATCCAGGTGCAGCTTCCGAACCAGCAGCCGATCGTCGCCGGGTTGCACGAGGCGCCGCCGTCGGCGAGCGGGGCGGACGGGAGCTTCTCCTACCCGGACGACGGCTCGCTGGTGAGCGCCCGCACGCTGGCCGGCCGCGGCGCGCTGCTCGGCGCGGGAGCGACGGCGAGGGCCGGCAGCGACGTCACCGGGCTCAGCCTGTTCGGCGGCGAGATCACGGCCGACGCGGTCGTCGCGCGCGTGACCGCGAACGCCTCCGGCTCGGTCGACTTCACCGGCTCGTCCCTGACCAACCTCGTCGTCCTCGGTCAGCCGGTGACCGCCCAACCCCACCTTCGCGTTCCGCTCGCTGACTGGGGCCACGCGATCGTGCTCGAGGAGGAGGTGCAGCCGGCACGGGCGTCCTCGGCCGAGCGACGCGGCTGGCTGACCGCGCTCGACGTGTGGCTCGACGCCTCCCACGACGGCCTGCCGCCCGGGACGAGGATCCTCGTCGGCTACGCCGATGCGACCGCGACCATGCCGCCCTCGACCGCGCCGCCCTCGACCGCGCCGCCCGCGTCCCCACCCGAGCAGGCGCCCCTGCCCGCGCCGGCTCTCCCTCCGCTTCCCGTCCTCCCGGCCCCGGCGCCGCCGCCCGTCGCGCCTCCGCCGCTCGCGCCCCGCCGGGCAGTGCACGTCGTTTCGCCGCGGCACCAAGCCGCCATCGCCCACACCCGCTTCTCGCCGGCCCCCGTCGTGCCTGTGACGCTGCGGCCGGCGATCACGGCGCGCGGCTACGTCTTCCCCGTCTACGGACCATCGGGCTACGGCGACAGCTTCGCGGCGCCGCGCAGCGACGTGCACGGCGGCTGGCACCACGGCGACGACATCTTCGCCCCGCTCGGCGCGCCGGTCCTGGCGGTGGCAGACGGCACGGTCTTCTCCGTGGGGCCGAACCCGATCGGCGGCAACCGGCTGTGGCTCCAGGACGAGAGCGGCAACCAGTTCTACTACGCCCACCTGTCCGCGTACACGCCGCTCGCCCGGGACGGCGCGCGCGTGCACGCGGGCGACGTGCTCGGCTTCGTCGGCAACACGGGCGATGCCGAGGGAGGGCCGTACCACCTCCACTTCGAGATCCACCCGGCCGGGCTGCTCTTCCTCGGCTACGACGGCGTCGTCGACCCGACCCCCTACCTGGACGCCTGGTGGCATGTGCGCGACATTCGCTTCCCGGCGGGCCTGGCGTGGGCGCCCCAGCCGCTGCGCACGCATCTGCCGCCCGCCGGCGCCCTCCTGCTCCAGAGCACCGACATCTCGACGGCGACCGGGCTCGACCCGCGCTCGCTCGAGCGCGTGCTGCAGGCGGGCGGGACAGCCGGCTCTTGACGTCCGGCTGCCCCGCGCTCGTCCTGCGAGCTAGGAGACGTGCGCGCTTCCGCCGTTCGGCGAGGCGGCGCGCATCTCGTGCGCGCCGAGCACCTTCCCCTTCACCCAGCGGCGCGTCTCGGGACCCGTGAACGGGTTGAAGAAGACGCCGATCGCGACGCCTCCGAGCAGAAACGCCAGGTTGCGCATCCGGTGCGAACCCGCGCGTTCCCGCTCGACGTGCTGGAGCCGCTCGGCGGCGTGCCGCAGCTCGGCGATGGCGCGGCGGATGTGCTGCTGTACGTCCTCGTCGCGCGCGACGCGGGTCGCGAGCGAGGAGAGGTCACGCTGCGAGGAGAGCTCCTCGTAGAGCGCCCGCGCGGCTGCGAAGGCCGCGCGCAGGTTGTCGCGGAACGCCTCGTCGCGGAGCGCCCGCTCGACGTAGGGCCTGGCCGTCTCCGCGGCGGACATGACGCTGTCCTTCGTCATCGGCATGGCTAAGCTGTCCTTTCGTCGGCTCTCTGCTACGAGTGTACCCCCGATGCGACTTCTGACTCGCGCGGGCGCCTGCGCCCTGCTCGCGGCCGCGCTCGCCGGCTGCGGCGGCGGGGGTGGCGGCGGGGTGCCGGCCGAGCAGACGGTGCGGGCCGCCCACTTCCGCTTCGCCGCGCCGGCGGACTGGAAGACGACGCGAACGGCGCACAGCGTGTCGCTGGGGCCGAAGGCGAGCCCGGCCGAGCTCGTGTCCGTGTCCGTCTTCCCGCTCATCCGTGCCTACACGCCGGCGCTCTTCCCCAAGGTGGTCGGTGAGCTCGACCGCACCGCAGCCACGCTCGCGGCCGACCTCGGCGGGAAGGTGGAGCGCGGGGAGACGGTGCAGGTGGCGGGCATCCGCTCGCGCCAGTACGTGCTCGCCTACAGCCGGGACGGCAGCGACCTGCGGCAGCGGCTCACCTTCGTCCTGCGCGGCAAGACCGAGTTCCAGCTGCTCTGCCGCTGGGCTGCCTCGGGCTCCGAGCCCGAGGCGTGTGCCAGGCTGACCGAGAGCTTCCGCCTGCGCGGGTAGCGACGAGGGCCGCGCGGCGACCGGCCCGGCCCGTCGCCGCTGAACACGCGCGCGGGAAGTGCGATCGTCTGGACCGGCTCGCGCCTGATCGCCTGGAGCGGCTCCCTCTACGAGCGCTTCAACCCGGTGCCGAACGATGGCGCCGAGCTCGACCTGACGGGCTGAGGCCGGGCCGGTCCGCGCTCAGCGGCGGCCGGTCGCGGCGCGGCGCTCCGGCGTCGCCGCCGCCCGAGGGCGCTTCGTCTGCCGGGCGCCGTCGAAGGCGGCGGCGAGCACGTCGTCCACCGTGTCGGCGAGCACGAACGTGAGCTCTTCGCGCGCGGCCGGCGGCAGCTCGGCCAGATCGGGCTCGTTCTCGCGCGGCAGGATGACCTTCGACACCCCGGCCCGCTGCGCCGCCAGCACTTTGTCGCGGACGCCTCCGATTTGCAGCACCTGGCCGGTGAGCGTGATCTCGCCGGTCATCGCCACCTCGCTCGAGACAGGCTCGCCGCGCGCGAGCGAGACGAGCGCCGTCGCGATCGTGATCCCCGCCGACGGGCCGTCCTTCGGGACGGCGCCCGCCGGCACGTGCACGTGCACGTCGTGCTGCGAGAACCAGGCCGGGTCGATGCCGAGCCTGTCCGCGTGACTGCGCACCCAGGAGAGCGCCGCCTGGGCCGACTCCTGCATCACCTCGCCGAGCTGGCCGGTGATGGTCAGCTTGCCCTGGCCCGGGTAGGCGGTCGCCTCGATGAACAGCACGTCGCCGCCGACGGCGGTGACGGCGAGCCCGGTGGCGACGCCGGGATCCGACGTGCGCCTGCGCACCTCGCCGGCGAAGCGGCGCGGGCCGAGCCACTCGCGCGCCCGCTTCTCGTCGATGCGCGTCCTGCGCGCACGGCCCTCCGCGACCTGGCGGGCGGCCTTGCGGAAGAGGTCGGCGATGCGGCGCTCCAGCCCGCGCACGCCCGCCTCGCGCGTGTACTCGCGGACGATCATGCGCAGCACCCTGTCCGTCACCTCGATCTTTGTCGCCTCGAGGCCGTGGGCGTCGAGCTGCTTGGGCACGAGGTAGCGCCGGGCGATGTGCAGCTTCTCCTCCTCCGTGTAGCCGGCGAGCTCGATCACGTCCATCCGGTCGAGCAGCGGCCCCGGGATCGTCTCGACCTGGTTGGCGGTGCAGATGAACAGCACCTTGGACAGGTCGAACGGAAGATCGAGGTAGTGGTCGCGGAAGGCGGTGTTCTGCTGCGGGTCGAGCACCTCGAGCATCGCGCTCGCCGGGTCGCCGCGCCAGTCCGCGCCCATCTTGTCGATCTCGTCGATCATGAACACCGGGTTCTTCGACTCGGCGTCGCGGATCGCGCGGATGATCGTGCCCGGCATCGCCCCGATGTAGGTGCGTCGGTGGCCGCGGATCTCCGACTCGTCGCGGATGCCGCCGACGGAGATGCGCACGAACTTCCGCCCGAGCGCCCGCGCGATCGACTGGCCGAGCGACGTCTTCCCCACGCCGGGCGGGCCGACGAAGCAGAGGATCTGCCCGGACACGTCGCCTTTCAGCTTGCCGACAGCGAGGAACTCCAGGATCCGCTCCTTCACCTTGTCCAGGTCGTAGTGGTCGGCGTCGAGCACCTGCCGCGCCTGCTCGAGGTCGAGGTTGTCCGGGGTCGTCGCGTTCCACGGCAGCGACAGGATCCACTCCAGGTAGGTGCGGATGACGCCGTACTCGGCTGCCGCCGGCGGCAGCTTCTCGAGCCGGGAAAGCTCGCGACTCGCTGCCTTCAGCGCCTCCTCCGGCAGGCCCGCCTCGCCGATGCGCGTGCGCAGCTCCTCGATCTCCGCCTGCTCGTCGTCGCCCTCGCCGAGCTCCCGCTGGATCGCCTTTAGCTGCTGGCGCAGGAAGTACTCGCGCTGCGTCTTGCCGAGCTCCGACTCGACCTCCGACTGGATCTTCGAGCCGAGCTCGAACACCTCGAGCTCGCGTGTCAGGATCGTCGCCGTCTCGCGGAGCCGCTGCTCCACGTCCACGAGCTCGAGCAGGTGCTGCTTCTCGGCTGTCTCCAGCCGCAGCGTCGAGGCGACGAGGTAGGTGAGGATCCCCGGATCGTCGACGTTCGCCGCGGCGAGCTGCAGCTCGTCGGGGAGCGTCGGGACGAGCTCGACGACGCGCGCGAACTGGTTCTGCACCGTCCGGGTCAGCGCCTCGACCTCCTTGCTCTCGACCAGCACGTCCGGGAGGTCGGCGAACTCGCCGACGGGGTACGGCTCCTCGCGCATGCGCCGCACGAGGCGGATGCGCTTGACGCCCTGGACGAGGATGCGCAGCGTGCCGTCCGGGATGCGCATCAGCCGGTGCACGATCGCCGCCGTGCCGATCTCGTAGACGTCGTCGAACCCGGGCTGCTCCGCCTCCGCCTTCCGCACGGTGAGCAGCGCGAGCATGCGGTTCCCGGAGACGACGTCGTCGATCAGCTTGATCGAGCGCTCCTGTCCGATCGCGAGCGGCGTCATCGACTGCGGGAAGACGACCGTCTCCTTGAGCGGCAGGACCGGCAGGGTCGTCGGGATCTCGAGCTCGTGCTCGAGCCCGTGCCCTTCGCCGGCGAGCTCGCTCATCGCAGCGCCCTCACCTCGATCGACACGCGCTCGCGCGGCTTGGCTGCGGGGGCGACCGGGAGCACGATCACGAGCAGCCCGCGCTCGTAGGTCGCCCGCGCCCTGTCCGGGTCGATCGGCTCGGGCAGGGCGATGCGGCGCTCGAAGTGCTCGTACTCGATCTCCAGCCGGTAGTAGGAGAGCCGGCGGTCCGGATGCGGCCGGCGGCGCTCGCCGGCGACGACGAGCGCCTGCTCGGCGACGACCACGTGCACGTCCGCGGGATCGACCCCGGCGAGGTCGACGACGACGCGCAGCTCGGCAGGCTCCTCCGTGCGGATGACGTCGATCTTGGGCCGGAAGCCGCGGCGCACGCCCGAGAAGCGGGGCCCGTGCCAGAGCTCCGTGAACATCTCGCCCAGCTCGATCTCGAGCCGCTCGATGTCGTCGGGTCGTGCGATGCGAGAAGCGTACCGGCCGGCTGGCGTCCCGGACGCGCCTGCGGTTGGAAGTAGCATCCACGGCCGTGAAGGGCGTCGTCCTCGCCGGGGGCACCGGGTCGCGGCTCGATCCGCTGACCCGGATTACGAACAAGCATCTGCTGCCGATCTACGACAAGCCGATGGTCGTGTACGCGATCGAGGCGCTCGTCGGCGCCGGCATCGACGAGATCATGCTCGTCACGGGCGGCACGCACGCCGGCGAGTTTTTCCGCCTGTTCGGCAACGGCCGCGAGCACGGCGTCGACCGCCTGCAGTACGCCTACCAGGAGAAGCCGGGCGGGATCGCGGAGGCGCTCGGCCTCGCCGAACACTTCGTCGACCGCGGCCAGGTCGTCGTCATGCTCGCCGACAACGTCTTCGAGCGCTCCCTCGTCCCCGTCGTCGAGCGGTTCCGCGGCCAGGAGTACGGGGCACGGATCCTGCTCTCGCGCGAGGACGACCCGGAGCACCTCCGCCACCTCGGCGTCCCGGAGCTCGACGACGACGGCCGGATCGTCCGCATCGTCGAGAAGCCGGCGGCGCCGCCGAGCCCGTACGCGGTCACCGGCGTGTACTTCTACGACAGCGCCGTCTGGGACGTGCTGCCGACGCTCGAGCCGTCCGGCCGCGGCGAGCTCGAGATCACCGACGTCAACAACTGGTACGTCGAGCAGGGAGCGATGGAGTACGACGTGCTCGAGGGGTTCTGGGGCGACGCGGGCGAGTCGATCGACGCCTACTACGCCGTCAACGACTTCGTGCGCCGGAACGGCGCCAACAAACGGTGATCGACGGGCTGATCAGGGTCCCGCTCAGGCGCTTCGCCGACGAGCGCGGGTGGCTGATGGAGCTGCGGCGTGAGTCGGCGCTGCCGAAGCCGACGCGGCAGACGAACGTGTCCTTCTCGCGAAAGGGCGTGATCCGCGGCCTGCACTACCACGAGCGCGGCCAGGACGACCTCTTCGTCTGCCTGCAGGGGACGGCGCGAGTCGTCGTCCTCGACCGCTCGACGGGTGAGACCTATTGCGAGGACATCGGCGACGACAACCCGGTCGCCGTCTACATCCCAGGCCGGCACGCGCACGGCTTCGAGGCGCTCACCGACGTTCTCTTCTGCTACCACGTGACGGAGGAGTACGACCCGGTCGACCCGGACGAGCACGGTGTCTGCTGGGCCGACCCGCGCGTCGACCACCTGTGGAGCACGCGATCGCCGATTCTCTCGGCGCGCGACGCGGCCGCGTGCTGCTGACGGGGGCGGACGGCCAGCTCGGCCGCGCGCTGGCGGAGGTGTTCCCGGAGGCGGTCGCCCTGACCCGCGCCGACTGGGACGTGACCTCCCCGCCCCCGTCCAGCCTTGTAACAGACTGTCACTTGGTGCTGCACGCTGCGGCGTGGACGGACGTCGACGGCGCCGAGGCGGATTCCGAGGGCGCGGCGCGCGTCAACGTCGAGGGGACGCGGCGGATCGTCGGGCTTGGCGCGCCGGTCGTCTACTACTCCACGGACTACGTCTTCGACGGCGAGAAGCGATCCCCGTACGTCGAGTCCGACCCCGTGCGGCCGCTGTCTGTCTACGGCCGCTCGAAGCTCGCCGGCGAGCGGGAGGTGCGAGACGGCTGGGTCGTCCGCTCCTCCTGGCTGTTCGGCTGGACGGGCCGGAACTTCGTCCGCACCATGCTCGCGCTCGCCGCGGAGCGCGACGAGGTGGCGGTCGTGGACGACCAGCGCGGCTGCCCCACGTACGTCGGACACCTCGCGGCGGCGACGCGGACGATCCTCATGCTGCCCTACGGCCTCTACCATGTCGCTGCAGACGGCGACTGCACCTGGGCCGAGTTCGCCGAGGCGATCTTCGCCGAGGCGGGGATCCACTGCCGGGTGCGCCGGATCTCCAGCGAGGAGCTCGCGCGACCGGCCCGCCGGCCCGCCTACTCGGTGCTCCGAAGCGAGCGGCCGGGGGCGCCGCGCCTGCCGCACTGGCGCGAGGGCCTGCGCGCCTGTCTGGCCCGCATGGCCTGACCGGCCGCGTCCCCAAACGTCGTACCCCGGGGTCGGCCCGGGGTCAGACGCCGGTGTCGCGAGCTGCGAGTGGCGACTACGCTTCGGCCGTGCGCGTGCTCGTGACAGGTGGGGCCGGCTTCATCGGCTCGCACTTCGTGCGGCGCCTCGCCGAGCAGGGCGAGGAGGTGGTCGTGCTGGACAAGCTGACCTACGCCGGCAACCGCGCCAACCTCGAGGGCGTCGACCACGAGTTCCACCACGGCGACATCGCCGACGCCGGCGCGGTCGCGGCGGCGGCGGCGGGCTGCGAGGCCGTCGTCAACTTCGCCGCCGAGACGCACGTCGATCGCTCGATCCTCGGGCCGGCCGAGTTCATCGTCACCGACGTGCTCGGGACGCAGGTGCTGCTCGACTACGCGCGTCAACACGGGATCCGCCACGTACAGGTCTCGACGGACGAGGTCTACGGGGACGTGCCGCTCGATGCGCCCGCCTGCCTCGAGGACGCGCCTCTGCGTCCCTCCAGCCCGTACTCCGCCTCCAAGGCCGGCGGCGACATGCAGGTGCTGGCCTACGTTCGCACGTACGGCGTCGACGCCTGCATCACCCGCGGGGCGAACACGTACGGCCCTCGGCAGTACCCCGAGAAGTTCCTCCCTCTGTTCGTGACGAACGCCCTCGACGGCGAGCCGCTGCCGGTGTACGGCGACGGGCGCCAGCGCCGCGAGTGGCTGCATGTGGACGACCACTGCGCCGCCATCGAGCTCGTCCTCCGGGAAGGCGCGAGGGGCGAGATCTACAACGTCGGCGGCCAGGAGCGGGAGAACATGGACGTCGTCCGCGCGGTGCTCGAGCTGACCGGCGCCTCGCCCGACCTCGTCCGGCACGTCGAGGACCGCCCGGGGCACGACCGCCGCTACTCGGTCGACTCGTCGAAGCTCGCCGGGCTGGGCTGGCGCCCCCGCCGCGCGCTCGCCGACGGCCTGCGCGAGACCGTCGACTGGTACCGCGAGAACCGTGCCTGGTGGGAGCCGATCAAGTCCGGCGAGTACCGGGAGTACTACGCCCGCCAGTACGCACGGCGGCTCGGGTAGCC
>Ga0070741_10017876_pt1 | contig 11577 bp, 13 predicted proteins | sample Coa_R1_4_FD_66440 | JGI IMG/M metagenome (GOLD analysis project Ga0070741, IMG submission 66440) | Surface soil microbial communities from Centralia Pennsylvania, which are recovering from an underground coalmine fire - Coalmine... | ecosystem: Environmental > Terrestrial > Soil > Unclassified ...
CAGTCCACGCAGCCCATCCTGCTGAGCATGCGCGCCACGAGTGGGGCGCTTTCCCCCTCCATCTGGGTGTACGACCAAGGCGGCAACTTGGTCGGCCAGAACAACGAGAATCCCGCGCGGGTGCGCCTGGGCGAGCGGCCGTCCGGCCGCTACCGGGTCGAGGCGGGCAACGCCCGGAACGTGTCTACCGCGGTGGGTGAGTACTCGTTGAGCGTGACCACCACCCGGTAGCGCCGCCCCGAACGCTTCGGTTCGGCCCGGCGCGGCCCGGCGCGGCGGGGCAGCGACCGCCGCGCCGGGCCCGCCCCCAGCCACGGCAGATAAGCCCCATGGCTGTCTGCCACGTCGTGGCGCGGTGGGCAGCTTGCCCGTTGGTCGGACTCGTGGAGCATCATCCCTACATAGGATAGGATTCTGGACCGGTTGTTGGCTCGGGCAACCTGCTCGACCGCCTCTCCAGCGCTTTGAGCTGACCAGGCAGCATGACTCCTGCAGCGGGCAGTGGCATCGTGACCGGGACCCTCGGCGCGCGTTCCGGCGCGGACGCGCCGGGGCAACACCAACAGGAGACACCATGACGGGCACGGCTCAGAATAGGGGTTTTCGCAAGCTGCTCGTGCCGCTCGACGGTACGGGTGAGGCCGCGGTGGCACTGCCGCTGGCCCGTACGCTGGCGCGTGCGACAGGTGGCGAGATCCTGCTGGTGCGGGTACTGTCAGCCCTGCGCAGCGGGGCCCATAGCGGCGACTGGGCAGCCGCCCAGGAGAATCTGGCCAGCATCGCCAGGGAGCTAGGCCAGAGCGAGCTGCGGGTCGCCAGCCTCGTGCGGGTAGGCGGCGCCCCGGCCGAGGAGATCGTGCGCGAAGTCGAGCGACAGGGCGCCGACCTCGTGGTGATGGCGACTCATGGCCGCGTCGGCCTGGAGCGGGTCGTGCTGGGCGGGGTGGCGGAGCGCGTGGTCGCCACCAGCTCGGTACCCGTGGCGCTGCTGCGGCCAGGGGGGCACCGCGTCACGCGGCTCACACGGCTGCTGGTACCCCTGGATGGGAGCCCGGGCGGCGCCCTGGCCCTCGGCGTGGCCGCCCCCCTCGCCCGCCAGACGGGCGCCCAGGTGCACCTGCTCCAGGTCGCTGTGCCATTGCCGGCCGACGTCAAAGCCCAGTTGACGCTCGCGGAGGCCACGGGCGACGAGCTGCCGTGGGACGAGGAGTTGCTGAGCAGCGCGCAGGCGTATGTGGGGCGGCTGGCGGCACGCCTCCAGCGAGCGGGGCTTGCGGCGGAGGGGCATGCGGTGATGGGACACATCAGTGAGACCATTGTCGGCACGGCCGACGAGGTGGAGGCGGACCTCATCGTAATGAGCACGCATGCCTTACGAGGGCCAGCCCGCACGGTGCTCGGCAGCATCACCGATGAAGTCGTGCGCAGCGCACGGCGGCCGGTGCTAATCGTGCCGCGCCGCGAGCGCGGCGCGCCCCGATAATCAGGTGATTCATCGCCCCAGCTAAAGAGGGGCGCGGCGGGCCACTACTCGTGCTCGCTACGGCCGATGCAGGATGGAACCGTCGAACGGCAGGGCCGCCGGACTGTTGACCGCCGATTAACCCACGGCTACCGCATAGGCAACCATATGTCGTCACGCTGAGCGTAGCGGAAGGTGACGGCGATGCTGACACGGGATGCGGTGGCTGAAGCACCGGCCGCGGAGAGCCTGCTGACAGTTCGCGGCGTGTGCAAAGCGTATGGTCGGCTGCAAGTGCTCCACGGCGTGGACCTGGCTGTGCGGCGTGGCGAGGCGGTCGCCGTAGTCGGCGAGAACGGCAGCGGCAAGTCGACGCTACTGAAGATTCTGGCCGGCCTGGAGAACGCGGACCGTGGCGAGATCCGCCTGGCCGGACGTATCGGCTATTGTCCTCAGACACTCGAATTCCTCGATGGGCTCACCGTCGCCGAGAACCTCGTCTACTTCGGTGCCGCGTATGGCTTGCCGGAGAGCACGCTGCGCGAGCAGGGGCGGTACTACCTGGAGCGCTTTCGGTACGCGCACTTCCTCGATACCCCCGTGAGCAAGCTCAGCGGCGGCACCAAGCAGAAGCTCAACCTGACGCTCGCCCTGCTGCACTCCCCGGACCTGCTGCTCCTGGACGAGCCGTACCAGGGCTTCGACTACGAGAGCTTCCTGAACTTCGCGGGCATGCTGAATGACTGGCGCGTTCAGGCGAAGGCGATCCTCACGATCTCGCATCTGGTGACCGCTGACCTAGGCATGGACCGCGTGCTGGAGCTGCGCGAGGGGGTGCTCGGTGAGCAGACGACGGCTCACGGTCGCCCTTAGTATGATGACGCGGGAGTTCCTGCGTCGTCGCGGCACGATGATCTTGATGGTCACCGTGCCCCTGGTGAGCTACATCGCCGTGTATGCCGCCCTGCCCCACTCGCCGGCGACCGTGGATGGGGTCGAGAACGGCGTATCGGTCCAGCTCGACCTCGATCAGCGCGACGTGTTCGGCGTCTTCCAGGGGCTCCAGGGCGTGGGCTTTCTCGCCGGCATCACGGGCGTGAATCTGATGCTCAGCGGGCTCCGCGCCGACCGACGGCTCATCCTGGCGGGCTACTCGGCCGCCCAGCTCACCCTGGCCCGGCTCACGTTGCTCGTGGCGATCGACGCCGCCGTCACCGTGTATATGGTGCTCGTCATGCTCTTCTTCACCCAGCCCCGGCAGCTTCCAGCTTACACGCTCGCCCTCTTCTGGGCGGCGCTGATCTACAGCGTGTACGGGATGCTAACCGGGGTCCTGGTGCGGCACGAGTGGGGCGGCATCCTCATCATGCTGTTCCTTCCGGCGATCGACGCGGGCTACCTGCAGGTGCCGGGCTTCTCGGACATCCTCGACGAGTGGTGGGCGCGGCTGCTGCCCGCATACTACCCGGCCCAGCTCGCCGTGGACGCCGCGTTCACGTCGCACCTGGAGCAACTAGGGCCATCCTTCTGGTCGCTCGGGCATAGCCTCGTCATCGCCGGCGCCATGCTCGTGGGCTACCAGCGCGCCACACACGTCCACCCCTTCCTGCCGGAGAAGCCCGCCCGCCCCGTTGTCCGACGCGTCCTGATCGGCGCCACCATTGTGCTGGTCGCGGTAGGCGGCGGGTTGGGCTACTGGTACTATCAGGCTCAGCCCCAGGTCGTCGAGGCCGACGGCCGCATCCATGCGCCCGATGCGCGCATCGTGTCGCCCTCCACGGGCCGCATCCGCTCCCTGGCGGTCCGCGAGGGAGACGACGTAGTCCAGGACCAGACTGTCGCCTGGGTCGAGGACCTCACGATCGACGAGACCGTTCCCGTGCGGGCCCCGATCAGCGGACATATCACGAAGCGCCCGGTGCGCGAGGGGGAGAACGTCGTCTACGGGGAGGTGCTGGCGAACATTCACCAGATGGATCGGCTGGAGGCGGTGCTGGAAGTCGAGGAGACGAACATCGCGCACGTGCTCGTCGGCCAGCGGGTTGAGCTGCGCTTTGGCTCGTTCGCCGAGACGGTCGAAGGGTACGTCACCGAGATCGCGCACGAGCCCATGCCGCCGGAGCCAGGTGTGTCGGAGCGCGTCCGGCGCGTGCGAAAGTACGCGGTGAAAGTCGCACTGCCCGAGCCTGACTCACGACTGCGAATCGACTTGGCGGTGCACGGACGCATCTACCGTTAGCTGCCCGGCTAGAGCGCTCGGCGGCGGAGGTACTGGGAGCCAGGTCCTGGCACCCGACGGATTCAGCCCCTATCCCGTGGTCAGCGATAGTTGCCTGGGGTGGTAGGCAGGGCCAGGACGGAGTGTGGCGGTGGCCATTGAGTCGTACCAGCGACATATACAGCGCGCTACCTCGGTCGCCTGGCTGGCCATGGCCGCGATGGCCCTCCACGGCGCATGGCGCGGTCGACACGCGACCGGGCGCAAGGTTGGCAGCCCCTTCACCGAGCGGCCCTGGTGGCTCTATGCCCTGGCTGGGGGCGGCTATCTCCTGGTGTTGGTCCGCCTCTGGCGCCCGCTACCGCTAGGGCGAGCGCCCCTTGCGCGCGTGGCGGCCACGACGAGCGGCGCCGTTCTCTCGGCCCTCGGCGCCGCCCTCATCATCGCCGGCCGGTTCGCCCTTGGGGACATGTACAACGTCTCAAGTGCCTTCGGCACCCAGCTCTACACTGGTCATCGGCTGGTCACCAGTGGCCCCTTCGCCGTGGTACGGCACCCGATGTATCTCGGGGCCCTCATCGCCGGCGTAGGTGCCGTCCTGACGTATCGCACGTGGGCTGTGCTCTTCGTGGCGCTCCACTGGCCCGTGCTGCTGGTGCGGGGACGACGCGAGGAGAATGCCCTGCAGGCCGAGTTTGGGGAGGCATGGCTGCGGTACCAGGAGCGTGTGCCAGCCTGGCTACCCTCGCTTCGATAGCCCGCGTGCCACAGTGGGGAGTCGGTCAGTTGGTACACCTACTAGGCCTTGGCGACGATGCGTATGTAGCTGCCGACATTGGAGAGACGCTGCCTGGCCAGTGCAGCGGCAAATCCCGAGAGCGCATTGCAGCGCCCTACGCGATGCCCTGTGTTGTCCGCGACCGCCCCCCACAGCCACAGCTGCCCGACTGCCCCCACGCTCGCGAGAGCTGTGCCCGCTGCCATTGCTTGATGCTAAGCGCGACTGCGCCGTATTATCTGAGTAATCACTCAGATAATGGCGATGCAGTACATGGCCCATACAGTGGAGCTAGCGCCCATCGACGCCGCCGCGGTGGAGCAGGCGCGGTCGGCCATTCCTGCCGACGAGCTGCTGGCGCTCGTCGTGGCAGCCTTCCAAGCGCTCGCTGATCCCACCCGCGCGCGGATGCTCTACGCGCTCACCCAGGGGCCGCTGTGCGTGCGTGATCTGGCTATCCTGGTCGGCGTCTCCGAATCGGCGGTCTCGCACCAGCTCCGCTTCCTGCGGCAGCGGCGGCTCGTCAAACCCCGCCGCGCGGGCACCACGATCTACTACTCGCTGGACGATCACCACGTCGCCGCGCTGTTTCGCGAGGCGGAGTACCACGCCGACCACGTGCGCTCGAACATCCCAGACCATGACTATCCCTGCCCTGAACGAAGGTGATGCGGTGTCCCACCATGCAGCGACCTACCGGGCTCTCGCCGAGACCGCACCACGCCACGATGAACGGCGCCACCGTGAGGCGGCGAATCGCGCGGTGCTCGTCTCCGCGCTGGGGCTGGGCCTCACGGGCGGGATCGAGCTAGCCATCGCGGTGCTGACGGGCTCAGTGGCGCTCCTGGGCGACGCGCTCCACAACCTGGCCGATGTCTCTACTTCCGCCGTGGTGTTCCTGGGCTTCTTCGTCTCCAAGCGCCGTCCCAGCGCCGAGTACCCGTACGGCTACGAACGGGCCGAGGATCTGGCAGGGCTGGGCGTCGCCCTCGTCATCTGGGCCAGCGCCCTCTTTGCGGGGTACGAGAGCTATCAGAAGCTGATCGCGGCGACCGAGACGACGCACCTGTCCGCGGGCATGGTCGCGGCAGTGATCGGGATGGTCGGCAATTTCGCTGTCTCCCGCTACAAGGCCCATGTTGCCCGCCAGATCCAGTCCGCCACGATGGAAGCCGAGGCGACCCACTCGTGGCTGGATACCGTCTCGTCGCTGGGCGCGCTCGTCGGCTTGATCGGCGTGGGGCTCGGCTACCGTTGGGCCGACCCTGTGGCAGGCTTCGCCGTCACGCTGTTCATCGCGCACGTGGGGCTGGAAGTCACGCGGGAGATCGTTCACCATCTGATGGACGGAGTAGAGCCTGAGCACCTGGCGGCGGCGAAGCGGGCCGCGCAGGCGGTGGCGGGCGTGGAGCAGGTGGACGTGCGGGGCCGGTGGATGGGCCGCTCTCTCACGCTCGAGATCGAGGGGGACGTACCAGCCGACACCACGATTGAGCAGGCGCAGAGCATCGGCTGCGACGTCGTGCAGGCAGTGTACGGCGCCGTCCAGGAAGCCCGCCGCGTGCGGTGGATACCCCGCGAGGGCCACAGACCCAGCTAACAGCTTCCGACCTCCCGTTACACTCCCCATGCGCCGCGGTAGTTCCTTCTAATCAGCGCGTTGAGCAAATGGCTCAGCAGTAGAAGCCCTCCAAGAATTCGTGCGGTGCGGCGGGGCACGGCCCGACTCCCCGCGAGGCCGATGGACGCTGGGCCAGGGGCGGTGCTACACTGGCTCGGACAACTGAAGATGGCGACCGGTCCGCAGGGGGAGCGAGTAGCTGAGAGGCGGGATCAAGCCCACCAACCCCTCGAACCTGATCTCGGCAAGCCGCACGAGGCCTCGCGTAGGTGCCTCGGAACGGAAGACGAGCGTAGGGAATGCGGCCGAATGACGGGGACCATTGTGCCCGCCTTCGGGGCGCGCAATGGTCCTTTTTAGGTGGCCAGCGCGTGCCCGAGTGGGGCACCTGTGATGATGGTGTAGGCACCGTTCTCCCCGATTGGTTGGCATTGCGACGCCTCTGCGACGCTGGGAGCCCCATGCCAAGTCTTGGCTCAACCAGCATCGGACGGGGAGGTGCAGGATGCTCCTAGAGGATGGCAAATCCGCGTCGGGTACGGCCAGTCGTGATGCTACGCGCCATCGAGGGGCGGCGGTCTGCCTCTCGCGCCGCACGTTCCTGGAGACCACCGCGGGGCTGGTCGTCGCGGCAGCGCTTGCGCGGCCCGCGGCCGCCCAGAATCAGGCTCCGCCCCTCACTCCGCCCGTGGCTGTCAAGGTCGGCATTACGCCGGTGACTTCCGCCGCCGCCGTCTATTTGGCTCTCGACCGCGGTTACTTCCGTGAGGAAGGCCTGGATGTTACGCTAGAGCCCTTCGATAGTGGCGTGCAGATGATCCCGCTGCTCGGCACTGGGCAACTGGACGTGGGTAGCGGGGCCGTCAACGCGGGGCTGTTCAATGCAGTGCTCCGCGGTATCCCCCTGCGCATGGTGGCGGTCCAGGGCATTACCTCGCCGGGCCATGGCGCGGTGGCCTTGCTCATCCGCAAGGACCTGTTTGAGAGCGGCACGATCCAGAACTACGCCGATCTCCGGGGGCGTCGCGTCGGACTGTCCTCGCGCGCCAGTGCCAATGAGCAGGTGCTGGATGCGGCGCTCGGGCGCGGCGGGCTGACGCTGCAAGATGTCGATGTGGTCGAGATCCCGCTGCCCGATATGACACCCGCCTTCCGCAATGGCTCGCTCGATGGTGCCATTCAGGTCGAGCCCACCGCGACGGCTTCCGTCGAGTTGGGCGTTGCCGTGCGCTGGCACACGGCGGACGAGCTCACCCCGGGGCTGGTTACCTCCACTTGGATCTACGCCCCGACCTTTGCGGACCGGCGGTCCGAGGCAGGCCGACGCTTCATGGTGGGGCTGCTCCGCGGCGCCCGCGACTATACCAATGCAGTGGACCGAGGCATCGATCGGGAGGCGGTGATCCAGACCCTGATTCGCAACACGCCTCTGAAGGATCGTGGCATCTACGACCGCAGCATCCTGCCCGGGCTAGCACCGGATGGCTACCTGGATGCTGACGCGCTGCAGCACGACCTCGGATGGTATGTCCAGCAGGGTTATATCGGTGAGGGGCTGAACGCCCGCAGTCTGCTCGACAACCAGTTCGTGGACTACGCGTTGGAGCGCCTCGGGCCGTATCAGTAGGCTAGCGTCGCGGAGCAAGGAGGCGCCCGATGGAGGTTGAGCGTCAGCTCGCGCGCCTCGGTTTGGAGCTCCCGGCGCCGCCACCGCCGCTAGGCAACTACGCGTGGGCCGTGCGTGCCGGGACGCTGCTTTTTCTCGCGACACACGGACCCTTCGAACCCGCGTCGCACACACCGCGTTACCAGGGCAAGATCGGTCGCGACGTCAATGTCGAGATCGGCTACCAAGCCGCACGCCTGGCCGCACTGCACATGTTGGCCACTATCCGTCGGGAGCTTGGCGATCTGGATCGAGTGGCCCGCTGCGTCCGCATGACCAGCTACGTGAATGCGGTCGAGGGCCTTGCCGACTATTACCGCGCCTCGGACGGTGCGACGGACCTACTGGTAGAACTCTATGGTGAGCGCGGGCGCCCGGCCCGGGCTTCAGTCGTGGTGACTGACTTGCCTGGGGGCGTCCCCGTAGCACTCGACCTGGTAGTAGCCGTCGCGCCGCAGCGGCGACGCCGCTCTGACGGAGGGCGTGGAAGCGCGGGCGCCGGCGTTCCGTGAGCCAGGCGATGAGGAAGTTGGGCATGCCGCCCGGCGCAAGGCCTGGGCAAGCGCTTGGAGAAAGGCCCGCTCCTCTTCGCCGTGCCGCTTGATGAGCTCGCCCGCGGCGCTGAGCTAGAGCCAGCCGTGCTGCTTCCAGGCTTCATGCACGCCTGCCCCGGCGTAGATGGTGCGCCCGCAAGATCCGCCGCAGGCTATCCCGAGTAGGTTACGCAGGCCGTCTCCTGAGTGTTCATGAGGCTGTGGCGCAGATCACTGCCCCACTGTGAACTGTTTCACACGAAAACGCGAACCCCTAAATTGTCCTGCGCCGTGCTACTCATAGAACGACCACAACCGCCGCGAGTACAGCGCGGCAGCGGAGGACAGCGATGCTACTAGCGAGCGCCTTCACCCCCTTCCCCCTGCAGGCAACCCCGTGGGCGTTGGGGGACGGCAGCGTGCACTTCGTGTCAGGGCCGAAGCCTCTCAATCCGCAACCGCTCCCGCCCGGCTTCCACACGCATGCCGGGTGATCGCGCACAAGCCACATGAGAAATACACCTGCACAGGAAGGCGGCGATGCGTACGATGATCCGCTGCAGCGTCATTCTGCTAGAGCTGCTCCTCGTAAGCAGGCTCCTCCAGCCCCTGCCGGCGCGGGCCGATCGGTATGCCGGCCACACAGGCCCCGCCGAGGCAGCCCAGCAGGCTGGTCCGCCCGGGGCCATCCCCGCCAGCTTCTTCGGCATGACCACCGTGCGTCCCCAGGACTATCCCGCGGTTAGCATTGGCGCGCTGGGCAAGCCGGCGACCTGAGGCTGGGTATTCACCGAACCCCAGCGCGGCGCCTTCCGCTGGACCACGATCGACGCCAACCTGGCCAGCGCCGCCGCCCACGGCGTGGACTATCTGGTCGACCTCGGCGGAACCCCGCAATGGGCGGCCCGCGACCCCAGCTCCTGTGGGGGCTTTCCCCAGGCCGCGATCTGTACGTCGCCGCCGGCGAATCTAGATGACTGGATCGACTACGTCACCGCGGTCGTTAGCCGCTACAAGGGGCGCATCCAGTACTACGAGCTCTGGAACGAGCCCAACACCCGCCACTTCTGGACGGGCAGCTACGCCGACATGGTGGAGCTGGCGCGGAGCGCGTACACAATTATCAAGACTATCGACCCCGATGCCCTGGTGCTCACCCCGGCCCCGACCGGGCCGGTCCACCCGGTCCGCCCTGGCTCCGGCTTCATCGCCAGCGCACCGGACTGGATGGCCACTTACCTCCGAGCGGGAGGCGCCGAGTTCGCGGACATTGGCGCCTGGCACGGCTACATCGGGCGGACCGGTACGACACCCTATCCGATGCCCGAGCAGGATGCCACGCCGGGCTGCGCGCCGGAGGACTGCTACGGCTCGATCAACCGCAAAATCGAGCTCATGCGCGCGACCTTCGACGCGAACGGCATGGGCAGCAAGCCGATGTTCGACACCGAGGGCGGTTGGGGCGTCACGACGAACCTGAACCCCGCCGACCAGCCGGGATGGCTGGCCCGCTGGTATCTATTGCAAGCGAGCAGCTACGCCACAGACAATCTGCAGCGCGTCTACTGGTTCGCCTGGGGCGGCCCCGTTGGCGGCCAGCCATGGGGCACCCTCGAGGACAGCAGCGGCGCTCCCAATGCCGCGGGCATTGCCGCCAACCAGGTCTACGACTGGCTGGTTGGCGCGGCCTTCACTCAGCCCTGTGCAGGCGTGGCAGATGGCCTCTGGACGTGCGGGCTTACACTGGCGAACGGCCGCCAGGCGGTCGTCGTCTGGAGCGCTGGCGGGGCCAGCAGCTACTCGCCATCATCTGGAGCCGCCCAATACCGAGACCTAGCCGGCAATACCACGCCCGTCCGGGGACCAATTACGGTGGGAGCCAGACCCGTGCTCGTAGAGAGCTGAGCCGTGTAATGGATGTTTCTCGGGGGTGACCGGATGCCTGGACGCCGTATCCGACGCGCGTTCGCTCTCCTCATCCTTTCACTGATCCTGCTGTTTGGGGCCGGCAGTGCGCGGGTGGACGCGCACCTCGCTGCACAGGGGGCCACGCGGCCGCCCAACATCGTGGTCATCCTCACCGACGACCTCGACGCCGCCCAGCTGGTGAACGTGCCGCGCCTCACCGGGCTGCTGGGCGACCAGGGCGTGAGCTTCACGAACTACTTCGACACCGTGTCGTTGTGCTGCCCCTCGCGCACGTCCATCCTGCGCGGCCAGTACACGCACAATCACGACATCACCAGCAACCAGCCCCCGACCGGCGGATTCGCCAGGGCGCACGCGCTCGGGCTGGAAAGCTCGACGATCGCGACCTGGCTGCAGAGCGCTGGCTACCACACCGCGCTGCTGGGCAAGTACCTGAACGGCTACCCCGACTCGGCGGACCGCACGTATATCCCGCCTGGCTGGAGCGAGTGGTTCAGTCCCGCCGCCGGTAACCCTTACAGCGAGTTCAACTACACACTCAACGAGAACGGTACCCTTACGCGCCACGCGCGGGCGCCCCAGGACTACCTGGTCGACGTGCTGTCGGACCGGGCGAACGCCGTGGTGCGGCGCGCCGCGGCCGCGGGCGCTCCGTTCTTCCTCTACGTCGCGCCGTATGCGCCGCACCAGCCCGCGACGCCCGCGCCCCGCTACGAGAGCGCCTTCCCGGGCGCCACGGCGCCGCGCGTGCCCTCTTTCAACGAGGCCGACGTGAGCACGAAGCCGGCCTGGGTACGGGCGCGCCGACCGCTGAACGACCACGATATCGCGGTGATCGACGCCCTGTACCGCCGGCGGCAGCAGTCGATGCTGGCCGTGCAGGACCTGGTCGTCAGCCTGCTCGACACCCTGCAAGCCACCGGCCAGGTGGACAACACGTACCTCTTCTTCACGTCGGACAACGGCTTCCACCTGGGGCAGCACCGGCTCCATCCGGGCAAGCAGACGGCCTACGAGGAGGACGTGCACGTGCCGCTGCTGGTGCGCGGGCCAGGCATTGCGGCCGGACGCACCGTGGATCAGCTCACGGGCGAGGTAGACCTGGCGCCGACCTGGGCGGAGCTGGCGGGGGTAAGCGTCCCGGACTTGGTGGACGGCCGGTCGCTGGTGCCGCTGTTGCGCGATGGACCGGCACCCGCCGCGTGGCGACAGGCCTTTCTGCTGGAACACGGCAACATGGCCGCCGCAGCGCCAGGCCCCGAGCGCCGCCGTGCGGCCGAAGGCCCACCACCCGGGGCCCAGCGGATCGAGCAGGGCGCGGACTCCCAGGCGGGCACCCTGGAGCCGCTGGACGTCGACGAGGAGGAGCA
>Ga0070741_10017877_pt1 | contig 11576 bp, 13 predicted proteins | sample Coa_R1_4_FD_66440 | JGI IMG/M metagenome (GOLD analysis project Ga0070741, IMG submission 66440) | Surface soil microbial communities from Centralia Pennsylvania, which are recovering from an underground coalmine fire - Coalmine... | ecosystem: Environmental > Terrestrial > Soil > Unclassified ...
TCATGGCCACGCCGGGCACGCCGTTGGCCACGCCGCGCTCGTGCAGCGTCTTGAGCCGCGGAACCTCGTCCTCCGAGGTCGCGATGATGACCTTGCCGCACGTCTGGACGGCGATGCCGTTCTTCTCGCAGAACGCCTTCATCAGCCGCACGCCCTCGACGCACAGGCGCGCCTTGTAGGAGCCCGGCTTGTAGTAGATGCCGGAGTGGATGACGCCGCTGTTGTGGCCGGTCTGGTGCCGCGCGATCTCCGGCTCCTTCTCGAGCAGGACCAGCGAGGAGCCCGGCGAGCGCTCCTGGAGCGCGCGGGCCGTGGCCAGTCCGACGATGCCGGCGCCCACGATGGCGATGTCGTGCGTCATGGAGCGTTATTGTATGCCATCACACGAAGGAGGCGTCACGCTGCGGGCGCCGCGGCGCCTCGCCGTCCCGCGGCCGACGGTCAGCGCAGCGCAGTGATCAGGTACACGCCCACGACGATCAGCAGCGTGCCGGCGACGATGCGTGCGTTCAGCAGCTCGATGCCACGCAGGAAGAAGAAGGACAGCACCAGGACGAACACGGGCGAGACGCTGGAAAGCGGCGCCACCACGCTGACCGAGCCCACGCTGAGGGCGGCCACCACCAGAAATACCGCGAGATTCTCGGCCACGCCCGCCAGCACGAAGTAGCCGACGCTTCGCCGGCCGCACGCCATCGCCGCCGTCTGGCCCGACGCGACGAGGAACGCGGTGAACGCGATGAGGGCGGCGGTGACGTTGACCGCGAACCCCGGCACCGGCGCCATGCCGTTCAGCCCGACCTTGCGCAGCACGGCCACCACGCCGAAGCACACCGCCGAGAGCAGCGGCACCACCAGCTGCCGCGGTCGCACGCCACTGCTCCGGCCGCCGAGGGACAGGATGGTCGTGCCACCGACGACGACGAGCGTGCCGACGAGCAGCGGCGCCGTCACGCGCTCGCCGAGCACGACGATGGCGAGCGCCGAGGACACCAGCGGGCTGAGATTCATGAGCGCGGCCGTGATGGACGCGCCCACCGTCTCGATGCCCATGAATCGCAGCAGCCGGCCTCCGACGGTGCCGATGAGACCGGCGGCGGCGAAGAGGACCACGCCGCGCGACGAGAACGCGCCGAGCCCGCCCGTCGCGAGCACGGCGAGCCACACGCAGACGCTGCCCACGGCGAGATTGATCCAGAACGCGGTGTACGGGCCGTCGTAGCGGAGGCCGCGACGGATCAGGACGGTCGCGGCGGCGGACACGAGCGCGCTGATCAGCGCCACCGCGGGCACGGCGGCCGGCGTCACGTGGTGGAGGGCGCGGATTCCATCGCGGTTCGCGGATGATATACCATCGGCCCCACCCAGGAGGGCCGCATGGCCGGGAAGTACTACGAGGAGCTCGTCGTCGGCACCGTGCTGCAGCACCAGCCCGGGCGCACCGTCACCGAGGCCGACAACATCTGGTTCTCGTGCCTCACCATGAATCCACAACCGCTGCACGTGGACTTTCACGCGGCGTCGAAGGCCGAGTTCGGCAAGCCGCTCGTCAACAGCCTCTTCACGCTCGGAGTGGCCGTCGGCCTGTCGGTCGGCGAGACGACGCTCGGCACCACCGTCGGCAACCTGGGCTTCGAGAAGATCGAGTTCCCGAAGCCGGTCTTCCACGGCGACACGATCTACGCGGAGACGGAGATCGTCGACAAGCGCGAGTCCAAGTCGCGCCCGCAGTGGGGCATCGTGACGTTCGAGCACCGCGCCAAGAACCAGCATGGCGACGTCGTGATGCGCGCGCGACGGCAGGCCATGATGCGCAGGAAGGCGGCCTGATGCCGCGCCGCTCGATCCACTTCGTGCCGGGCGGCCAGCAGAAAATGCTCGAGAAGGCGCTGACGCTCCCGGCCGACGGCCTGATCCTCGATCTCGAGGACGCCGTGCCGCCCGAGCGGAAGGCAGAGACACGCCCCATCGTTCGCGGCTGGCTCGAGCGCGACTTCGGCGGCCGCGAGCGGTGGATCCGGATGAACCCCATCGCCACGCCGCTCGCGCGCGCGGATCTCGAGGAGACGATCGCCGGGCACCCCGACGGCTATGTGGTGCCGAAGCCACGCCACGCCGGCGATGTGCGCGAGATCGCGCAGCTGCTCGACGTGCTCGAGCATCGCCACGGCATTCCTGCCGGCCGGACGCGCCTGCTGCCGATCGCCACCGAGACGCCGGAGGGGTTGCTCAACATCCGCGACGTCGCCGCCGCGAGCCCGCGCATCGTCGGCATCTCGTGGGGTATCGAGGATCTCGGCGCGGCCATGGGGCTGCCGCGGGTGCGCGATGCGCGCGGGCAGTACCTCGACATCCCGCGCTACGCGCGCACGATGTGCGCGGTGGCGGCGTCCGCGGCCGGCGTGGAGTGGATCGACACCGTCTACACCGATATCGCCGACCTCGACGGCCTCCGCCGCGAGTGCGAGGACGGCGTGGCCATGGGCTTCAGCGGCAAGATCTCCATTCACCCGAGCCAGATCGCCGTGATCAACGACGTGTTCACGCCGGACGCGGCGCTGGTGGCCGAGGCGCGGGAGCTGGTGGCGCTGTTCGACGAACACCGGGCGCGCGGCGCCTACGCGTTTCGCTTCAAGGGCCAGATGGTCGACGCGCCGCACCTGGCGCGCGCGCGTCGCCTGCTCGAGCGCGCCGGTGCATGACGTCTGGTATCATGACGCACCCTTCTCGCCCTCCAGGAGTCGAACATGAGTGATCAGAAGAGCCTGCTCGAGCGCGCCGCGCGCGTGCTGCCGGGCGGCGTGCTGGGCAGCCACCGCAGTGGTCCGGGCCTGGAGTTCGTCGTGCGCGAGGGCCGCGGCGCGTACCTGTACGACGTGAGCGGCCGGCGCTATCTCGACTACCTGCTCGGCTCCGGACCGATGCTGCTGGGCCATGCGCATCCGGCCGTCGTGGATGCCGTGCGCCGGCAGATGGAACGCGGGACGTCGTACATGCTGCTGAACGAGCCGTCGATCGAGCTGGCCGAGGAGATCGTGCGCGCGGTGCCGTGCGCCGAGCAGGTGCGGTACACCTCGAGTGGCAGCGAGGCGACGTTCTTCGCGCTGCGGGTCGCCCGCGCGTTCCGGAAGCGCGAGAAGGTGATGAAATTCGAGGGCGGCTTCCACGGCTCGCACGACTACGCGCTGATGAGCGTGGTCCCCCGGTCGCCGAAGGCGTTCCCGGCGCCGATGTCGGATTCCGCCGGTATCCCGCACGTGATCGAGGGCGAGGTGCTGGTTGCGCCGTACAACGATCTCGCGACCACCGAGGCGCTCATCGCCGCGCACCACGAGGAGCTGGCCGCGGTCCTCATCGAGCCGTACCAGCGGACGATCGTGCCGGCCCCCGGGTTCCTGGAAGGCCTCCGCAAGGTGACGCGCCGCTACGAGGTGCCGCTCGTCTTCGACGAGATCGTCACCGGTTTCCGCTTCGCGTACGGCGGCGCCCAGGAGTACTACGGCGTGGTGCCCGACATCGCCGCCTTCGGCAAGGTCGTCGCGGGCGGCTTCCCGCTCGCGTGCGTGGCCGGGACGCGGTCGATCATGCACCACTTCGACGCCGCGCTGGAGGGCACGCCGGAGTACGTGTGGCAGGCCGGGACCTTCAACGGCAACGCGATCTCGTGCGCCGCCGGCCTGGCGACGCTCGCCGAGCTGCGCAAGCCGGGCACGTACGAGCGGCTGTTCCGGACCGGGACGCGGCTACGCGACGGCCTCGCCGCCGCCGCCCGCAAGCACGGGCTGGCCGCGCAGGTCAGCGGCGAGCCGCCCGTGTTCGACATCTTCTTCACGGACCACCCGATCCTCGACTATCGTGCCACGCTCACCGCCGACCGCGACCGCATCAAGCGCTTCAACCAGGAGCTGGTGCGCCGCGGCGTCGTGAAGGCGGTGAACAAGGTCTACGTCTCGCTCGCGCACAGCGAGGCGGACGTGGACGAGACGCTCGCCATCTTCGACGAGGTGCTGGCCGTCCTCGCGTAGTCGGCTGCCGGCACCCACGCGCCACGACCTCGGAGGCCCAACGATGAGCCTGTCCCGTCGCGAGATGCTCGCCGTGTCCGGTACCGCCCTCGTCGCCGCGGCGCTCGCGCCCGCCCGCGCGCGCGCCCAGACGCCCCGCCGTGGCGGCACGCTGTCGCTGCGGCTCTGGGACCCGCCCGGGTTCGATCACATGCTGACCGTCTCCTACAAGACGAACATCCCGCTCTCCTTCACCCACAGCCGGCTCGTGAAGCCGAAGGCCGGGCCGGCCATCCAGCCCGGCACGTTTCCGCTCGAGGGCGACCTCGCGGAGTCGTGGAGCCAGCCGAACGAGACGACGTACGTGTTCAAGCTCCGCCGTGGGGTGCGCTGGCACAACAAGCCGCCGGTGAACGGGCGGGAGCTGACGGCCGAGGACGTCAAGTACACCATCGAGCGCTTCATGACCGTGAAGGGCAACGCGAATGCCTACATGCTGCGTGCGGTCGACCGCGTGGACACGCCCGACAAGTACACGGTGAAGCTGACCCTCAAGGAGCCCAACGCCTGGTTCCTCGACATCCTGGCCTCGCCGATGGCGGTGGCCATCGTCGCGCGCGAGGCGGTCGAGAAGTTCGGCGATCTCAAGAAGCCGGAGGCGGTCATCGGCACCGGCCCGTGGATGCTCGACGGCTACCGGCCCAACGTCGGCTACACGTTCGTTCGCCACCCGGCCTACTTCGTGCCCGGGCTGCCGTACATCGATCGCGTGGACGTGACCGTCGACGAGGACAACGCGTCGCGGATCGCGTCGTTCCTGGCCGGCAAGTACGACCTCGGCTGGGAGAATCCGGGGATCATCAACCGCACCGACTGGGTCCAGATCAAGGACTCGCTCAGGCAGAAGCGGCCAAACCTCAAGACGGCCGAGTTCGCCGCCAACGTCATGAGCCACATCTCGATGCGCACCGATCAGAAGCCCTTCAGCGACGTCCGTGTGCGGCAGGCAATGTCGTACGCGATCGACCGCCAGGGCATCCTCGACGCCACCGCGGAGGGCGTGGGCATCTTCAACCCGCCCGGGGTGCCGGCCGCGCTCAAGGAGTGGTCGCTGCCGGTCGCGCAGCTCGGCGAGGGGGCGAAGTACTACAAGTACGATCCGAAGGAGGCCAAGCGGCTCCTGGCCGCCGCCGGCTACCCCAGCGGGTTTCCGGCCACGATGTGCTTCACGACGTACGGCTCGACCATCCTCGTCGACTCGATGGAGCTGGTCGTCAAGCAGCTCAAGGACGTCGGCATCGACACGAAGGTCGACCAGAAGGAGTACGGCGCCTATGCGGCCAGCTGCCTCATCGGGAAGTTCGACTCGATGACGTACGGGCCGCAGACGCCGTTCCTGGACCCCGACAACTTCATCAATCAGTACGTACCCGGCGAGCCGAAGAACCAGAGTCAGATCAACGACCCGGTGGCGACGGACCTCATCGTCCGCCAGCGTCGCACGTTCGATCCGACGAAGCGTCGCGAGGTCATCCACGAGCTGCAGCGTCATCTGGCCAAGCAGCAGTACTACATCCAGATCCCGTCCGGGGTCTACGTCGCCGTCTGGGACGGGGCGCTCAAGAACTACGGACCCAACGTCGGCTACGACTACGGCGGACGACTCGTGGCGGCCTGGCTCGATCGCTGACGCGGTGCTGAAGCGGTACCTCGCGCGGCGGCTCGTGATCGCGATCCCGTCGCTGCTGATCGCGTCGGTGATCGTCTTCACGCTGCCGCGCTTGATCCCGGGCGACGCCGTGCAGCTCATGCTCGCGGAGACGTCCTACGCCAAGGACATCGACGAGCTGCGCGCCAAGCTGGGGCTCGATCGCGCGCTGCCCGTGCAGTACGCGGAGTGGGTGGCCCACGTCATGCGCGGCGATCTCGGCGAGTCGCTGTGGACGCGCCGGCCCGTCCTCGACGAGCTCGCGCACCGGCTGCCCGTCAGCGCGGAGCTCGCGCTCTACGCCACCGTCATCGCCCTCGCCATCGCGCTTCCGATCGGTGTGCTGGCAGCCGCGCGGCAGGACAGCCTCGCCGACTACGTCGCGCGAAGCGTGGCCATCCTCGGTCTGTCGCTGCCGTCGTTCTGGCTGGCCACCCTGCTCATCGTGATGCCGGCGATCTGGTGGGGCTGGCGCCCGGTCACCGGCTTCACCGACCTGCGGCAGGACCCGGTGGGCCACATCGTCCAGCTGCTTCTGCCCGCCGCGATCCTGGGCATTGCGTCCGCCGCCGCGCTCATGCGCCTCACCCGGGGCATGCTCCTGGAGGCGCTGCGCCAGGACTACGTCCGGACGGCGCAGGCGAAGGGACTCGCCCAGAGCGTCGTCGTGGTGAAGCACGGTCTGCGCAACGCCGTGATCCCTGTCATCACGCTGCTCGGCACGCAGCTGCCGCTCATCCTGGGCGGCACGGTGGTGATCGAGACGATCTTCGGGCTGCCGGGCGTCGGGCGGTTCCTCTTCGATGCCATCAACCAGCGCGACTATCCCGTGATCCAGGGCGTGAACCTCCTGGTCGTGTCGACGGTGGTGCTGGTGAACCTCGGCGTCGACGTGCTGTACGGCGTCCTCGACCCGCGGATCCGCTATTGAGCACGACGGCAACCATCGACCTCAACGGCGCGGCACCCTCGCCGACGCTCGTCCGGCGCGGCGGCGGCGCGAAGCGCTGGGCCCGCGCGCTGGCCCGGTTCGCCGTCCGCAAGCCGCTTGGCGCCATCGGCGGCGTGATCGTGGTCGCGATGCTGGTGATGGCGCTGTTCGCCGAGCACATCGCCCCCTACGCGTACGACGAAACCATCCGCGGCGCCCGCATGAAGCCGCCGAGCGCGGCCCACTGGCTCGGCACCGACAACCTGAGTCGCGATCTCTGGAGCCGCGTCGTCTACGGCGCGCGCGTCTCGGTCACCGTCGGCTTCGCCACCATCGCGCTCGGCATCGCGGTGGCCACGGCCATCGGCGTGTCGAGCGCCTACTTCGGCGGCGCGTACGATCTCGTCCTCCAGCGGGTGGTCGACGCGTGGCTGTCGTTTCCCTACCTCGTCATCATCCTGTCGGTGATGGCGGTGCTCGGGCCCGGACGCCTGAACCTGATCATCTCCGTCGCCATCATCGCGGCCGCCACCAACTCCCGGGTGATCCGCGGCGCCGCGCTCACCGTCATGCAGAGCCAGTTCGTGGAGGCGGCGCGCGCGATGGGCTGCGGTCACGCGCGCATCATCCTGCGCCACGTGCTGCCCAACGTGACCGCGACCATCATCATCCTGGCCACCATCGGCCTCGGCGCGGTGATCCTCGCCGAGTCGGCGCTGTCGTTCCTCGGCTTCGGCGTGCCGCCGCCGTATCCGTCGTGGGGGGCGATGCTCTCCGGCTCCGGCCGCACGTACATGTTCCGCGCGCCGTGGATGGCCGTCTGGCCCGGCGTCGCCATCTCGCTCGCCGTCTTCGGCTTCAACATGCTCGGCGACGCGCTTCGCGACGTCCTCGATCCCCGGCTTCGCGGCACACGGTGACGAGCGACGCGGACGCTTGACGAGCGGCGCACGGGGGAGTAGACGGGAAGTACGGCGCCCTCGAGCGCGGCTCGGGACGCCGTGGCAACTCCAATCCAGGAGGTGTGGATGGAGAACGCGCCACCGGACTCGTTGACTGCGCCGCGCGCGGCCTGCTAGCGGTCGCGTCGCGGCGCCTCGCGTGCTGAACCATTCTCCGGCGTACGCCGGAGCGCGCGGCGAAGGCGCCGCGCATGATGACCAAGGGGTCTGCCGCGGACGGCACCGACCGTCCGCGGCCCCCGACATCCCGTCGGACGGCTCAGTTCTGCCCGTCCAGCCTCACGCGGGCCAGCGCCGCCTGCAACAGCCCCGAGTACCAGTCGCACGTCTCGATCACGAGCGCCACGGCCATGCCGCGCAGCACGGTGAACTGATGGACGACCGGCCCCGGGGGGATCGGCGGGGAGGATTCGGGCTGGGAGGGCTCGGGCTCGGTCGACATGCCGGTGTCAGGGTGCAACGCGGGTGCCACGCCGGTGCGCGCGGAATCCGGCCGTTTTGGAACCCGCGCAACCGTTCGCGGCGCAACTCCGTGCACGATGCCGGGAACGAAATGCTCGTGACGGGGTCAGGCGGCCCGCGCCGCCGCGCAGCGCGGACAGCGGCTTCGCTCGACCTCGGTGCGATTGCGCAGCGGGCCGGCGCACATCGAGCAGCGCGCCTCACGGATCCGCTGATGGTGGGCGCGACACGCGCCGGTCGTGGGCTTCTCGGCGTGACGGGTGCAACCGTCCCAGACACATTTGCCGAAGGTCATGCGGGCTCCTCTCGTAGTGGTGGTGCGAACGTCGCCTGCGCTCGTGCAAGCGCTGTGCCCTCGTCGTGACGTCGGATCTGTTCGTCGGCGCCGCCGGCTTCGACCGTGCGGACCTGGCGCGCGTGGTGCCGCCCACCTGTCTACGAGAGGTGGATCTCGGGATGCGCGCGACCACCGATGGCGGCGACACGATTCTGGACTGCGGCATATGGTCGCCGCGGCGGGCCGCCTCGCATCTCGTTCCCTCGTTCTCCGCGCCGGCTGACGTCGTCCCGGCCTCCCGGGTCGAGCTCAGCGCGCGCGCCGACGGCGCCTGGTCACCGTGGCTGGCGACGGTGACGCTCGGTGACGCGATCTTCCCCGAGCTGCCGACGGAAGCCGGCGGCCTCCGCGTCGATGTCGACGAGCTTCGCGCGACGCGTCCCGTGGACGCCGTTCGGCTGCGCGTGCGCCTCCGTGGCGCGCTGCCGCGCGCGTGGCTGGCCACGCTGTCCGCGACCGACGACGCGGCGCCGGACCTGGCGCCGCCGCCGGGGACGGCGCGGCTCGCGGTGCCGCCGCTGAGCCAGCTCGACGAGGATCCCGAGATCGCGCTGCGTATCTGCTCGCCGACCAGCGTGGCCATGGTTCTCGGCTACTGGGGTCGCGCGGTCACGACGGCTGCCGTGGCCGCCGACGTCCTGCACGCGGGCACCGATCGGTATGGCGTGTGGCCGGCCGCCATCCGGGCGGCCGCCGCGCGCGGCGTCGCGGGCTACCTGCTGCGCTTCCCCGACTGGGCCTCGGCGGCGTGGTGCCTGGTGCGCGCGCTGCCCATCGTCGCGTCCCTGCGGTACGCCGCCGGCGAGCTCGACGGCGCTGCCATCGCGGCCACCACCGGCCATCTCATCGTGCTGACCGGGTACGACGATGGCATGGTGCTCGTGAACGATCCGGCGGCGCCGACGGCGGCGACCGTGCCGCGTCGGTATCGAGGCAGCGAGCTTTCGCGGGCGTGGCTGGGTGGCAGCGGCGTGGGCTACGTCCTGTTCGATCCCGACCGCCTCTGACGCGGCCGGCGCTCAGAAGTGGGTCAGATGCTCCTGCGGAGGCGGAGTCTCGCGACGCAGCCGGCGGGCAAGGACGTCCGCGGCGATGTCGCGGCCGCCCAGGCCGAAGGCCAGGGCCAGCGCGAGCACGAGGCCGCCGAACGTGATGCCGAATGCCACGAGCACCATCTCCTTGCCGATGCCGAGATGGGTGAGGGCAGTGGCGACCGCGAAGAGCAGCACCGCCCAGTGCGCGGCCCGCGCGAGCAGCCGCGCCTCCGGCAGCCGCGCGTTGACGGCGGCGATCAGGATGGTGCGGCTCAGGAAGTTGGCGACGAGCCAGCCGACCACGACGATCAGCACCGCCGCGAACAACGGCGGCAAGAACGCCAGCAGCAGGGCGGTGGCGCTGCCCCCGCCGGCGGGGGCGACCGCGTCAACGGCCGCGCTCGCGAACAGCACGAACACCGACCAGAAGGCGATCAGCCCGAGCACCTCCGACGCCGACCGCAGCACGCCCGAGCGTCGCAAGGAGGCGGTCAGTCCAGAGCGCTCCATCAAGCGATCGAAGCCGATCGCGTGCGCGCCGCGGCTCAGGAGGAGGCGCACCAGCCAGGCGCACAGCAGGCCGACGAGCAGGAGCGTGAAGAAGACGAAGAAGCCCGGCAGGATGGCGGCGAGGCGTTCCCGGGTCTCGCCGAGTGCCGACCACACGCCGTCGCTCCAAGCATCGCCCATCGGGGTTCCCATCTAGACCATACACCCGCTACAATGCGACGCAATGCTGCGGATTGTCGTGCTCCTGAGCGTCGTCTCGGCCGTGTTCGCCGGCTGTGTGCACAGCGAGACGCAATGGATGAAGGTCAACGAGCCGTACACGACGGCGGAGTTCCAGCGTGACCATGCCGCCTGCTCCAAGCGCCTCTCGGGTGAGCTCGACGAGGACTGCATGCGCGGCAAGGGCTGGGTCGCGGTGAATCCGTCGCGCGCCGACCGCGCCACCGACACGCCGCCACCGCCACCGGTCGACTACCGCCACAAACGCTGAGCCGCCTCGCGGAGGACTGACACGATGCGCTTTGCCATCTTCACCGGCCTCGGTCTCACCACCTGGGACGCCGTGCGCGACCTGTGGGTTCACGCCGACAAGGCCGGCTGGGACGCCGCGTGCGTCACCGACCACTTCATGCCGAACACGCCGGACAAGGTGGGCGACGTGATGGAGTGCTGGACGACGCTCGCCGCGCTGGCGCCGCTGACGTCGCGTCTGCGCATCGGCACCATCGTGGCCGGCAACACGTACCGGCATCCCGCGGTTCTGGCGAAGATGGCCGCGCAGGTCGACATCATCTCCGGCGGGCGGCTCATCTGCGGCCTCGGCGCCGCGTGGCAGCAGAACGAGCACGAGGCGTACGGCATCCCGTTCTACACGGTCCCGGAGCGGCTCGCGCGGCTGGACGAAGCGTGCCAGGTGCTGAAGGCGCTGTGGACGCAGGACCGCAGCAACTTCAAGGGCCGGTACTACCAGCTCACCGACGCGCCACTGTCGCCGAAGCCGGTGCAGCGGCCGCATCCCGAGCTGATGATCGGCGGTGGCGGGGAGAAGGTGACGCTCAAGATCGTCGCGCGGCACGCCGACCACTGGAACGTGTGGGGGGGCCCCGAGGTGCTGGCGCGCAAGGGCGCGCTGCTCGACGGCTACTGCAGGGCGGCCGGGCGCGATCCGAAGTCGATCACCCGCTCGGCCAACATGGCGCTCCTCTTCAGCGAGGATCGCGCGGAGATCGACAAGCTGTTCGTGGCGCTCACCAAGCGCTTCGGCATGGCCGACGCCGTCGCGCGCGACACGATGCTGGCCGGCTCCGCCGGCGAGATCCGCGACAAGCTCGGCCGGCTCCGCGAGGCCGGCGTGGGGACGCTCTTCATCCCGACGCTCTTCATGAAGGACGCGCGGCCCGCGCTGGACCGGTTCATGAAGGAGATCGCGCCGCAGTTCCGCTGAGCGCTACGCCTTTCCCTCGAGCGCCCGGCGCAGCTGGTCCAGATGGTTGTCGTCGTGCCAGGCCATCAGGGTCAGGAAGTCGTCGATGGTGAAGCGGCCGCGGACTGGGTGCACGCCGCCGCGCTTCCACTGCTCGGGCTCGAGCTTGCCGAAGAACGTCAGCGACTCCTCGCGGCGGCGGCGG
>Ga0070741_10017878_pt1 | contig 11576 bp, 8 predicted proteins | sample Coa_R1_4_FD_66440 | JGI IMG/M metagenome (GOLD analysis project Ga0070741, IMG submission 66440) | Surface soil microbial communities from Centralia Pennsylvania, which are recovering from an underground coalmine fire - Coalmine... | ecosystem: Environmental > Terrestrial > Soil > Unclassified ...
GCCGTGCCGTCCACGATGGTGATCGCGGCAGTCGCCATCGCGCCGAGGTAGTTCGTGCTCGCGGCCACCGCGCACGTCAGCGTGTAGGCGCCCGGCGCCGTCGGCGCGCTCGATCCCGGCGTGTAGCCCGCGGTCGCCGGCAGCGGTTCGCCGAACACGCCCGTTGCGCCGCACGTGCCGGCGTGCGCCAGCCCGTCGAACGTGAACGTGCCGCCGCTGACGACGATCGACGGCGTCGCCGGCGCAATCTGGATCGTCCGCGGGACGCTGGGCGCTGCGTTGTAGATGTCGCTGCCCGCCTGCGACGCGGTCACCGTGCACGAACCCGCCGAGGCGATCGTGATCGTCGCGCCGTTGAGTCCGCCGGAGGTGCAGGTTCCGGATGCGGTGAACGTCACCGCGTTGCCCGACGCGCCGCCGCTCGCGGTGACCGTGAACGGCGCGTCGCCGTACACCGCGTCGGCCGGCTGCGCGAAGGTGATGGTCTGGTTCCCCTTCACGAGCGGCGGGTTGTTGCCGTTCGTCCCCGCCTCGATGCACTGCTGGTACGGCTCGGGCAGGTTGGAGAAGAAATCGTAGCCGGTCAGCTGCTCGACCGCGTCGACGGTGGTGAGGTACTTCGTCCAGTCGTCGGCGATGATGCCCTGGATGTTCGGCATCACCACCGCGATCGTGCGCGTCGAACAGGTGACGCGCGACAGGTCGTCCTCGCCGATCGCGTTCTTCGGCAGCACCAGCGCGACCTTCCACGTCGACGCCGGCACCGCGACGTGCCCGCCGGCCACCGCGGTGGTCACGCCGCCGTTGCTCCCCGTGCCGCCGACCCCCGCCGGGCCGGCGACGATGTAGATCTCGTTGCCCTGGGTCACCAGCGTCCGGAGAAAGCTCTCGAAGGCGGCCCACGGACCCTGGTTGTTGTCTGGCGACTGCGCGACCATGTTCGACATCAGGAACGTCGCCTGGTTGATCGGCACCGACGTTTCCTTGTCGCGATCCGCATTCGGCGTCATGTGCCCGCGATCGAAGCCGCTGCCCGAGAAGTCGAACGACTGCACGCGGTACCAGTCCGGCGGCACCTGCGGGTCGGGCCGGAACGTGTCGACGCGCGCCAGCGTGCCGATCCACTCGTCGGAGAGATGCCAGCTCACCCAGTTCGGCCGGCCGAGATCGCGGTTGTACGACAGCGCGTACTCCGGCTTCTCCATCAGGTAGTTCGAGGGATCGGAGCCGGCGCTGCTCGGGTTGCCCATCGTCAGGTGCACGCTCGGCGGCTCGGGCGGCGCCGTTCCGGTCGACACGGTGAACGACCACGAGTAGTCGGCCGCGAGCGTGTCGGTATTGGGGGCGCTGTCGTCGAGGTCCACGTCGTGCACGCGATCCTTGAAGATCGTCACCGTGCACTGCTCGCCGGCCGCGAAGTTGTCGTTCGGCGTGATGTACTGATCCTGCCCGCCGCGGTTCGCCGCGAACGTCGCGCTCGCGTGCGTGCCGGTCGTGGCGCACGCCAGGGTGAACCAGTTGCTGTCGACGGTGACCGCTTCGGTGAACGTGACGAGGATCGTCGCGTCGCGCGGCGCGTTGACGCCGTTGGTCAGCGGATCGGTCGTGAGCACGGCCGGCCCGAGCTCGACGATCGCCGCCGTGCGGCGCGGATTCGGCGGCGCCGGCGCGGAGAAATCGGCGGCGTTGTTGTCGGTGTCCTGGCTGCCGCCGCTCTTCCGGAACAGCGCGGTCGTGTTGCTGAGGCCCGGCGCCGTCGTGGACCCTTCGCCGCAGTCGGCGCTGCCGTAGCCGACGAGGTCCTTGAGCGTCGGGTCGTAGATCGGACAGGCGCCCACGAGGCCGGCGTAGCTGCTGACGAGCGCCACGTTCCCGGAGGCGGCGGAGATGTTGATCTGGCTCGAGATGTTGGCCGCGGGCAGCGCGACGCCGTTCGCGCCGCCGGACGCGAGCGCGACGAGGTAGTACTCGCCGGGGCCGATCGATCCGCCGAGCGGCTGCCGGTTCAGGTCCCACGAGCTGCCGGTGGCCGACGAGTACTGCAGCGACCAGCCGGTCAGGTCGACGGCCGCCGAGCCGCGGTTGTACAGCTCGACGAAGTCGTTCTGGAAGACGGCGCCGCCGTTGCCGCCGCCGCCGTAGATCTGGCTGATCACGACGTCGCTCGGCGGGCGCGTCGCCGGGCAGGTGTTCGCGGCGCCTGGGGTCGGCGTGCCCGGGTAGTACGACGAGGTGTTGCGGAAGCCGCCCATGCCGTTCGGACAGCGCTGGCTCGATTGCGTCTGGCTGTTTCCCGTCGCGTCTTCGTTGACGATCTTCTGGCCGGCGTTGAGCAGCGGCAGCAGGCCCGACGCGTTGAAGTCGTCGGTGCCGTAGACGATCGCGTCGAGCAGGTTCGTCGTCGTCAACGTGGTGCCGATCGGGAAATCGCTCGCGCGGCCGATGTAGAGCGCGACGGCGTCCGGTCCGTTCTGCAGCAGGCCGAACGGGCCCGGGTCGAACGTGATCGACGCGTTGGGCACGCCCGGGTTGCCGAGCACGAAGTAGCCGTTCGAGTCGGTGCTGTATCCGGAGAGATCGAACGCGGCGTACGACTGGTTGCCCGCGCCGCTCGTCAGGCCGTCGTAGAGCACGACCGCGAGTCCGTCGAGCGGCGTGTTGCCGCTGCCGCCGTCGTACAGCTCGATGAACTCCGCCGTGTCGGAGCCCGGCGTGTCGGCGTCGATTTCGTTGATCCGGACCTTTCCCGCTCCGGGCGGCGGCGGCGCCGCCGTGGTGAACGAAAACGCCACGTCGGACGTCATCCCGTCCGGCGGATCGTTGGTGTCGGTGTCGGAGATCTGATTCGCGGCGATCGTGACGGTGCAATTCGTGCTGTTCGGCAGCGGCGCCGAGGGAGTCAGCGTGAAGCTCGTGGACGGCGAGCCGCTCTGGACGAACGCTTCCGGGACGCCCGTCGGACACTGGATCGAGAACGCGGTCGCGCTCGCCGTCACGCTCTCGCTGAAGGTGATCACGACCGACGAGTTGACCGGCACGTTCGACGCGCCGTTGGCCGGCGCCGCGCCGGTGACGAACGGCGCCGCGTCGACCGGGCTCGCCGTGGAGAAGGCGAACGTGAAGTCCGACGCCATGGTGTCGGGCGGATCGATCGTGTCGGTGTCGGAGATCTGGCTCGCCGCCACCTTGACGGTGCACGTCGTCGCGGCAGGCAGCGGCGAGGCGGGCGTCAGCGTGAACGTGGCGGCGGGCGACGCGCTCTGCGAAAACGCCTGCGCGGAGCCGCCGGGACATTCGAGGCTGAATGCCGACGCCGTCGCCGTCACGCTCTCGCTGAAGTTGACGACGATCGCCGACGTGGTGGGGACGTTGGCGGCATTGGCCGCCGGCGTGGTGCTGGTGACGCTCGGCGCCGCGTCGCCGCCGCCGCAGACGTTCGGCGCCGTCGCCGAATTGCGCGCGCTCGGCGTCAGCGCGGCGAAGTCCGCGGTGTTGTTGTCGGTCTCGGTGCAGCCGGCCCCGGCGCGCTGCGCCGACAGCGAGCTGCTGAGCGTGGGCGCCGGGCCCGTCCCCTCGAAGCACGCCGCGGTGCTGGTGCCGTACCCGACGACGTCGACGACCGATCCGCCCGTGGGGCAGGCGCCGCTGACGGCGGTCGTCGACGACACGAGCGCCACCTTGGCGTTCGTCTGGCTCATGTTGAAGTTCGTGCCGGTGACGTCCGCCGCCGGCAGCGCGGCGCCGTTCGCGCCTCCCGCTTCCTTGATCAGCAGGTAACCGCCCGCGGGAATCGTGGCGTTCACCGTCGCGATGACGGTCCACGCGCCGGTGTTCGCGTTCGACGAATACTGCAGCGTGTAGTTCGCCAGCGTCACCGCGCTGTTGCTGCGGTTGAACAATTCGATGAAGTCGTTCTGGTAGGTGGCGCCCGAGTTGCCGCCGCCGCCGTACACCTGGCTGATGACCACGTCAGCCGAAATGGCGCCGGCGGGCGTCGAGAACTGCACGAGCCCGGCGCCAATCGACAGAGCTACGGCAAGAAGGGACAGAATTTTGCGCATGAGTGCGCAAATCTTATCCGTACGAAATGACTTCCATGTGAATTTTTTGCCGCCCCAAGCGGATGCGAATGCTCGCTGGCGGTGTCCAACAAGACAGCGGCTCGCGACAGCCGTGAGGAGGCGCGATGCGCGCCAGATTTACGATTCTGTCGGTCGGCCTGCACGCGTGCATCGTCGCCGCGGCGGTCGCGGCGCAGCCCCGCGGCGGCCTGCCGCGCGCGCGATCGCTCGAACCGGCGATCACCCGTCTCGAATTTCCACGACTCAATCCGCCGTCTCCTGCGCCTGCCGCCGGGCACGAAGGCGACGCGCCGGTCGCTGTCGCCGGGACGCCGCCCGACCGCGCCGCACGCGCGACGTCCGACGCGCTGCCCGAGCGGCGCGAGGCGGCGAGCGGCGCCGTCCTCGGCGTGTCGGCCGGCCTCATCGGCGGCGTCCACGGCTGTGTCGAGGGTGCGGTCGTCGACGGGCTGTCGCCAGCCGTCTTCACCGGAACGTCGATTCCGCCGCTCGACGTCGCGCCCGCGCCGATGCGGCTGCACGCGGGGATGCAGCGGCCGCGCGCGATCGATCGCGTCGAGCCGATCTACCCGCGCATCGCGGAGGTCGCGCGCATCGAAGGCATCGTCGTCCTCGATGCGACGATCGGCGAGGACGGACGCGTCGTCGCCGTCGCGGTGCTGCGATCGCCGCCGACGCTCGCGCGCGCGGCGGAGCGCGCCGTCCGCTCGTGGCGGTTCACGCCGACGCTCGTCAACGGCGTGCCGGTCGCGATCGTGATGACCGTCACGGTCACCTTCTCGCTGCCGAACCATTGACCGTCGACCATTTCGCGCGTGACGGTGTCCAACGTGACGAGGACATCATGCCGAGACTCTTCACGATCGGCTCCATCGCGTCGCACGCGATCGTCGTCGGAGGCGTCCTGGCGGCGCAGGCGCTCGACACCGGTCCGTTGCCCTCGCCGCGCAGCGCGCTGACGTTCGCCGGATCGATCCCCGTCCGCATCGCTGATATCCCGGTGCCCCGGCCGCCGCGGCGCGCGACGAGCTCCAGCCACGAGTCGGGCGCGCCCGCCGCCACGACGTCGGCGCCGCCGTTCCTGCCGCCGCAGGGAATCCAGCCCGAGACCGCGTCCCCATCGATCGCCATCGATCCGCGCGGCGGCGGCGGCCTGGTCGACGTCGGATTCGGCGTCGACGGTGCCGTGCTTGGCGATCCGGTGTACACGCCGGGGCCGCCGCCCGCGCCGATTCCACGGCCCGTGCACACCGGCGGCGACGTCGCGCCGCCGCGCAAGATCGCGCACGTCGATCCGGTCTATCCGGCGCTGGCGCGCGCGTCGCACGTTTCGGGCGTCGTCATCCTGGACGCCACCATCGACACGCACGGCCGCGTCGTCGACGTACGCGTGCTGCGATCTATTCCTTTGTTGGATCAGGCCGCGATGGATGCGGTGCGGCGGTGGACGTTCACGCCGACCCGCCTGAACGGCGTGGCGGTGCCGGTGATCATGACCGTGACGGTGAATTTCACGCTCGGCCAATAGGCCGCCGGCGAGCTCTCGGGCCTGGCGAGGAGTCGCTTTCGACGCGCTACGATCCGGCGGACACGATCCGGGCGAGCGTCGCGCGATCGAGGTTGCCGCCGCTCATCACGCACACGATGCGCCTGCCGGCGAGCCGATCGCGCAGCTTCTTCGCCGCCGCGAGCGACGAGGCGCCGGCGCCTTCCGCGAGGTTGTGCGTCGTGCGCAGCGCGAGCCGCACGCCATCGGCGAGCTCCGCCTCGGTGAGCGTGATCACCTCGTCCAGCTCGCGCTTGAGGATCGCGAACGGCAGGTCGAAGGTGACGCGCGTCGCCATGCCTTCGGCGAACGTGTCGGCCGTGGCGTTGGTCACGCGCGCGTCGCCGGTCCACGATCGCGCAAACGCGTCGGCGCGCTCCGCCTGGACGCCGATCACCTTCGCGCGGCTGCCGGCGCCCGTTCGCGCGATCGCGCAGCCGCACGCGCCGCTGCCGCCGCCGATCGGCACGAGGATCGCCTCGACGTCCGGCGCCTCTTCGATGATCTCGAGGCCGTAGGTGCCGACGCCGGCGATGAGCATCGGCTCGTTCGCCGAGTGGACGTAGCGCCACGGGCGTTCGGCCAGCATCTGCTCGAGCCGCTCGCGCGCCTCGTCGAAGTCGCGGCCGAACTCGATCAGCGTCGCGCCGTACGCGCGCATCGCGGCGTTCTTCTCGGGATTGTTGCCGAGCGGCACCAGGATGGTGCATGCCACTCCCTCGCGGTGGCACGCGAGCGCGATCGACTGGCCGTGATTGCCGGTCGTCGCGGTGATGACGCCGTGGCGCTTCTCCTCGGCCGACAGGCTCGCGATCAGGTTCACGCCGCCGCGCACCTTGAACGCGCACGTCGGGTTGTGGTTCTCGTGCTTCACGCGGATGTCGAGGCCGAGCTCGGCGTCCAGGAGCGGGTGCTTCAGCAGCGGCGTCTTCTGCAGCACGCGGTACACGCGCGGCCGGGCGGCGTAGATGTCGGCGATGGTCGGTTCGATCATGACGCAGGTCTTCACGCGCAGCGGACCAGCGGCACGATGATATCAGGCCGATCCGTGATCAGCGCATCGACGCCCCAATCGAGCAGCCGCCGCGCGTCGTCGGCGGTATCGACCGTCCACACCTGGACCGCCAGGCCCGCGCGGTGCGCGCAGGCGACGAAGTTCGGCGAGACGACCCGCGTGCGTCCGGCGCGCTCGGGCACCTGGAATCCGCCGTAGGCCACGCGGCCGGGCGAACACCGCATCCACGACCGATACAGCGCCCAGCGCACCTCTTCCCGCGCCGCGCTCGTCGCGATCGCGCGCTCGAGCCCGCGCACCGTGCGGAGCACTCCGGCGCCGAATGCGCCGGCGCACACGCGATCGACCGCGTCCGCGGCGCGCACGACGTCGACGAACGCGCGCGCCAGCTCGCGGCTGTTGGCTTTCAGCTCGACGATCACCCGCGCGTCGCGGTGCGCGCGCAGCACGTCCTCGAGGCACGGCACGCCCGCGGCCGCGAGCTCAGCCGCGTCGCGCGCCGCCACCGGCCCGCGCAGCCGCGTCGTCCGCTCCAGCGTCCGATCGTGGTGGACGACGACGCGCCCGTCGCGCGACAGGTGAACGTCGAGCTCGATCCCGTCGGCGCCGAGCGCGAGGCCGTTGGCGAACGCGACCATCGTGTTCTCCGGCGCCAGCGCGCTGCCGCCTCGATGCGCGAACACCAACGGGCGCGTCGCGGCGAAGAAGACCTCAGGCATCTGCTATAGAATCGATTTTATGGCGGCCATTCATACCCTTGGCGAACTGCGGCAGTCGGGCCGTCGATCGCGCCCGGTCAAGCAGGAAATCCGCGACAACCTGGTGCAGAAGCTGCAAGCCGGCGAGCCGCTGTTCCCCGGAATCATCGGCTACGACGAGACGGTGATTCCACAGCTCGTCAACGCGATCCTGTCGAAGCACAACTTCATCCTGCTCGGCCTGCGCGGCCAGGCGAAGAGCCGCATCCTGCGCGGCCTCGTCGACCTCCTCGACGCGCAGATTCCGGTCGTGCCCGGCTGCGAGATCCACGACGATCCGCTCGCGCCGCTGTGCGCCTCGTGCCGCATGCGCGTGGCGACCGAGGGCGACGACATGGCGATCGGCTGGCTGCCGCGCGAGGCGCGCTACGTCGAGAAGCTCGCCACGCCCGACGTCACGATCGCGGACATGGTCGGCGACATCGATCCCATCAAGGCGGCGCAGGCGGGACTCAACCTCGCCGACGAGTTGACGATGCACTACGGCCTGCTGCCGCGGGCGAACCGCGGCATCTTCGCCGTCAACGAGCTGCCGGACCTCGCCGGCAAGATCCAGGTCGGGCTGTTCAACATCCTGCAGGAAGGCGACGTCCAGATTAAGGGCTATCCGATCCGCCTCAAGCTCGACGTCATGCTGGTCTTCACGGCGAACCCGGAGGACTACACCGCGCGCGGCAAGATCATCACGCCGCTGAAGGATCGCATCGGCTCCGAGATCCGCACGCACTATCCCGCCACGCGCACCAACGCGATGGCGATCACGCGCCAGGAAGCGTGGACCGAGCGGGCCGGCGCGTTGACGGTCCAGGTGCCCGAGTACGTGCGCGAGGTGGTGGAAGAGATCGCGTTCCAGGCGCGGGCCGACCGGAAGATCGACAAGCGCTCGGGCGTCAGCCAGCGGCTGCCGATCACGACGCTCGAGCTCGTCGTCTCCAACGCGGAGCGGCGCGCGCTCGCGAACAAGGAGCCGGTCGTCGTCCCGCGCGTCACCGACCTGTACGCCGCGCTGCCGTCGATCACCGGCAAGTTCGAGCTCGAGTACGAGGGCGAGCTGCGCGGCGCCGAGCAGATCGCGAAGGACCTGATCCGCTCCGCCGTCGGCAACGTCTTCAGCGGGATGTTCGAGGGGACCGACACGCGCGGCGTCGTCGAGTGGTTCGATCTCGGGGGATCGCTGCCGCTCAGCGACGCGACGCCGGCCGCCGACGTGATCGCGCAGACGCGCAACGTGCAGGGGCTGCGCGAGCTGGCCGACCACGCGGGCCTGCCGAAAGGCGCGGCGCCGCCGCACGTCGCATCGGCGATCGACTTCGTGCTCGAGGGCCTGACCGCGCAGAAGAAAATCAGCCGCAGCGAAGAGCGCGGCTATTCGGCCACCGAGGCCGCGCCGCGCCGCCAGCCGCGCCGCGACGAGCCGGCGATGGACGAAGAGATCCGCATCCCGGGCGGCAAGAAGAAGTACTACAACTAGTGAAGTACAGGTACACGAAGTTCACCGGCGACGAGCTCGACGACCTCGATCTCGAGGATCTGGTCGCGAAGCTCTCGGACCTGCTGCTCGCCAGCGGATTCGGGAACCCCTACGGCACCGACGAAGAGGAGCGGACGCTGCAGGCGCTGCACGACGCAATCCTCGATGCGCTGTTCAACGGCGGCGTGCTGCCGGAAGAAACCATCGAACAGCTGCTGGGCGACCCCGCCGACGGCGATCAGAGCGACGCGCGGTCGAAGCTCGAGCAGCTGATTCAGCAGATCATCGAGCGGATGGCGCAGGAGGGGTACATCTCCATGCCGCCCGATCTCGACGCCGAACGCGAACGCCGCCAGGGACGCGGCGGCGGCTACGGGCCCGATCAGCCGCCGGTCACCTTCGAGGTGACCGACAAGGCGCTCGACTTCCTCGGCTACCGCGCGCTGCGCGACCTGCTCGGGTCGCTCGGCAAGAGCAGCTTCGGCCGCCACGACACCCGCGAGCAGGCGACCGGCGTCGAGGCGATGGCGGCGCCCAAGCCGTACGAGTTCGGCGACACGCTGAACATCGCCCCGGCGGCGACGCTGCTGAACGCCGTGCAGCGGCAGCACGCGCGCGGCGAGCCCACGACGCGCATCAACGTCACCCACGAGGATCTCATGGTCGCGCAGGGCGAGTACCAGAGCTCGTGCGCGACGGTGCTGATGCTCGACTGCAGCCACTCGATGATCCTGTACGGCGAGGATCGCTTCACGCCCGCCAAGCGCGTCGCGCTCGCGCTCGCGCAGCTGATCAAGACGCAGTTCCCGGGCGATGCCCTCAAGGTGGTCCTCTTCCACGATTCGGCCGAGGAGATCCCGCTGGCCGAGCTCGGGCGCGTGCGCGTCGGGCCGTACTACACGAACACGCGCGAGGGGCTCCGCCTGTCGCGGCGGATTCTCGACCGGCAGCGCAAGGACATGCGGCAGATCATCATGATCACCGACGGCAAGCCGTCGGCGCTGACGCAGCCCGACGGCCGGATCTACAAGAACGCCTTCGGCCTCGATCCGTTCATCGTCGCCGAGACGTGTGCGGAGGTCGCCGCGTGCCGCAAGAGCGGGATCATGATCAACACGTTCATGCTCGCGCGCGACTACGACCTCGTCAGCTTCGTGCGCCGCGTCGCGGCGATCTGCAAGGGCAAGGCGTACTTCACCACGCCGTACACGCTCGGCCAGTACGTGCTGATGGACTACATGGACAAGAAGACGAAAACGATCCACTGATCCATGTCCGAGCTCCTCCCGCTCTTTCCGCTGCCGAACGTCGTCCTGTTCCCCAACGTCTTCCTGCCGCTGCACATCTTCGAGCCGCGCTATCGCGAGATGGTCGCCGACGCGATCAAGTCCGACCGCATGATCGGCATGGTGCTGCTGCGGCCGGGGTGGGAGCGCGACTACGAGGGGCGCCCGCCGGTCTATCCGGTGGGCTGCAGCGGCGTGATGACCCACGTCGAGCGTCTCGGCGACGGCCGCTACAACATCGTCCTGCGCGGCGTGGAGCGGTTCCGGATCGTCCGGGAGGATCAGACGAAGTCGTACCGGCGCGCGATCGTCGATCCGCTCCGCGAGCCGGCGCTCGCCGCGCCGGACCGCGACGTGCTGCGCACCTGCCGCGCGAAGCTCGAGTCGCTGCTGACGCCGGCCGACCGCGGCGGCGCCGATTCGAAGATGCCGGCGGCGATGACCGACGAGGATCTCGTCCACGCGCTCGCGCAGTACCTCGACCTCGAGCCGCTCGAGAAGCAGGCGCTCCTCGAACTCGGCACGCTGCGGTCGCGGGCGCAGTCGCTCGTCGAGCTGCTCGAGATGAAGATGATGGCGCTGAAGACCTCGGGCGGGTCGACGCTTGCCCACTGACGCCGCGTGGCGGGCGGCGTGGCCGTGGGTCGCCGCCGTGGTGGCCGGTCTCGCGCTCGCGTGGCCGCCCGACCGCGGACGCAGCGTCGCGTTCACCGCGATCAACTGGATCGCCGATCCCGCGCGCGCGCTGCCGCGCCGGCCCTCTCCGCTCGCGATGGGCGTCGACGACGATGCGGATGTGGTGACGGCGCACGACGTCGAGGAGCAGGCCTACGAGTCGCTGTACCGGCGCTCGTGGTTCGGGCGGGTGCGGTTGCGGATGCGCGACGCGGAGGATCCGCTGGAGCCGGCGACCGAGCGGCCGCTGCTCGTCGCAGCGGCCGCGATTGTGGTGATGTGGGTTACTGCGCGGTCGAGGACTTCGCCGCCGCGCCCTTCACCATGACGTGCTGGACGCGCCAGTTCTGCGCTTCGCCCGTGTAGATCTCGTTCTCCGCCGGGCACGCCATCTGGTGGACCCAGTAGAAGTCGCCCGGCCGCTTGCCGACCTGACCGAAATAGCCGATCAGTTTTCCGTCGAGCTCGGCCTTGTAGATGTGGCCGGTGTTCGCGTCGGCGCTGTAGAGGTACTGGTGCGCGCCGGGCGTGACGCAGACGGCCCACGGCGACCGCACGGTCGTGATGATGCGGACGACGTTCAGATCCGGATCCAGCACCTGAATGCGGTTGTTGCCGCGGTCGGCGACGTAGATGTTGCCCTTCGCGTCGGACGCGATCGCGTGCGGCGTGGAGAACTGGTTCGGGCCGCTGCCGTGCGTTCCCATCGCCTTCACCCACTTGCCGTCCTTGTCGAACTTCGC
>Ga0070741_10017879_pt1 | contig 11576 bp, 6 predicted proteins | sample Coa_R1_4_FD_66440 | JGI IMG/M metagenome (GOLD analysis project Ga0070741, IMG submission 66440) | Surface soil microbial communities from Centralia Pennsylvania, which are recovering from an underground coalmine fire - Coalmine... | ecosystem: Environmental > Terrestrial > Soil > Unclassified ...
ATTGTTTACAACAGTTTAACACGGAGTCACCTGTAAATAATTCGACACCGTCTAGACCAGTAAATTCAAATTTGGGTTTGGGTGGCGCTGTGGGAGGTTTGGCATATTTAACAAATGCCCTAATTGATATTAAGCCTGCGTCTGGTGTGGAATACGTAAAAAACAAAGCGGTAAGTTTACATATAATCCCTCAAGCTTATGCTCAGACTGGCGTTGGATTTAATACGTTGACACCTATTCAATCTCTTTGGGGTGTTGTGCGTGATATATCTTACGCCCTCATGGTTGTTGTGATTATGGTCATGGCTTTTATGATAATGTTTAGGGTCAAGATTTCTCCTCAGGTTGTTATTTCTGTGCAGTCTGCTCTGCCAAAAGTTGCCATCGCCTTAGTTTTAATTACTTTTTCTTATGCAATTGCCGGTTTTTTGGCTGATTTGATGTACGTTGTGATCGGGGCTTTTGCTGCAATGATCGGAATTGGCGGGCAAGCAATTAGTACAAGTCATATTCCAGATTTATTCACCCAGCTTGTTTCTGGCAACGGGTTGGTAAGTATTACCGTTGGATTGGTTCTTTTTACAATTCTTTTGTCCCTTGCCGGCTTTGCGTTTTCGGCAGTCGGTCTTGTGGGAAGTGTCACTGTGATAGGACTTCCTGTTGGTGTAATTGGCGGATTGATTTTGTTGATTGGCGCGGTTTTTATCCTATTCATACTTTTTAGACTCTTTTGGCTTATGGTTAAGACTGCTTGTATTTCAGTAATTCTTATTATAATTGGGCCGGTTATGATTTTGACAGGAACACTAACTGCGACTGGTGGCTTTTGGGGTTGGGTTCGAGCGTTGGCGGCTAACCTGGCAGTCTACCCTACTGTTGTCATCTTGATTTTTCTTTCTCATTATTTTTTCTGGGGTTGGTTCGCGCCACAGCTTTTGGTTGATGTATTAGGTGGCAAGTGTGGGAATGCAAGTTTTAATACTTTTTGCATAAGAACAGGCACAACCAGCGGTGTGGTTAATTTGCCGGGTATGCCTGTAAGTACTAATGTTTTGGGATTCTTCCTTGCTTTTGTAACATTATTTCTTGTACCGAAGGCGGCTGATGTTATTCAGGGGATCATAAGTGGGAAAGGAGTTCCTGTCGCAGGTGCCGTAAGAGAAGCAGCCGGACCGTTTATAAGATCCGGTCAGGCAGGACTAGGATATGTGACGACTTCAGTTGAAAATCAGGGAATGGAGGCGGCTAGAGACCAGGGTGTGGCTTATGAACAAAGACCTTGGGTTTCGGTTCTTAGGACGATCGGCGTTGTGAGAAAGTAATTTTTTTATCTTAATCGTCTTTTATCTGGAGGTAGCTTGGGTTGTACTGTTGGAATTCTTTTAAGTAAAGCCACCACTCAAGATCGTTTTTTCCCGCGACTTTGAGTTTATTTGATTTTGTTTTGATGCCCTTCCATATCTTCAAAAGATTTATCCTAGACTTTTTGTCTAATTTAAGTTTTCTTGCTATATTTCCAAGTTCTTGGCCAGTTATTTTTGATTCTTGTCCGTTCATGACCACAGAAAAATATTTAACAGCAGGGCTTATTGACTCGAGGTAGTAACCTGAAAAAGGGTTGTTCCCTATTTGTTGCCATGGAATACTTTTGGCGGATACGGAAGTTGAGATATTGCCAATAATGTCCATACCCACACTCCTTAATACATCAAAGATGGATACCTGTTTTGTTTTTTGATCTATTATTTCTCGATATTTATTTTTTATTGCGTCGGTTGGGTTGAACTTGATTTGACGTAAACCGTTTTTAATTAACGCGCGAGGCAGAACTTCCTTTGTAAATTTATTGCCTTTTTTGCTTGCCACGAAAAGCGCCCAACTTCCGAGTTTACCCATTGCTTCAGGAACTTCTCCTGTTGCTTTTGCCGCAAGTCTTTCTTGCGGATGCATTACCATCCATGTTGCTACGTTTTTAAAGTGTGACGGAGCCGTATTTGGGATCAAACTGGTGTGTCCAGGATTGTACTTACTGTCAAATTCTTCCACAACGTTATTTGCAAATACTAAGTTCCAACTCACTCGTTCTGCCGTTTTTGCCCTGTCTTCACTGTTTAATATGCCTTTATCTAATAAAAGCTTTCTGATTCTGTTTCGATATGATTCGAACTGTTTATTTGTTTTTATATCAAAGACATCTCTGAGATATGGGTAACTTTTTTTGTCTTCCGATTTATCAGTCGGGTCATAATCTGGATTTGGTATTTGGAGCCCGATTGACTCAAAACTTACTTTCTCTGAAATCATAGCTACGTGGATGGCTGCTGCTTCAAATGTTCCTTCTATACTCATTGCCGTTTCAAGTGTTTCGTTGCTTATTGTATAAGCTTCAGGGTTTTCCATTAACTTTTCGTAGGAGGTAACTCTTTGTTTGTTTGCCGCTAAAGATAAGATTGCCGCTCTCGCTTTCCATTCTTCTTCCCGTCGTTTTTTTTCTTCGCCATGTAAGCCCTTAACGAGTAAATAGGGTACGTTTAGTGTTATGTCTATAGGGTGGGTTGCTCCCTCTTCAATCTGATCCATAATTTCCGGAGTAACACCACCCTGCCCACGTGCTATAGCTGCAGCCATGTCGGCATCTTCCCACTGAGGAGCGGTTTTGTTTTTATTTAAAAGTCTTGCCACCTCTTCTTCGGCGATTAGATATGGTTCTTGAGGGATATCTCCAAATTTGCGGATATCTATTTGTTTTTCGAGTTCTTCAGCTCTCTTTTCTAAACGCGCAGCTTCTTCGTCTCTTCCAGATGCCCTTAGTGCATCTGCTCTTGCAACAAGCCACGCATGATCCATTGCCATGACTGCAACATTTTTGTATTCTTCTACCATCCCCTCATACTGGTTTTTCCATTCGTGGGCTAAATTTTTTTTCATGTTTTCTTCTATTGTATTTGTATCAAAGCTTCTAATTTGTTGAATTGCCTGCTGGTACTCTATTCCACCGAGATCGGTATTACCAATTTTGCTTTGGGCGGATTCAATTTCGTATTTGATACTAGCAAAAAGACCTAATGATTTGGCTTCGTTGAAGAGATTGTCAATTTCTCCGGATATTTCAGCGAGTCTTTTTTCTTCTTGTGGCGTCAAGTTTGGTTTGTTAATTAACCTGTACCTTTCTTGACAAAGTTTAAGAAAGTTGTTTGAGTTTTTTGAGGCGGACTCTGTCTGGTTTGTTGTAGGAGTATGAGGTGAAGCCTCTCCTCCCCATTTACTTGCTGCGACAATTCTTCCTTTTCTTTCATCATCTGGTGACATATCGTTGGGCACAGTAGTATTTTAATATTTTTGGGAAGGATTGTCCAATAAGAGTGTTGTTTTATGAAATTACTTTTGGTCTTAGCCAGCCAACAATACTCGTGTATTGTTTATCAATACGATGTATTTCTTTCAAATATGTAATCTTAACTGAAAGCGGAGATGGTCAGTTGGGGTTAAATCAATAATATCTGAGACTAGTTTTTTATTTGCATCTCACATCTTCTTTGCAGTGCTGACACTTTTCTAGCAATTTATGAGGCTCCCTTTTGTTTATTCTGTGACAGTGCGGGCATTCAAATTGCAAAGAACCGTATTCATCGCGACCAGCAAAAACACCAAAGGCAGACATTAGCTCTGGACAAGATCTTGGGAGTTGACCGATGGCAACTTGTCTTAATTGCCTTAGCTCCCCCATAAATTTTTCCTTTAATCTCCAATCTTCACCTTTTTCTATCATTTCAATTACTTTTGGATTGAGAATCTTTTTTATTGCTAAACCTAAATGTTCTTCTTTGTCGGCATTTATAAAAATTGGGTTCGCTCTGACGTCATTTGTTGATTTGAAGACAAAGGGATCTAAGTCAGAAAGGGTTGCTAATTCACGGGCTATTAAGATTGAACTAAAAGCATCCCAGTTTGTGTTTATTGATTTATTTACAAGTTTTCCTTCTTCTTTTACTGTGATAATTATCTTTGAGGTGTCGGGATAATATACAGGGTGGATTGGACTGATCCATAGGCAATAATCCCCATCGGACATTGATTTCGCGTGTTCTTGGATTTTTAAAAATGCGTCAAATTCTAGTCGGGCTATATGATTATTTTTGAAAATTATATTCTCGATTGGAGTATCGTCTTTTTCCGGAATGATTTTCCCAAACTCGTTTATCCTCCAGATATATGGATCCGGGATGCCGTATGATTCTAGAATTTCGGAGACATTGACTTCTAGAAGGTGTAAATTTTCTTTTGTATGCAACATATTTCCTGCTCGGGATAAAAATCTTTGTTAGTTTTCCGACTATACGGTTGCGGCACAATCCTGGAATTACACCAGAGTTCCTTTAACACAAAGATTAAGGAAGATATTATGATAGCTAGATACTGGATATCAAGGAGAAAAAACTGTATCATACAAATGCAAAACATTGAGTGAAAAGCGCATGAGTTGCACAAAGAGCTTCACAGAGTAAAGTTAAAGTAGCCCATGGAACAACATCCAGTACCACAAAATATCTCAAGCTACCAATTCCACCTTGTTGGAGATATGACATTAAAGCAGTTCCTGGAACTTGCTGGTGGAGTTTTGGTTGGAGTTTTATTTTATGCAACGAGCCTACCGGGAATAATAAAGTGGCCTTTGATTTTGATTTCAGCCGGAATTGGCGCGGCTTTGGCTTTTGTTCCTTTTGAAGAGAGGCCTTTGGAGCAATGGATAGTTGCCTTTTTTAGAAGTGTTTATTCCCCCACACTTTTCCATTGGGAGAAAGTTACGGGCGTGAAGTATTTTCAAGATGAATCTACTCAAGCTCCCGCCGAGGGACAATCTGTTAAGGCGAGCCCTTTTCAAAATGTGCCTTTTCTTAACAAACTAGAATCGAGCGAAAACTCTTATTTGAGCAGGTTAACAAATTTGTTTAATCCAAATACTCCCTCAAATGCTTCTCAACAGCAGTTTGATCAGGCTCCCATTCAAAAGGCGACTGTCTCCCGGACTCCTCCCGGCGGTAATGAAACTGTTTTGACTATTGATATAAATAAGAACGTTTATGAAGGAAGGGTGTTAAGTGTAAATCCTGTCGAGCCTCAGGTTCAATATATATCTTATGAGCCTAAACGAGAGGTAAAAATTCCACAAGCCGGGTTTGTCAGCGTCGATAAGAGTTGGAGGCCGCAGATTGTTGTTGAAGAAAAACCCAGCGAAAGGGTGAATTTACAGACAACCAAAGTCCCGACGACAATAAATGCTCAAAATGTTACCAGGACGACAGAGGCGAAGTTTTCGCTTGACGCCGCGCCACCTTCCGTTCCAACAATACCCAACACTATTTCTGGCCAGGTTATGGATGCAAATAAAAAAATAATTGAGGGAGCTATACTTGAAATCCTTGATCAGGCAAATAGGCCTGTCAGGGCTTTAAAAACAAACAAGGCTGGACACTTTATTATTGTTACTCCGCTTCTTAACGGGAAGTATAAAATAGTAGTTGATAAAGAAGGATATAATTTTGATCCGATTGAATTTGAAACGAAGGGCGAGATAATTGAACCTATGGCTATAATTGCCAAGAGATAGGGCTTGTGGTGACTATATTATTGTATTATGAAAAACACTAAAACCCAGATACAAAAACAAAGTATCATTTCTAAGATCCCTTTTTTGAATTTGCCCGATTTACCGCTTTCGACGTCAACACAAGCTGAATTGCCGATTGCTGACATAGCTGACGATATAGTTTTGTTCAAAGACGGAGGGGCCGCGATTGTTCTTGAGTCAACTTCGCTTAACTTTGGGTTATTGAGCGAAAAAGAACAAGCTGCTGTTGTTTATTCATACGCGGCGCTTCTTAATTCCCTTTCTTTTTCAATTCAGATACTTGTCCGAAGCCAACGAAAAGATATTTCTAATTACTTAAATTATTTGTCTGAAGCTGCAGGTAAGATAACAAACCCAAAACTACAGACGGTGATGTCTTCTTATAGAACTTTTATTTCTGAGATTGTAAAAAAGAAAAACGTTTTGGGAAAAAGATTTTTCATTGTCTTGCCTTTTTCCCCTCTCGAACTTGGGGTTAAACAATCCTTTTCCACAATAACTTCGAAGGGTCCTTTACCGTTTCCTAGAAGTTATATCATAAAAAAAGCACAGATAGCTCTTTTCCCAAAGAGAGACCATCTTATCAGGCAAGCTGGAAGACTTGGAATCAAACTTAATCAGCTTACTAAAAATCAATTAATTGAACTTTATTGGGAATACTATAATCCCGTGGCGCCCGCGACAACAAAACAATAATGAACGACAATAATAAACAAAAACCTGTAATTAATAATCCTTTAGTGGAGATGGCTAAAGGGCAATTGAGTGTTGTTGATATTATTGCCCCACAGGAGATGGAAATTGATTTTGATTATATAAAAATTGGAGACACATATCTTAGAACTTTATTTGTGGGAGGATATCCGAGATTTGTAACACCTGGCTGGCTGGAACCGGTTGTCAATTTTAACCATTCTATGGATATTTCTTTTTATATTTATCCAGTCGAGGGGAAAACGGTTCTTGATGACTTAAAACGAAAGATTACAGAAATGGAGGCTGAAATATCTACTGATATCCAGAGAGGAAAGATTGTTAATCCTTCGACTCAAGCTAAACTTGAGGACGCAAGGATTTTGCAAGAGCAACTTGTTAAGGGGTCTGAGAGGTTTTTTGAGTTCTCGTTTTATATAACCATTCCGGCGGCAAGTCTGGAAGAACTTAATCATGTGACCAGGCAAGTTGAGGCGACACTTGGTTCATTGCTTATTGTTGGAAAGAAAGCAACTTTGGATATGGAGAGGGGCTTTTTGTCTACCGGCGCGTTTGGATTTGACCGGCTTTCGATTACTCGCAACATGGATACAACCAGCCTTGCCACGACATTTCCTTTCACTTCCGCTGAACTATCCAGCGACACGGGGGTTTTATATGGAATCAATCCTCAAAATGAATCTTTTATTATTTTTGACAGATTTAGCCTGGAAAACGCAAACTGTACTATTTTTGCCACATCCGGGGCTGGAAAATCATTTTTTGTGAAGCTTGAAGCGATGAGATCTTTAATGCTTGGGAGCGATATTATTATTATTGATCCGGAGGCTGAATATAAGCCGTTGACTGAAGCTGTTGGAGGCGAATATATTTCTTTTAATTTTAATTCTCCCAGCAAAATCAATCCATTTGATCTGTCACAAATTTATGAAGAGGGCGAAAATCAGCTTGGGCTTAAAATATTGTCTCTTCATTCACTTTTTAGGGTTATTATGGGAGAGCTTACTTCGATTCAGGACGCTATGCTTGATAGAGCTTTGGTCATGACTTATCGAGCAAAAGGTATAACGCAAGACCCTATGACGCAAACAAAGGAACCTCCTTTGATTGAGGATCTGTATAAAACCTTAATCGGGATGGAAGTACCAGAGGCGCTTGATTTGGCGGCGCGTTTGGAAAAATATGTTAAAGGGAGCTTTGTGGGAATATTTGACCAACAGACTAATATAAATATTACAAATCCATTTACAGTTTTTAGTGTTCAAGATCTTCAGGATGTTTTAAGACCGATTGCAATGTTTATAATTCTCGACTTCATATGGACTAAGGTTAAAAGGGATAAAAGAAAAAGGCTTTTAATTGTCGACGAGGCGTGGCATATGATGAGGTACCCCGACACGGCGCAATTTTTATGGAGTGTTGTTAAAAGGGCGAGAAAATATTATCTGGGGCTTACTACAATCACCCAGGACGTAGAGGACTTTTTGGCACAGGACATTGGAAAGGCAATAGTGACAAACAGCGCACTTAGGGTGTTACTGAAGCAATCCCCCGCTGCAATTGACAGACTTGGTGAATTATTTAATTTGTCTCAAGGAGAAAAACAATTGCTGTTGGCGGCAAATGTAGGAGAAGGAATATTTTTTGCAGGGCCGCATCATGCTCCAATAAGGGTTGTTGCTTCACCGGAAGAATATAAACTAATTACTACAAAACCAGAGGAAACCATAAATGCAAAACAGTGATAGTTTTAAAAAATTAATAAACAGCCTGATTTCTGCTTATCAGATTATCGAATCCGAACAGCCTAATCAAAAAATTCCGTTCTTTGGGGAATACTCCAGGGAAGAGATAACGACTGCTACTTATTATATTTTAAAAACTGAGTCAAGTGATCGCTTTGCTAATTTAACGGAAGAAGAATTTGGAAGTCTCGGGGCAGGCCAAATAATCAGTTATTTACAAGAGATTTTAAATAAGCCACCGATTGCTAACATGCCCAACGATCTCAAAGAGATGGTTGAAATTCTTGAAAACAATCCACCAGGTGAGCCGAGTACAAGCGGAGTAAGAGTTTTAGATCCACAGTCACCAGAGGAGAGATTGAAGAGAATTCTTAACGTTATCCAGGTGAGCGAAGCTGTTGACAGAGTCGCTCCTTCGGGGCCTGGACCACAATTAATTGAAAGTAAATATGCCGATGACATTAGGAATCTTATTAAAGATGAAACAAAAAAACGTAAATTTGTTGAAGAGTTAACCTTAAAGGTAGGGCCTATAGCAACTAGTGTATATATGGATTATTTGAGCAAATCATTACCTTCGCAAGACATTGCTCCGTTGGACGTTGAAAACATTGTAAATCTTTCTGACAAACAAGACGTTGGTTTAGTTGATATCGTCAAGCTAACTCCTCAAATAGATTGGGCAGGTAAGGTTATTGCTTTACCGTTAGCATTTAATGCTTTCGGACGAGAAAGTTTAGTAAAAGAGGTTTTACAAGACGAGAGCGGTTTTGCACGGCGTCTTGAGGACAATCTTCGTGCCAATGGAGTTGAGGAAGGAAAGATTAGGTCTTTGGTTAACGAGTATGTCCAAAAGATAAAAAACTTAAGCTCGAGCGATTTTTTTCCTGTTATCAACAGTGAAACTGGGGTGATTGAAAGTATAAGGCAATCAGATGTTTCGTTGGACAAGGCAGTAAGCACAGGTAATTTTGGAAATAAGACTGAGGTAATTCAGATTGCGGCCAAGAAGGCTATTCAAGAAAAAGTTCCCCCCATAATTCCAGCTTTCAAAGGAGTAGGGCCTGAATATGTTAGTCCGACAATTAAAATTTTCGACGAGATTACTGGCACAAATATTGCACAGACTTTAAAGAGTACTGATGTCAGGCAAGGCAGCGAGGGTTATTCTTTTCTGCTTCCGATGGCCGCGGCAGTCGGAGGGAAATATACCGCAGCCACAGGAAATCCAGAGATTGCTATCGCAAATGACCTATTTTTGGCTAGAGGAGTTAGATCCGGAGACAAGGATTTTGAATTAGTTGTTTCGAGGTTAAATTTGACCAACGAGCAGCTATATTTAATTAAAGATCACCTTGCCACACTAGAAAAGGCTTTTCCAAATTATAAGCCCAATATAAATGAGCTTTCCGCGATTATTGTTCAACGAGTTACATTTATCGGAGGAGATAAATTTACATCGGGCGATATTTATGAAAATTATACAAAGATGCTCCCCTCTCTTACGGGCGCAAGGGGTTTTGTTTTTAGACTTGGACAGCAGTTTTTTGGAAGGATGGCTGACGGATTTGTTGATAGAGCGATAAGAGCTGGGATCGCTAAGATTGGTTCGAAAATTGCCGGGACGGCGGCGGCAACCGCGTTGAAGAGCGCGTTATCCGCGGCAAGCAGCGCAATACCAATAATTGGACCGGTTTTGGGATTTATTGCTGGCGAGATTTTATCCAGAGTACTGCCTTTCGTTAAAAAGTATTTACCTGTAATTCTTGGCGGAATTGGCATGATTGTAGGAGGCTTAACTTTGGGAGGGGTTGGAATTATTCTTGGAGGAATTGGAGGGTTTGCTCTTGGAGGAGGAATAATGGGAGGAAGTGTCGCTGCCGCTTCCACAACGGTTATTGCCGGGTTTACCGCGTTAGCTGGGGCGTTTACTGCCGCAATTGTTGTCCCGCTTTTAATAGCTGTCGTTGGGATTCCAGTTAGTATTGCACTAATTCTTTTTATTATTAACAGCGGGGCTTATGTTGTGCCTCCTGGAAATCCTATCGGACTTAGCAGTGAACTTGCTGGATTAAACGGATCTTCGGGAACTGCTGTTACTTCGCCGTATATTGATGTTGTAAAAATCGCCGCGCCCGCGGGGCCTTTTCAAAACGGAGATGTTTCTCTAAAAGAAATCCATTACAAGATAACTGTAAGAGCAAAAAAAGGCGCGCTTACCAATTTAAAATTTCAAAACACTTGTCAGGTGATACAAAAGACGGGGCCATATGGAAGAGCAACTTGCACTGCTCCACAACCTCCTGACGATCAAATACCAGAGATAATAAGCCCTGCAAAGAACTGGACTTTTGAATATGTTATGGATTTGTCTAGTTATGACGATTCTTTTGTTGTTGATACTTTTACGGTTACCGCTGACACAGCTGAGAAAAAAGGAGAAGTCGCAGCTTCAAGCGCGAGTGTAAAAATTGGAAATCCTCCTGAAAGCTGTCCTTCGGGATGGCCAGTTGATCCTCCAATTGTTATAACGCAAGGGCCACAAGGAACTTTGTCTCATATAGGTTACGAGGCGTTTGATATTGCCAAAAATTTAGGTTCTATCGTCAGAGCAACACATGCCGGGGTTGTCACTGTTCAAATTTGGGAAACATCATATGGTCATCATGTAAGAATTAATTCCAGCTGTGGAGGAAAACAGTTTCAAAGCGTTTATGCCCATCTTGACCATATATTGGTATCGACCGGACAAGTTGTGACGGCCGGGCAAATAATCGGAACTGTTGATAGCACGGGAAGGAGCAGCGGCAACCATTTGCATTACGAGCTTAGGCCGGTACTCTCTGGGAGCAATGACGGGCCTGTTAAGATTGCTGATGAGCCGTTATTGATAAAGTCTTGGGTTCCTGGACAGTAGAGTAAAATGTAATTATGAGTAACAGACTAAAAATAATAATCTTATTAATATGCATAATTATTATTGGTGTGTTTTTGGTATTTGTATTTTATTCCGGCAAGAAAGCTCCAACAACATCTTCTGGAATTCTTTCGCCCACTATCCCCCAAATTAATCCACAAAAATTTGAGATAAATTCTGAAATAAAAGAAAGCGATTTTAGGTTTCCATCTTCTTTGCCTGTATTAGAAGTGAAAAATACAAATCCTTTGTCTGAAAGTGAGGCAAAGGAAATAGCAAGGCAGTTTGGGTTTAATACTAATCCTCAAATTTTAACCGATACTTTGACTGGCACATTCTACCTTTGGACAAATGAATCAAGCACTCTTGATATTACGATTAAGACGAGAAAGGTCAAATATAGCTTAAATTTTATTTCTACCACAACACCAAAGAGACTAACTGAAAAGGAGTTAATTGCAACAGCAAAAGATTTTTTGTTAAAAAAGAATCTAATAGTTGATGCAGGTGTTGAAGCTTATGTTAGTTACTTTAAGTCTTCAAGCGGCACTGATGAGGTTGCCCCTACTAA
>Ga0070741_10017880_pt1 | contig 11575 bp, 12 predicted proteins | sample Coa_R1_4_FD_66440 | JGI IMG/M metagenome (GOLD analysis project Ga0070741, IMG submission 66440) | Surface soil microbial communities from Centralia Pennsylvania, which are recovering from an underground coalmine fire - Coalmine... | ecosystem: Environmental > Terrestrial > Soil > Unclassified ...
CCCGCCCCCGGACACCGCCCCCGCCACACCGCCCCCGCCCTCGCCACCATTGCCCCGGCCACCAAACCAGGTCAGGGGCCCTTTCAGCGTCGGGGGAGGGCCTCGCTGCTTGTCATCACGCTGATGACAAAGTGCTGGTCACGGTGTTGCGCGCTGTGATGACACGCGTGACCCGAAGGTCACTGCGTCACGATCGACGGACCGGGCCGATGCACCGCGTCGAGAGTCGCCGACGGGTCCCGGTCGGCCCAAGTGGAAGCCTTGTGCGAAGTCGACGCCTTCGGCGCGCAGCAGCCTCAAGGCTTCTTCGTTCTCGATGCCCTCGGCGATCGTCTTCAAGCCGAATGCGCGGGCCAGGCTGACGATTGCCTTGACGACGTGGAGGTTGTCGGGGTGGGTGACCAGGTCGCGAACGAACTCGATGTCGATCTTGAGATGAGTGACCGGGAGCTTCTTCAGGTAGGTGAAGCTGCCGAAGCCGGTGCCGAAGTCGTCGAGCGCCAACCCGCAGCCGAGCGCTGCGAGCCCGCGGGCGAAGTCTTCGCCGGCGGCGATGTCGTGCATGAGCGCGGTTTCGGTGATCTCGAAGACGAGGTTGGCGGGGTCGGCGTGGGCTTCTCGGATCTGCTGTTCGATGAAGGGCAGGAGGTCGGAGCTGCCGATCGAGGCGGCGGACAGGTTCGCCTCGATCACCGAGCGTCCTGTCGCGGCGAGGCGGGTGGCTTGGGCAATGACCCACCGGTCGATCTCTCCGATCAGCCCATACTTCTCTGCTACTGGCAGGAAGCTGCCGGGCAGGATGACTTCGCCGTCGCGTCCGATCATGCGTAGTAGCAGTTCCTCGCCGGGCCGGCCGTCGGCGAGGGGCACGATCGGCTGGGAGTAGAGGACGAGCCGGTTCTCGTCGATCGCGTCGCGCACTCGTCCGAGCCACGTGAGCGCGTCGAGCTCTCGTTGGGCAGCCGCCTGCTCCTTCTTCTCTTCGGTGATGTCACGGAAGACGACGACGACCCCTTGGAGGGTCGGTCCGCTTCGCAGTGGCGCGGAGGAGTAGGCGACGGGGAAGATCGAACCGTCCTTCCGGGTGAAGGCGTCATCGAGTATCCGAATGCTCCGGCCGTGCGTGCGCACTTCGAGAAGCGGGCACTCGTCGGCTGGGACCTTGGTGCCGTCGGCGCGCTGGAAGTGGACAGTGCCATGCATTGGCTGGCCGCGTAGCTCGTCTTCGGTCCACCCGAGCATCGACGCCGCAGCAGGGTTCATGTAGGTGACGAGCCCATCGGAATCGAGGGCGTAGAGCCCCTCAGCCATGTTGTCCATCACGACTGCGCGGAACTCTTCGGCTTCCTTCCGGTCGGTGATGTCGACCACGACGTTGCCGACACCGATGATCTCGCCATCGATGCGCACCGGGTAGTAGCTGGCAAGCCAGTGGCGCATGCGCTGCGGGTCCGCGGCTGTCGGTGTGGTCACCTCGATGTTGCGAACCGTGTCGCCTGCTAGTGCACGTCGGTAGACGTCTTCGAGCTGCGGCCAGAGGTCGGGCACGAGCTCAGCGACGGTGAGGCCGACGCACTCCTCGACTGACCGGCCGTCGATGTCGGCCAGCCGCTGATTGATCCGAACGACCCGCAGATCGCGATCGACCAGCTTGAAGCCGATCGGCGTGGCCGCCTCGACGCTCTGCAAGAGAGTGACGGCCTCGCTGGCCTCCCGTTCGGCGCGGCGCAGACCGAGCTCGAGCTGCTTCTGTTCCTCGATGTCGGTCGCGGTGCCAACCCACAGCTCGATGTCACCGGCAGCATCGCGGAGGGGAATGGCGCGGAAGGCATGCCATCTGAAGACGCCGTCGAAGCGACGGATCCGATACTCCAGCGAGTAGTCGGTGCCCGTCATCGTCGCGTGCAGCCACGCCTGTGCGGCGCGATCGGCGTCTTCGGGATGGACGAGCGTGACCCAGTTCCACTCGTAGTTGGTCTCTGGCGGGCAGCCCGTGTAGTCGGTGCCCTGCCGGTTGAAGTACGTGGTCGCGCCGTCGGGTGACGCGGTCCACACGATGTGGGGGATCGACTCGGCGATCATCTCTGCGTACTGCCGGTCCTGAACAGCACGGTCAAATGGAAGCACGCGGCCGTCGGGTCCTGCGGTCGCGGAGAGTGAGGAAGTGGTCACGGATGAACCGTCGGGGCGTACCCCGGGGGTACCCCTAGGGACCTAGGTCGGGCTCAGCCGGGACCTTCGTCACTACGGCCCGTCGGCTCGTAGAGCCGGGCAGCCGCTTGCCGCGAGATCTTCATGCGCTTCGCCACCTCGGTGAGCGACGAACCAGCCTCATCGACAAGCGCGCGCACGACGGCGCTGCGCATAGCTGCGATCGCGCGCTCGTACTCGCGAAACGCGTCCGCTGCGCTCAGGCGAGTCTCGCGGCCGCCGGCGCCGATCAACTCATCGACCACATCGACAATGGGGCGCCCCGCGCTCCGCGCCTCCGAGCCCTTGCGCAACTCGCCTACCGCCGTTTCGATCGCCAGGCACGCCTGACGCCCGGCATGGGCGACCCGCTCGATCGCCTCGACGAACCAATCCTCCGTCAACGGATGCTCGCAAAGTGCACAAATCGCATTCTCCCATGACCAGGCGTGGCGTCATTGGACAGGTCCTTGACGACTCGCAGCGACGTGGCATGGTGGTTCGCCGAGGCGGCGCTGAACGGGTGCGGAAAGGTCAGGCGGTAACGCTGCCTGGGCTCTCCCATCGAGTTATGAGTTCGATGTCGATCACGGCGGCGCCCAGGTTCTGAGGGAGAACGGCGAGGATGTGATCGACGCCGGTCGCGGACGGCGACTTGATGGCCTGGTATCCGCGTTCGTGGGCGGCCTCACCGACTCGTTGGGTCAGTGCGTGGTCGGGTGAGGTGAGCTCGGGGATGTCGAGACCGATCTTGGCGAGGGTCTCTGTCGACGTGAGATCGAGGACCCTGTCGAGGTCCATTGTCAGCGACCAGAGCTCGCGCGGGAGGAGGTCGTCGACGCTGATGCCTTGTCGCGCTGCTTGTGCCGTGAGTTCCGCGACGACGCACGGCCGTGTGACGCACAGGTAGATCACGGGAAAGCTCCGCGGGGGACTGAACCGCCCACCAGCTCGCCGTGCGCCTTCGCCGCTGCGGGGGTCGAACCCCGGCGCTTGGTTGCGGTACGCGGTGCCGGAGAACGACTCGGCGTCGAGGCCGTTCAGGCTCGCCGGATCGAACGCGGCCATGTCATGTGGTCACGCCCTCAGCGAGCGCGAGCAGCAGGTCGACGACGCGCTGGTAGTCGCCGGAGGCGATGAGGTCGAGCGGCTTCTCGTACGCCAGGTCCGGGTTCGGCGAGCGCAACCAGAGCCGGGCGGCATCGTCCTTCATCACGCGACGCAACAGATCGACGACAGCCTTCAATTCGAGGAGCCGCTCCTCGGACTCGCGGCGCGGCTCGGCCTGGCCGGCATGCCACCGGCTGACACTCCGGGCGTCCCGTCCGCTGACACGCGCCACGTCGGCGGTGTCGATCACATCGGTCTCGTAGAGGCGCTCCAGCAGGGCAGCAAGCGAAGCCATCTCGTCCTTTGAGTGTCCACCGCAATGTCGCGGTTCTGTCGTAGTATACGTCGAAGTTCTGCAGAGGAGTGCATTCCGATGGACCTCGACTTCGGACACGGGTTCCTTCCCGGGTGGGAAGCGACAGTTACAAGGCCGTCGACCGCTGCCTCGGGCCGGGCGACTTGTGGTCCGAACCGCTCGATCTGCCGTGGGCGATCGTCGATGGGGCCTGGGCGGACAAGGACGCCTCGGTCTTGGACCCGCTACGCGGGCACGGCACCAAGCTCCTTGTCGACACCGCCGGCTGGCGGTACCGGCTACCCGAGACGTTCGGTGTCGACAAGATGACCTCCGCAAGCTGGGCGCCCGAACGCCCTCTCGATCTCACCTTGTCATCACATTTGTCATCGCCCCACAAAGGAACGGTCTCCCGCCACCGCCCACGAGGCGGCACGACGGGCCGGGCCGCATGCCACATCGACCTGCGCCTCACAGGGCAGGTGCGGACCTGCTTGGAACGAGCGCCCACGGGCGACATGACCCGGTCCGCGCGCTCATAACCCGAAGGTCGTAGGTTCAAATCTACCCCCGCCACTAAAGAAACCGCAGGTCAACAGGGGTGCTCTTGTCAAAGAGCACCCCTGTTCGCGGGCCCGAGGCTACGCAGCCAACCCCGCCCCTTGAACTGCTGCGCACCCAGCGCCTCTGAAGTCGTGGACGAACACGACAGGCCGTACGTGGTGGTGGGCAACCTCGGCAGCGCTGACCCCAACACCAATGTGTTGGGTCTGGCCCTGCTCGACCAAGAAGGACGCCAACGGCTATGGCTGGCGCTCGACAGCACCGGCCTCAACATGGTCTTTGAGCTGGGTGGCAATGCCGTTTTGACGTTCGGGGTGAACGACCCCGCCCCCGACGCCCTGCACGTCGGGGCCTACCTGTGGGTAAGCGACCTGGACGGCACCAACGTGTTGGGCTGGCGCATCGAGGATGGCGGCTCGGTCACCATGCGGCTGGGCGGGCCGACCCAGTGACCGCCCAGCCGGTGACCTCCCGTGATGCCGTGTGCATCCACGCCCTGGGGCAGGCCATCGCTCGGCACCGCCGGGAGCGGCTCCCGAAGCATCGGGTTGTCGAGCAGGTAGATCTGGCCGACCGACAGGTAGTTGGCCGCCCGCCACCACGCATCGATGCGGTCCAGCTCCTTGGCCGGCAGCCGCCGAGAGTCGTCGCTCATGACGCGACGCTACGTGGCGGTTCCGTTCGGGCACTGCCGGAAGCGGCGGGCAAGCATCGCGTGTCGGGATGAGCGCCCGTGCGTGCGACGCCACCTCACCTGGACCACCGTTGCAGCACAGGCGGTTCGGGCAATGGCTGCCGCTTGCGGCCAATGGCGCCGAGCCCGTCGAGGTAGATGTCGAGATGGCGGTGGGCCAGCTCACGTTCGTCGCTGCGGGGCAGCCCGACCCCGAGGGGGCGGGAGAAGCGAATCACGGCGAAGACGAGGTCGACGACCTGTGTCTCGCCACGGAGCTGGCCGTCGCGCTTGCCCTGATCCACGATCGCTTCGACCAATGTCGTGATGCGTGCCCGCTGGTCGCTCCAGTCGGGGTTGCCGAGGAGCGGGCGGATCAGGTTGAGCACGCCGACCCCGATGTCGACTGCTGCGTGCAGGTACTGGCGGAGGGCGTCGAAGCCGTCGCGTCCCGTCCTCAGCGCCGTCTCGGCAGCTTGGATGCTCCGATCGAGCGCGTGCTCGGCGACCGCGTGCAGGAGGAGCTCACGGTCGGGGAAGTGTCGATACAGGGTGCCGATGCCGACGCCGGCTCGGCGAGCGATGGCATCGAGTGGTGCTTCGGCGCCAACTTCGAGGATCAGCTCGACGGCGGCATCGAGCAGGCGGTCCCGGTTCCTGCGCGCGTCGGCCCTCATCGGGCTCCGGCGTTCAGCTCGCGGCGCGTGCTGGCCGGGCGGTCGAGGAGCACGGCGTTCGGCGCCGCTTCGGCGGGCACGGCCAGACGAGATCCGCGCCGTGCCGATCGAGTTCGTCGCGCCCGTGCAGCCGCCGTGGGCTTGTCGGTCCAGTCTGAGGTCGCAGGCACCAAACCGGAGTATAATCCTCCGATTCGGAATGGAACGTGCGGCACGAGGGCGACCATCTCGGAAGGAACGCCGGTGAAACGCAACGAGACAAGCGAGGGAGAATCACGGCGCCCGTCTCCGGCGACCTCCGGCATCTCCCCGGCGGACCGCTCCGTGCTCTGGTCGGACGAGCTCGACCGATCACCCGCCGCCACCGTCGGGGGGAAGGGAGCGCACCTGGCGCTGCTCGAGCAGATCGATGGCATCCGCGTGCCGGCCTGGTTCTGCGTCACCACGGCGGCGTTCCGGCGGATGGCGGCCGACGTGCCGTCGATCGACGCCCTGCTCGGTGAACTGGCAAGCGTGGAGCCGCGTGACCTGGACCGGGCGCGGGACGTCGCGGCGCGGATCCGCCGCGGCATCGAAGGCGTCGGCGTGCCCGACGACCTGGCGCGGGCGATCACCGCCGCGGCCGTCCGGCTCGGCGAGGACGCCGCGTGCGCCGTTCGATCGAGCGCTACCGCCGAGGACCTGCCGTCAGCTTCGTTTGCCGGGCAGCACGACTCGTACCTCGACGTCGTCGGGCTCCCGGCGATCCTCCGGAGCGTGAGCCGGTGCTGGGCATCGCTGTTCACCGATCGAGCCGTGGCCTACCGCGTGCGGAACGGCATCGACCACCGACAGGCCGAGATGGCGGTGGTCGTGCAGCAGATGGTCGTGCCGCAGGCGTCCGGCGTGCTGTTCACCGCTGACCCCGTCACCGGCAACAGGAAGGTCTCGTCGGTGGAGGCGACGGTCGGACTCGGTGAGGCCCTTGTGTCCGGCAGGGTGAACCCCGACGTGTGCTGGGTGCGGGACGGGCAGATCGTCGACCGATCGGCGGCGAGCGAGCCCGGCACCTCGGTGCTCACCGATGAGCAGGTCCTCGAGCTGGTCGCGCTCGGCCGCCGGATCGAGGCGCACCTCGGCTGCCCGCAGGACGTCGAGTGGTGCCTCGACGCTGACGGCGTGCACATCGTCCAGTCCCGTCCCATCACGACGCTCTTCCCGGTCCCCGACGCCGACGGGCCAGGCAACCGCGTCTACCTCTCGGTCGGCCACGGGCAGATGATGACGGACCCGATGACGCCGCTCGGCATCTCGGTGTGGCAGCTGACCTCACCTGCGCCGATGCGCGTCGCCGGCGGACGGCTCTTCGTCGACGCCACCGACCGGCTCTCGTCGCCGACCAGTCGAGCGGCCACGATCGAGGTCATCGGGCGGTCGGATCCCCTGATCCGCGATGCGCTCGAGACCGTCCTCGAACGACGTGACTTCATCCCCGTCGTGCCCGACGACGGCGCCGATGCCCCGCCTGACGGTGGCGGCCGACCCGAGCCGATCGAGACCGATCCGGCCGTCGTCTCCGATCTGATCGAGCGGAACCGGGCATCGGTCGCCGAGCTCCAGCGCGAGATCCCGACCAGGTCCGGATCAGCGCTGTTCGAGTTCATCCTGGACGACCTCCGAGAGCTCGAAACGCTCCTGTTCTCACCACAGAGCCACCAGGCGGTGATGGCCGCGTTCGAGGCAACGTGGTGGCTCGACGACAACTTGGGGGAGTGGCTCGGCGAGCAGAACCCGGCCGCCGTCCTGTCCTCGGCCGCACCCGACAACGTCACCGCTGAGATGGGACTGGCGCTGCTCGATGTCGCCGACGCGATCCGGCCCTACCCCACCGTGATCGCGTCTCTCCGAGCGGCGGACGGCGACGAGTTCCTCGACCAGCTGATCGACGTCGAGGGTGGGGGACAGGCGCGCGACGCGATCGTCTCCTACCTCGAGGCGTACGGCATGCGGTGCATCGGCGAGATCGACATCGCCCGGCCCCGGTGGCGGGAACGGCCCTCCGTGCTGGTGCCCATGATCCTGTCGAACGTCGAGAACTTCGAGCCGGGCGAGCGGCCGCGACGCGTCGAGCAGGGCCGGCAGCGAGCACGGCGGAAGGAGCAGGAGTTGCTGGAGCGCCTGCGGTCGCTGCCCGGCGGTGACGAGAAGGCGGAGCAGACGAAGCGCATGATCGACCGCCTCCGGACCTTCGTCGGCTACCGCGAGTACCCGAAGTACGGCATGGTGAGTCGCTACTTCATCTACAAGCAGGCCCTCCTCGCAGAGGCCCAACGACTCCTGCAGGACCGGGTGATCCGAGCTGTCGACGACATCTTCTTCCTGACCTTCCACGAGCTGCACGAAGTCGTCCGCACCGGCCGGGCTGACCACGACCTCATCACACAGAGACGGGCGGAGTTCCGGTCCTACCGTCTGCTCACCCCGCCCCGCGTCCTCACCTCTGAAGGCGAAATGCTCAACGGCTCCTACCGGCGTGACGATGTCCCCGCCGGGGTCCTCGTCGGGCTGGCGGTCTCCGGCGGGACCATCGAAGGCCGGGCCCGTGTCGTCCTCGACATGGCCGAAGCCGACCTCGAACCGGGTGACATCCTCGTCACGCCCCACACCGATCCGAGCTGGTCACCGCTGTTCGTCACCATCGCGGGCCTGGTCACCGAGGTCGGTGGCCTCATGACCCACGGAGCCGTCATCGCACGCGAATACGGGCTCGTCGCCGTCGTCGGCGTCGACCGCGCCACGCAGCGGATCCGAGACGGGCAGCGCATTCGCGTCGACGGGACGCGGGGCCTGGTCGAGATCCTTCCCGACACCATGAATCACCGTTCACGCCCTTGACGTGGCCGTCCATCAGATGTGCGAGTGGCACTATCGAAGGGAGAGTTCTACCCCCGTATCGGGACGTGGCGGCAACGGGCGTGTGGCCCAAGAGGAGAGGATGACCATGAGCGGATCACGAGGTGAGGGAGCGAGCACCATCGCCGTGGACTTCAACACCGTCTCGACGGTTGGCCTGGAGTCGTCGCCGGTCGCCAACGCGCTCGCGGGCTTGCGGGCGAACGAAGCCCGGTACTTCAAGAACAAGTACGACCACGACTTCACGGTGGCGCCTGCGAGCGCGGCCCGCGCCACCGTCGATTGGGTGCACCGGATCCTGAAGGACGAACGCGGCATCGTCATCTCTTCCCCGCCTCTCGAGGCGACGGCGTTTCAGGTCGAGAACATCCGGATGGCCTACGTCTTCTACGAGAACGGCCTGTCGATCAACGTGATGTACGCCCTCGACGACGGCGGGAAGCGGGCGGTCGGGTTCAAGCTCTCCGATGGAATGGACGTCCCTGGGGAGCTTGCCTCGTTCAAGTTCGCGAGGCAGAAGTCGAAGCTCGCGGGCACCATCCGGGGCTCGTACTTCGTGATCAAGAACGAGTACTGACCGTCACAACCGCTCCAGCGCCGGGTGCGCCCGGTCGAGGTGGGTGTGGATCTCAGACGAGGTTGCGGTAGCGGAGGTACACGACGCCGTTGGTGAACCGGCGCTCGTCCACCAGTTCGAGCTCGGCGCGCCCGTCCCTCGGCAGCGCCGGCTTGCCTCCACCGACGAGCACAGGACAGATGAACAGGTGACACTCATCGACCAGCCCGCCCTTGAACGCCTGCGCCGCGAGGTTCGCGCCGCCGACGGTCAGATCGCCGGTGGTCGACCGCTTCATGTCCCGCACCGAGTCCGGGTCGAAGCTGCGCTCGAGCCGAGTCCTGGTCGTCGACACAGCCGGCAAGGTCGTGGAGTACACGACCTTGTCCGCCGCCTGCCAGACCTTCGCGAAGTCGGCCATGGCCTCCGACTGCGCGGCCAGGGTGGCGTCGGTCTCCCAGACGGCCATCGTCTCGTACAGTCGCCGCCCGTACAGCCAGGTGCCGACAGGGCGCACGAGATCGGTGATGAACGCGAACAGCTCCTCGTCGGGCGCGACCCAGTCGAATCTGCCGCGCGCGTCCTCGATGAAGCCATCGAGAGACACGTTGGTGATGTAGATGAGCTTGGCCATGTCGTTACACCCGCCGCTGAGAATCTGGTCGCGACAAGCCTGCCAGAACACACCGTGCCTCATCCCGACGCAGCCTTCTGAGCCCGTCGGCGACGCGATGCGAGTCCAGTTGGATGCGACCATCGAACGTACGGCTGCTGATCATGTCGAGAGCAACGTCGCGATAGCCGTCGTCGATCCGGTCTTGGCCGGTGTTTGGGGGAAGGCGTCTCGACGGGACCTTCGTCCCTAGTGCTCGACCTGTTCCTGAGGTCAATCTGACGGAAAAGGACGCCATGCACCCACGGCGTGAAACGGCGACGAGCGTGTGGCGGGCGAGGAGAAGTTCCGTGGCGGCATGCCCGAATGACCCGGCCGCCCTGGTCATCCTGACCAGGGGTTGCCTTGGCTACCGCAGCGACACCGCACTGCGCGCCGCCGAGCTCACGGCGCGGACACCACCAGTGACGGAGCCCCGGTGACGATCCCACCGACAGTGCCGAACCCGACCGCGGCGAAGACCCCGGCACTCGACCTGTACTGGATCCCGCTCGGCGCCGGCGCTCGCGTGGTACGTACCAGCGGCAGGCTCTACGAGGCCGTGGTGGCGAGAGTGCAGCACCGCGACGCGCGCGATCTGTATCACTCCGCCCTTGTCGCTTCCGTCCTCGAGGGCCACTACTTCATGGAGATGACGCCGATCCCGCGCGAGGGGTGCGGCAGCGACCGCGGTGTCGTCAACGAAGGTGCCGTCGGCAGCCGCCTGCTCGGCCGCTACCGCGTCTTCCGTTACGAGCTCCGCCGGTGGCTCGACGGCACCATCCCGGACCTCGCGCACGCGGTGGCAAGCCCAGTGCGAATCACGACCGACGCGGTCGCCGTACGTCGGGTGCTGGATCTCATGCCGTTCGTCCCGACACCGGTCTGGGGCCGCGACGAGCTGCACGCCGGCGAGATGTGGAACTCGAACTCGGTCATCTCCTGGATGCTCAGCCAAGCCGGACTCCTGGCCGCGGCGGGATCGCCGCCAAACAACGGGAGGGCCCCCGGCTGGGATGCAGGACTGGCCGTCGCCGGTGCGGCGAGGCCCCGGGCGAGTCGCCGGCGGTGAGCGGTGGTCGGCTCACGTACGGCGGGCGCGCCCGCGGGATCGGCGCGATCCGGCGACTCGTGACGAGGACTCGTCCCGCGCTCGCTCGACGCCGTCGAGGATCAGGTCGAGCCCGAACTCGAACTCATTGCCGTAGTCGTAGCCGGGCTGGAGGACGTGCTCGACGGTCAGCTCGGTGAGATGAGGGTATGCGCCGGTGGAGAACTGCTGCATCATCGCCTGGGCCACCTCGGCGGTCTCCTCCGCGGTGTCGAACGGCAGGCTCGCCTCTTGGAGGGCAAACCCATAGATGTAGCTGTCGAGGGCCGAGAAGGCATGCGCGGCCAGCGCGACCGAGAAGCCTCCCTCCCGCAGGGTCCCGATGACGGCGTCATGGTGTCGAAGCGTGGCCGCGCCGGGGGAGGTGCGCGACTCCATCAGCCCGATGGCCCAGCGATGGCGGGCCAGGACGTGACGGGCCGAGATCGCCCGTTGGCGCATGGCCGCCTTCCAGCCCGTGCTGGCGGGGGGGAGGTCGATCTCGCTGAAGACGACATCGATCATGCCGTCGAGAAGGTCGTCCTTGTTGGCCACGTGGTTGTACAGCGACATGGCCTCGACTCCGAGGGCCTCGCCGAGCTTGCGCATGCTGAGCGAGCTGATCCCGGTCTCGTCGGCCAGGGCGACGGCGGCGCGCAGCACACGGTCTCGGTTCAAGGGGGTTCGGGCCTCTGCGGCGGGCTTGGTCGGCGACGCCATCTGCGCTCCTCTCGCCGGGCTTGACGTAGCTTACGGCGTAAGCTTATGCTACTTACAACGTAAGTCAATGAGGATCCAAAAGACCGTGAAGACCGTGAAGACCGTGAAGACCATGAAGACACCAGCGCTCGAGTACCCGATGGAGGCGACGCCCGA
>Ga0070741_10017881_pt1 | contig 11574 bp, 10 predicted proteins | sample Coa_R1_4_FD_66440 | JGI IMG/M metagenome (GOLD analysis project Ga0070741, IMG submission 66440) | Surface soil microbial communities from Centralia Pennsylvania, which are recovering from an underground coalmine fire - Coalmine... | ecosystem: Environmental > Terrestrial > Soil > Unclassified ...
AAAGCAAGCGACGACCGCCAGTGCGACGACAACGAACATGACTATTTCAAATGCGCTGATCATTGCCTTTGTGGGCAAAACTAGGATCCCTGCGCGGGAACCCGAGTGACATCCGGCACAGAGGGATGGATGCAGCGGCCGATGCGCGCGGCGATGGGCGCGCTCCTCTACTTTCCTTCGCAAACGCTCCTCGAAAGCCCGCGTGACGCGGGGCTCGAGTTCGAGGAGCTCGCCATAGATACCGAGGACGGCGAGCGACTCCACGGCTGGTGGGTGAGCACGAGGCAGTCGCACTCCGCGGGCCACCTCCTGTTCTTCCACGGCAACGCCGGCAACATCGGCGACCGGGTCCTGCTCGCCGACCTGCTTGCCTCCGCGGGATTCGACCTGCTGCTGTTCGACTACCGGGGGTACGGCCGCAGCACGGGCAAGCCCACAGAGCGAGGTACCTACCTCGACGCCCGAGCCGCCGGGGACGCGATGGTCGCGCGGGCAGACTGCGATCCGGCGCGGGTTATCTACCTGGGCGAGTCGCTCGGCGCTGCCGTCGCCGCCGAGCTCGCGCAGTCATCGCCCCCGCGAGCGCTGATTCTCCAATCGCCGTTCACCAGCCTGCGCGACGTCGCGCGGCGGCACTATCCCCTCCCCCGGTTTTTGATCCCCGACGCCTACCCAACCTTGCGGCGGATCCGCTCGATCGGCGCGCCACTGCTGGTGCTCCACGGTGACGGCGACACGATCGTGCCGGTTTCACATGGACGGAAGCTGTTCGAGGCCGCTAGCCCGCCCAAGCACCTCCACGTCTTTCCCGGGCTGGGCCACAACGATCTCCTGCACGCCGGTTCGCGTTACGGCGAGGTCATCACAGAGTGGATCGATGGCCTCGGTCGCTGATGAAGGCCTTCCGATGTCTGCCTCAGGTGGGGCCCACTCGGGCGGAACCGATGTCGGCGGGACCTACGAGGACGGGGCACCCGGTTGGGGCGAGCTGTCCGCGTCATGTCGCTCCCCCCCGCGTCGACGGCGGACGATCTCGAACACAATCCCGCCGATCAAAATCACACCGAGCAGTATGAGCGCCACCAGGCCGAGATCGCCGACGAAATCGGCCACCGACGGTCCAACGTAATACGCGACCAGCCCCACGGCAAGGGCCCAGAGCGCGGCGGCCAGAACGTTCAGCGGCTGATAAATGCGCGAGCGAACGTGGTGGATTCCCGCCACCCAGGCCGGGGTCATGATCACGGCGATGGCCACCTTGCGATGGAAGATCCGGTCCCCGCGCTCGAGCGCACGCAGGCGTGCGCGGTAAAGAGGCCCAGGTGCGGTAAGCACCGTCCTGCCGGCCTTCAGGCCGATCATCCAGCCCACGATCCCACCCACCACCGAACCCGCAAACGCAATCGCTATCACCGAGGCGATGTCCAACTTGCCCGCGGCGGCAATGATCGCGCCCGCGATCAACAGTGCCTCGCCGGGACCGGGGAACCCGGCGGAGCTGACAAAGGAGCCGAAGGCCAGACCCACGTAGTCAAAGGGCGGGCCGTGGAAGCGGTGGTGAAAGAGGTGGTGAAAAAAGGAGTGGTGGAGATGAAGGTGCAGGTGGATCGCCGCCAACCCCACCCAGGCCGACGCCGAAATCGCTAGACGCACGTCAACGCTTTCACAAAAACGATCGTCTCACATGCTCTCCGCCCTACACTCGCGCCAATCATGGTCCTACCGCTCGGGCATGCGCAGACACTGCGGGCCGGGCGCCGGATCCCCCCACGGGAGCGGTGGATTCTGGGTGGCGTGCTCGGGCTGATCATTGCCTTGCTGGTGGCCGTGGTTATTGCGTTCGCCACCGGCGGGCCCAGCTCCGCACATGGGTGTATCCACGTCGTGCTGCCAGCGGCGACCGGCTCTCAGGCGATAAACCAGTGCGGTACCGCGGCTCGGGCGACGTGTGCGTCGGCGGCGAAGTCGGGGAACTTTACGGCTGCGGCTGCCCGGTCTGTGGCGTCCGAATGCCGAAAGGCCGGGCTCCCCGTGAGGCGGTAGCGGCTCTTCGCTTCCTGCGGGCGGCGTTTGTCCCGATGTCGAGAGCTGCCGCCCGCTTCCTAGACGCTCGGCCATAGCCCGGACGTCACTCGGGAACGACACTGCCGGCTTAGCTTGGCCCCGCCGGGCCACCACCGTTGTGCGGTGGGATTCGTTGCACATCCAGGTGACAAAGGAGATCCATGCCAGTCGAGGCACCAACGTGGCTAAGTTCGGGCGACACCTCGTGGCAGCTCACCGCCGCGACGCTCGTTGGTTTGATGAGCATTCCCGGCCTAGCGGTCCTTTACGGGGGCGTGATGCAGAAGCGCTGGTCCATCAACAGCATGATGCTGACGTTCGCCAGCTTCTCGATCGTCCTCGTGGTCTGGGTGCTATGGGGCTTCAAGATGGGCTTCGGAACTCCCTGGCACGGGCTCTCGCATAGCGGGTTCTTCGGCAACTTCATTGGCGTGCCGGGCCCGGTGCTCTCGCACACCCAACTGCAGCACCAGGCCAAAATCCCGCTGGTCGGGTCGCAGGCGTTTCCAAACTCAGCGCTCGTCTACTTCCAGTTCGTGTTCGCCGCGATCACGCCGATCCTGGCGCTGGGGTCGGTGCTCGGGCGCGTCAACTTCAAGGCCTGGATTCCCTTTTGCCTGCTCTGGATCACGTGCGTCTATGCGCCCGACGCCTTTCTCATCTGGGGCGGCGGGTTCTTCGCCCAGCACGGGGCCGTCGACTACTCCGGCGGTTACGTGATCCACCTCTCGGCCGGAGTCGCGGGTTTCGTGGCGGCAGCGGTCATCGGTCCGCGCCTCCAACGCGACCGCGAGATCGACGCGCCAAACAACGTCGCGATGGTCGCCGTTGGCGCGGGTCTGCTGTGGCTCGGCTGGAACGGGTTCAACGGCGGCGACCCGTACGCAGCCAACATGTCGGCTGGGGCAGCTGTGCTGAACACAAACCTCTGCACCGCTGTGGCATTCCTGGCCTGGGTGACGTGGGACTATGTGACCGGCCGCAAGCCTTCTCTGCTGGGTGGCGTCAACGGGATGATCACCGGGCTGGTGGCGATCACACCCGCGGCGGGCTACGTCAACGGATTTGGCGCGATCGCAATGGGGGCAATCGCCTCCACCATCGTCTACTTCGCGCTCAACTACCTGAGCCGCATGAGGCCGTTCCGCAACGTCGACGACACGCTCGGCGTGATCTACACGCACGGCTTCGCTGGCCTCGCCGGCGGGCTGTTGGTCGGGATTTTCGCCGACCCGCAGATGGCGCTCTTCTACAAGACGAGCAAGCACGGACTCGTCGCCAGTGGTGGCGTGGCCGGTCTCCTTCACGGCAACGCGACGCTGCTCAAGTGGCAGGCTTTGGCTGGCCTGTTCGTGATCGGCTGGACCGGAATCGCGACGTTCGGGTTGCTCAAGCTGGTCGGGAGGTTCATCCCGCTTCGCATGTCCGAGCGCAACATGGAGATCGGCGACACCGCGGAACACGGGCACGAGGTGTATCCGTCGGACGTGCCCTCGCTCGGTTACCCGAACGGCGTGCCGGAGCCCGCGCCACGGCCGCCGGCTCCGGCACCGGCTCCGGCTCCGGCGGGCGGGCAGGCGGCTCCAAGCACGATTTAGCCAGGCCAACCGCCCCGGGAGGCGCGCTGAGCTTTGCTCGAGTGCCCCCGTGGCGGTCCGCCATTTCTCAACGCATCCCTCAGTTTGTGCGGCCTGTCACGCGCTCCACAAGCCGGTGCCAGAGACTCGGCCGGCGTGGTTGAGCGCGTAGCCAGTCATCGCGCGTGGGGAGACGACCCTGCTTGCGTGCGGCGAGTACGCACTCGGTGTGCGCGTGCCGGCGCCTCGAGGAGTCCCCCTCGGGGGCGATGAGCATGTGCTCGCTGAGAGCCGGCAGGTGGTTGCCGCACAGAGGGCACCGATAGGTTGCGGGCTTGCGATTCTGCGCCCGACGCAAAGTCCACCAACGTGCTTGGGTCCCGTTGCGCATCTGAAACCAAGCATGGCACCGGGGTATCCTCTTAATATGGCCGTGCGCGAGTCAGAAGAGCTTCGAGGGGTGCGCCGCACCGACGCGCTGCGCGCGTCGCCGCGCATGTTCGACTCCGACCTGCTCGACAAGCTTTCACGCGTCCACCCCATCGTGCCGCCGCTGATTTTCGGGCCCGCGATCGTGTTCGGCATCGTCTATGGCGTGGTCCAGGGCGCCGGATGGCTCACGCTGGCGTGGCTTGCCGGCGGTTACGCGTTCTGGACGCTGGCGGAGTACTGGATCCACCGCATCATCTTCCACTTCGAGCCCGAGCGGGGCATCGGCGCTCGCGTCCACTGGATCATTCACGGGGTCCACCACGACCACCCGAACGACCCTCTGCGGCTAGTGATGCCGCCGTCGGTCAGCGTGCCGCTCGCGGGCCTGTTCGTATGGGGCTTTTACGGCGTGCTTGGCAGTCCGGCCTTCCTGCCGTTTGGAGCCGGCTTCCTGGGCGGTTACCTGCTCTACGACATGATCCACTACCACCTTCACCACCACCGCCCCAGGACTGCCGTTGGCCGTCTGTTGCGCGAGCTGCACATGCGCCATCACTTCCAAGACCACGAACGCGGCTACGGCATCAGCGCGCCCTACTGGGACTTCGTGTTCGGCACCGCTCTGCGACGGCGCTAGTCAGACCTAGCCGTCGATGGCCGGCCTGCTCCTCTTCGGCGACACAGCGCGCTCTGCTGCACTGCGCCACGAGATTCCTGCGGAGATCATCGACGATCTGCTGTTCGCCGAGACCGACGGCAAGCGGTTCGTGCTCACTTGGATCTTCGAGCGCGACCGCGTAAGACACGCTCTGCCGGACGCCGAGGTCCTCGACTTCTTCTCCTTCGGCTATCGAGATCTCATTAAGGACGGCATGTCGCTGCTCGAGGCCGAGCGCGAGGTGGTTACGCGAGCGGTGCGCGAGATCGGAATTGACGAGGCCCTTATCCCCGGGGATTTTCCGATCGCAATAGCCGATGGGCTCAGAGCGTCCGGAGTTGAGCTCCGGATCGACGACGATGCATTCGAGCTCCGCCGGCGAGCCAAGAGCGCAGGTGAGCTCGAGGGCGTCCGTTCCGCGCAGAGGGCCGCTGACGCGGCCATGGGTGCGGCCGCTGAACTGTTGTCAGCCGCCGAACCGACGGACGACGGATGGCTCTCAGTCGAGAACGACGTGCTCACCGCCGAGCACGTCCGCTCGACGCTTCGCGCCGTATGCTCGGCTCGAGGAGCGCTTTGTCCTCCCGATGTCATCGTCAGATCCGCCCACCAGGGCTACGGTCACGAGCCCGGAAGCGGGCCGCTCATGGCCGGGCTTCCGATCGTGATCGACATCTGGCCACGCGACGAAGCAAGCGCCTGCTGGGCGGACATGACGCGCACCTTCCTCGTGGGGGCCCCGGTGTCAGAGCATGCGGCGGCGATCGCTGAGCGGACCGAGGTGGCGATGCGGGCGCTGGAGACCGCCAGAGCCGCGATCCGTCCCGGGGTGTCGGCACGCGAGCCGTTCGACCTGGCGTGCGAGGTGCTCGAGGGAGCTGGTTATCTGACGCAGCGAACCGCCACGCGGCCCGATGAGACCGAGGGCTTTCAGTTCGCGCTTGGCCACGGCGTCGGCCTCGAGGTGCATGAACCCCCGTTGCTTGGGCTTGAGGGCAAGGAGACGCTGGTCGCAGGTGACGTCGTCGCAATCGAGCCCGGCCTCTGGGACAAAGACGTCGGGGAGATCCGCTTCGAGGACTTAGTGCTGGTGACCAAGAGCGGCTGCGAGACGCTGACCAACTTTCCGTACGGTCTAACTCCCGCGGGATAGACCGCAGAACGGCTACGTCTCAGCCGCGTCGCCTCGAGACGCCGCGCTATGGAGACAGCTCGGACGCTGTGCGCTCCTCGTCCCGCGTGCGTCGGGCCCAGCGCGGCCGGGGGGAGCTCCGGTACACGCGCACGGGGCCCCAGCCAGGTCCGGACGCTGCCGAGCCGCTGGGGGGGAGCTCGCGCTCGGGGAGCTCGTGAGGCGCCGGCTCGCGGGCAAAGGGCTCGCGCTGCGGGTAGTTGCGGGGTGAAAGCTCGGGGTCTCGACGCGGAAGCTCGTGCGAGATTGGCTCGCGCGGCGGGAGCTCGCCGGAGCTGGGCGAGGGGACCGACGAGCGGCTCGAAGCATGCTGCGGCCGCGGTGAGAGACCGACATCGGGGCCGGGGCGTCCCGGGGCAGGTCTGGAAGTCGGCTCCAGGCCACGCGGAGAACTGGGCGCCTGACCGAGACCGGGCGAGGGCCCGTGCGGCTCTTCGCCGGCTTGCGGATAGCGCTCGACAGGGGACGGGAGCCGCACCGCTCGAACGGACCGGCCCCCTGGGACGGCTACCCGGCACCGGTCTATCTCGACGCCTGCCAGCTCGAGCTCAGCGATCAAGCCGGCCGGGAACTCGAGCCCCGCGTCACGAAGCTCGTCATACGTCACCGGCTCGCCGGCACGACGGGAGAGGATGCTGAGCAAATGCTCCTGCTGATCGTCAAATGGCGAGGGCATTGCCCCGTATGGAAGCACGGACCGCTGCCCCGCCGGAGATTCGAACGCTGAACTCTGCCATTTGCGTCTTGCCGGCTCCCTCGACGCGATCTCTGACCTACAAAAGCCGCGATTTTGCAGCGCGGAATGAGAGGGCTCCGAATCCTCGGCCCCGCACAGCAACCTCGCTGTGCCGCCGACAGCGAGGTAGCGTCCTCCCGCTGTGACAGAGAGGCTGCTTCCCGCACTCGGACCCGCCTCATCTGTCGGAGTAGTCGATTCAAAAGCGGAGTGACCGAGGGACGTGCAGCCCCCCGGTCACTCGACAATCCGGGCCTGGGCGGCGTCCCTGCCGCCTCACTCCGCTTCCGTGTCGTTAGTGCGTAACCGCCCTATTGCTCAGGGAGCTCGCCTTGGTGGCGATGATCTTGATGTAGCTGTAGTTCAGGGTCGCGCCCCCGCCGGAGGTTCCGTTCTGCTGACAGGCCAGCTTGATCGTCCCCCGACCGGAAAAGTGGTGGACGACCTCGAGCGGGATCGTCGCTTGGTTAGCGGAGCCATTTGTGCCGGAGGCGGCATCCACTGTCGCCACGGACGTATCGAAGTCAGCAGCTCCACTACCACTCCGCGCGGTGAGCGTACACAGGGCACGAGCCGGGTTGGAGGATGAGTCAGACACACTGACCTTGCCCACGGCCCAGTAGTTGCCTGCGGATGGAATCGTGTCTGTTGCCAAAGTATGAAAGCTGTTGTCCGTTGGTGGCACCGACTTCCCTGAGTCGTTGTAGACCGCATATACGGGTGCTCCCTGCGCTCCCGACAAGACGTGGTAGCCGGTCGCCGCGGCGGTTCCGCCAAGCGCCACACTCAGCGCGACGACGGCGATGACGCCGGCCGGACGTGGCCGAAGTCGACTTAGCGATTGCAATCGCATTTGATCCCCCTTTGACATTAGGCGCTTCGCGCCCGTGACTTTGCCCGCAGATGGTGCGGGCTGGGGAGTCTCCTTCGCAGTGGGGAACCACCCTACTTTTTGTCACCTTGCCATTTCGCAGGAACTGAGCTAGAGACAGACTGGGGCCGCTCCACCATGAGAAGGTCGACGCGCCGCCCAGGCGCGGCGATGCGTCTGCGGTCGCACCCTGCGTGGTCGGCCACTGCTGACCCTACGACACGGCGCCGGCGATGATGGCGGCGATTTGCAGCACGGAGAGGGAGGGATTCGAACCCTCGATGGGGCTTGTAACCCCATACTCGCTTAGCAGGCGAGTGCCTTCAGCCACTCGGCCACCTCTCCCTGGGCTTGGGAGTGTAGTCCTTGGCCGCCGGGCAAAACGTGATCAAACGATCGCGGACAATGCCTACGATTGGCTCAGACCAGGAGCGGTGGCAGAGTCAGGTTGAATGCAGCTGCCTTGAAAGCAGCCGGCCGTCGTTTGGCGGCCCGGGGGTTCGAATCCCTCCCGCTCCGTCCGCCCGTTTCGGGCCCTCGGACTCAAGTTGCGTTTATCCGAGCGCCTCGCTACATTCACGCGCATCACGGGGGCCGCCATTCATTCCGCAGTAGCTGAGCCGGTCGCTGCTCCGGCCGCTCCGCCACGACCTGAATTCGAGATCGTCCCGCGCAAGGGGCTGCCGCTCGTGGGCGCGGCGCTGGTGCTCGTGATCGTCGCGATTGCGGTCAACAACACGTGGCTACTGATGTTCGTGCATGTGGCCGGAGGGGCCGCTTGGACGATCATCGACCTCTTCCTCGGGTTGGTGCTGGGTCCGATCATGGGGCGGATGTCGATTCCTGCCCGGGTCGAATTCACGACCAAGCTCATGCCGAAGGTCCTACTGATCATGCCCACCGTGGTGATGATGACCCTTGCGGGTGGATGGCAACTTGGTACGAAGTTGGGGACCGTCCTCACCGGTAATCCCCTGCACGGCTGGGTGGTCGCGAGCTTCATCGTCGTGGGCGTGATGTCGGTGCTCGCACTGGGTCTGCTCGAGCCGGCCAACATTGCCGTTCTGGTCGAGCTGAAGAAGCGTCGGCCGAAGCCTCAAGTCATCGAGCATCTGATGAAGCGGTTTATCTACTGCGCCGGCATCCTCGGAATCATGCAGGTCGCAACGCTCGTGATCATGACCAAGCTGGGTGCTGGGTGATCGGGTGAGCGCTACTTCCGCTCATGCCGAAACCCACGCCGAGCCCGTCCGGGACCCGATTCTCGACCGCAAGTACCCGCCGGTCACTGCGCTGTGCATGGTTTCCCTTGCGCTCATCGTGATCGGTGGGATCTACCTCTCTGCGCACCTGCCCCAGCATGTCCCCCTCGGTCCAGCGATCGGTCTGCTGGTCGCGTCAGCCGCGCTCTTCGGAGTCAACGTCTTCCTGCTGGCACGAGTACGCGACTTCGCCTGGGACCGCTTCTTTGAAGTGGGGAAGTGGTCGTTGCTTGCCTACGCCATCATCGGCGCGATGATCGAGTATGCGTTCGTCCGCAATCACGTCGGCGGCGGGGCACTTGTTGTGCTGACGTTGTCGCTGGCGGTCTTCGCGGTCCACGTGCCGACTTTGGTGGGCTTCACGGTCGCGCGCTACTACGATCCTGAGGACGAGCTTCAAGCGCCCTCTGGTCCTAACGGCGACCATCAATAGTCGCCCACTTCGGCGCCGTCGCCCCAGATACATCTCACTAGAATCGCGCCAAGGCGCCCGTAGCTCAGCTGGATAGAGCGTCGGTCTACGGAACCGAAGGTCGGGAGTTCGAATCTCTCCGGGCGCGTAAGAAAGCCCACTAAGGCGGGTGGGCCCAGACGACGAACGAGCACACGCCTATTCGCCATGCGATCGTCAATCACCGCACAACCGCGCTTCATCAAAGCGCGTCAAATTTTGCCATCCATCCCATCTCCCCTAAAGCCGTGACGCTTGGCGTCGTGACACTCGCCAAATAGACAATCTGAGCGTGGTGGTTTGACGCGTCTCGACTGACCCTGGCGTACGCAGGCGCTTACGGATCAATCTCCCGATCTCACCTCGCCGCTGTCCTTAAGAAGCATCTCGAGCAGCAGTGGGTTGGGCGCGCGTCCGAGGAGCTGGCAAAGGAGCAGATCGATGATTTCGTCGGTGTTGATGAGTTTGACGCGTGGCAGCCAAGCCGACGGGTCCGGATCAAGCTGCTCGCTCCGGGCAGCGCGTGCTGAAGACCTGTTAGGTGGATTTGTCGCCCACTGGCAGCACCAAGCGGTATCTACGACGAGGCTGGGACCTACCTCGGCGTATGTCGCGGCACGGGGGCGTCGGCTCAGTGGCCGTCTAGCTCCGGAGATCTTCAAGCGCGGACGGACGGTCGGGCACTCGCCCACGCTCGCTCCGCGGAACGCCACCCACCCCACCACAAGGTGCGTCATTCTTCAACCGGCGCTCTCCTTGACACATCTTGCAGTTATGCCTGAGCTGGTCCCCGCCTAACACGCCGATCGGAATGACGCGGGCAAGGTGTGGTCAGCCCGCGCCGATTTACTAATTCTGGGGTAGCTCCCTGGGGCGAATTCCGGTATGGGCGAGTACTTTGGGTCAGCTGTTCCGTTGTATGCCGTCACGGTTTCAGGTGAACATTCGGTTCAGGAGAAGCGTTGGGTGCGGGAGCTGTCTCAGGGGGTGCAGCTCCGTCGCTAAAGGGATAGGCATGGTCATCGCCCTCGCCACCTGGGCCCACCGGCACTTGCGGAGCGTCGTGCTTCCGTGCACGATGTGCAACAGCGCGCTATGACCTCAGCGCGCTCACAGACAGGCTGGGAGATCGAAATCGGCGGACTGCGTGTCGCGATTGCAGCCAAACCGGTTGTGTTCGGCCGCGACCCTGAGTCAGACATTCCGCTGGAAGACCAACGCGTTTCATGGCGACACGCCAAGGTCGAGTTGGTCGACGGCGCTCCGGTGATCACGGACCTAGGCTCGAGCAACGGCACGTATCTCGACGGGCGACGACTTGGAAACGAGCCGACGCCAATCAAGCGCGAGTCGATTCTGCGTTTTGGGGACAGCCGCGCGCGGGTGTGCGAGCTCGAACCTGATAGCTCTGTTGGCCAAGGGCGGTTCAGGCGGATTCCCGTCCGTCGACGCACCATCCGAATCGGACGTGCTCCTGACAACCAGGTGGTGCTTGACGAGCCCAACGTCTCCTGGCATCACGCCGAGCTGCGGCCAGGGTCACCGCCTTCTCTGATCGATCTTGGATCTCGCAACGGCATCAGGGTCGGCAACCAACTCATCCAAGGAGCGGCACCCTTGTCGCCCGGGATCCCGGCGGGTATCGGTCCATTTCAGCTCCGGTATGAGAATGGCGAACTGGTAGCAGTCGATGAGCGCGAAGCACTCGAGCTCGTCGTAAATCAGGTAACCGTCGACGTCAGCACACGAAGAATCCTTCAGCCCACGAGCATGACCGTTGCGACCGGTGAGCTGGTCGCCCTCATAGGTGCGAGCGGTTCGGGAAAGACCACCCTGCTGAAATGCATGGCCGGCGTGGCGCAACCTACTGGCGGCGAAGTACTCGTTGGCCCGGATCCGCTCGAGCTCCGGCTCACAGATGTTGGCTACGTCCCGCAGAGCGAGGTAGTCCATGAGCGTTTGACCGTACGGGAAGCACTCCTATACGCGGCGAAGTTGCGACTGCCCTCCGACACCCGTCCCGACGAGCGCGCCGCCGCGGTCGACGGCGTACTAGAGGAGCTTCAGCTGAGCGAGCATGCCAGTGCTTTTGTGGGGAGGCTCTCTGGCGGCCAGCGAAAGCGCGTCGCGTGCGGTTTGGAGTTGATCGGCAAGCCGACGATGCTCATGCTCGACGAGCCGACGAGCGGCCTTGACCCTCCGCTAGAGAGGCGACTCATGCAGACATTCAGAAGGCTGGCGGACAGCGGCCGAGGCGTCGTCGTGGCTACGCACGCCACGAGCAGCCTGTCCTTCTGCGACACGGTGGCTGTAATGGCTCCCGGGGGCTTT